>Ga0209517_10000274_pt1 | contig 91146 bp, 80 predicted proteins | sample PeaSoiMetSII2010_FD_187695 | JGI IMG/M metagenome (GOLD analysis project Ga0209517, IMG submission 187695) | Peat soil microbial communities from Weissenstadt, Germany - SII-2010 (SPAdes) (version 2) | ecosystem: Environmental > Terrestrial > Soil > Wetlands > Peat | place: Germany...
AAAAGCGGGCTGGCTGGGGCCCCGCTGTCGCCGCCAGTCTACTCCCTGTTTTGGGTGAACTGAATCTCAGATGTGTAGCTTAACTTCCGGTCTCAAACTGTCCCATTTCCGCTGACGTGGCACATTCCAGCGATAGAACGTCTGCTCGCTGATCCCAACCCGCCGAATCAGCTCGGCAACCGCCATCCCCATCTCCGCTTGCTTCACGATGGTCACAATCTGTTCGACCGAGAACCGCTCGCGCTTCATTCCGCAAAATCCGACGAAGGAACCACGAAGAGGCGGTATTTTAGTTGAACTCCGAATGGAAAACCGAGAGGCTTAGAACCTCCCAGTATCTGTTAGTTTCAAAACCTCCGGCATCTGTTGGGAATCCTGTAGGCACGCCAGCATGGAGTTATGAAGTCTTGGCTACTCTCCCTCCTGCTGGTCGTATTCGTGTCCCGATGCGCGGCATCGGTCGTCGCCATCACCACCACGAGCCTACCCAACGGCACGGTCGAGACTGCCTACTCTGCGGCCATCCAGGCCAGCGGCGGCTGCACTCCCTACAAGTGGGCGATCGCCTCCGGAGCGCTGCCAGCCGGCGTCACGGCGAAGGTGCCGAGCACCAGGACGTCCCTGACGCTCACGGGAAAGCCGAGCAAAGCTAGCACCGACTCTTTCGTCGTGAAGGTCACCGGGTGCGGCGGTCATCTCTCGCAGTTCTCGTACAAGATCGTCATCCAAGCGACAGCCATTCATGTGGTAGAACTGAGCTGGAAGGCTTCGACATCGGACGATGTCACCGGCTACAACGTCTATCGCTGTCCAGACGGCGTGACCTGGAAGAAGATCAACGTGAGCCTGATAGGTTCGACGGTCTACAGCGATTCCACGGTCGCGAATGAAACCACCTACTATTACGCGACGACAGCAGTCAATATCTACGGCGCCGAAAGCAGCATGTCAGGGGCAGTCAAAGCGGTTATTCCCTAACTCTTAAGGTCAAGTGCCTGCGGGACAGAAATCGACAAGCGAATTTATTCGCGTAACGAAACCCTATACCTTCTGGCGTAACGCGGAATGGCGTAGAAGGCTATGCGGCCTTGGATCTGATCCAATAGGGAAGTAGCGGGTCCAGAAAGAAATACTCTCCCCGGTAGCGATCAAGAATGTCGCGCGCATCAACGGACTGGAGTGCTTTCTGAACACTTGATGCAGGGCCGAGGCGGAACTCTTCGCGGACAGTCTGGGAATATATCTCCGAGGCTCCCCGGTGTGCCAGGGCCTGCAAGGTCGCACGTTGTCGAGCAGGGAGCTGTTCCCAAAGTAGCTCGTAGTACGTAGATTGGCCGATCACAAGCTTATCGATGACACTCTTTACCTCAGAAGTATTCAGCGCGCGTTTGTCTGTGATTTCTGCGTAGTCCCAAAGCTCGTGCGCGATACGCTGCACGTCATAGGGAATTAGGTCTGCGGTGCCAAGCAGAGCAGACAGCGCACCATCATCGATTGTTCGACCTCGCCTGCGGAACTGAGACTTTATGAATTCCCTCCAAGCCTCGGCGGGAATCTTATCTAGAAACATTTGGGGGCCGGCCTTGTGAAAGGGGCGCTTGGAAGAAAGCATCTCCTGCATGAGTGAAGGCTGTGATCCAGCAAAAACGTAACCCACTTCTCTTTGTTGCTGTACTTGATTTCGAATGGCGTTCTCGACTGAACCTCCGTCGAATTCCGAAATTTGTTGAAATTCATCAAGGCAGATGGCCATGCGGAAGCCGGCATTGTTTGTCAGCTCCCCAGGTAGTGCGAAAACGTCGGGGGCAATTGGGGTGGGGTCGAAGCCCGTCCCTTTGCCAATCGAAACATTTACCTCACCCGTACCGATGTTGTAGTTAATATCGGGCTTGACTTGCCTTCCGAAACGCGAAATCCAGTCCTTCACCCGCTCCCATGGCCCGGCCGCTCGCAGCACTTTCTCCGCAAATTTTTCGAGAAACTGCGCATAGCTGGAATAGCTGCTTACGGTCAGATTAACGGTATGTATGTGCCTCTTCCTCAATTTGAGCATGGCAACGGCTACCAAGGAGCTCTTGCCAAAGCGCCGGGGGGAAAGAAGGAAGACTTTTTGACCATCCGCTAAGTCGCGGACCAACTGGTCCAGTTCGTCCGTGCGATCGACAAATCTCGCGTCGTCGATGATTTCGCCAAATACAAAAGGATTTTCTAGGGTCATTACGCTAAATAGCGTAACGCCAATTGGCGCAATCTGCAACTTAGTAGCTGTAGGTCATCAGGCCACCTGTGAGTTGTCCAGATTGGCGGGGGAGAGTTCTTCCCAGCGGCCGGCGGGGGCGAAGCCGTCGAGGCCGAGCAGGGAAGCGCCGTTGAAGACGATGTGGCTGATCTTGACTACACCCTGGAGGCCGACCAGCTGACGTTCATCCACTTCATCGCGGCCGAGCAGTTCGGCATCGTAGCCGAAGTCGCGCAAGAACCAGTTCAACTTCCACAAGGCCTTCGGGTTGCAGTCCGTCCATGGCGGGAAAGGCGAGTGGCCGAGACACGGCCTAACACAGGATTAGGATCGCCAAATCTTGAGCTGAGGTATCGCCAACTTGGTCTCGGCTCCACGTGCCGCGCTTGCCTTCCTGCCCGACCGTCGGCGCAGGCGAATAAATAGCCCGCAGCGGTTCTGGCCAGGCGGCCTTGCCATCAAGACGCAGCGTGTAAAACTAAGGAGCCGATTACCAAAACAAATGGGGGAGGGGCAGCCTGGGCCGGAAAGGTCCTTTGACTAGCCTCTCGACTTTCTTCATTCTCTATGGGTCGCTGCCCACAGGCAGCAAGGACGCTTGGCCAAGCGCACTGTGTTAGCCCAGAGCTGCGAACGGCTTGGTCCACACCACCGGGCGGGTGCTGCCGGCCGCGGGAACCGACTTAGCCCCATCTGAAGTTACCAAGCCAACCCAAGCCCCTGTTCGTTTTCTTCAGCACTGGCTTCATTGATAGGACCGGCATGACGGGGGACCCTAGCCCCCAGGACCCGGCTACACCCGGGGGACGGACCGGTTCTAGCCGCGTGCGCCATCCCTCAACCCGGCGGCGTGCGAGTCAAGGGCCCGGTTGCCCATCCCGCGCGTAGCAGCGCCACCCCGATCGCCCCTTCATCAATCCCGGCGAGGTTTCGATCGACAATTCCGGCAATTCTCTCTGATCTACGATAAGTGCTTTATTTGTAACCGACTAGCGATATTCTCGCGCGGTCACCAAAAATTCCCAATATCAAAGTATTAGACAGAAGCGTCTGCTTCGCGGCTCGAATTGAAGTCAAGACCCAAACCAGACGCATTGTAAATTCTACGAAGGAACCTAAGATGATGCACGACAATCCAAATGCTTTAACGCAGGGGGACGGCAACACCAAGCCAGACCCTAGTATCGATATGAACCTCAACCCTAACCCCACCGCCGAAGTTGCTACCAATGGCAGCGTCGACACGCCAGACCGCAGCGACGGCGTGCCAGCCGTCCAGCCGAAGCCGCCGACCTCAGAAGCGAAGTTGCACGCCAACCGTGAAAACGCCAAGAAGTCGACGGGGCCGACGACGGCTCGGGGGAAGTATCACAGTCGCCTTAACGCCATGAAACACGGGATGCTGTCCAAGCCTATCCTGTACCACGCTGACGGTACCCCTACCAACGACGACTTCCACACCTTGCAAGAACGCCTGCAGCAAAAGTACGGGACGGACGACATTCGTACCCAGCTGCTGACGGAGACGATCGTGGTCGAATGCTGGCGTCAGCGGAAGGCACTGGACATCGAGGCACAGTGTTTCGAGTACCCTACTCACTTCAGTTCGACGGGATTGATGCCCCAGTTGCAGCGTTACCGCACTGCCAGCCAGCGGGCTCTCGAGAAAAGCTTTGAGCTGCTCGAAGAACAATCGCCATCCTCGTCGGCGGGGGAAGAAGCCGAAGGCGACGCTCCTGCCTTTCAACCCGAGACCGTCCCTCAGGCAGCGAAGCCCACGGGCGGTCTAACCGTAATGACAGGCGAAGAGTCTGCCCCCGAGCAAGGTTCGGAATCCCAGAACGAGGCCTCGAGCGGTGAGGGCTCAACTTCCACGGGTGACGTCGAAGATGCGGCCTAAAATGGGCGGCGGGGGAGTCAACGACTCCCCTTTCGCCCTCGTGGCGACGCCGGGCGCCCCGGGGGAAAAAAGGACGCACCCGGCTTGTTCGAAGGCCGGCCGAAGAGCATTGCTGCCCGGGTGCCTTCCTGCTCCGAGCCATCGAGATAGCGATGGCGATACCGCCGTGGGCAGGTCAGGTAGCGACTGATCCGGGTGTAGCTGTAGGTCATAAGGCCACCTGCGAACTGTCCAGATTGGCGGGGGAGAGTTCCTTCTAGCGGCCAGCAGGAGCGAAGGCGTCGAGCCGGAGCAGGGAAGTGCCGTCGATGCCACTTTCGAGTAGAAGCACGTCTCCGCTCGCAACGGAGAATTGGTAGGCGCGCGTGAGCAGTCGAAGGGCCTGGATCCGGGAACGATTCATCTGGCTAGTCGATTTTCGCTTCGCAGCTGACGAATTCTCTCTGATCAAATTGCCACGCGAGCTAAGCTTCACTGAGGCTAGGAATGCTCCCTGGCAGCGATCCCCTGGAAGCGAACCAGGAGCTTCCTATTCCACCGGACATGAAGGAGTACCACAAATCCCGCTGAAATCGGTCGCTCCTGCAACAGAGAAACACTACCTCGGAATCAGATACGATCCAGGAATGTTTTCGTCCAGAGTTGCGAGGACGGCACCGTTCGCACTCGCAAGCTTGCTCAAGTGACCATCGGTAATTTGCTTGGGCGCTCTGACCCAACCTGGAAGATGAGAAACATCATGTTCGTCTGAAATGAACGTGAGTCGAGAAGTCCGCGCTTCCTTAAGGCGCAACAACAAGGCACGAGCCTGGGTGACGGTAAATCCGTATGCTGGGGCTTGGGCTAGCACGCGTACAAATCCGAGCTCTGTGATCGAGCAACTCGCCAAGTTCGGTGCATTATGCGATTGAACCCAAGAAGCAAGCCGACCGTGAAATTCGTGATTGATGAAACCGAGAGCGACTAGAGCATTCACATCAAGCAGGTATGTCATGGGAAGTTCGCCAGAATTTCTTCAACCTCCTTGCTACTTAACGTCGGTGCGTTCGGGCCTGCACTCAAGGCGGGCAATCCAGTAACCGGGTCGGTCACGAGTTTGACTCGATGCGGCCGTTTCTTGCGCGGCGTCAGGACAATTCGCCCATCCTCGATGTTGGCATCCAAAGGATCGCCGGCCCGGATATCGAGTCTGCGGCGAAGCGGGCCTGGAAGAACGACTTGCCCCTTCGTAGAAACCTTGGTTTGCATGGTAAGACAATCTTACCTCTGTCTTTCTTTTTTCGCAACAGATTCGCAACGGGCGCTAACGACTCCCAGTAACATCCAGTTACCGGCCGTTATGACAAAAATGCCGATGGCTCCGCGCCGCCCGCCGAATGGGAGATCCGGTATCTGGGATTATCGCGGGCTAACGTCAGTGACATCGAGAATCTGCTCGGCCAGGATCTCACTCCGTTCAATGTAGACTTTGTAATGTCGAGCGACGGGTCATCCGTCGGGCGGCAGTTTCATCTGATCAATAAGAAAGCTCGCTGGAAGATAAGTCCTGAGTTCTCGGCGGCGGTCGAAAGGGCGGCGATCGAAGCCACGAATGCCTTCGAGGCCAAACTCTTTGAGAAATCTGGCGTGACGATATTTGACGACTTTCGTGGCGTTGATCCCGAGCACTGAAAAAAATGGAAATAGCCGCGTTTCTCAGCGAGCCGGCCGAAGAGTCCGACGAAGCCGTGAAGTAAACATGATGTTCCTCACGGATTCACCGGTCCCGCGGCCAAGAACCACGCGTGGCGCTACGGACAACCGCCTTGGACCGAGGCGGACGACGGAGTCGGTAAACCCTGACTGCGAGACGGAGGGAAGGGCAAATGCCGGTCCTAGAGGGCGCCGGCTTAACGTGACCGGCAATAACTGCAACCAAGCTGAAACCAGCCGGCAACCCGCCTAAGGGCAATTGCCCCAGCTCCTGCGGACTGTCCCCTCCAGAGCGTCTCTTTGCCTCCTTGCGGCTGGTTGCCAGACGACGTCTCTCGATAGATCTGTAAACATCCTTGAATCAACAGGTTGCAATCTTAGCGATTTGGGACTTTGCATTGGTAGAATAGCGGTAGTGAGCAACCTTTTTTGCCCATCCAGCAGCACGATAACTCCCTTTCTGTCAGTACCTTACAGGCAATGGTGTTAAGAGCCGTCAACCTCCAGGAGGAACAGGATGAACGAGTGCGACCAGACCGAACCGTCGCTCCAGCTCAAAATCAACGATACGCTGGCCAAGTCTGTGCGCCTCCGATCTCACCCGGGTGCACCTGGTGACCGCGAGGTTGTTGTCGAGGATCCTTGGCTGGGCCTCTTCGCGCTCAACAGCCAGTTCGATCTGCTTGTGCGGGAAGCAGGTTCGCCCTGGCGCGCGGTGACCTTGGATGAACTCCGTGCAATTCTCGCAGCAACCACAGGGTTTCCGGACAAAGCTACAAGCGACCGTCAGACGCCTGGGCCCACGGCGCCTAACGGACCAAATGAATTCGCTGGAGCGCACCCCAAATTGGTGGGGTTGGGAACGATGACCGGGCTCGATGCATGCCTTCAACGGATTGCAACTCTACTTTATAGGGCTTCCATTCCGCATCTGAGGGCGGGATCAACCTTCGTCGTTCCATCCATGATGAATGCCCGAGAGTGTTTGTTACGAGCCGGTTTTCACCGGGACGAGCGATACGAGGCTGTCTTGTTCGATCCCGAGAGGAGAATTGCCATTCGGCTCCTGGAACGCGACCCACGTGTAGTTCTTGGATAAGAAGCCATTTGGAAGCGCTAGCCAAAGGAGGCAGCTGATGAAGTCCAGTCACCCTCAAGGATGGGGCGGGCAATCCACAAGGCGTGATCCGAGAATTGGCGGGGGACCAAGAGAGACTCTATGACCGGTCCGGAAACGCCATCGCCACCTACAGGCGGAACGTTAACTTTACGTTCGACAACAATGGCGTGCGCTTCGGAAGCGGCAACCGGCTGGCAGGCCTGGTCGAAGACGACGAGTAGCCGCGCAACCGTAACCGTTGCCCGGTTTTCCCCAAAAGGTCCACGCCGCGAGTCCAGCGTCTGCCAGCCATAGCTTGTAACCCCAACCCCCCTGCTCTGGAAGCGCGAGCCATAAGGCCCGCCGGCCACCAGAAGCGGCCCAAACCCGGCGCCCCGGCTGGGCGCGCCTGCTTGCGATGGAAAATAACAACTACGGAGACCTCTTAATGAGAAAGCACCAGTCCCTTTTGTGATCCCGCAAGGGGGAGACGGGGCTTAATCCAAAGGCTCTCTCGTTAGGGAGAATCTCCATGACGCCAGAAGAAAAACCAATTTGCAACACGAAAGCCAATGCCGAGGGCAACGGGCAAACCCAGCCCCTGCCGACAGGAAAGAAAGCCGAAGACCTGACCGCCGAGGAATGGGCGGGAATCAATTTTGGGTGGAAAGTCTACGGACTAATCTACGATCTGGAAGCTATGTTGCGGTGTAACCGCCGTGAGCGGAAGCAACTGTTACGCTTCGTGGATACCTGTAACGCCGTGCTTGGCGAGGGGTCTTACAAACTCTACCTCGAGGCCGAAGCGGCGAAGAACTTCAAGAATTTCAAGAAACGTGACCGTGCGACGAGGTTCGCCATGTTTGAGAAGATGGGGGAGATGATCGACCCGCAAAATCACAAGTAGCCGTGCGGTTATTTCGGCATAGGGCATCCGTGATGGTGTGCTCCGCAGTCGAGTTGGCAGGAAAGCGGCCGACACTTCGCGGAGAGGCTTCTTGCCGAAAATGACTTTGCCGGCTAACGCAGAACTGCCGCCGCCCGCAGCTATCTGGATCCAGGCTCTGTCTGCCGGCGCGCCCCCGGTAGGTTAACCGTGCAAGCCAAAGCTTGTCTCACCACCGCTCCAGTTCTCTATCCCCCAGATCAGCCAAAACCTCATCTGCCCGGGGCGTAACTGCGTCGCTGTCTCGATCGGTTGGAGGAGAACTACACCCGGGCGGCTAGGTTGTTCGGGCGCACCTTCGAGTGAGCCCCAGGCACCTGTTTTCGCCATGACGATCCTGGCGCTATCCGGTTCGCCGCAGGGCTGTCGCTGAAAAGCCGGCTTGCATCACGCTGATGGAGGCTCCAGGGAGTCCGTGCCCCGGGCAGGAAGGCATGCTCCTGGACCGTGGGACGCGAACGAGATTGGCAGACGGTAAGACGGTAATTGTGCCGGCGCGTGAGCGGTCCGCTCCGGCTGCTAAGGCAACGAGATTGGGCCAATGAAAAAGGGCGGCGGGGTCACCGCCGCCCTTTTTCGACGTGTCGTTTAGACGTGGTAGTAGTTCGTGACGCGGAAGCCTTCGGGGGAGGTGACACCATCAATCCCAAGATCCATGCCCTGACAGGGGCAATCCGTGTCGTGGCACTTGCCATACACAAGGCAGCGAATACCCAGCGGCAGGGGAGCCCCTGCCTCTAAATGGGCAGCCCATGCCTCTTCCAGAGCTTCTTGGTGGTTGGAACAGAAACGCGGGTAAAAGTGAGCACGTTCCCCGATGACGATGGTGACCGTGTACATGTCTTTTTCGTTAGCAGTGTTGCTCATGTTAGTTCTCATTTCGAAGTGAAAGTTGACAGAAAGAACGTGACCACATAACAACGTAACCAGGTCCTCAATCTCTAATACCCAAAAATAGGAAAAACCGGACAAGATATTCATTTCTTGGCGCGCTAGTCTTGCCGGGCTGGTCGGCCGATTTCTAGATGTAGGAGCTCGGAGAGGAGAGTGTGCTCAGCTAGAGAGGATTTCCCCGGAATGGACGGACCCCTGGAACTGGCTTAGGAGGCCACCCGGGTTTGGTCCTCTGCCGGCAAATGGGCGATCGAGATCCCGGACTGAGTCAGCGTCAGGCCGGTGCGCGCCGAGCGCGGTGGCCAAACTCGTTCGCCGGCGGAACGAGCTGACATGCCCCAGCTCGGGACCATACTCACGGACCATTCGCCCCCGCCGGAACCCGGCCGGCGCAGAGTGGATCGGATCGCCTCGAGCGCCTGCAGCTCCGTCGTAAGGGAGAACGAGTTCTGCTGCAGACGCCGCAGAAGGCGGACCCTGCTGAACCGGCACCGACTCCCAAGAAGCCACCGCAATCGGACCGAGGCCTCAGCGCAGGGCAAGCGGATTCTACTGTGGCTGACCAAGCCGCTGGAGGCTCCGCGGTGGCGAAGCCGGCGCCGGTCGCTTGCGAGCAAAGCGTTAAGCGGCCCCCGCTAGACGCCGCCTCGGTCGATCTGGACTGAGGTCCCAGTCCGCTCTTGATATAAGCAGGGAGCCCCCTGCTTGGCCGCAGAATCTTTCCGGGGCGATGCAGTGGTTCAATGCTTTGACGACGAAGCCAAAGTGCGATCGAAACCAGAACTTTACCTCAACCGGCAAAAGCTGCCTGCTCCTCAGCAGGAAGACAGATTCAGGCTCTTGGCCTGGTACCCTGATATGGTAAGGATCGATTCGGAGAGAGGAGATGGGTATTCCTCAAAATTCCGTATGGAAAACACGCTTGGTGCAGTGTGGCTTTCCAGATCGTTCGTTCGACATAGAGTTTTGGCAGGAGCAGGGAGACGAGGCCATTTTTGCTGCGGCATGGGAAATGGTGGAATTAGCTGAGGAAATCAGCCATGGCAGAAAACCCACACTACAGAGAGAACTGCTACAACTCTTAAACGAGTTCGAGGTTGAATATTTGATCATCGGCGGGTTCGCGGTGATGAAGTACGGAGAGCCGCGTTACACGAAGGATCTCGACGTTTGGGTACACAATTCACCGCAAAATTCCCTCCGTGCGGTTGAAGCGCTCAAGAAGTTTGGTGCTCCCCTTGACCATGATGGTGTCACTGCGGAGACATTCGCCGGGAAGCAGGTGGTCTATCAGATTGGAATTGCTCCCGTGCGCATCGATATTCTGACCGAAATCACTGGCGTCGAGTTCCCCAATGCATGGAGAAAGAGAGTCGCCAGCACGTTCTTCGGTGTTCCCGTGCACTTCATATCCCTGGATGACCTTGTAGCTAACAAACACGCTTTGGGCCGCAGCAGCGACCTGAAGGACCTGACGCAGAACCCAAAGCGTGCCACGCCGGAGAAATAACCCGGCAAGACAAGTGGTTCCGAGGTTCGTGAACCCATAGCTTCCGTTGGCAGTGAAGGGTGTCTATCTAATATGAAGCCGAACAAAATCCTGAAAGACCTTATCCTTGAAGTCGTCAATGATCAGCTCAGCAGTGGGGAGCCGCCCGAGACTAGGGCAACGTACCATCGTCTGGTGAAAGATGGAATCGAAGAGCAGGAAGCAAAGCGGCTGATCGCGTGTGTGCTGGCTAGCGAACTTTTCGATGTTATGAAATCGCAGCGGCCGTACGATCATGATCGGTATGCTAAAGCCCTTAATCGCCTGCCCGAATTGCCATGGGAGTAAATATCCTCCGGCAAAGCCGGAGGCTTTACGGTTGCTGGCCCCTCAAAGGGGCCTGATCGCAGCCGATTAAAGTCAAAATCCCAAGCTTTCAAACGTTCAGAAAAGAATGGGAGTCCGTCCCGCTCCTCTCAGCACAGGAGATCCCTCTCGGGTCTTCTCATCGCAGGAAGAAAACCCACTCCCGTATCTGTCAAACTTTTCGTGCCTACCCGGCAGAGCCGGGGGAACTCCCTAAGTATTAGAACAATAGACCAGCTGCGGATCCAGAGCCAGAAGCACCCTCCGGTTCATCAGGGTAGCGGCGTGTAGATGGGATATATAGAAGCAATAAATAATGTATTCACATTGTACGCACAATGATGTACAGTATTTGTGCGTAGGAAAGGGGTTTACGAATGCCGGCAACGGGAATAAGGACCGGGAAGAAGCGCGACGAGAACATCAACCTGCGTGCCAGTCAGAGCCAGAAGGCCCTGATTGACCGGGCGGCGGATGCGCTTGGGAGGAACCGGTCGGATTTCATGCTCGGGACGGCGTGCCGGGAAGCGGAAGCAGTTCTACTCGACCGTCGGTATTTCGCTTTGCCCCGCGAGGAATTCAAGCGCTTTACGGCGATGCTGGACAAACCGCGGGCCAGCGATGCGAGGCTGCGACGACTGCTTAAGACTAAAGCGCCATGGGAGCAACGAGCCGGAGCAACCAGCCGCTGAGTGCACCGGAGAAACTGCGCGCAGATCACAACCTGGAGGGATTCGAGTGTGGCGAGCCATCGCTGGACGAATGGCTGCGTCGGCGAGCGCTGCAGAACGAGGAAAGTGGCGCTTCGCGTACCTATGTGGTATGCGCTGGACAACAGGTGGTCGGCTGTTATGCCCTTGCCGTGGGTGCTGTAGCACACGCGCATGCGCCGGGTCGTGTTCGGCGTAACATGCCGGATCCGGTGCCAGTCATGGTCATCGGCCGGCTGGCTGTCCATCAGAACTATCAGGGTAAGAAGATCGGGCCAGGTCTCCTGCGTGATGGCATATTGCGCACCTTGCAAGCTGCGGATATCGCCGGGATCCGCGCGATTCTGGTGCACGCGATTTCGGAGCGGGCACGGCAGTTCTATGAGGAGTGTGGGTTCATTGCCTCGCCGATGGACCAGATGACGCTGATGATTACAGTATCGGAAGCTGTCAAGGCATTTGTTGGAAAGGGTGCGAAGTAACTCAAACTTCTGTTCCCCAGTTCCGGTCGATTTTATAAGCCATCAGTTACTGCGGGCTTTTGCGGTAATGAGAAAAGTTAACCCGCAAGGTGGTGCGCACACATGGCCCCCCAGGAAAGTAACTGTTCTCCTGAATCGGATGAAATCGTACGGGTCGTCGTAGTTGGGATGTCGGACAATCAGTCTGGAGACGTGGAAGCTTCGGCAGCTGGTACGGCCACTCACGCAAAGGGGCTTCGTACGCGCTTTGGCAACTGGGATCGCGATGACCTACACGCGGGTGAGCTGAGGGAGTACCTCAAAGTGCGTGTCACGGGCAAACAGGACAAGCGAATGTTGCAGGACGAGGGCTGCGATCCACATATCATTCGTCGGAATGGGGGTGCCTTGCTTACGCAGTTGCCGGTAAATGGCAGCGTAATGATGCGTGGTCTGCTCGTCGGCATAGAGCACACCGACGCCGGACTTCAGGAGAAAACGTCGCAGGACAGCTTCGTTCCTTGGTCCCTGGCTGCCCGCAGCGAAACCAGCGCGCAATTCTCCTAACACAATGAACGGCAACCAGACCTGTTCGGCGAGCTCGACTGTCTCGACCACGGATACATCGCCCCGGCAAAGGTCGGTGTAACGGTTCGTGTCGAGCGCCAGCCTCACCGCCACATCCCTTCGTCAACGGTATCTTGCGCAGCCCTGGCCTCGTCGAAAGCGGGATCTTTGCGCCAAGTGCCTGCGATGTCGCTTAGATCGCGCTGCCGGCCGCATTCCCCGGTAACGCCAGCACCCCGGGCCAGGGCCTCAATGGCTACTTCGTTGAGACTCTTGCCCTGCTCACGGGCAGCGCGGCGAAGAGCTTCATCCAGAGTATCTGGCACGTTGCGGATCGTGTATTGCATGCATCTATTGTAGGCATTGTAGGCGACGAATGCAAGCAGCACTTTGGTCCAACTGCGATCCCCGTAGTTGCAACGCGCGATCTAACCGTATTCGGCGCCAGTCATCGGCGGCGCTGCTAACACGAACTGATTGAGTTCTGCGCTAGCTGGAGGTGGGATGTGAACGCTATGTGCGGCGGCGCCCGGTCGCGTGCAGACGCCGGTCACATACAGCGCTGCAAATTCCCGTCAGAAGGCCACGCCAACCTCATTCGCACCGAGATGGAGGGTATTCGCAGATGGCATATGCATGATAGGAATATGCCATATGCTCTGGACGATCTGAGTAAGACGTATGACATATCGGTCGCCAGCGGTGACCTCCTGTATCTAGACGGAAAATCGTATCTAACTCATTCCGGGCTGCTCGGAATAGCACGCCGTAAGCGCTGCTTCGGAATCCAGTTCTGCCCTGCCACTAACATACGCAACGTCGAGCGCATGCAACGCACCGCTGGTGGACAAGCCCCTCTTCCAGTGCGGTGTCGAAGAAACCATGGCTTCGGACTGCGACCAGATCATATGGCGGCGAAAAATAGGTGTCGAATCTACCGCGGAATTCAATGACCTGCGAGCTTCTCGTCACTCGTGATCGTAAGGGGTTATGCTCCGCGATGCTGTTGAGCGGGAGGTGAGCATTTTCCATTACGCCTTGCCAGCTTGTAAAAAGTAAGGGATAATACAGACGTAAGGATATGCATCAGTGTAAGGAGATCGCGATGCTACACTCTACAGTGACGAGTAAGGGACAAACGACCATTCCCGAGAAAATTCGAAAGGCTTTGCGGATCAAGCCGGGCGACAAGTTGGAATATGAAGTGGAGGGAGAACGAGCTACCATTCGTGTTCATCCGGGCATTCGGTCACTCAAAGGCGTGCTCGCCAGCAACAAGGGGAAGGGGATGTCTTTCGCTGAAATCCGCGAGGCCGCTGCTGAGGCTGCGCGTCATGAGGATAGTCGGTGAGCAAGCAAAGACTTATCGACACTAATCTTATTGTCCGCTATTTGGTGCAGGACCATGACAAGCACGCCAGAGCAGCTGGGAGGCTGTTCGACGCCTGTGATCGGGGCGATGTGTCAGTTGTGGTGTTGCCGGTCGTTTTGGCAGAGTGTGTGTTTGTGCTCGAGTCTTTTTACGGGCATCCACGCAGCGATATCGCCTCCGCACTCGGGCACTTGATCTCGAGTCCCGGCGTCGAGATCAGTGAGGTAACGGTCCACCTCGATGCTCTGAATCGCTATAAGGGAACGAAGGCTCACTTTGTCGACTGTCTGATCGCTGCCACCGCCGTGGCTAAGAACGTGCCAGTCTCCACCTTTGATCAGGACTTTCGAAGGTTTCTTGACGTGCGAGTGGAAACTGAATAGTTGCGAGCGCAACCAACTTGGGAAAGCAATTGTTGACATGTTAGTAACATGAAAGTATGCTTTGAGCATGTCCAAGATGATTCAGCTTCGTAATGTACCCGATGCCCTACATCGTGGTCTGAAAGCTCGCGCTGCCCTGGCAGGTATGTCGCTTTCGGACTATTTGTTAGCTGAGATCAAAGAAATCGCGGAGAGGCCAACGCTCACAGAATTACGGGAGCGGCTGCACAAACGTAAGCCGGTTACAGCGCGGATCGAGACCGCCCGCCTGGTGCGAGAAGAGCGCGAGGCCCGATGATCGTCCTGGATGCGTCTGCCGCAGTTGACTGGCTCCTTCAGACATCTGCGGGTCGGCGCATCGACAAGCGAATTTGTTCGGGCAACGAAACCCTGCACGCGCCTCACCTCCTAGATCTCGAGGTCATGCAGGTATTAAGGCGTTTAGCATTGCAGGGAGTGGTCTCTGTACGACGTGCTGATGAGGCGGTCCGTGATCTGTTGGATCTCCGTCTTACTCGGTATCCTCATCTCGTGTTTCTACCCCGCATTTGGCAACTCCGTCACAATTGTTCTGCCTATGACGCTGCCTACATCGTGCTTGCCGAGCAACTCGGAGCTACGTTGATTACAAGGGATGCTCGACTCGCTTCTGCTTCGGGTCATACGGCACTCGTCGAGCTCTTCTGATTTTGCCTACCTCCATCGCACACATACGTTGCTCATGCCCGTTAACCTTGTGAACCATTTCTTGCGTAGTGTAATGAAAGAGAAAAGACTTTTCGTGTTAGGAACCGAGAATGAGCTTGCAAAATTGGCTTCAGAATAGTTTGGTTGATGGAGGTTTCTTGATGTCGCCAGGGCTTGTTGTGTGCTCTTCCTATTACCGAGCAATCTGCCCTTAACATGGCGGCGGCGGCGAAGGGCAAAGTGTTGCGGATACCAATGAGCGCTTGCCCAAGCGCCGGGCGCGGCATTCCCTCCGAACACCTCGCGCATGGCTTTCGGGGTTGTAGCTAGCTTCTGTTCTAGGAGCACGTCCCCCGTTTCGTCCAACACGCAATACCAACTCGATGGTTTCTGCCGGGCTGGCCGACGTGACCTTCACCCTCGTGCCGAAGCATGAGTGGGACGTAGCTGCCGGCTCGGCGCTGGTCCTTTCCGCGGGAGGATTCGTTTGCCGACCCGATGCCTCCGACTTGCGCTGCAATCAAAAGAATCCCTTGCTCCCCGGTTTGCTGGCAGGAGGGCCGCTTCTGGGAGAAGAACTCCTCGCGGCAGTCCATCAAGCGGTTCTCACCAAACGAACCCAATAAGTCGTTTGTTTGCGATATCGAAGCTATGAGCCACAAGAAAGAGCCAGAGTCCAAAAGGCTTCGAAACCACCTGGTTTGATGAACTGGGGGCAGAGGAATGCGAGCTTAGGACAAAGAGGATTGACTCCGGCCAGGAAGGCGCTTGCCCAACATCTCCGGCTTCCGGCACCGACCGACTTCGTGTCACCAGCGCTTTCAAATAGCGCCGTCGGGACTCTGTGGCGGACCGTCGCGCTTGATCTGTCGGCGGCCGCGTCTGCAGCCGCTGCCTTTCGCGTCATGACTGAGCCCATGCTGGCCGCGGCCGCTCGCCGCCAGCCGCATGCCGCCGATGCCGTACTCATTGACTCCAACGAGAATCCGCTTGGCCCCAGCCAGGCCGCGCGCGAGGCGATGGAGGCCATTCTCCCGCAGGGCGGCCGCTACTCCGACAATCTCACCGATGATCTCGCCGGCACTTTCGCTCAGATGGAAGGCCTCAATCCTGACTATGTTCGCGTCACCGTCGGCTCGACTCCTCCGCTGGCCCTTGCCGTTTTGGCCTTCACCTCGCCACAGAGAAGCTACGTCGCCGCCGATCCCGTATTTGAGTTGGGCGGGAATCTAGCCTCGAAAGTGGGAGTGCGCGTGGTTGGCGTCCCACTTACCAAGACATACGCGCATGACGTCAAGGCCATGCTGGCCGCCGCTCCCGACGCCGGCGTCTTTTACATCTGCAATCCGAATAACCCCACGGGCACGCTGACCCCGCATGAGGACATCGAGTATCTGGCCGCGAACAAACCGAAAGATTCGATCGTTCTGGTGGATGAAGCCTACATCCACCTTTGCGACGCGCCCTCCACACTCGATCTGGTGAAGGCGGGCAAGGATGTGGTCGTGCTGCGCACCTTCTCGAAGGTGTACGGCATGGCCGGTTTGCGCTGCGGACTGCTGATTGCCCGGCCCGACCTGTCCGACAAAGTCTTGGCGCGCGGCGGATGGAACTTCATGCCTATCACCGCCGTCGCGGCCGCCACGGCCAGCCTGAAGGACCCGCAACTGGTTCCGGAACGGCGGCGCATCAACGCCGGCGTTCGCCAGCGGACCTTCGATTGGCTTGACCGCAACGGCTACGCTTACATTCCTTCCGAGTCGAACTGCTTCATGCTCCAGACCAAGCGGCCAGGCAAAGATGTGCGCGACGCCATGGCCAAGGAAAATGTTCTGATCGGGCGGACCTGGCCGGTGATGCCCACGTACGTCCGCATCACCGTCGGCACGGAGGATGAGATGGAACGCTTCCAGGCCGCATTCCATAAGGTGATGAAGGCGAGCGCTGGCTAGCGCGAAGGGTCTCAACCAAAGCGGACTTGGGCGTGCTTGCCCTAGCCTTGAAAGATTGCGAATCCGGTCACGTATAATAGTTGCCCCTGGACAGCGAATTCCCCGAGGGTTTCCCATGTGTGGCATTGTCGGCTATGTCGGTAAGAAAAGTGTCGTTCCCATCATTATTGAGGGACTGCGGCGGCTGGAATATCGCGGCTACGATTCGGCAGGAATCGCTGTGGCCGGCAAAGGCGAGGGGCTCCAGGTGCGGCGGGCCGAGGGCAAGCTGCGCAATCTGGAAGAGGCGATTGAGAAAAAGCCGCTGGACGGCACTTACGGGATTGGTCACACGCGCTGGGCCACACACGGCCGTCCCACCGAAGAAAATGCCCATCCGCATCGCGATTGCACGGGCAAGATCGTGGTCGTTCACAACGGAATTGTCGAGAACTATCTCATCCTGAAAAGGCAACTGATGGCGGAGGGACACAAGTTCACCACCGAGACCGACACCGAGATCATCGCGCACCTGGTCGAGAAGTATTCTGTGGACCGGGGAGGAGTTGGGCGCCGGCCGCTGGAAGACGCGGTGCGGCAAACGGTGAAAGAACTGACGGGCGTCTTTGCTCTGGCCGTGATCTCGAGCGAAGAGCCCAACAAGATTGTCGCGGCACGCAACGGGCCGCCGGCGGTCATCGGCTTGGGGGACGGCGAGTACTTCGTAGCCTCCGACGTACCGGCAATCCTGTATCACACGCGCGAGATTTTCTTCCTGGCGGATGGCGATCTTGCGGTCGTCACTCCCGACGGCGTGCAACTCTCTGACTTTCACGGCAGGCCCATCGAGCGCCAGGTGCAGCATGTGACCTGGGACCCCATCATGGCGGAAAAGGGCGGCTTCAAGCATTTCATGCTCAAAGAGATTTACGATCAGCCGCCGACCGTACGCGACACAACTTTGGGCCGCGTTTCGCAGGATACGGGGCACATCTTCCTCGATGAGATAGACATTAGTGAGCAGGAATTCCGCGCCGCCACCAAGATCAACATCATCGCTTGCGGAACGAGCTGGCATGCCGGACTGGCTGGCAAGTTCATGATTGAAGCCCTGGCACGCGTCCCCGTGGAAGTGGACTACGCCAGCGAATGGCGTTACCGCAATCCGATTGTCGATCCGAATACGATTACGCTGGTGATCTCGCAGTCAGGGGAAACCGCCGACACGATTGCCGCTCAGCGCGAAGCCAAGTCGCGGGGCTCGAAGACGCTGGCCATCTGCAACGTCGTGGGTTCCATGATCACGCGCGAGGCAGCCGGGACGATTTACACTCACGCCGGGCCGGAGATCGGCGTAGCTTCGACGAAGGCTTTTACCGGACAGCTCACTGCGCTCTATATCTTCGCCATGTATCTGGCGCAGGTGCGTGGCGTGATGACTCCGGAACAGGCTCGCGCCGCGATGCAGGAACTGATGCAGATCCCCGCGAAACTCGAACAGATTCTCGCGCACGACCCAGCCTGCGATGAACTAGCCAAGATCTACCAGAAAGCGCATGACTTCCTGTTCCTGGGTCGCGGCATTCACTATCCCATCGCGCTCGAGGGCGCGCTTAAACTCAAAGAGATTTCCTACATCCACGCCGAAGGATATCCGGCGGGAGAGATGAAACACGGACCGAACGCGCTGATTGATGAGAACCTGCCCGTCGTGGTCATTGCGACGAGGGATTGCAGCAATCCGGGGTCCCTGGTGCGCTACGAGAAAACGATTTCGAACCTGAAGGAAGTGAAGGCGCGGTCCGGAGTCGTGATCGCGCTGGCCACTGAAGGCGATGAAGAAATCAAGGAAGCGGCAGATCACGTTCTGTATGTTCCGCACGTGCCTGAAGAACTGTCGCCGATCCTGGAAATTGTTCCGCTGCAGTTGCTGGCCTACCACATCGCGGTCCGGCGCGGCTGTGACGTAGACCAGCCGCGGAATCTGGCCAAGTCGGTCACAGTCGAGTAGACCAGGGTCAACGAACTCGAATTCCTGCGGCTAGAAGGGAATATCTTCGTCTGTAATCGGCCCGGACGCTGCCGCATGCTCGGGTTCTGGCGTGCGCTGGTCGAAGTTGTTGCCGCCTGCCGATGCTGCGCGTGAGCTTCCCGTGGAATCCCCGCCTCCGGCGCCTTCGCCGCGTCCGCCCAGCAGGATCAGGTCGCTGGCCACGACCTCGGTCATGTATTTCTTCTGCCCGGTCTGTTTGTCGTCCCAGGAGCGGGTCTGCAGGCGTCCCTCAATGTAGACCTTGCCGCCCTTCTTTAAGTATTCGCCCGCGATCTCAGCCAGGCGCTGCCACAGCACGACGTTGTGCCACTCGGTGCGATCCTGCCATTCGCCCGCTTTATCCTTGTAGCGTTCATTGGTGGCGATGGCCAGCTTGGCCACGGGCGTGCCCTGCGGTGTGTACTTGATTTCAGGATCTTTCCCCAGATTGCCGATGAGTTGAACCCGGTTCAGACTTTTTCCAGCCATGGCGGTGCTCCTTTGCAGGGGTTCACTATAACAGAGCGGCCCGGCGGAAATCGTGCCGTCAGCCACAAATGTTCGCGAACGGTATCATTTTGGGCCGCACTCAGCGGTCTGTTGGTTCGATAAAACGCCGATTGTCCCTGAGATTAGGTTGCCTACGCAAAGAGCCCGTAGCCTTGATGGTGAAGTTCTGCCTTGCCGGCAGGCCTTCTATCCCATCTACGGCAAGTTGAACTGTAAAATCCGCGGTCCGCGTGTAAACGTGCGTTGCCTTTGGGCCTTCTGCCGAGGTGCCGTCGCCGAAATCCCAGTGATAGCCCACCGCCGCAACACTGTTAGCGTCGGTTTGTACCGAAAGAGAGAACGACTCGCCCACTTTGGCCTCGGCGGGTACCTGTGGATGAACCACCGGTGCGCTCGGCGGAACACTGGTATCGGTAAGCATGATCATCCTGACGGACTGCGGCGGCTGATTCGCGATGCGCACGGATCCGCCTTGGAAGTCGACCGTTGCGTTCTTCTCGAGCACATCTCTCGCGGAGTAAGTGTGACCTGCGGGGAGCCCGAGTGCTGCCAAGTCCAGAACGTGGGAACGTGGTCCTTTCGTCCAGTTAAAGACCGTCAGGATCGCCTGCCGCGGGCTTTCGCGGAGAAAGAAGATACTCGGCTGTTCGTCCTGGGGTTCATAGCTCAGCAAGTCGATCGGTGTCGACGCGCGTCCGAGCTTGGGCAGGTTCAGAAGATCCTGGTTCTCGACCAGTGCCAGGCGATCCTTCTCCGCGCCCAAAGCCAGCATGTCGTCGCCGATTTCATACATCCCTCCGCAAACGGCAGAAAGTGCGATCGACGCTTCAGCTGCTGCGAGAGAGAGTGGCGGCCGAGGGTGGGAAGCGTTGCCGAACGACTGGCTCGCGGTGTTGAAGGCATCAGGATCATCCACGAAGAAATTGCGGTGCATGTAGAAGCGCGCGGCGATGCCGGTCGCCGCCTCTTTCGTTTGCTCAAAATTGTGGCCTGTGTCTTGGGAAATCCGGCCGGTGTCCACAATGCCCACGGGGTTGAGCATAGGACTGCCGTCCTTGTCGAGGATTACGTCGTCGCCAACCGTGTCGCGAATAATCTGAAGGCCGATCCGCTGGGCCTCCAGCGCTGTGGTGTTGGGCCGGTAATGAATCCCTTCGATGGCGGTGGTGTCCATAAAATCCAGTTTGATGAACCGTACACCCCATTCGCGGACCAGTGTTTTGTACGTCTGCCGCAAGTATTCCTGCGCGCCGGGATGCGTGGTATCCAGCGTGTACAGCACATCGGTGTCCTGATTGAACACCTTGCCGCTGGGGATTGGGTCACCCTTGGCGGTGTGCACCAGCCAGTCCTTGTGATGCTCGTAGACCCATGCGCGGCTCGTGACTTCGAACGGTCCCGTCCAGACGCCGAACGTCAAACCGTCACCGGTTATGTGATATCCCAGCGTGCGCATGCCATCAGGAAATTGAGTGGCGTTGGGTGTCGAGTATTCGCCGCGGGCGTACTGATAGCCTTCATCGACCTGGAGGAATTTATAGCCGAGCGGCTTCAGATGCTGGGCTTGCCAGTCAGCGTTGGCGAGGGTTTCGGCTTCATTGATCGCCGCATAGTAAGCCGTCCAGCTCCACCAACCAATGGGAGCGTCAGCAGGGATGCGCGCGTGATGCAGCAGTTTAATCGCAGCACCGTAGGCTAGAAGTTGGTCGTGATAATCGCTGCCGGCGGCGATCATCAGGCGCTCGGAGGCGATCTCTTCTCCCGGGGTAACCGCAAGACTCAACTCCACCTGGTCATCGGGCGGCGCATTCTTCAACTCGAATTGCTTCTGGATTTCAGTCGTGCCCGTGGACTCGGCGGTGTAGGAGGAGACTCGCGCGTTGCTGCCCGTTCCTTCCACTTGCAAGTGCATGATCGTGAGAAAACGGTCAGAGGTGAGGGCGCCCACGAAAAAGCTTTGTTTGCTCTCCCGGTTGTAGATCATCTGGCTGCCGGAGCCTCGATGCAGACCGTCGGGAGCGTTGTCCAGGTCATAGATCTTCATTTCCGGCCAGTCCTCACTGAAACTGTCAGAGAGGACACGGTCCGCCGCAGGGGGCCCGGCAATGTTCAGGATAGTGGGGCCGATGGCTTCGATGCCGCGAATCGCCTGCACCGTGATCTGTTTTCCCGTGGCGTTGTGCACTCGCACCTGGAGCGCTCCGTAAGGATTTTGATCGTAAAGTTGCAGGACGTAGATGAGGTCAGGCTGGCCTGCCAGGCCACTACAGCTGACTGTCACCTGGTGGCCTGTTCCGAGGGCATCGCTGAATTGCGATGGAGAGGCGTCGCAGTGGGGATAATCGTTTGACCGCAGCCAATGGCTGTCAACCTCGGCCGCCACGCGGGACGTAAAGATGCTTTGTCCGTTCGCCATGGCAACATGGTAGGTCCCTTGCTGTGCCTGCACCGTCAGCGACAACCTATCGTTTGTCAGTTGCTGGCCGCTACCAGGCAAAGCGAACAGGAGCGCAACAGCCAGGACTCCAAATTTTCCTTTTGTGATAAAGGCATTCACGATCATCCTCATGGCAGGAATCTCCTTATGACATTGCTCGACGTATGAACGAGCTATCTTATCCTAAGACGCAATTGGCGGTACTTTTTGCGCTATAATCCCCTCCATGCCTGCCGCACCCGGAGCGACCAGGGCCGTGGGGATGGTGCCCGACGAACTCAAGCTTGAACCAAAGTCCAAGGGTCTCACCACGCCCCGCAAGAAGAAACCCAAGGAACTGGCCGTCATCACCGAGTGCTGCACTGGGTGTGCCGGCTCACCCGCCTGCGTCGAGTACTGTCCGGTCGAAGACTGCATGTTCTGGGTGCCCGACGAGGACAATCCGCCATTTGGCCGCATTCAGGTGGACCCGATTCTCTGCATCGGCTGCAAGAAGTGCATCAGCAAAGGGCCCGACGGCTGCTTCCTCGACGGCTGCCCGTGGGACGCCATCGTTATGATCGACACGACCGAGGTGGAGAAGGAAGTCGGCGCAATGGCGATCTAGCCTCGAGCTGCGAGGTTTGAGCGGGGGTCTGAAAGGGCGGCTCCCGGCCGCGCCGTGAACCGCACAATCAGGGTTGTCATTCCGAGCGGCGAAGCTGCGAGGAACCTGTTTTTCCCGGGGGATTGGCAAGAAGCAGATTCCTCGCTGCGCTCGGAATGACAAAGAGTTACTTTGCCCGCGATTGAATCGCCTTCTCCGTCTCCACCGCCTGCTGGCGCATGTCATTGGAAACATCGGGCAGATCGCGCTCATAGGGACGAATGGCGGCGAGATCGTCCAGTTGCCCCACTACATAAAGTGCGCGCAGGGCCTCCCAAACCTGCTCGTTTGCCGGCTCAACGACAGCGATTTCCGCCCCGGCAGAAACATTGGCTCCAGCCTGCGCCACCGAGCGAATGCGCCCGGGGATTGGGGAACGAATCTCGGCAATATGCTCATGGTCATATTGCAGCTTGGCGATTAATCCTCCCTGACGAATGGCTGTTCCGGGACGGTCGGCATCGACGATCCGGCCAGTTTCCGGGGCTGTGATCCGGGCCGGTTCGAGCAGCGCGACGATCTGCGGCCGCCCCGTGGCGTCGCCGAAGCGCACCAGCGAGAGCGCCGCGTTGCCGCGTACAACGGGTGAGGGGTCGGTGAGCATCTTCAGTAGGGTTTCGTGGAATTCCGCTCCCGAAGTGTCTTGCCCCATGACCCAGGCGTCGGTGTTGCGCACCTCCTCCACCGGATAGGTCGCGAACCGCATCAGGTCGGGATACCACTGCTTCACAGCCGCGTCTCCGCGCGCCATGCGCTCGCTGATCTGCACCAAGGCCTGCTGAATGTGCCGTGGCTTCTTGTCATCGTGAAGGTAAGCCGTCAGCTGCTGATCGGAAAGAGGCCGCCCGAACCAGGTGTTCCACCAGAACAGAAACGGCATGAGCACGATCAGCCAGCCGGTGGCGAAGAAGAGGATTTTCTGCGTGCGCGACATGCTGCTCTTTGAACTGCTCGGCACGGCGCTGCCGTCGGACCCGGCTTGCACCTTGGGAGTGGGAGTCTCGGAAGGAAGGGGCATGGTTCCGGCAAGAAACTATAGCAGATGGCAGGCGAAACCTCTCTGCTCTTGGAAGCCTATTTCTCGCGCAGCATGTACCAGGAACTGAGTCCCATGCAGACGACGGTCGCGACAATGCCGAGAAGGGTCGTCCCCGTCAGGGTGGCAAGCCACTTGCCATCCATCTCCGGCCACGGGAAATGCTTGAGCCCGAGGTTGGCCATCCAGGAAGGCGCGTGGGAGAGTTGAAACGCCAGCCATGGCGAAGCCAGAATCGCGAGGGCATAGGCGCAGGTGCGCACAATCCGGATGGGCAACGTCGCCCGCCCTATTGCTTCCTCCCGCGCCCGGGCTTGCGCCTTCCGCCAGATCACAGACGCATCCGGCAAGTACAGTTCATCATTACTATTGGCAGGCATGCTTTCTTCGCGCAAACATTCGCTGATCAGCAGGATCTCCGAGCAAACCGGACAAACGCCAACATGAGCCAGCAGTTCGTCGGGGAGCGATCCACTCTGCAACGCGGTAATCACGGCATGCTCTTGTTCGCAGTATTGGGTCTTCATTCGCGCACCTCTTTTTCTGCCTGCCGATGGCCACGATGCCAGCCGCCAATCAAATCCACCATTCTGTGCCGCGCCCGAAACAGCAACAGACGGATGCTCCCAGCCCGCAGACCGGTGCAATGCGCGATCTCCTCGTGATTACACCCTTGCACATAGGCCAGCCACAGAAGTTGCCGTTCGCGGGGCTTCAGCCGCCCGAACGCCTGCCGCACGCCTAGTTTCCGTTCCAGGGGCGGAGTGGGAGACGAGGCCTCAACGGCGCTGTCCGGCAGAGCGTCTTCCCGCATCTGGCGCCATCGGTCGCGCATCAGATTGGTGGCGATGCGGAACAAGTAGCTCGACGCCTGGCGCTGGTCCATCTCGGGCAAGCTGGCAGCCAGGAATCGGCAGTATGACTCCTGCAACAGATCCTCCGCCAAATCCCGCCTGCGGGTCACGCCCAGCAAATAGCGTAGCAACGGCCTTGACGTCTGCTCATAAAACGCATGAAAGGCAGACTCGTCCATGAGCATTCCGCCCTCCGCCTGTGACTCGACGGCCTCGGCTGGTGTCGATGTGAGTTCCAGATTCATCGGATGAGGCTAGGCGCCATCCACGATCGTAGGTGTTATGTTCGACCTCCGTTTAGAAGGCCGAAGGATTTTGACAAGTAGTAGGAAGCTACGGCTGATAACGCGAATCCCACTCCCAGCATGGTGCTCAAGGTGCCGAATACAAGGAAGCCTTCTTCTGTTCCGGAAATCCGGCCGCGCAGAAAAAGGAATGCCAAGCCGAGGAAGATCATCACGATAGAGGTTTGCAGTGCGCCAATGATTCGCGCGTGGGGCGAGTGGCGTTCCACTTTCAGGGATTCCAGCATATCTCGGCCTGCCTCGGTTTGGGCGTAGGCGAGCAAGTCCTGGCCGGAGCCCACTTTGTCTAGCAATTTGGTCTGCACCTCCGCCTGCAGCTTCGCGATCTTGTAGCGCCGGATTGTGCCGAAAATGACCCAGGCGATCCAGCCGAACATAAACGGGACACATATCACCGCAAGACTGTCAGAATTCATGTTTTCGCTCCTCGGGCAGTGGTCATCGGATTCAACTTATCTGCCTAGTGGTATATAACGCCTTCTGAGGGACCTTGGTTAACAGTTACGTTGAGAAAATTCGGAAGGTTCCGCCTTGGAGGAAAATCCGCGGATGGGGTCATTCTATGTCGGCGTCGAGCACGCGCTCCTGCTCCAGATAGTGCGACATGGCGTATTGGGCCAAAAGCGGCGTCTGCAGCCGGATTTCGGCACCGATCCATTCGCCTTTGGCGTGCGGCGCGTCCGGCGGATGGTTGCAGCGTCCGCCGCTGCCAAACTGCGGGCCAAAGTCGGCACTCTGAATCTGATCAAACTGATGGATCTCGCGCCAGGCGGCATCGCCGACGGTGCCGGTGACGTCAATCTTCAATCTGACGATCGACATGATGTGGATCAAGATTTCCGATTGTCAATTTCCGATTGCCGATTGGATTCGACGCGCAATCGCAAATCGGCAATCGAAAATCGAAAATCAAGAATGCGCAAACCACTGGTACAGCATGAAGTAAACGATCACGCCGGTGACCGAAACGTACATCCACAGCGGCCAGGTCCAGCGCGCGATGGCACGATGCTTGTCGTAGCGCGCCTTCAATCCGCGGCGCAGTGTCACGATGGCCAGCGGAACAATGAGAATGGCCAGGGTCACATGCGAAATCAGAATCGTAAAATAAACCGGCCGCGACCATCCCTGGCCCAGAAAAAGAATATTTCCCACCTTGAAATGGAAGAATAAGTAGCATCCCAGAAACAATGCCGACGCGATCACTGCGGCAATCATGCAGGCGCGGTGCGCGGCGATCCGGCCGCGCGCGATCAGCGCGCGCCCCGTTAGCAGGAGCACAGCGCTGGTTCCGTTGAGAGTGGCGTTCAGGGCAGGGAAGAAGGCATATTGTTCGGGAATCACGCGGCGGGCCTCGTGGTCCGGCGGTTGACCATCAGGAATGCCAGTCCGAACATGACCAGCGAAAACAGAAGCAGCGTCGGCATGTCCGACGACAACGGAAAGCTTGTCTCCGCGCCGGGGTAAAGCAACCCGCGCAGTGCGTCCACGCCATATGTCAGGGGATTCACGATCATGATGACTTGAAGCCATTTGGAAGCGCCTGAAAGGCGGAACAATGCTCCAGATACCAGCCAGAGCGGGATCAGAAACAAGTTGACGATGCCGTGGAAGGCCTGTGATGAATCCATGGGCCAGGCGATGGCGAAGCCGAGAGCAGTCAGGGCAAACGATACTAGGAACACCACGACCCCGACCAGAAGCACCTGCACCGGATTCAAATGCACGCCGGCGAACGGAGCAAAGATCAGGAAAACCATGCCCTGCAAGGCGGCGAGCGTCGTCCCACCCAGCACCTTGCCGAGTACAATCGCCGTCCGCGGCACAGGGGCAACCAGCACCGAAAGCAGAAACCCTTCTTTACGGTCTTCGATCACCGACATCATGGTGAAGATCGAGGTGAAGAGCACGATCAGGATCAGTGTGCCGGGGTAGAAATAATCAAGATAGTGTTGCTGCCCCGCACCGCCCCCGGAACGAATCGAATTCCCGAATCCTGAGCCGAGAACCAGCCAGAACACGAGTGGCGACGCGAGCACCCCCACGACGCGAGTCGGCTGCCTATAGAAACGCACGATCTCCCGCCACCAGAGCGTGAATGCAGGCAGCATCACACCCACGGATGCAGGCCGCTTGGGGCGCGCCAGAGTGGTTGCCGAAGTGGCCATTCTTAGCTCGCTTTCGCCGCCGGAGTCTTCGCCGGCGCCGCTTCCTTCTTGGAGAGGAATTTCAGCATTCCCCGATCGCGCATTTCCCAGTACGCGTTCAGCAGAAAGCAGGCCGACAACGCCAGCAGAATGAGGGTCATAAAGAGCCCGTCCACTGTGGCCGAAGGCGGCCACAGCGTGATCATTCCGCTGACGAAAATCCAAGCCACGCCCAGCAAGGGCATCAGGCCAAGCACGAGAGAAAGTACCAGGATCATCGAACGCAAGCTACCTCCTTGTCAGCTGATGACGAACTTTAGCAAAGGAAGCGGGCCAGGCTCGCCCAGATCCTTCGTTTCGCAAGAAGCGCCTGCTCAGGATGACATCCACCCCGCAAGCTACCTCCTCTTTTTCTTCAGAATCGGCTCTTCAGAATCCTCTTCGCTGCCTTCACTCCAGAATTTATGTCCCGTACGGTGGATGAACACATCTTCCAGCGCAGGCTTGCTGACCGAGACCGCCTGAATCTCTCCCGGAAACGCTTCGACTACGTCGGTGACAAACCGGTGGCCGCTCTCGCGCTCAATGCGCACTTGGTGACCCAGCACGGCAGTCTCCACGTGAAAGCGCGCCCGAATATGCTCGGCCAGCAAGGCCGCATCCTGCGCGGCATCCAGGAGAACGACGTCGCCGCCGATCTCGCTCTTCAGTTCTGCGGGTGTGCCCAGCGCTACCAGGTTTCCTTCGTTCAGGATGGCCAGACGGTCGCAGCGCTCGGCTTCTTCCATGAGGTGCGTCGTAACCAGCACGGAGACATGCTCCTCATCGCGCAGAATCCGCAAGTATTGCCACAGGTCGCGGCGCGCTCCCGGATCAAGCCCGGTCGTCGGCTCATCCAGCAGCAGAACGCCGGGGTGGTGCAAGAGTCCCTTGGCGAGCTCAATGCGGCGCTGCATGCCACCGGAGAACGTCTCAACCCGCTCCTTGGCACGGTCGGCCAGGCCTACCCGCGCCAGAATCTCCGCGATACGTTTTCTTAATGCCGCGCCGTGAAGACCGTACAAGTGCCCCTGATGCCACAGGTTCTCATAGGCGGTCAGCTTGGGATCGACACTCTGCGCCTGAAACACCACGCCAATCTGGCGTCGCAAGCCGGCTGCGTCCTGAGCCGCGTCGTATCCCAGGATCACAGCGCGGCCGGCCGTGGGCAGCATCAGGGTTGAGAGAATGCGGAACAGGGTGGTCTTCCCGCTGCCGTTCGGACCGAGCAGGCCGAACAGTTCCGCCGGCCTGACCTCAAACGACACTCCGTTCAACGCCGTCCGGTTCTCGTAACGATGGACGAGATTCTCGACGGAAATAACAGGTATGGAAGTGCGGCCCACTTCCGGGTCGGGATCAGCAAGCGTGACGGCTTTCGAGACCAAAAGAACTCCCCAGCAACTCTATCCAGTGTACGACATTGTGCGCGAAACCGAGGCAGGGTACGCGATGGCTTGTAAAGTACGGTCACCGGCGATAGGCCGTGCCGCGTAAATTGGAGCCTTACCACCCACTCAGGCGACCGATGCATCCCGTTGCGCCTGTGGCAGCCTTTCCTCAAATGCCACTGGGACATGTCTCCAGACCTGGATGGCCAGAATTACCGTGGTCGCCAACAGCGTCGCCCCGACGGCAACGTGGGCCACGGTGGAAACGACCATGGGGAACTCAGGCTGGGCCGCATCGCGGCCCCAGTCCACGCGCGTCACGAAAGCGGCAAAGCCGAGGCAGAGCTGGGTGACGACGAGCCCCAGCATGAGAATCGCGGGCCGGCGGACGGCTTCGATATTGGCGTGGGCCGTGAGGGCCCGAACCGCCGTCCACACCAACACGATCGAGACAACGATGGCATTCAGGACGTGCGGCCACCAACTCATGCCATGATGGCGGAACATTCCGCCCAGAATCAGCTGCACATAGAGCACAAACAGAGAAAGCAAGGTCAAGGTGAACAGGCTGGGGCGGCGCGTATCGAACTCCACGCGCGGCTGCTCCTCGACCCAGCGACGCCCGGTAAAGACCGCAATGGCCACTGCGATGCAGAAGAAAGTCTGCGCTACGGCAGCGTGCGCCGTGGAAACGGCAGGAGGCTGAAAGAGCAGAACTGTCAAGCCGCCGAGGATCGCCTGCGCGACGACCGTGCAGAAAGCGCCAATCGCCAGCCAGCGCAACCAGCGCCGGCGCTCGATCAGCAGAGTCCAAGCGGCGATCGTGAGCGTAAGGGTAAGCAGGGAACCAGCCAGCATGCGATGAGTCCACTCGTAGCGAATCCCGCCGACAAAAGACGGCACTCTGACGAGATAGCCGAATGAAGTGGGCCAGTCGGGCACGGACAACCCGGCGTCATTGCTGGTCACGAGCGCGCCGGCGGTGATGACCACCAGGGTCGCGGAGGCCGTAAACACGGCGAACAAATGATGAGCTCGATGGTACGGGGTCTGGATGGTTTTGAGAGTCATGGTGCTCGGGTAAGGAAGGCTCAGGAAGGCGGAGACCGCACCGCCGCCGATTCAAAAGAGCGGAGCAGACCGCACACCGGACGCGGCCTGCCCGACCAACCCGCTATTCTACCAAACCGTCATTTTGCCAAACCAGAGCGGCTAGTCGGCCGACGGTTTGAAAGTCTGATCCACAGTCTTGGCTTCTTTTGCCGCGACGGTGATTTTCTGGTCCTGCTCCCCTAGTTTTTCATGCACGAAGGCCAGCGTGTAATCGCCAGGTGGCAAGCCCTTGATTTCATATTTTCCGTCTTTGCCCGTGACCGCATAAAACGGGTTCTTGACCACGTTGACGTACATTTTCATCCAAGGATGCTGGTTGCACTTGACCGGCAGCATGACCTCTTCGCGGGCGAAGGTCTTCTCAATCGCCGGGGAAGAGGGCGGCTGCGACTCGTTCCACTCCCGGTTGTCCTTCGGCTGGGGATGGATGTTGTGCGTGGTCGGATCATCGTTCTTGATCTGGACGGTCTGCCCCACCATCACTCCCAGAACGTGCGGATGATAACGGCAGCCCTGCTGGTCAAGCACGACTGGGTCTTTGGGAACATCGAAAGTCCGGCTGCCCAGGCCGTCCTTCACGTAAACGAAAACGTTGGCCAGATCACCGCCCGCGACCGCGATGTTCTCCGCCTCGTTCATGCCCTTGCAACCCGGATCCTGGCTCATGTCAATCTTCTGTGCTTTGGGTGCCGTGCCATCGAACTTGACGGTGCCGTTGATGGTGGCCACTGTCGCGGGATCAATGGGGGTAGCCGCTGGTTGCTCGGCCGTCGGACCGGCAGCCGGCGCTTCCTCTTTCTTGCTGCATGCCGCCAGTACGATTAACCCGCACAGGACCAACATGCTGATCATCATCATCCCTGCCCAAGTTGTTCTGCTCTTCATGGTGTCGCCCTTTCTGTACGTTGTCACTACTGTTGGTTTGGTCATTCCGAGCGAGCCGGAGCGAAGGATACGGCCAGCGCGAGGAACCTGCTTTTCTGACGTGCGAATTCTACCGCGAACCTCCACTGGATGCTCGATGTTCATCCACGGCCGCCTGTTTCCGTTGAGCAGCGGGACGAGCGACGGCCGCCCTCGCCCGTGGCATGGCCGCAGCGACCCGCCGCTGCTCTTCCGGTGTTAGCTGAAAGATATAGTCCACCAGCAGCTTGCGATGGTCCCCTTGATATCCGTTAAATGACGGCGGTGTCGGCCCGGCAAAAACCCACTGATTGTTAACCTGCTTGAACAATCCCGAAGGCATCGAGGTACCTGGGCTCACCGCCTGCGGATCGCTAATCCAGCGTTCTACCCAATCCGGCTTCAGGCGTTCTTTTGCCAGCAGGAAGTTGGGCGCGGTTGCGATCTTGTCGTGTGCTGGATCACCCGTAGCGTGGCACTTCAAACAAGGTGCCCCGGTACTCGAAAACAGGCTCCGCGCCATGTCCGTTTCCTTCGCCGTGAGTACGGGCACCTCCTCGGGAATATATGGTATCGGTTGCTGCGACAAAGCTTGAAAGAACCGTACCAGCTTGCGCAGTTCGTCGTCGGAAAACGAAAACGTCGGCATGCGAACCTTCAAATAGGGCCGCACACCGTTCCGGTTTGTGTCGGTGGTGCTCAGCGCCGGATTGGACAAAAACTTCCGCAGCCACTCGGGATCAACCCGTGCGCCCTCAGTCAGCAGCTTGGGCGGCAACTGCTCTTGTACGTCCTGGTACTGCTTCAGCCCCATCAGAATGGTTCGCTGGCCCGGGATGAACTGGTGGCATCCCATGCAGTTGTACTTCCTGATAATCCACCAGCCTTCCTGAATGTCGTGCCGCGCGTCGCCCGGCTTGTATTGATAGCTGGTGGGCAGGGAAGTCTCCTGGCTGCCCATCAGGAATGTCGTGAGGTCGAGCACCTGCTCTTTCGTCAAATGCAGGTTCGGCATGCGCAGAACCTCGGTCTCGCTCTTCACCATGCCCTGGTCATAAACATTCGGCTCGGCGAGTTTGTGTTCGAAAAATTCCTTGTGATCGTACCAGGGCTCGGTAGCCGGACCGTCCGGCAGGCGTGCCAGATCGTCCTTGTCTTTGATGGGCTCTGCATTCTTGCCGCCTCGTTGGGCCACTTCGGTGAACAGCGCAAAGTCCAGACGCTCGATTGGCTTGCTTCCTTCGAACGTCAATTCCGTGCCGATGCGGCCTTCATCTTCGAAGCCCGCAATCTCGTGGCACCCGGCACATCCGTAGAACCGCACCCACTTCTTACCTTCGTCCTTCAGCGCGGGATCATCCATGAACGCTGCATTCGCATACGACGAAGGCTCCCGCTTCTTCTGTGTCATCAAATACGTCGCGATGTCTTCCGCATCCTCCGGACTCAGCCGCAGGCTGGGCATAACCGTCATGTTCTGCACTTGCAGTTCGTGGCCGTCGTTGGGGCAGCGGCTATGCTCGAGATCGAACTGGTAGGGAAGTCCCTTCTTGGCGTAATCCTCCGGGCCGATATCTTTCTTCTCGTACGGGCAATAGGGCCGCGTGCGCTCGCGCGCATTGTGGATCCAGCGGACGAGGTAGTCGAAATTCGCCTTTTCGCCCTCGCGCGTCAGATTGGCGGCGAACGTGCCGCCCTGCATCTGATCGCCCTCGCCAATGGAGTGACAGGCCAGACAACCGCGGGTCTCAAACAGTTCCTTGCCGTGTGCGGCATTTCCCGGCTTGTGCTTGGGCGGCGCATCGGTGAGTCCCGATTGCCAGATGTACGCCGAGATGGCCTGAATCTGATGCTCGGTCAAGCGGAAGTTCGGCATCTTCGTCGTCGGACGGAAATCCGACGGCTTCTTCAGCCACACCGGAATCCAGTTCTTGTTCACCTTGAGCCGTATGTCTTTGAGATTCGGGCCTACTTTCTTCTGATCTTGCATCAGGCTGTGCGACTCGAAATCGAGCTGCTGCAGACGCCCGTCCAGCTTGCTGTTCGCGACTTTCAAGTCAACGGCTTTGCCATTGAGCGTATTGGCTTCTTCGTTAGTCTCGGCGGCGTCGGCCTGCTTCATCAGGTAGGCGGTCTGCTTCAGGTTGTCAGTTTTCTGAGATTCAATCTGCTTGATCTGCTGGCCGATCGCGTTCAGCTGTTCGGGTTCCTTGTCGTAGCCTTCATAGCGATGGCAGCCCATGCAGCCCTTCTGGCGGAACAGATCTTTGCCGTCGTTGATGGTTTGCCACTGCACATCTCCGCTGACCAGCACCATGTCCGCGGCATGGCAAGTCTGGCAGCCGGCCTGAGCATTCTGTTTCGGATAGAGCGGCCACAGCCAGTGCTCATAATTTCCATGCGCCTTCTCGACGCTCGTTGTTGCTCGGCCATTGCCCTGGTGGCAGGGCGAGCAGCCGAACTTTTCAGGATCGTGAATGCCGAGCAATTCCGGTTCAGGATGGCTCACGAACGCCTGCGCGTACTGGTCGGGCTTCTTCTCGCCCCGGGGCGTCATGGCAGCCTCGGTGATCTTCGCCGGTTCGCGCGCATTCAGGTGGCATGATTCGCAGCGGTCGACAATATTGGCCTCGGCCACGTTGATTTGGACGATCTGGGCATCCCAGTCCGAAACTTTCTTCTTCAACCCGTCAATTTGCTGCGGAGTCAGGTCGACCATGTGGTCCGCCACGTACTCATCCATCTTGGCTCGGGCAGCAGTGGCCGGCTTCAGCACCGTGCCCAGTTCCAGGCTCAACTTGGTTTTCTCGTCGCGGATTTCGTTGTAGGTTTCTTCCAATTGCTGGAAGTTAAACTTCTTTCTGCTGCCATCGGGGAACTCGACGGGCGCAAGCTCTGCTTTGTAATCGTCGATCTCTTTCTGCTTGCTGGCCTTTCCCGAGGCGCTGGTCGCCGTTTCCCATTCGTAAGTCAGGGCGTTCACGTAGGCGCGGCGGTCGGTAAAGACACTCTGCACCGCGAGTAGCCGGGCGCTGGCGTCATCGAGCTTGGCACGTACATCTGCCGCCTGGGCCTTCGTATCCTGATAGGCCTTCTCATAAGCCTGCATCAATGCAACGTATTCCAGGTTTTTCTCTACGTCGTTCTGCGATGTTGTTGATTTGGACCGCGCCGTGTTCAGAAACGCGCTGTAGCGCTCTTTCCACTTGTCCTGGAACTCCTTCCACGGCCGCTGTCCCCAAGCTTCGTCCCACAAGGCCCAGAACAGAGTAGCGATCAGTATCACCGTGGCGATTACATAATGCGGGGCGTACGACTTGCTGGTGATCGGATCCTGCTCGGGCATAGGTTTGTCGGGCACTGAATCTTTTCCCTCTAGTTGGTTAGCAAAACGATTTCAGACTTGAGATTGCAGATTTCAAATTGGAGGTCGCGAATCTGCCGATCGCGCGCCTGAATCTGCAATCTGAAATCTCTTCGATCTCCTCACACGTTGAACCACGGCGTAATCCAAACGTACTTGATGTGCCACAAAAGGCGCAGGCCCATCTTGATCGGCAGGGCAACCATGGTCAGCAGAAAGAACTGCATAATGGAAAACTGCAGCAGGCTCATTCGCCGGAAATCCTTCGCCATGCGGCGCCGGAACAGCGAGTACACCATCCCGCCGCCCAGCAGGTAGTACCCGCCCACGACGATCGCGCCGAAAACTCCCTTCGCCCAATTGGAGGTGATCGGGCCACCCAGCCAGCGCGGAACTTCGTCCGGCAAGTCGCGGTTCACCTCATAGATCAAGCGGTTGTGATCCCAGGTCTGGCCGGGCCAGAACCACTGCCATCCCGGACCACGAATGAATGTGCCAATCATGATCATTGAGACCCACAGAATGATGAAGCCAAAAAGAAACGTCGAAATCGAGAAGCGCCGCTGCTTCCACGTGTAATATCCGCCGCCCAGCGGATTGGTATCAATGTAGGGGATCACCATCAGCCCGATGATGATCATGGTCGGCATGACTACGCCGGCGATCCACGGATCGAAATAAACCAGCATTTCCTGCAGCCCGAGAAAGTACCACGGCGCTTTCGCCGGATTCATCGTCAGGTTGGGATTCGCAGGTTCTTCCAGCGGAGCGTTCAGCGTGATCGACCAGATCATCAGAATGATGGTGACGATGATCGCGCCTAGAAATTCAATGCGCAGCAGAAACGGCCAGACATGCACTTCCTTCTGCCAGCCGGGTTTGAAGGGCCAGGTCTTGCGATGATGCGTCTTGGCCATTTCCGGATCGGCCTCAAGCTGCTCGATCAACTGGTCGTTGGCCCGCGCCTGCTTCACCGCCAGATAAATGTAGAAGGCAAGCAGCGGCATCAAGCCCACGATGGGCACGTTGTCCGGGGCCGAGCAAATTTCCCAAAGTTGTCGCCAATCCATAGATTCTCCAACAACCATGTAGCGACAGCCGCCCTCGGCTGTCGGGCCGGGCAGAGCCCGGCAAGTTGCACGCCCCAAAAGAAACCGTCGAGCTTCGCTCGACCGGACATCCGAGGGCGGCTGTCCCCACACAAGACTTCCTATTCGCCCGCCGCCTTCGGCCCGCGCCGCGGCTTATCGGCCTCGGCCTCCAGTATCACGGGAGCGGGTCCAGAAATCCCGCCATCTTTTCTCACCCGCCAAAAATGCACGATCATCAGCACCGAGGCCACAATCGGAATCCCGATGCAGTGCCAGATATAGGACCGCAGCAGCGCGTTGGCATCCACGATCGAGCCGCCCAGCAACCCGAAGCGCACGTCATTATATGGAGTCATTCCCAACTGCGCACCGAACGGGCCTTCATGCCCCAGAAGCGGAGTTGCGCGCGCCATGTTCGTGCCCACCGTTACGGCCCAGAATCCAAGCTGATCATCGGGCAGCAAGTAGCCAGTGAACGATAGCAGCAAAGTGAACACCAGCAGCAGCACCCCAATGTTCCAGTTGAACTCGCGCGGTTTCTTGTATGAGCCGGTCAGAAACACGCGGAACATGTGCAGCCACACCGCGATTACCATCAGGTGCGCCGCCCAGCGGTGCATGTTGCGCAGAATCTTTCCGAACGGGACGTCGTGCTCCAGATAAAGCACGTCACGAAACGCCTGCACCTTGCTGGGGTGGTAATAAAACATCAGCAGCACGCCGGTGTAGGTGAGGATGACGAACAGGTAAAACGTGATTCCGCCCATACCCCAGGTGTAGCTGTAGCGCACAGCGTCGCGATTGATCTTTGCCGGATGCAGATGCAGGAACACGTTGGAGAGCACGCCCAATGCCCGGTTGCGCGGCGTGTCATCGTGCTTGTGGCGGAAGATCGAGGTGTAAACCTGGGTCTTGGTCGGATCCTTCAGGCTATCGATCTGCTCTTTCGCTTTGGCAGGGATGTCGGTCCGGAGGGCCTGAATATCCTCTTTGACCCCGGTGGTCACTTTTTCCAGCAACCCCGTCTTGCTGCCGTTAGTTCCGCTGCCGCCGTTCGGATTGTTTTCGTCAGCCATGTGAGTTCTCAATCAGTCCCAAACTCGTTGTCATTCCGAGAATCCCAGACTGGTTATCATTCCGAACCGGGCGAAAGCCCGGTGAGGAACCGCTTTTCTTCTTCTAAACTCCCGTCAAGAAAGCTCCCGGATCGTTAAAGTGAGTGGGTTGTCCCTTGGGCCATGAGTATAGCTTCGAAGTATCCACGAGTATCTGTCCATCGGGAGCGAGTTCAATACGCGCCCGGTCCATGGGACGCGGCGCCGGCCCCTCGAAGTTGATGCCCTCGCTGTCGTAGCCGCTGCCATGGCACGGGCACTTGAATTTGTTCTCGCTGGGCTTCCAGTCGGGCGTGCAGCCTAAGTGTGTGCAGCGCGCGTAAATCACAAACAGCCGGTCGGGGGTGCGGTCCACCCAGATACGGTATTTCTGCTGCCACTTGGTGTCCACACCGAGCGCGTACTCCGTGGGATAGCCAATCTTGAACAGCGAGTTCGGTTCGAAAAGAGTGCGGGGCAGGAAGAAGCGGAAGAACGCCAGGAACCAGGCGGTCAGAAACCCGGTCACCATGGTCCACACGAACCGGCGCCGGCGCCGGTCAATCTCGGTGGAGGGGACAGTCCCGGCTACGCCTGCCGCGGCTGCGGCCTTGGAGGTCCCCACCGCCGGTGTGCCCACATACTTGGTGGCATCCACCGCACCCGTGGGCGCGGATTTCGCCGCCTCGAGAGTGGGATTGACCTTGCCGATCTCTGCCATGAAATTCTCCCCCGTGCCTGGATGACCTGGGCCCTAATCCAAACCGGCGGCGACGTACTCCGGCGCTGCCAACTGCCCCCTCGTGTTGTAAAGCGGGATGAAAGAATGAATCGCCTGTCCCAGGGCTTCGCGCACGATCTGCCCCAGGGCCTGGATGAATTTCGGAGAATCGTTTAAGCCGGCGCTCATCTCGAACTGCCGAAAACCCACCCGGTACGCCTGCTCCCGCGCGTCGTGATCGATTTCACCGAGGGTTTCAACGTGATCGGAAACAAATGCCACCGGTACGACGCACACCTCGCGTACCTTCTCTGCCGACAACTGATGCAGAGTGTGGTGTAGGGAAGGCTGCAGCCATCGGCTGGCACCGACCTTGCTCTGGTAGCAAAGCCGGTACGGGTTGCGCCATCCGCCGCGCTGCCTGAGAAGCCGCACCGTTTCTTTGATTTGCCGTTGGTAGGGATCGCCCTTCTCGATCACGGATAAAGGAACGCTGTGCGCGCTGAAGATAATCTCCGGGCGGTCCGGCACAGCGAAACGCGCCAGAGCATCATTGACTTTCTCGATCACGGCGTCTAGATATATCGTATTACGATAGAATGCCTCGACGCAATACACCGGCAGATCGTCCGAAAAGAGGCGCCGCCATTCGTTTAGACTCGACCCCGTCGTGGTGGAGGAGTACTGGGGATAGAGGGGTAGAAGGACAACCGTATCGCATTCCGCGGTCCGCAGCTGTTCGATCGCTTCGCGGGTGAACGGGTGCCAATAGCGCATGGCCACAAAACAGCGCGCGTCGATCGCTTGGCTGCGCAGTTCCGCTTCCAGCGCCCGCGCCTGCCGCTCCGTGTGTCGCCGGATAGGCGAGCCGCCGCCGATGCTGGCGTAGTGGTGCTGCACCTTGCGTGCCCGGGTGGTCGAGATCAGCTTGGCCAGCGCTTTGCGCCCGATACGCGCGAAAGGCAAATCAATGATGTCGGGATCGCAAAACAGGTTGTAAAGGAATGGCTCGATCGCTTCCAGCGTGTCGGGTCCACCGAGCTGAAAGAGAACTACCCCCACACGCCGTCTTTTGCGCGTCATCTTGCCCAGAATCCCCAGAACCCAAGGCACTTTACTCCCAACCCGGTGCGCGAGTCAAATGCGGGGGTGTGAAGAAGTCGTGCGGGTGGAAGCGGGGCAAGCTAAGCTTGCACTTCCTCCCGGGCCATTTCCTCGATCACGGCGTCGGCAAACTGCGAGGTACCCGCCTGCCCGCCAATGTCGCGCGTGAGCTTTTCCTTATGACGATACACGCGCTCCAACGCATTGCGAATCTGCGTCGAAGCCGCGTGCTCGCCGAGATGGCGCACCATGAGCAGCGCCGACCGCACCAGCGCCGTGGGATTGGCCAGGTTCTTGCCGGCGATGTCCGGGGCCGAGCCGTGCACCGCTTCGAACATGGCGCAATCGTCACCGATATTCGCGCTGGGCACAAATCCCAGGCCGCCCACAAACGCCGCGCACAAGTCCGAAAGAATGTCGCCGTACAAGTTCTCCATCACCAGCATGTCGTACTGATACGGGTTCAGCACGAGCTGCATGCAGGTGTTGTCCACAATGTGCTCGCCATAGGTAATCTCGGGGTACTCTTTCGCCACGTCGCGGCAGCAGCGCAGAAACAGGCCGTCCGACAACTTCATGATGTTGGCTTTGTGGATGGCGTGAATCCTCTTGCGCTGATTCTTGCGCGCATACTCGAAGGCGAACCGCGCAATGCGCGTCGAGGCCTTTTCGGTGATGATCTTCAGACTTTCAACCACGCCCGGTATGACTTCGTGTTCCAGGCCCGAGTAGAGTCCTTCCGTATTCTCCCGGACAATGATCAGGTCCACATCCGGATAGCGCGTGGGGATGTGCGGCAGATTGCGAATCGGCCGGAAGTTGGCGTACAAGTCGAACCTCTTGCGCAGGGCCACGTTGATGCTGCCAAAGCCTCCGCCCACTGGCGTCGTGACCGGTCCTTTCAGCACCACCCGCGTGCGCTCGATCGATTCGATCACTTCTTTCGGGATGTACTCGCCGTACTTCTGGTAGGCGTCAGCGCCGACGGCAAACGTCTCCCATTCAAACTTCACCCCGGTCGCCTCCAGGATGCGGACCGTCGCCTGCGTGACTTCAGGTCCGATGCCGTCGCCGGGAATGAGGGTGACTTTGTGACTCATAGAAAGGCAGTGGCCAGTGTTCAGTGATCAGTGGTCAGAAAACCTCCTGTGAAACTGACCACTGATCACTAACCACTAGCCACTTTTTGCCTTTACCAAGTCCTTCAACTCATTCATGAACTCTTTCACGTCCTTGAAATCCAGATACACGGACGCGAAGCGCACATATGCGACTTTGTCGTGACGCCGCAGTCGGTTCATGATCAGCTCGCCCAGTTCGCTCGTCTTTCGCTCGCGCTCGGCCGATTCGATGACGAACGACTCGGCTTCGTTCACGATCTGCTCCAGCTTGCTCATGGGCACGGGCCGCTTTTCGCACGCCCGCAGCAATCCGTTGAGCACCTTCTGCCGGTCGAATTTCTCCCGCCGGCCGTCTTTTTTCACCACCATGTAGGGGATCTCATCAATGCGCTCGTAGGTGGTGAAGCGCTTGCCGCATTTCAGGCACTCGCGGCGCCGCCGGATCGATTCCGCTTCCTTGCTCTCGCGCGAATCTACAACCTTGTCATTGGCAAATCCGCAAAAAGGACATTTCATGGCGCTATTTGCTGCGTTCAGAGATCTTCAGCTTGAGACTAACCTTGTCATTCCGACGCGCGACGACGAGCGCAGCAACGGCGGAGCAAGGAGGAATCTGCTGCCCTGATCGGTCAGTTGGAATTGTAACAGTTGAAGCGGGACCTTCAGGCAACGGCTCTCGCCCTACACCACGAAATACTTCGCCCCCGGATGGTGCACAACGATCGCCGAAGTGGACTGCTCCGGCTCCAGCAGAAACGCAGAAGTCAGCCGCACGCCGATATTCTCCTCTGGTCTCAGCAGCGCGAACAGCTTGGTCTGATCCTCCAGGTTGGGGCACGAAGGATAGCCAAACGAGTACCTCGATCCACGATACTTCTGGTGAAACAGATCGCGAATCTCCGGCGCATCCTCGCCCGCGATCCCCAATTCCTCGCGCATTTTCTTATGATGCAATTCCGCCAGCGCTTCCGCAGTCTCCACGCTCAGCCCGTGCAGGTAGAGATATTTCGTGTACTCCCCGCCTTCAAACAACCGCTGCGTCTCGATCGTCGCCTTCGGTCCAATGGTGACCAGCGACAACCCGATCACATCCATCTTCCCCGAGGCCTTGGGCGCGAAGAAATCCGAGATGCAGAGCCGCCGGCCTTCCTTTTGGCGGGGAAAGGTGAAACGCAGCAACTCACGTGTGGGGACAGCCGCCCCCGGCTGTCCGGCCGAGCGCAAGCTCGGCTCGCGGGCAGGAGTGCCCGGGCCACATGGGCCTGGTTCATACACAACCACATCATTCCCGTCACTCTGGGCAGGGAAGTACGCGTACACTGCTTTGGGCTCAAACAATCCCGAACCTGCAACCTCGTCCTCGAGCCCCCGCAGGATCGGCCGGAACTTCTCCTCCACCAGCCGCACATAGTCTGCCTGCGAAGCCGTCTTCAACTGCCACTGATTCTTGAACAGCGCCGTCTCGTTGATGTAACGAAAGACTTCGCGCAGATCATAGTCCGTACGCACACGGACGCCCCAGAACGCAGGCGCCGGAATGTTGGGAGCGTCGCCCACCACCGGGCTTCGTTCCGCGAACACCGGCCCGGTTTCTTCATCCACGGCCGCAGCCTTGGCGTAGTCCTTTACTGTTCGTCCTTCGCGCAGCCGAGCCTCGCGGGCGCTGTTCTCCGTCGCCAAATCCTCCATGATGTGCAGTCCGGCAAAAGCATCATCGGCGTAGAAGACGGCATTGGCGTACTCCCGCCGCAAATCGTCCTCGACATACTTGCGCGTCAGCGCTGCTCCGCCGCAGATCACGGGGAACTCCAGCTTCTGACGCTCCAGATCCTGGATCACATACTTCATCTCCAGCGTGGACTTCACCAGCAGCCCGCTCAGACCAATCGCATCCGCCTCATGCTCCTGCGCCGCGCGGATGATCGCATCCCCCGGCTGCTTGATCCCTAAATTGATGACCTTGAATCCATTGTTCGAGAGAATGATGTCAACCAGATTCTTCCCGATATCGTGCACGTCGCCTTTCACCGTGGCGAGAACAATCGTACCCTTCTGCGATGCGGCCTTCTTCTCCATCTTCGGCTCAAGATAGGCCACCGCCTGCTTCATCACGCCCGCCGAATCGAGCACGGAGGGCAGCTGCATCTTGCGCGCGCCGAACAGATCGCCGACCGTCTTCATGCCATCGAGCAGAACGGTATTAATCAACTCGAGCGGGGAGTAACTTGCGAGAGCTTCTTCCAGCAATGCTTCGAGCGATTTCTTATTCGCGCCTGCGCCCACGGATTTTTCGCCGTTGATGATGGCAAATTTCAACTTGTCCTCGACCGAAAGCGTATCCACGTGCGCGGTGGTCGAGGCCGCCGGCTTACCCTTCAGGCCGGCGAAATGTGCCATATAGTTCTGCAGCGGGTCGCCCGCCGACGCATCGCGGTAGATCAGTTTGCGCGCAAATTCCACTTCTTGCTGCGGAATCTTGTACAGCGGATAAATCTTCGTGTAGTTCACGATGGCCATGTCAAGCCCGTGGTCTACCGCCTCGTGCATGAACACTGAATTCAACACGCGCCGCGGATACGCATCCAGGCCGAACGAAATATTGCTCACGCCCAGGATCGTCTTCACCGTTGGCAATTCTTTCTTGATCCGCTCGACTGCCTTGAGCGTCTCCATCCCGGCCGTCCGGTACTCTTCTTGTCCGGTCGAAATCGGCAGAGTCAGTGCATCAAAAATCAGGTCGGTGCCGTCGAGACCATACTTTCTGGTCGCTAAATCAAAGATTCGGTGCGCGATGGCAACCTTCTTATCCACGGTCAGCGCCATGCCTTCTTCGTCAATGGTCAGCGCGATTACAGCCGCGCCATAGCGCTTGGCCATGGGCAGAACTTTCGAGGTTCGCTTCTCGCCATCTTCCAGATTGATCGAGTTGATGATGGCTCGCCCGGGGATGCGCTTGAGGGCTTCTTCCACCACGTCGGCTTCGGTCGAATCCACCAGAATCGGAGCCGGCACGCGCGTGGCAATCTTTTCGAGGATGGAAGTCATATATCCCTTCTCATCCTCGCCCACAATGGCGCAGCACAAATCCAGCATGTGCGAACCGTTGTTCACCAGCCTTTTCGCCAGCGCCAGAATCTCGTCGTTCTTCTTCGCCCGTACCAGGTTCCGGAAATGCTCCACGCGCGTGGTCGTGTTCATTTCCTCGGCGACGATCAGCGGTTTAGGCTCCAGATCAAGCGGGACCGAACTGTACGCGCTGGACGCGGCCCCTACGCGCTTCACGTCGCGCTTCGCCGGCTCGACGCCCGACACAGCCTCGACCACCGCCTTCAGATGCTCGGGCGATGTGCCGCAGCATCCACCGACGACGCGCACGCCGTAGTCGGCGACAAAGTGCTTGTGATAGCTCGCCAGTTCCTCTGGCTTGAGCTTGTAGACGGCGCGCCCGCCCTCGTTCTGCGGCAGCCCGGCATTGGGCAGAACCGAAACGTGCTTGGTCGAGTTCGCTCCCAGGAAGCGCACCGCATCGTTCATCTCGACGGGGCCGGTAGCACAGTTCAGTCCGATGATGTCCACGTCGTAGGGTTCGAGCGCGGTCAGAGCGGCGCCGATTTCGGTGCCCAAAAGCATCGTCCCCGTAGCTTCAAGTGTTACTTGAACTGTCACCGGAAGCCGCTTGCCCGCATTGCGCATCGCGTCGAACACGCCAGCCAGCGCCGCCTTGGCTTGCAGCAGGTCTTGCGAAGTCTCGATCAGGAGCACATCCACGCCGCCCTCGATCAACGCCGCCGCCTGCTCTTCGTACCCGGCCGCCATGGCATCGAACGTAATGTGCCCCAGAGACGGTAGCTTGGTCGTCGGCCCGATCGATCCCGCGACGAATCGCAGCTTGTCCTTGCTGGAGTACTGCTGCGCCACTTCCCGGGCCAGGCGTGCGGCCACCAGATTCAGCTCCGCGACTTTGTCCTGCAGGTCATATTCGGCCAGCACGACGCGTGTCGCCCCAAACGTGTTGGTCTCAACCACATCGCAACCGACCTGGAAGAAGGAAGCGTGAATGTCTTTGATGATGTCTGGCCGGCTCAACACCAGCAGTTCGTTGCAGCCTTCTTTGCCCCAGAAATCGTCCACACTGGGATTGCGGACCTGAATGTTGGTCCCCATGGCGCCGTCATAAATCACGACGCGCTCGTTCACGGTTTGTAGGAAATCAGTCATTGAAAGATCGTCATTCGTCGTTGGTCATTCGTCGTTGGTCGTTCGTCGTTGGCCTTAGCGCTGCCGGCGCTCCGGTGTGTGTTGGTTTGGGGAACGACCACCGGCCTACGACCGGGTCTTATGCACAAACGCCGGTCGCGGTTGGACCGGCGTGTCGATTGCATTGGACCTGCTACTGTCGAAAACTTAGCTCCCCGACACCATCTGCGCCGGCGCCCCCGCGTCCACGTCGGCCTGATTGAAGATTGCGTTGGCTCCCATGTGTGCTGGCCGGGGGGCCAGCATCTGCTCCTTGCGGTAGACCAGGTTGCTGGCGTTAAACGTCGCCAGCTCAAATCCGTGACCGTGCGTGATGGCATCGGTCGGGCAAGCCTCCACACAGTAGCCGCAGAAGATGCACCGGTTGTAGTCGATGTTGTAAACCTTGGCGTAACGTTCGGCGCCCGAGACGCGGTGTTCGGCCGTGTTCTCGGCCGCCTCGATATAAATGCAGTTCGACGGGCAAGCCGCCGCGCAAAGGAAGCAGGCGACGCATTTCTCCAGCCCGTTTTCGTCGCGCTGCAGCACGTGCGCGCCGCGGAATCGCGGCTCAAACACTGCCCCCTTCAGCGGGCCCTTGCCATCGGGATAGTTCTCGACGATCGTGGGCTGAAACATCTCCAGGAAGGTGATGCTCATGCCCTTGGCCACGGCCGCAATGTTCTTCAAAATCGGCATGCTTATTCAGTATACCGAAAGAGCCGCGGAATCGTCGCTGGTGGCGCACTCGGTGTTCTTTTCTGAAGTGCTTCGGAATCAGACCCGATCTCGTCCGTTTGTTCCGGCGATGAAACATCGCAACCACGTGGAAGAGCGGCCCTTTAGGGCCGCGTTAGAGGTTCTTCAACGGAAGGCCTTCAGGCCCTGAGGCCACAGGGGCTAAAGCCCAGATCCTCGGCCGTTCTCCACGCGGCGCTGAAGCGCCGCTCTTCCACCGCTGCTCAGGCTTTGTCGCACCATGCCGGGAGCGCAAACCAATTCTAGTCGGACGACTACTTTGGGGCGGGAACTAACGGCGCATGCTCCGGCACCGGCGTAGCACTCTCCAGCCACGCCGTGTACCACAGATTCAACAGCATCTGCGATCCGGCGGCCAGACGGTGGGTAGTGAATTCGAAAGCGGCCGGTGTGCCCTTGCCAGTGAAGCCTCCGGCTTTCTCCAGCCGGTACACATCTTCGACCATGCTATTCGACTGCCGCAGATACGCGACGTAACGCGCGAACGGATCATCAAGGCGCTCGGGCGCTTTCACGTATCCGGCAAAATCTCTGGCTGTGATTTTGGCGGCGACGTAGGTGGTCTCAAACTGCGCGTGGATGCCGTGCTCGGTCGTGTATCCGTTGGGATTCGGCCCGACCCAGCCGTTGTAATGAATGGTCGTATGCAGGGGCTGCGAGCCATCGGCAACGTAGTGCCCCAACCATCCGGCATAAAAGATAATCGCGTGCTCGACCGCTTCTGTTGGCTGGTGCGCCGCCCTCCGTTGCCGGTATTCGCGGAACGCGGCCTTTAGCCGGCCGTAGACTTCCATCGTGATGTAAGGCTGTAGCCCGACGCGCTCGGGAAGGTAATCGTCGGGGTGGTCTGTGGTCGCAGCTCTCTTCTCGTAGAGCTTGCGCAGGAACTCGTAGCGGCCCGGAGGAAGAGGATCGAGCCAGGAGACGCGTTCGAGATCAATGAAATGATCAGGCTCTTGCGCGTTCTTGAGAGCGAACTCCGACGGACTGCGCCAGCGGTCCGGCTCCGGGCCAAGATAGGCGATCTCAGCCACGGCGAGACGCAGAAATCGCGGCATGGTGGCCGGAATCTTCTCCGCGGCCACGCGATTGATGTAAGTGTGTCCTTCGTTGCCCCACGCCGCCGCCGCCGGACTCTGGATGAGAACGAGGGCGACCAGCGCCAGGCTGATCAGCCCTCGTCCAAATCGTCCTCGTCTAAACCACCCGGCTTTCAATTCACTCAGCAGGACTCGGCTGCTCCTTTGCCCTCACTCGGTCGTCAGAACGTCAGGTGCAGCGCCATCTGAATAAAGCGCGGACTGCCAATGGTGTGCTGCAGCGTGCCCAGGTAGCCTGTCGGCGGGCACTGGTAAGCCCCAGTGGCCGGAACGCACGCGGAACCGGTGTAGATCGGCGGATTGGCGTAATTGGGATTAAATGACACATCGTTGCTGGGAATATCGAAGCTCGGATGGTTGAAAATGTTGTAGGCAATAACGTCGTAGTTCAAGGCCCAGCTCTCTGTGATTTTGAAACTTTTCGAAAGGCCGAAATCAAAGCGATTCTGGAATGGGCCATGGAAGATATTCCGTCCGCCGGTGGTGTACGGGGTCTCGAAATAATCGCATGCCCCGGAGACTGGGTCGCACGGTGGCACCCCGCCCGTACCGGGCGTGATCGGCGCTGGAATCCCAAAGGCTAACTGGTTCAGTACCGGCTTCGAGCCGTTGATTCCGGTTGTTCCCTGTAGATACGGATTGGTGGCCGTTGCGCCAACACCGCCGACGGGAACTATTGGATTGGTGACCGCATCTTGGCCGCCACCCCAATAAATGCTGGCCGCGCCGCCAGTGTAGTCAATTACGCTGTAGGGCTGCCCGCTCTGCAGCACAGTCACACCGTTAAACGCCCAGCCGTTAATTAGTTGCTTTTCCCATCCCTGCGCCGTGGCACGCGACGGGAGTTCATAGTGATAGACCACCGTCCAGACGTGTGTGCGGTTAAAGTCGGAGTTGCCATAGGCCGACCTGGGATTGTTGGGATCGTTCCCGTTGAAGAAAAGACCCAGGGCGCTCTGTTCGTCCAGCGTGTGCGCGTAGGTGTAGGAACCGGAGACCTGCAATCCGTGTTGCAAGCGTTTAGTTACGTTGAACTGCAGGGCCGCATAGTTGGACATCCCTAGCGCCTTATAGAAAGTGGAATTGGGATCGTAGCCAATGTTAGGAGCGCGCAGCGACACGTTACCCGTCGGATAGCCATCCGTGATCGTCTGGTTAGCTTCTGCCGCTACTCCGGTAACGCTATACCCGTATGAATAGTTTTGCTGGTTGGGACCGCCTGCCAAGACCGGGTTTTGTGGCGTGGCAATCTGCGCCTGATTGAAGGGCAGAGGGATCGTTTCGTGTACGCCGTGGTTGCCCACGTAGCCGAGCGTGAAAACCAGGTCGTTCTTCGGCTGCCATTGCAGATCCAGCGTCCAGTTCTCCGAGTAAGGCAGTTTGTTCTTGGGATCGTAGCCCGCAAACATGAACGGGCCACACCCGCTCTCCCCAATCCCTTTGCAGTAACTCGTATTCTGCTTGAGTAACCAGTCGGCATTTGGCAACAACTGCTGCACCTGTGAGAAGTTGGTGGGCGGAGGACGCACCGTCAACCAGGGCTGTGCGAACGAGTTTTGCTGCGCATAGACCGGAACCACAAACGGCTCTGCCACCGTCACACCGAAGGGACCGCTGACTCCGCCGCCGGCGCCGGGTGAAAACTCGCTGAAATACTCTCCGCGGTCGTAGTACATACCGAATCCAGCGCGAACCACGACGTTATGCGCAAAGGCCGGGGTGTACGCGAGCCCGAGACGCGGAGCAAATCCCCACTGCCGTCCCGTAAGCGTCGAGTTGCTGACACCCTTCGTGCCACCGAATGCCTTGTTGTTTCCGGCGATCACCAGCCCGATGTTCTCAATCGTGTCGCTCGCCACATTGTAGGAATAGTCGTCGGGATGGAAGTTCGTGAGATTGCCGTTCTTCTCGTAGAGGGGGCCGTCCCAATCCCACCGCAGCCCAAGGTCCAAGGTCAGGTTCGACTGCACCCGGATATTGTCCTGCACATAGGCGCCGACCTGCTTCGAACGGTAATAGCGGCTCGTGGCGCCGCTCAATACCTCCGACGGGTCCTGCCCGTAGCAGTAGGCCGTGTTCGGCCCGCACACCTGGCCCGTCAGAAAGTCGGGGAAATCCGCAAAGGTAATGCGCGCCACCGAGTTGTTCTTGTTGATGACGTTGAGCTGCGCATAACCGAAATTCATTCCCGAGGAAATCGAGTGGTGTCCCCGGCTCCATTTCAGGTCGGTAGAGAACTGCGCGCCGTTCTGATAAAAACCCGCATTGGCAAAGTTGTTAACCGGACCGATGGAGAGAGTATTCCCGCTCCAATAAGGACTGTACGTAGGATCGTAGGTTGCGTTGTCCGCATTCTTGAGATTGATGCCCGGAAAGAAGCTTGTGCCCGGAATGCTGATTCCCACCGAGGACGGCTTTATGAACTGGTTGGTGGAAGCGTAATCGCGCATGCGGATAAACCCTACGCGCTGTTCCCAGGTAAGGTTTGGAGTGACGGAAGTCGCGTTGTCGAGCGAGAACGTTTGGCTGCCAGCCGAGAGCGATTGCGGGAAGCCGAGCAGGGTACTCTGCGCGAACGGCGTGGCGTTGGGATCGTTCTGGAAGTAATATTTCAGCGCAAGCCGGTCCTTGGGGCTGAAATAGTAGTCCACATTGGCATTGACCTGGTCGGCGCTGAAATGAGAGCTCGGGCCCAGAATGTTCGCGTCCCCACCTTGGCTTTGTAGACCTGTTGTTTGAAAGTTCGGAATCCACCACGTGCCGTCTGGCGCTTTCTGTTTCATGATAGCCAGGGATTGAGCGGTAATTTGGCTCGCCGTTATGCAGGCTGGGTTGGGACCCGTGCAAGGAAAGTCGGTATTGGCGAGCGCGGCCAGACCGTCGGCGGTGCGATTGTTGTCGGCGAGTCCCGGCGGCACAGCAGCGATTGAGTTGGCCAGCAACTGGTCGGTAACGCGCTGCGCCTGGTACGAGCCAAAGAAAAACAGCTTATCCTTCCTGATCGGACCGCCGATGTAACCGCCCGCGACCGTCCGGTGCATTTGCGGACGCGGCAGTTGGTTGTGATTGAAAAACCACTCGTTCGCGTTCCAACCTGTTTGTTGGTGAAATGCGTAGGCCCCACCGTGCAACTGGTTCGTGCCGGATTTCGTAATGGCCACGATCTGGGCGCCGCTGTTCGCTCCCTGCGAGGCATCGTACATCGCCGAATTCACTTGCATTTCCTGGATCGTTTCCGGCGGCGGGGACGGCAATGCCTCGCCGATCGCACCGTAAACGGAAGTGCTGGTGGCAATTTCTCCGCTCGGGTTGTTGCCGTTTCCGTTTTCGCCAATGTTGACTGCCACCCGACTCGAGGTCACCTGGCTGCTGGATTTTCCGTTGAAGAGGTTATTCGCGTTCACGCCGTTAATCGTGAAGCTGTTGCTGGTGTCGCGCTGGCCGTTGGACCACACTGCCTGATTTCCCAAGCCGGCGTTGGTGCCGGCGGTGTTCAGCAGATCGGCGCTTACGCCGGGACTCAGGATGGCCAATTGCGTGAAACTCCCTGTACCCAGCGGCATCTCGGTGATCTGCGACTCATTCAACGTGTATCCGGTGGTGGTGTCGACCTGGTTCAGCAGCGGGGTTGCTTCGACGGTTACCATTTCGGACGCGGAACCCGGCTTAAGGATCGCGTTGATCGTCGCGGTACGATCCGCCCGCAGGATGATCTGTGGGTGCACGTCCGTTTGAAAGCCGCCCTTGAGGAACTTAACTTCGTAGGTGCCGATGGGCAGGTCGGCGATGCTGAACGAACCATCGTTCTTGCTTTGCGCCGTTAGTTCCAGATTCGTGGCCAAGGCACGAGCCTGGACAGTGGCTCCTTGCACGACAGCACCGCTGCTGTCGGTGACGGTGCCGTTGATGGACCCGAGCGTCTGTTGGCCGAGCGCAAGTTGCGGCAGGCAGGCGAGACTCAGTACCGCGATGACAACCAGCACACGGAAGGAAAATGTCGAGCGAAGCAGAGAATGACCCCAGTAGGTCATGGCGCAACCCTCCAGTCAACAGGTGGCACACCTTATAGCAAAATCGAGTGGCGACCTTCAAGGTCGACCGATGAATTCTCGGTTAATTTTCCTTCAGGTGCGCCCGGGCCGTCCGCACTGTGCTCAACGATTTTGGGCCTGCTCTACGCGGCCTACGCTCCAGACTGGACTATTCTTTCATCGTGAGCAATGTGGAAGATCAGGACCGCGCCGGGTTGTGCGTCCGGTGCCGGTTCATGCGGCTGATGAACTCCGACCGCGGTGCAACCTTCTACTCATGCGAGCGGTCGGCAACTGACGTGGCGTTCCCAAAGTATCCGCGTCTGCCGGTGTTGCAGTGCCCAGGGTACGAGCGTCGACCTGCGAAGAACGACTCCCCGAACAAATAGTCTCCCGTCGGAATGTTTCCGCCGAGCTGGCTGGAAATCGCCGATTCGACGATCTGGCGTGACCAGCCTCACTGCGCACGCCGCGAGGCTGCTGCAGAATGACTTGAGGTTCCGGACGAAGTCCGGGACGTCCCAAAGGAGTCATATCATGTTGATGAAGATTCTTGCCGGCGGCGCCATCGTTCTATTCTTTGTTTGATTGATTGCCGTGCTCCAGGGCTGGAGTAAAAACACGCTTTTCCAGCGGATGATCGGATTGGCATTTTTGGTCGGGTTTGGCTTCGCGGCTACTTGGGGCGCTCGGGTTCTCCACTTAATTCGCTGAGAACCTGGCGTCGCCACCGGGAATCGGCGAGACTCAGCCGATCCCAAGCTCTTTGGCCAGCGCCTTCCACTTGCTATCCACCAGCGCCTTGGTCTTCGCGTCCATAACAATTTCCTCTGGCCAGGGGCGCGTGAATCCTTCGCTTGCCCACTTGCGCGTGGCATCAATTCCCATCTTCGAGCCGTAGTCGGGCAGGCGCGAAGCGTGGTCGAGCGAATCCACGGGGCCGAGCGTGAACTGAATATCGCGCTCGGGATCGATGTGGTTGAATACTCTCAACGTCACGTCGGCGAGATCCTGCACGTCCACATTTTCATCCACCACCACAATGCACTTGGTGAACATGGCCTGGCCCAGCGACCAGATAGCGTTCATCACTTTGCGAGCCTGGCCGGGGTAAGACTTCTTGATTGAGACGATCATCAGATTGTGAAAGATGCCTTCAATCGGCAGGTTGATGTCCACCAGTTCGGGAATGGTGAGTTTCATCAGCGGCAGAAAGATGCGCTCGACCGCCTTGCCCATGTAGGCGTCTTCCTGCGGCGGCTTGCCGACGATAGTTGCGGCGTAGATCGGATCTTTGCGGTGCGTGATGCAAGTGACGTGGAACACGGGATACAGGTCCTCCAGCGAATAGAAGCCGGTGTGATCGCCAAACGGGCCCTCCGTGCGGAGTTCGTCGAGATTGACGTAGCCTTCGAGGACGATCTCGCTCGTCGCCGGAACCTCAAGGTCCACGGTTTCGCACTTCACCAGATCCACGGGAGCCCCGCGCAGGAAGCCGGCGATCACATACTCCTCGATGTCAGGCGGGGCAGGAACAACGGCGCAGAACGTTACGACCGGGTCGGTGCCGATCGCGACCGCAACTTCCATCTTGCCCGAAGGCCGTTCCCCCGGGGCAAGAACAGAACCACCGGAGGATCGAGCCATGATCTCTACGGCCGCGCGCGCTGACTCCGCGCGCGCCGGACGGGCGAGGGCGCCCGTCCCCACACGATCCTCCACCGCCATTCGCATGCGTTCGCGGGCGTGCTCGGCGGCATTCTTCTGCCGCTGCCAGTGCATTCCGGCCGTGCGCTCGTCGTAAACCTGCATGCGGTACATGCCCAGGTTGCGCTTGCCGGTCTTAGGATCGCGCGTCACCACGCAGGGCAGAGTGATGAAACGCCCGCCATCTTTCGGCCAGCACTGCAGGACAGGAAAATCGAGAAGCGAGAACTGGTCGCGCTGAATCACTTCTTTGCATGGGCCGGTCGAAACCGTGCGCGGGAAGAACTTTCCCGCTTCCGCCAGAAGCGGCAGCATCTTGATTTTGTCGAGGAAACCCTGGGGCGATTTCACATCCATGAAGGCGCGGATGCGGTCGGCGACCTCGTCGAAGGAAGTGACGCCGAGCGCCAGCTTCATGCGGGCGTCGGAGCCAAACTGATTGATGAGAAGCTGGGAGCGAGCATGGCCCTTGAGATTCTGAAAGAGCAGGGCAGGGCCGCCAGGCTGGCGGCCTTCGCCCGCCCGGACAGAGGGCGGCTGTCCCCGCAGGTGCACCTTGGAAACCCGGTCGGTGATTTCCGCAATCTCCAGGATGGGGCTTGCTTCGGTCTGAATGCGCTTCAGTTCGCCGGCGCGGTCGAGCGCGGCGATCCACTGGCGAAGATCGTCGAAGGGCAAGAGGTCCTCTCGCTGTGACGCAAGGTGGTGTGACGCACGATTATAAGAGCATGGCGCAGGTCTCGCCACTTGTGGGTTACAATTCGGCGACCAAACAAGGGGGCACTGCGATGGAAAAAACAAAGCTCTTAGCGAAGGTCGGACTGCTGGGAGTCATGCTGTTTGCCGCTGTCGCGTTGGCCGTTGGCCAAGCGCCGGGCGACGACTCGGAAGCCGTCCGCCAAGTCGAGAGTCGCTTCCATCAGGCCTTCGTAGCCGGGGATGCGAAGACCCTCGATGCGCTGCTGACCCCTGATTTTGTCTGGATGCACGGCGACGGAGCGGTGTGGCCCAAGCAGCAACTCCTCGACCTGATCCGCTCGGGAAAGTTGAACTATAAGCGCGACGAGATTGACAGCGTGAAGATTGCGCTTTACGGTTCCGCAGCGGTCGTTGTCGGACACGATGCGCGGGAGCGCGATACCGGCGAAAAGCTCGATTACAACTACACCACCACCTACGTGAAGCAAAGCGGCGAGTGGCACATCGCACTTTACCACAGCAGCCATTGCCCTTGCGCGAAACCGCCGTCCATACCGAAGTAAACGCGGCTACTTCCTTTGTTCGAGTTTGACGCTGGCCGTCACCGGCTGCCCGTCGCGCAGGACTTTCACTTCGACCACGTCTCCCACCTTGCTGCGCCGCAACGCATCGGTGAAATCGTAGAGATTCTTGATGGGCTTGTCGCCGAATTGAATAAGCACATCTCCGGCCTTCAATCCCGCTTTGGCCGCGGGTGAGTTCGGCTTCACGTCGGCAAACTTCACGCCGTTTTCGGTTTGGCCGAAGTCCGGGATCGAGCCGAAATAGGGGCCGTAGCCGGCTCCTCCTCCGCCTGCCGGCGGCTTGTCTTCCGCGACTACCTGGAATGTGGGTGTGTCCTGAGCATTCGCCAGCTGCACCGCTACGTTGCCAATCATGTCGAGCAGGCGCACGGCAGAGGGCGCGTTGATCTTGTCCCAGGTATCGGAAGGTTTGTGGTAATCCGAATGCAAGCCGGAGAAAAAGAAGAGCACAGGAATCTTCTTGGCCACGAATGAAGTGTGGTCGCTCGAGGAATATCCTCCGGGCGAGTACTCGATTTTGAAAGGCGTGTCTTTCTGCGCCTGTTCGAGGATCAATTTGAAAGTCGAGCCCGTGCCAACCCCGCCGATGTAAACCTTGTCGTCTTTGATGCGGCCGATCATGTCCATGTTGATCATGGCCACGGCTTTGGCGAGCGGGCGCGTCGGTTCCTTCACCCACTCCGCCGATCCCAGCAGGCCGAGTTCTTCGCCGGCAAAATTCATAAATAAAATGCTGCGCCGCAACTGGCCGCGCTGGGGCGCGAGCAGGCGCGCCAGTTCAAGAACTCCGGCCGTACCGCTGGCATTGTCATCGGCCCCGGGATGGATCTGCCCGATTTGCGATGGCGCCAGGGAATCAACTCCGCCGCGGCCCAGGTGATCGTAGTGGGCTCCAATGATCACGTATTCCTCGGTCTGGCCCGGGAGCCATGCCAGAACGTTATTCACAGTCGCGCGGGTGGTTTCGATGTCAATGTGGAGCGACAGGCGTAGCGTCTCGGGCAGAGCGAACGAGGCGGGCTTGGTCGCGGAATTGATCTGTTCCTGAACTTCTTTCAGCGACTTCCCGGCTGCTTGGAGCCAGGCGTCCGCCACCGCGTTTTTCACTTGCACGAAAACGAGGCCAACATTTTCCGGTCCGCTGACACTGCCAAAACGACTCAGCAGGTCTTCCTCGCCGTCACCCAACTTACCGTTTACCACGACCACGGCCTTGGCTCCGTGATTGCGGGCATTAATCGCCTTGGTGATCAGTTGCGAATGCTGGGTCAGTCCCTGGTGGCCGCTCTTCTCCGCAAAGCCCGAAGGCTCATAGCGCAGCACGACCACGATCTTGTCCTTAACGTCGACTCCGGCGTAGTCGTCGTAGTGAAACTCGTCGGCTGTCGCGCCGTATCCGGCGAAAACGACCGGGCCTGCGACCTGACCTGAAGAAGAGAAGCTGAAGGGAACGAAATCCTCGTTGATCTTCAGATTCTTGGAGTCAGCCGACTCGACGACAAGGTGATTATCAGACTTGAGCCGCGCCCCGGTGATGACGCTGAAAGGCTGCGCGTAGCCGTTGACGCCCGCGGGCGGGAGGCCAAGCTCCTTGTATCGCTTCTCGATCAGATGCTCAGCGCGCGTGATGCCCTTGGTGCCGGCGCCGCGGCCTTCCATGTCCGGAGCGGCCAGCGTCTTGATGTCATTCAGGTAACGGGTCGGATCTGCCGGTTGGAACGGAGTCGAAGCCGCGGTGAGAACTAGGGCAGCGGCAAAGGCAAGCAGAAAACGATGGAAGCGCAGACGATTCGGCATGATGGCAAACCCCGTTTAGCGAGAATCGTATGGGTTGACGGAAGCAGTGTCAACGAACCGGACCCACCAGTAATGTCTCGGTGTGCGGAAACAACTGTGTGGGAGCAGCCGCCCAAGCCGCCCTCAGCGTAGTCGAAGTGGCTGTCCGGTCGAGCGCAGCTCGACAGGGCGCAGACCAGCACCGGTTGATGCGATTTTGCCGCTCCTGAATTAACGATCATGATTCAACGATCATGGATTTACAATCACGGTGTCATGAAACACATCGCCTTTGTTCTGATCGTTGCCATGTACTGTCTGACCGGCTGCAACAAGCCGGCGGGATCTGCTGCGCCGAGTACGGGTGCCTCCGCGGCGCCGGCATCTCCTGACGCCGTTCAACAGAAATTGCAGGAATATTCCGGTGCCGGCGCCACCGATTGCGGCCGCCTCGATGTGCACGCCGCCCAGGCCCAGCTCAAAACGGCCAGCGACTGCGCCCTGCAAGCGAACCAGAGCAAACATCCGTTCTACGTCGCCTACGACATGCCGGGGATGACCGTCGGAGTGGCGGGCAGCGCCGAGGGCAAACTGTTCACGGTGCAGGCGCAGAGCGAGGGCGCTTCTCCGTCGCTGACCGGCGGCGCATGTCCCGCGCCGCTCCGCATCGCCTCCAGCGGACGCGTTACCTGCTTTGCTCCCGGCGATATGGGCTCGATGAGCGGCAGCCATGGTGGCGGCGCCATGCCCCCGGGCATGCCGAATCCGCACACGGCTGGCGGAACCAAATCAGCCAATCAGTAAGCATGCGGAGCCGATTGCGACGCCGGCGACAAGGCTTTCTCCGGCACCCGTCTCCGGTACTGGGCGACTTTTTCCCTGCAACGTTGAGGGCATCCCGTTCTCGGGGTTGTTGGGTTCGAAACCCACTCACGGGCGGATATTTGCGCGAAACTGCGCAGTCAGGCGGCCGATTGTGCGCGGCCCAGGCTGCCGCCCCGGCTGGCGATTTGCTCTCTATCCTCTAAGTGGTTGTTTGTCTGTAGCTTAGGTAGGGGTCCCGAGACAATTAGAGAACCGATCCCCAGCGACCAGTTTTGGCTCGAAACTTGCGATAGACTCATTAGGATCATACCGAGTTCGACTCCTATGTCTCTGCTTTGGCTACGTTTCGCGCTGGGCTGCTACTTTATCGGTCTGGTTTACGCCTTCGTGGCGCTCAGCCGCACCAGCGATCTGTTTGCCCGCATCGCGCTGCATGCGGCCAGCCTGGGCATGGTGTTTCATTTCGTCTCGCTGGTCGAAGTCTTTCTTTCCGGGCAATTCGTCTGGGCCTCGGTGCACAACGGGGAGTCGCTGCTGGCGTTCATTTCGATGACCTTCTTCATGGTGATCTATGCCATCTACAAGACCACCTCGCCCGGCGTGGTCGTGTTCCCGGTGGTCTTTTTCCTGACCTTCGTGGCAGCCGTGGATCAGCAACCGGTGCTGCTTACGGCTTTGGTCCAACGCCGCGGGTGGCTCATCGCCCACATTATTCTGATCTTCACCGGCTACGCCGCGCTCGTGCTGAGTTTCGGGGCCAGCCTGCTCTACTTGCTGCAGGAGCGCCGCCTGAAGGCCAAGAAACCAAGCAGTCTGACCTCTTTTCTTCCTCCGCTCGAAACGATTGACCAGATCGGGTACCGCTCGCTCCTGCTGGGCTTTCCCTTCATGACGCTCGGTCTGCTGACCGGTTCGGTCGTGGCGCTCACCACCTATGGCCGGGTGAACTTCCTGGATCCCAAGATTCTGTTGTCGGTGCTGATGTGGGCCGTCTACATGATCATGGTCTTTACCCGCTGGAATTCCGGCTGGCGCGGACGACGCGCCGCAATTCTGGCGAGCTTCGCCTTCGTGGCCGCGTTGGCCGCCTGGGCGGCTAACTATTTCTCGACCATGCACAGGTTCGCTTCATGAGATTCCAGCTCATTGGCGTGAATCACAAGAGCGCGCCGCTCGAAGTCCGCGAGCGGCTGGCGATCTCGGAATCGCGTCTGCCCGATACCTGCCGTGATCTCACGGCCTACCCGGGGATCGAAGAAGCCATGGTGATCTCCACCTGCAACCGGGTGGAAGTCATCGCCCACACGGTCAACGGCCACGCCGACCTGCGCGGTTTTCTGCACGAGCATTTTCATCTGAAGCCGGAAGAACTCGATCCGCATCTTTACGAACTTCGCGAAAAAGATGCCGTGCGGCACGTCTTTCGCGTGGCTTCAAGCCTGGATTCGATGGTGGTCGGCGAGGCGCAGATTCTAGGCCAGGTGAAAGAAGCCTACGCAACCGCGCGCGCCGTCGGCGCGGTCCGCGGACAGCTCGACCAGCTTTTCAGCCGCGCCTTCGCTGTTGCCAAGCGGGTGCGCACTGAGACCGCGGTCGGATCATCTTCCGTCTCGATCGCCTCGGTCGCCGTCGAACTTGCCAAGAAGATTTTCGGCTCGCTTCATGGCAAGAATGTATTCATCGTCGGCGCCGGCAAGATGAGCGAACTCGCCGCTCGCCATTTAATGGCCCACGGCTGCGCGTCGATTTTCGTCGCCAACCGCACCTACGAGCGCGCCATCGGGCTGGCGCAGAAATTCGACGGCCAGGCCATCAAGTTCGAAGACCTGTATGCCACCTGCGACCGCGCCGACATCGTCATTACCTCGACCGGCGCGCCCCACGCCATTTTCCGCCGCGAGCACGGCGAGCAATTCCTCGCCCGCCGCAAGAACCGCCCGATGTTCTTCATTGACATCGCCGTGCCGCGCGACGTTTCGCCCGAGATGGCGAAGCTCGACGGCATCTTCACCTACGACATTGACGACCTGCAGCAGGCGGTCTCGAGCCACGTCGCCGACCGTCGCAAGGAAGCCGAGCTTGCCGAAGCTATCATCGCCAGCGAAGTTGAGCGCTTCGAAGCTCGCCTGAGCACGCTCGACGTGGTGCCGACGATCGTGAGTCTGCAGGACCATCTGGAGACCATCCGACAAGCCGAAATCGACCGCGTGCGCGGCCGCTTGGGCCAGATGACTCCCGAGCAGGAGATCGCCGTTGAAGCCTTGACGCGGGGCATCATCAACAAAGTCATGCACACGCCGATCACCACGCTGAAGTCCGCGGCGAAGGAGCCCGAGGCAACAACGGTGGTGGATGTAGTTCGGCGCCTGTTCAATCTGCAAGTCAAAGGGAAGGACGGAGCGGCGCAGTCGGCGGCGAAGAAAGACGAAGTGGGGACGCGCTCCTGATGGCTCGTCTCCGCATTGGCTCCCGCGGTTCGCAGCTTGCGCTCTGGCAGGCCAACCACATTTCCGCGCTGCTGCGCGCCCGCGGACACGAAGTCGAAATCGAGATTATTCACACGACCGGCGACAAGATTACCGACGTTGCTCTCGCCAAAGTCGGCACCAAAGGCATGTTCACAAAGGAGATTGAAGAAGCCCTGGCCGTCGGCCGCGTCGATCTCGCTGTGCATTCGTTGAAGGATCTCCCGACCGAATTGCCCAAAGGCTTCGAAATCGCCGCCATTACTGAACGTCAAGACCCGCGCGACGCCTTCTGCTCCCGCCAGTACGCGAAAATTGAAGACCTGCCCCAGGGCGCCCGCGTCGGCACGTCCAGCCTGCGCCGCCAGGCACAACTCAAGGCCATTCGTCCCGATCTCGACATTCATCCGCTGCGCGGCAACGTAGATACCCGCCTGCGCAAACTCGGACAGGGCGAATACGACGCTATCATTCTCGCTTCGGCTGGACTCAAGCGCCTGGGCAAGACGGAGCTGATCAGGCAGATCATTCCCGCCGAAATCATGTGCCCAGCCGCTGGCCAGGGGGCCCTCGGCATTGAAATCCGCGCAGGCGACGCCGCCACGCGCGAACTGCTCGCCTTCTTGAACGACCCCGCGGCCCGCGCCGCCACCACTTGCGAGCGCGCTCTGCTGAATCGGCTTGGCGGAGGCTGCCAGGTTCCGATCGGCGCGTTTGCGGAAGTGCGGGTGGCAGTAAACCGGGAAGGGCACGAGTTCACTCGTGCCGATAAAGCGCCCCAATTAAATGGGGCTTTAGCCCCTGGGGTTCACCTGCATTTAGAATCCATTGTTGCCGATCCCGACGGCACCAAACTCCTGCGCGACTCGCGCGATGGAGACAATCCCGAAAAGCTCGGCAACGACGCTGGTGCGGCGCTGCTCGGCCGCGGCGGTGACGCAATTCTCGAAGCCGTCTACGGTCGCGGCCTGGCCATTCCCCCGCAACCGTGATGCGCGTCGTAGAATCCTGTAATGTACATCCCTGAACATTTCCGGGTTTCTGACCACGCCACCGCGCTGGCCTTCATGCGGGCGAACCCGTTCGTCATCCTCATCTCAGGCGCCGATGACGGGCCCTTTGCCACGCACGTCCCCGTCGCCGTCCGCGAGACCGGAGATCAAGTTGTCATCCGCGGCCACGTTGCCAGGGCAAACCTGCACTGGCGCTATCTCGAACGGCAGCCGCGCTGCCTGACCATCTTCCACGGACCGCATGCTTACGTATCGGTGTCGAATTATCCCGCGCGCGAGAATGTCCCTACGTGGAACTATGCTGCCGTGCACGCGTACGGAGAGGCTCGCGTGTTTTCCGCGCCGCAGGAGTTGCAGAAGGTTCTGCACGAATTAATCGGCAGCTTCGAATCCGGCTTCGCCGAGCAGTGGGACGGACTCAGCGATGCCTACCGCGATGACTTACTGCGCCAGATCGTCGGTTTTGAGATCGCGGTGACGAAGATCGAAACCAAGTTCAAGCTGAGCCAGAACCGGACTCCGGAAGAGCAGGCAAACGTGATTGCTTCATTGGGCCGCGCCGAGGATTCGGCAGTTGCCGGCGTGGCGCGCCTGATGCGTGAGCAGGGGCTCGGCGTAAAGAAGGAACATGAATGAGCCGGTGTGGAGCGGACCTGTCCTGAGCGAAGTCGAAGGAACTCCTGCCCGCTAACCCTGACCATGAGCAAAAAAGCCAATAAATCGATGAACCAGCCACTGCGCGGAATCCGAGTGCTCGTGGGCCGCGCCCGCCATCAGGCTGGCGCGCTTTCGGCACAGTTTCTGCGGCTGGGCGCACAGGTAATCGAAATCCCGTTCATCGAAATCCGTAAACCCAGATCATTCAAGCTGCTGGACCATGCGTTGAAGAATCTCGCTGATTATGACTGGCTGATCCTGACCAGCGTAAATGGCGTCGAAGCCATGTGGGAGCGGATGACAAAACTGCAGTTGACCACTCTGGGAACGGATCGGGGAGGGCACGCCTTCAGCCTTGCCAGACTGGGGCAAGAAAGCCCACCTGTGGGGAAGCGCCTGCGTATCGCCGCCATCGGCCCGGCAACGAAGAAGGCGATGGAGCAGCGCGGCGTCAAGGTTGACGTCGTGCCCAAGGAATATGTGGCCGAATCCGTGGTGCGCAGTCTGAAAAGCAAAGTGAAAGGGAAGCGCGTGCTGCTGGTGCGCGCCAAAGTCGCCCGCGACGTCATCCCCCGCGAACTGCGCCAGGCCGGGGCCCGTGTGGATGTGGTCGAAGCCTATGAGACAGTGGTGCCGCAAACTTCGCGGAAGCGTCTCAGCGCCGCGCTGAAGAATCGCAGGCGGTGCCCGCATGTGGTCACCTTCACAAGTTCCTCAACCGTCCGCAATTTCGTGGCGCTGATGGCAGGAACGCGCGGGCGGGTCGCCCATCCCCACCCCAGCCTTGATGGCATCCTGACGGCTTCCATCGGCCCGGTTACTTCTTCAACTCTTCGCGAACTCGGGTTGCCCGTTGATATCGAGGCGAAAGAATTCACCATCCCAGGCTTGGTCGACGCAATCGCGCGCGGAATAGCCCGTCGCGCAGAATAGCTTACTCAGTTACCGAGCAGCCGCAGTCTGCCGGCGGCACGTGGGCCAGCAGAAAATCCGCCACGCGCTTGTACTCGTCAATCTGATTTTCCACGCGCGAGAAGCCGTGGCCTTCGTTCTCGTAGACCTTGTAGTCGACCGTTCCGCCCCGCTTCTTGATCGCATCGACCACCTGCTGCATTTCCTCTTTTTTCGGACAACGCGGATCGTGCCCGCCCGCCAGCAGCAGCAGCGGCGCCTTGATCTGATTGATAAAGTTAATCGGCGACCGATCTTCGTAAAGCGCCTTGTTCTTCACCGGATCGCCCATCTGCGCCAGATCCGACTGCTGCAGCAGCGGATCCTCGTTCGCGATCTCGGTAAACCAGTTCACGAGCGGGACGATCGCCACACCCGCCGCCCAGACGTCCGGCGCCTTCGTCACTGCCATCATCGTCATGTAACCGCCGTAGCTTGCGCCCATCACTGCGATTTTCTTGGGATCGAGATGCCCGGTCTGCTTGATCCAATTCACGCCGGCCAGCACGTCTTGTAGATCGCCACCGCCCATGTCGAACAGATTCGCCTGCTCGAATTCCTTGCCATATCCAGTTGAGCCGCGGTAATTCGGCGCCAGCACCATGTATCCCTGATTCACCGCGTATTGAATGAACCGGTTGAACGAGTTCATGCTCTGCGACGCCGGCCCGCCGTGGACGTAAACGATGGCGGCGTTCTGCCCGTTGCGCGCCATGTTGAACGGGACATAGAGAAACGCAGAGATCGTCCACTTGCCATCGCGGCTGGGATAATGCACCAGGTATGGCTCAGCCAGATCCTCGGGCCGCAGGCCGCCGAAAAGAGAATATGTGATCTGTTGCGACTTGCCTGAGGCCAGCGTATAGACCCACAGATCGCCGGGCGCCGTCGGACCGTTGTGGTTGTAGAGCAAACGCGAGCCGTCAGCACTGAAGGCAGAGTGGCCACCCACCGGCTCGTTCACTCCCTTCGAAATCGGTAGAGCCGTCGACTTGCCGGTCGCAAGGTCGTAGAAGTAGATATTTTCGTTTCCGTCAACGTTGGCGGTGAACGTGACATGCTTGCCGTCCGGCGAAAACTCGCCGCCGCGAATCTCCCACTTATCTTTCGTGAGCCACTTGATTTCGCCCGGATGTGGGTCGCCCCTCGTGCCGATCAGGAGCAGGCCGATGTTTTCGTAACCGTTCTCGGCGTTGGATGTGATCATCACCGTCTGGGCGTCGTACATGCCGAGGGCGGAAATGTCATTCGCGAGATAGAGTTGCTCTCCTTCATGCGGTGTGAGCAACGTAGTCTTCGCCGTTCTGACACTCGCAATGAAGATATTTGAGTCCGTTCCCTTGGCTTGCTTCTGCGTATAGACGATGTATGCCCCATCCTTCGACCAGATGGGATTCACGTTGCGCTTATCCTGCGCCGTGTTGGCCGTGAGGTGCTTTACCTCGCGCATGATCGTGTCGTAGATATCAATCTCATACGCGGCCGAAGTCTTCGGCTTCACTTCATAGGCCAGGTAGCGGCCGTCGGGCGACCACGTCGGATTCGACTCTGCGATCTCCCGCGTGTTGGTGACGTTTACGACTTTGCCGGTCTTGGGCGAAACGAGAAAAATGTCCCACTGCTCATCGCCATCGTAATCCGACTGATAGGCGATCCATTTGCCATCGGGCGACCACGCTGGATTTGTCTCGCGCTGATCGCTGACCGTCAATTGCGTCGGAAATCCGCCCTCGGCCGGAACCACCCACAAATTGTTTCGCCCGCTCATGTTCGAGATGAACGCGATAGTCTTCCCGTCGGGCGACCACGTTGCCGGCCCGATCTGGCGCGTCATGTACAGCTTCTCGATGGTCAGGCTGCGCGGCTCTACCTGTGCGTTGGGCTTGGACGAAATCTTCTTCGGGTCGGTCACGGCCTGGGGCGCAGGCAGCGTCTGGGCTGCGGTTTCGGCAACAACAGTGCTAATGAAAATGACGATGGCAAAGAGTGTGCAAAGGCGCATGGCGCGGAATCTCAAACTGAGGTAGAAAAGAGAGTCTAGCAGAGTCAGTTTTCGATCCGTTAGGAGCTGGCTGACATGAAATCGTTCGCTGTGTATTTCATCCTTAACGCCCTGGTAGCTTGCAGCGCGCTCGCATTTCCCGGCGCGGCCTGTGCACAGAGCACGGGCACTGCTCCAGTCCATCATTTTGGAATTGAGGGCGGTCACTTTGTGCTCGACGGGAAGCCCTTTCAAATCATCTCCGGCGAAATGCACTACGCCCGCATCCCGCGCGAATACTGGCGAGATCGGCTGAAGAAAGCCCGGGCCATGGGTCTGAATACTGTTTCCACTTACGTCTTCTGGAACGCCCACGAGCCCAAGCCCGGGGTGTACGACTTCAGCGGCTCGCTGGATGTAGCGGCATTCGTGCGGATGGCGCAGGAAGAAGGACTTTATGTGATCCTGCGCCCGGGACCGTATTCCTGTGCCGAGTGGGACCTGGGCGGCTTCCCGGCGTGGCTGTTGGCTGATCCCAAGATCGTTCTGCGCAGTACCGACGAAAAGTTCATGGGCCCTGCCGAGCACTGGCTCGCACGCCTGGGCAGGGAACTGGCTCCACTGCAGATCACACAGGGCGGGCCGATCCTGGCGGTGCAGGTGGAGAACGAGTACGGCTCGTTTGGGAACGACAAAGAATATCTGAAGCGTGTTCTGACGGCTCTCAGAAACGGCGGTCTGGGCGAAGTGATGCTCTACACCGCCGACGGCGCCGACGAGCTGGCCGCCGGCACGTTGCCCGGCATTCACGCGGTGGTGAACTTCGGTCCGGGCGATGCCAAAGATGAATTCGAAAAGCTGCAGAGATTTCGTCCGGGCCGTCCGGTGATGAGCGGTGAGTACTGGGACGGATGGTTCGATCACTGGGGCGTGAAACATGAGGTCACCGACACCAAGCAGCAGGCGCAGGAACTGGAGTGGATTTTGGGCCAGGGATATTCCATCAACCTCTACATGTTCCATGGGGGAACGACCTTCGGTTTCATGAACGGAGCCAATTTCGACAAGGTCTACGAGCCGGACGTGACCAGCTATGATTACGATTCGCCAGTGAGCGAGTCTGGAGCGCTGACCAAGAAGTATTTTGCGTTCCGCGAGGTCATCGCCAAGCATCGACCGGGTGTGAACATCCCCGAGCCTCCGGTACCGCTGCCGATGATCGAAGTTCCAGAATTCGATTTACAGGAGAGCACGCCTCTGTGGTCGAACCTGCCGGCTGCGATCAGCGTGGAGAGTCCACGCTCCATGGAAACTTTCGGCCAGTCCTACGGGTACATCTTGTACCGCACGAAAGTTAGAGCGGTCACTGGGGAGTTGCAGATTCGCGAGTTGCGCAGCTACGCGCAGGTCTTCGTCAACGGCAAACTTGCCGGCACGCTCGACCGCAGGAAGAAGCAGGATCGGCTGCGGATCGAGGCCAGTGCAGAATCGCAGCTCGACATCCTGGTAGAGGGCACAGGCCGCATCAATTTCAGCGCCCAGCTGCGTAACGAGCGCCAGGGCATCAGTGGCGCGGTGACTCTCGCGGGCAAGGAACTGTCCGGCTGGCAGATCTTCCCTCTGCCGATGGACGATCTCTCAAAGCTGCAATTTCACGAGTCGCTGAGAAACGCTCCCGTCGGCCCGGCGTTTTACCGCGGTCACTTCGATTTAAAGAACACCGGCGACACTTTCCTCGACACGCGTGGATGGGGCAAGGGAGCCGTCTGGATCAACGGCCATGCCCTGGGACGTTTCTGGAATCTAGGCCCGCTGCAAACGCTTTACGTTCCGGCTCCATGGCTGCGCAAAGGAACCAACGAAATTGTGGTGTTCACACAGGCCCAACCCCATGACGCTCGTCTGCGAGGGCTACGCCAGCCGATTTTGGATGAGCTGGGAAGCGAGTGAGATCCGAGAGCGTGTTTCATGGTGGTTTTGGGTAGGGCACGGCTTCAGCCGTGCCGTTCAGGGCCCGACGGAATGTAGGCTTTAGCCGCTGAGGGATATGCCTTCTGGGCTGGAATGCATTCACGAACCATGCCCGAGGCGACCGCACGCTGCGGGGATTACCCCTTCGCCCCCTTGTGCATCTCCACCGTGCTCCAGGTCTTGTCCTCCGCGTGGCATAGGTTCTCCAGCGGGCAATCGGCGCACTTGGGCCTGCGTGCAATGCAAAGCCGACGCCCGTGCCAAATGATCTGGTGCGAGAACAGAATCCACTTTTCGCGCGGAATGATCTTCATCAAATCCTGCTCGATTTTCTGCGGATCATCCTGCGTGGTCAGTTCCAGCCGCCGCGAGATGCGGTGCACATGCGTATCGACCACTACGCCTTCGGCTTTCTTGAACCAGCTCCCTAGCACGACGTTTGCGGTTTTTCGGGCCACGCCCGGGAGGGTCAATAGCTTGTCCATTTCGTCGGGAACCTGCCCGCCGAAATCGCTGACGATCTTCCTGGCCGCTCCCACCACCGACTTTGACTTATTGCGGAAGAAGCCGGTCGAGCGCACGTCGGGCTCCAGTTGTTCCGGCGTCAGCGCGGCGAACGCTTGGACCGTCGGATACTTGCGGAACAGCTCGGGCGTCACGCGGTTCACGTTCACATCGGTCGATTGCGCCGAAAGGATCGTAGCCACCAGCAGTTCCCACGCGCTCGCGTGCGTGAGCGCGCAGGTCACGTCGGGATACAGCTGGTCGAGTCGCTTGAGAATTTCGGCAACCCGTTCAGGAGCCAGGGGATCGTAGCCCTTGACTTTACCCGTAGCCGCAGGCGCAGGTTTTGGCGTCGGCTTCTTGCGCCCCTCCGGGGCTGCTGCCGAGGCTTTGCCTCGGCCCGGACGGGCGAGGGCGCCCGTCCCCACATGAGCATTCTTGGCGCCAGCAAATTGCTTTTGGTCGGCCTTCGCGGACAGAGCCTGCCCTGAGCCTGCCGAAGGGAGTGCCCGCGCCACCCGATCCTGGCGGCCGGTGCGGGCGGGCCGACGGGGCATGATTCCGCGCGGCATAAAGATCCTTTCGTGCAGAGGCGGTGCCCGTCATGATAACAAATTGCCGATTGCCGATTTCCAATTAGCGATTGGGCCTTTAGGTCTTGGGTGTTAGGTCTTAGGCCTAAGGTCCTAGGCCCTAACACCTAAGACCCAAGACCTGCGACCAGCGGTCTCAGTCTGTGGCGACGGTTGCCAATGCTCCCATTCGCCAATCGGCGATCGAAAATCGGCAATCCCGTTCACTGTCCCTCGGTAACCTCTTCGGGAATTGACGCTGCTCCCGGTCCCCGGTACTCTGGAAGCAACACCGACAAAATCAGGAACGATACTGTGGCTGTCAATTCCATCCTACTCGGGCAGGTCTGGCGCAGCGAAGCTGACGGCCAGGATTATCTCGTCACCAAGGTCTACAACGAAGTCTTCACCCAGTACGCCATGCTCCGTCCGGCAGGTATTACCGCCCCGGACGCGCCCACGGTGCGGGTGAAAGTCGCGAAGACTCCCCAGGGCGCAACCCTGCCCGGCTATGCCTTCACTCAGGAAGGGTCGTTCTAGAGAATCAGTTGTCAGCACCCAGTTGTCAGTGGACCCAGCCCCTGACTTTCAAATTTCCGTTACACTGAAAAAACATAGCCGGCAACTGTTAGCCGATTGCCAAAAGTCTTACTGGCAACTAGGTACTGGCTACTGGCAACTGTTCTCTATGACTGAAAAGATCCTGGCTGTCATCTTCGTCTTCATCAAGTCCGTAATCGCCGCCACTGGCTATGGTGGCGTCGCCCTGCTGATGGCAATCGAATCGGCCTGCATCCCGCTGCCTTCGGAACTGATCATGCCTTTCGGCGGATACCTCGTGTTCGAGGGTACGTTCAAGCTCCTCTGGGTGGCGACCGCGGGCGCGATCGGCTGCAATCTGGGGTCGCTGGTGGCCTATGAAATCGGCTTCTTCGGCGGCCGTCCGCTGGTGGAGCGCTTCGGCCACTGGATTCTGATGACCCGCCGCGAACTTGACTGGGCCGACCGCTTCTTCGCACGCTGGGGATATCTCGCAGTTTTCATCGCCCGCCTGCTGCCGGTGATTCGGACGTTTATCGCGCTGCCGGCCGGCATTGCCCGCATGCCCCGCGGCCGCTTCCACATCTACACGTTCCTGGGCTCGTGGCCGTGGTGCTTTGCCTTGGCCTGGTTCGGCATGAAACTCGGCGAAAACTGGCGCGAACTGGGCAAGTACTTCCACAAGTTCGACGCCGTGATTGGAGCGGTGCTGGTGATCGGAATTGTCTGGTTCGTCTGGAACCACTGGCAGAACAGAATCAGCGGTCAGACGTCAGCCATCAGCCGTCAGTAGACCCGGATGTTTGGTAAACGTCGCGGGCTGTGAGTTGGTTCAAGCAGGCATTTGCCGTTATGAGGAGGATATTGTGATCACGACTCGTCGCGCTCTCGCCGCCCTGCTATTCATCGCTGTCTCTATGGCCGCGGTCGCCTTTGCCCAAACCCCCGCCCCCTCCGGTCAGCCCTTCGTGGTCGAGTACTACTACAAGGCCAAGTGGGGGCACGCCGATGAATTCCTCAAGCTGTTCAAGAAAAACCACTATCCGCTGCTCAAGAAAGAAGTCGAGATGGGCCGGATGCTGAAAGTCTGGATGGACCAGCCCCGCTATCACACCACCGAAGACGGCCGCTGGGATTTCCGCGTCACCATCGTCTTCAAAAACGCCACCGTCGCCGATGAGCCATTCGACGAAGATGCATTGAAGAAGCAGTTATTTCCCGATCAGGAAACCTACGCCCGCGAAGAGCAGCGCCGCTTCGAGATTCTCGACGCGCACTGGGATTTGCCGGTGAAGACGGTAGATCTCGAGGGGAAGTGAGCAATCCGAAGCCGCTGGAGCTGCCGGTGATCAGAGCGATTCGTTCGGGCATTGGTATGGTGTGCCATAGAGTCGAAAAAAAACAGCAGCCGAAGTGGCAAATTGGTGGGAGAATACGGGTAGTCAAGTCGCCCCGTTGGGCACGCCCGTCGCGTGCCGAGGAGGGTCTATGCTGGCGACGCGGCATCGTCTCAATCGCAATCCCTACTTCCATTTTCACCCCTGGCACACCCTGTTTTCGCTGGTCGGCGCCTTGCTTCTGTTTGGGCTGCTGGTGTGGTTCCTGGCGGTTCCGGCGCGCTAGAGCGGAACCCGCCCAGCATGCCGCGGAAGTCGCGCGTCTGTCTGCTTCAACCCAGGAAGCCCGGTGTGGCCGCCCGCGAGATTTTCCTCGACCGGTGCGGACCCAACCGATTGCTGCCCGGGCAGTGCCTTTGGCGTGAAATTTTGCGCGTTTGACCATCTCCGTTTGCCAAACTCCCGCCCAATACGAGAACATACTAGGTTTGCACATCCATCCTGATTCTTACTGAGGAAGCGGCCAACCTATGGCGACACGGCAGAAATCCGCAAAAGCAAGAGCACCGCGAGTGGAAGTAAAGAGGGAAGCGAAGGCAAGCAGCAAACACAACGGCACCATGGCGCCGGCCAAAGGGAAGCTCGGCGTGATGATCCCCGGCATGGGCGCGGTGGCGACCACATTCGTCGCCGGCGTAGAGGCCATCCGCAAAGGCCTGGCCAAGCCCATCGGTTCGCTTACCCAGATGGGTACGGTGCGGCTGGGCAAGCGCACCGAAGGCCGCTCGCCGAAGATCAAGGAATTTGTGCCGCTGGCCGGCCTCGACGACCTGGTCTTCACCGGCTGGGACATCTTCGAAGACAACATGTACGAGGCCGCGTCGAATGCAGGTGTGCTCGACCAGCGGTTGCTTGACCAATTGCAGCCTTTCTTGTCGTCGGTGACGCCCCGGGCCGCCGTGTTCGATCACAACTATGTCAAGAAAATTGACGGCCCCAACGTGAAGAAGGGCAAGACCAAAATGGACTTGGCCGAGCAGTTGCGCGCCGACATCCGTGATTTCAAGAAAACCAGCGGGGCCAGCCGCCTGATCACCATGTGGTGTGCCTCGACCGAGTCCTATATCGAGCCCACCGCGGCGCACCAGTCCGTCAAGGCATTCGAGAAGGCGCTCTACGAAAACGACGAGATGATCGCGCCTTCGATGATCTACGCCTACGCCTCGCTGATGGAAGGCGTCCCCTTTGCCAACGGCGCTCCCAACCTGACCGTCGATCTTCCGGTGATGCTGGAGCTTTCGCGGCAGAACGATGCTCCCATCTGCGGCAAGGATTTCAAGACCGGGCAGACTCTGATGAAGACCGTGCTCGCGCCGGCGTTCAAGGCGCGACTGCTCGGCCTGAGCGGATGGTACTCGACCAATATTCTCGGCAACCGCGACGGCGAAGTGCTCGACGATCCCGGGTCTTTTAAGACCAAGGAGGAGTCCAAACTGGGCGTGCTGGAGCACATCCTGCAGCCCGGTCTTTATCCTGAACTCTACGGCAATATTTTCCACAAGGTTCGCATTAACTACTACCCGCCGCGCGGTGATAATAAAGAGGGTTGGGACAACATCGATATCTTCGGTTGGCTCGGTTATCCCATGCAGATCAAGGTGGACTTCCTCTGCCGCGACTCAATCCTGGCTGCGCCCATCGTGCTTGATCTCGTGCTCTTCCTCGATCTGGCGCAACGCTGCTCTGAACTGAAGGGAATCGGCATCCAGGAGTGGTTGAGCTTCTACTTTAAGTCGCCCATGACCGTGCCCGGCCTCTATCCCGAGCATGACTTGTTCATCCAGTTGATGAAACTGAAGAACACCCTGCGGTATTTAAGGGGAGAGGAACTGATCACACACCTGGGGTTGGAGTATTACGACTAGTTAGTTTCACCACGGAGACGCGGAGTCACTGGGAAGAAACTATTTCTTTTGTCCCGTCTGTGTCTCTGCGCCTCTGTGGGTCTTACGCCAGTTTCTTTTCTCTCTTGTACTCGTCGAACTTCTCCAGAAAGCGGTCCATGTCCTTCTTCTGCAGGTAATACGGTGTGGACAACCGCAGTTTGTACGGATCGCCGCCGCGGATGCGGATTCTGTGCGTCTTCCACAGCCAGTTCTCCAAATCCATGCGCGGGACCGGCGGAACATTCACGCTGACGATCGCGCAGCGCAATGCCGGATCCGGCGAAGTCCAGGACTCGGCACCTCGCGTTTTCATCGCATCGAGAATGTAGTCGGCCAGCTGCCGGTGGCGGCGCTCGATGCGCTCCATTCCAATGTCGTTGGCCAGTTTGATGGAAGCGCGCAATCCCCACAACGCTGGCACGTTCGAACTGCCAATGCGCTGGAAGCGCTCGGCGCGAATCTTCACGTCGTCCCATCCTTCAGTCGCGATGGTGTTCCACAGGCGGTCGATGACCTCATCGCGAACATAAAGAAAGCCTGACCCTTTCGGCGCCATCAGCCACTTGTGCGGGCTGGAAGAATACATATCGCAGCCGAGGTCGGGCACGTTCAGACGCATCATCCCGGGAACGTGGGCGCCGTCCACGGCCGAGAGAATCCCTTTGGAGCGGGCCAGAGCGCTCAACTCTCTTGCTGGCAAAACTACTCCTGAGAACGTCGTGATGTGGCTGAAGAAGAGCACACGCGTGCGCGACGTGATTGCGTCGTTGAAGAGATTCAACACCTGCGCGGCGTCTTTCACGGGGCGGGGAAGCGTGACCTTCTTCACCACGATGCCGTAGCGCTTGGCTTTCAGGTCCCAAGGGTGCTCGCCGCCGGGATGCTCTTGGTCGGTCATGAGCACTTCGTCCCCCGGTTTCATATCCACGCCGTTGGCAATGTAGCTGTTGGCCTCGGTGGCGTTGCGCAGCAGTGCGATTTCGTCGCGGGTACAGCCAACGAAGGCCGCGAGCGGGTCGCGGAACTCGTTCCAGGCAGCGTATCCCCAGATGGGATAGTCCTCGGGGTCCTGCTGGTCCATTTTCTCCGTCGTCGTGTAACCGTCGAAGATGGCGCGCAACACGGGCGCGGGACTGGAACCGACCGTGCCGTTATTCAGGTAGACCTCGTCTTCGGGGATCAGGAACTGCTTGCGCATCTCGGCCCAGTAGGCGTCCTCGTTGCGATCGAGCAGGGAATGATCGGGGAGCGGAGGGATCTTTTCGAGTTGGGCGAACAGGCGGGCGGACAAGGCCAGTGAGCCAGCCAATCCGGCAGTAGCAGTCGAGAGAAAGCGGCGCCGATCAAGCACAGACGTACCTCCAAGATGTCAGTGGCACGAGAAACGCCATAGTACGACTCGACCGGCCAGGCGGCAAGCGGTTGTGGAAAATGCGTTCCGGCGGTAGGCAGCTGGCTTTGTCTGACCCAGTATCCGGCGGGGCAAGTGGCACGCCCCACCGGGGGCAGGCGGATGCCTGCCCCCGGCGCTTCGTCCTATTCGAACGGTTTGCCACCCGGACTTCTGAGGGCCACATCCCGTCCCGCCGGATAACCCGAAACCGCCCGGATCGCGTCTAACCATAAGGATCAAGTTCGGGACTTGGTGTCTTCCGACCGGGGGTATAATCAGCACAAGGAGTACCCTATGAAGCTTAGATGGCTCGCAATCGCGGTGGCTCTGGCGGCGTTCAGTGAGGGGCCTTGGATCCAGGCGCAGACCCCGACCTCAACCCAGGGTCAGGATCAGACCCAGACACAGAATCCGGGCCAAACCCAGACACAGACTCAGACGCAGACACAGAACCCAGCGCCAGATCAGGACAAAGATCAGCCCAAAGCCAGCGACGTGCAGAATGCTCCCAAACCACAGCCGGCGACGCTGCCCACGCAGGACGACAGCCAGATCAAGCATGACGGCGGCAAGACCGACGTGGACGCGGTGGGGAACCGCAACGTGGGCTGCGGGCGCGGCGTCGGCAACTGGTACAGCGTGGAAGCCCAGGTCGCTATGGGACAGCGTTATGCCCGCGAGATCGAGTCGCAGGTGAAGCTGGTAGCCGACCCGGTGGTAACCGAATATGTAAATCGCGTCGGGCAGAATCTGGTGCGTAACTCGGACGCGCAGGTTCCGTTCACCATCAAGGTGATCGATTCCGACGTGGTCAACGCCATGGCGCTGCCGGGCGGATTCTTCTACGTCAACTCCGGCTTGATTCTGGCAGCGGACGAAGAAGCGGAGATGGCCGGCGTGATGGCGCATGAGATCGCGCACGTGGCCGCCTGCCACTACGGCCGCGAAATGACCCGGGCCCAACTGCTGCAGATGATGTCCATTCCGTTCATCTTTATGGGCGGCTGGATCGGCTACGCGGGTTACGAAGCGGCCGGGTTGGGCATTCCGCTGACGTTCCTGCACTTCTCGCGCGGATTCGAAGCGGAAGCCGACTACCTCGGCATCGAGTATATGTACCGCGCCGGGTATGACCCTTCGGCCTTCGTTTCTTTCTTCGAGAAGATCCAGGCCATGGAGAAGAAGAAACCGGGCACGCTGTCGAAGGCTTTCGATACGCACCCCCAGACTCCGGACCGGATCGAGAAATCGCAGGAAGAGATTCGGAAGATTCTCCCGGCCAAGGCGCAGTACGTCGTGACCACCTCGGAGTTCGACGAGGTAAAGGCCCGTCTGGCGGCGATCGAGAACAAGCACAAACTGCTCGACCAGAAGGATGCCAACAAGCCCAGCCTGCGGCGGACTTCGAACCCCAGCGATAATTCGGGCGACAGCAAGCAGGATGATGACCGTCCGACGCTGAAGCGGCGGGACGATTCTTCGAACTAGCCGCAGGTTGGGGCCTAGCTCCAGCCGTTCCCGTATTAAAGCCACCGGCGGCCCAGGCCGCCGGTTCTGTTTTGCTCCGGAAGGTGATGCAAAAACAGGCAGTTACAGTTTAAAGTCACTACAATCTGTGATTCCAGTCACAGATTACAGTTGAAAACAGACATAGGCTCGGCTTACGTTAGAATTGCTTCATTTCATGGAGTCTTCACATGCCTGAAAACAGCCTTACCATTACAGATAATCGCACCAGCAAGACCTACACCGTGCCGGTGGAGAACGGCACCATCCGGGCGATGGATTTGCGCCAGATCAAGACCGACCCGGAAGACTTCGGGTTGATGACTTATGATCCGGCATTTATGAACACGGCGTCCTGCCGCAGCAGCATCACCTACATCGACGGAGACAAGGGAATCCTGCGCTATCGCGGATATCCCATAGAAGTTCTCGCCGAGCATTGCACCTTTCTGGAAGTGGCTTACCTGTTGCTGTTCGGCGAACTGCCCAACGAAAAGGAACTGAAGCAGTGGGTCTGGGACATCACCCACCACACCATGATGCACGAAACCACCAAGAAGTTTATGGAGGGTTTCCGTTATTCGGCGCATCCGATGTCGATGTTCGTCAGCACCATCGCGGCCCTGTCGAGCGTTTATCCGGAAGCCAAGCAGGTGCACGATCCCGCCAACCGCCTGCATCAGATCATTCGGCTCATCGGGAAGGTGCCATCCATCGCTGCCATGTCGTACCGGCATAACGTGGGATTCCCCTATGTCTATCCCGACAACGATCTGAACTACACCGAAAACTTCATGAACATGCTGTGGAAGATGGTCGAGCCCAAGTACGTCGCCCAACCGGCGATTGCGCGCGCGCTCGACATTTTGTTTATTTTGCACGCCGACCATGAACAGAACTGCAGCGCCAACGCGATGCGCGCCGTGGGCAGTTCGCAGACCGATCCGTACCTGGCGGTGGCGTCGGCGGCCTCGGCTCTGGCCGGTCCCCTGCACGGCGGCGCCAACGAAGAAGTCCTGAAGATGCTTGACGAAATTGGCACGAAAGACAACGTGTGGCCGTACGTCAAGAAAGTCAAGGAAGGACATGGCAAGCTGATGGGCTTCGGCCACCGGATCTACAAGAACTACGATCCGCGGGCCAAGATCATCAAGTGGAGCGCCGAGCAGGTCTTCCAAGTCACCGGGCGCAACGCCAAGCTAGAGATCGCGCTGGAGTTGGAGCGCATCGCGCTGGAAGACGAATATTTCGTGAAGCGTAAACTTTATCCCAACGTGGATTTCTACTCCGGGATCATCTATCAGGCCATGGGCTTCCGGCCGGAGATGTTCACCGTGCTGTTCGCCATCCCGCGCACGGCTGGCTGGCTGGCCCAGTGGCAGGAGATGATCACCGACCCTGAGCAGAAGATCGCGCGCCCACGCCAGGTCTACACCGGGTATGACGAGCGCGAATTCGTGCCCATGGAGAAGAGATCAACCTTGAAGGTTGCGGCCGACTGAGCCGGTCGTAACTTCGAGCAAGAATCTGCCCCGCCTTATGGCGGGGCACTCTTTTGCAGGCGACTTTTACTTGCGGAGAACGCGCTCTATTTATGCGGCGTGCTTGGCCAGTTCGGCCAAGTGTTCGCGGTGCGAATCAGGGGATGTGATGACTTTCATTTCCCGCCAGTCATAGGGAAACTCTCTGCCGCAATCGAGACAAGCTACATAGGTTCCGGTCAGAGCGGCGGCTGGGAGGCGGCGCCCTCCTTTGCGAATAGTAACCGGAAAGGTGTAGCGGGCGTGCCTGCAACCAAATAATGCTTCGTACAGTTTTTCAATCATGTCCCCCACCTTCCACATGCGGGTTGGTTTTCCCGCGAACCTGAGTGTGAGTGGCGCCCCTGGGATCTTACCTCGCCACTACTCTCTATCTTAGATTCATCCCGAGCAGAAAGGGTTTCGAGTTTCTGGGACTGCACGCACACAACTGTGCAAATCCCGCAACTGGTGCGACTTAGCGCTCATATGAAAAAAGGGATCGTTCTTCCCAAAACGGGAAAAGCACACGACTATCTTCTGGCGAGCTCCGCGGCGTGACTTCGCCGAATGACTGGACGCGCAGTCAGCTCAAATTGCGCGGCGGCAGCAGCGGCCAATTCGACTTCGAACTTTTCATCATTCACGTGGCCGCGCGGCTCGGCGAGCAGCAGGCTGGCGCCCGGCTTCGAAGCACGTGCAACTTCGGCGAAGAACCGCTGCGCGTCTGGGAACTCATGCACCATGGCGAACGCCAGCGTGAAGTCCACCTTTCCCGCCAGATCGTCGAGAGCCATGGTGTCGGCCAACGAGATGCGGGCGTCTATGCGGTCGAGCACGCCGGCTTTCGCAGCACGGCGCTTCAGGCTGGCAATCATCTTCGGCTGAAGATCCACGGCCACCACTCGGCCCGACGCGCCCACAAGACGCGCGAGAGGGATGGTGAAAAAGCCCATGCCGGGGCCAGGTTCGAGCACCGTCATGCCTTCGCGAACGTAAGGGCTAACTATGTCGGTTGGATTACCTTGTCCCCAACGGCGAATTGGGCTGGCGAGAAAGTATCCTAACCACCATGGGCAAACGCGATTTGACATGGCGTAATGATAGGGAGCAGAAGAGAACTAAACAATGATTCTGCTCACACGCTCTGCGGGCCGCGCTTTTTCTGCTGCTGGCACTTGGTCATGATGGCGGAACGCAGCCGGGCGCGCAGATCTTCGGGCAGTTCGTAGAGCTGGGAGTCGCGATAGATCTCGATGGTCTTCTTGGTCGTGTCGCAAACCACGTAGCAGTTGTGGCACCAGGAAAGATGGTTCTCCAACTCAGCTTTGGTTCTTTCGTCGAGCACGCCGTCTAAATAGTTGGTCAGCTCGTGCAAAAATTCAGAGCATTTCACTGGGTCCCATCTCCACTCTCGCGTTTCTGAAAGTACCGTCCTAACCTTTCGCGCAACTGCAGCCGGGCGCGTAATAGCCGCGATTTTACCGCGGGCACGCTTAACTCGAGCGCGGCTGCCGTTTCCTCGGTCGACAGTCCTTCCACGTCCCTTAACACAAACACCGTCCGGAAGCCCGGGGGCAGCCCCTGGATGGTCTTACTCAAAATCTCGCGCAACTCAGCCTGCGTGTACTGCTGCTCCGGATTGGGGCTCCAGTCGGCGATCTCGCGGGGCAGAGAATCGTCTTCCGTTTTGATCTCTTCGTCCAGCGAAACCGTGCGCTCGGGCCGCCTCCGGCGCAACTTCATCAAGGCTTCGTTAACGGCAATCCGAACCAGCCAGGTATAGAACTTCGACTGTTCCTGAAACTTCGCCAGGTTGCCGTAGGCTTTGAGAAACGCTTCCTGCACCACGTCTTCGGCGTCTTCGCGGTTCTGCGTGATGTGCTGCGCGATACGGAAGACGTTTCGGTCGTAACGCCGGACCAGTTCCTCAAAAGCCGAGTCGTCGCCCTGCTTGGCTGCCCGCACCAGCGCCAGTTCGTCGCTGACGGGCCCTACCAGTTTGTTTTGGATGGCTCCCATGTCTAAGGCGATGCAGTATTTTCGGGTGACCCAGGAAACGTGACGCGACGGGCAACGCGAAGCTGTTATTTTACTTGGTAACCCGCCTTTTTGCCCAATGGCTTTCAAGTAGGCGTGGGGTGGAGGTTTAGGATAGAGTTCAGAGAGGCAGTCGATGCCGCGGCGGAACAGGTGACTATCGTACTCTGCCCTGGGCACACAAGTTCCGTATAATCAGCGGTTAGAGCGGTGGTTCCCGGTCTCACAAACAGGGCGGACCGGAGACGGTTTTCTAGGCATGGCGGAGAAGCAACTTCAGCGAATCGTCGAACGGGCAGTGGCGAAGGTTTTCGATCGTCACCTGCCAAAGTTGCAGGCAGAACTGGTCGAGCGAGTGTTGGAGGAGTTGCCCGGATCGGCGTCTGAGGCCGCAGTGCCCGCTGAGGCCAACGTCGGAAGCCTGGTGCAAGCCATCGCCAGCATTCATTCCGGTACTACGCAGAAAGAAATTCTTCGCGCGCTGCTCGATGCCAGCGCGTCAAGCGCCACTCGCGTCGCTCTGTTTGTAGTAAGGGCAGGGGCGGCTACGGGATGGCAGGGACGCGGTTTTAGCGATGATGAAGCGGTCAAAGATCTTCCTCTTGATGTGAGCGGTGGCCCGGCGGCCCACGCCTATCAGAATCGCGCGGCCACGCCCGGCAACATTGCCGAAATGGACGGCCGATTCGTAGAGCGCTTCGGCGGACCCAGCAACGAACAGGTACTGGTCCTGCCGCTGGTGCTCAAGGACAAGGTCGCGGCGCTGCTCTACGCCGATGGTGGCGCCAACGGTGTGCTCGACTCGTCGTCTTTGGAAGTTTTGGTCCTGGCCACCAGCGCCTGGCTGGAAGTGGCTTCGCTGCGGAAACAGGCGCTGAAGGAAGGTCCCGAAGCCGCGCCTGCGCCGGCCTTTACACCTCCGGTGCAGACCGTGAGTTCGTTTGCCGATCCTTTCGCCGCCCATGCTCCCCGGCACACCGAGCCCCCGGCGCCTCAACCCGAGCCGGCGGCAGAAGTGGTCGAAGTTGCCGCGCACGCCGCGGCTGCGAGTGCGGTTGCCTCCGCCCCGGCCGCAGCGGCCGATCCCTTTGCCGGACTTTCGCCCGAGGATGCCGATACCCACCGCAAGGCGCAGCGCTTCGCCCGCCTGCTGGTAGATGAGATCAAGCTCTACAACCAGGCCAAGGTCGCGGAAGGCCGGCGCAACAAGGATTTGTATGATCGACTGAAAGACGATATCGAAAAAAGCCGCGCCTCGTATCAGAAGCGCTATGGCAACACCGTCGCGGCCAGCGGCGATTATTTTCAGAAGGAAGTGGTGCGCAGCCTGGCCGAAGAAGACGCTTCGCTGATGGGCGCTAACTTCCGGCGGTAGGGTCTCTGCTCAACGTTTCAGGACAGGTTCTGGTATTCGCGTCTCCGCGCGAAAGTAGGATTGTGGTTCGATTGGCTCTCAAGTGGTGGTGGGTGCTCGTGTGGGGCGCGCTGTGCGGATTCCTGACTGCTGCGGATTCCGCGGCCTGGGTTCCTCCTCGGCAATCTCAGTCGTCTTCGCCTTCTTCCGCGCCGCCTGCCGCTTCGTCGAGCGCTCCCCAGAAACAGGCCGCAGCTGGTCAGTCAACGTCCGCCCCGCAGAAGCCTGCGCCGGAGCAGCCTGCTGCGGTGGGGCAAAAACCAGCACAGCCGAAATCCCAAACGGCCGGGCCGAAATCAAGCCAACCCGCGGCCACGAAGGCGACGAGCCAGAAGACCAGCGCGAGACGTGCTGCCAGCTCAAAATCCAAGAAGCCGATCTCTCCGCGGGTGCGCCGCATTCACCAGGCGTTCGTCGCCTCGACCGATTTGCGCCCCATGGCGCAGCAACTGCTGCAGGATCGTTCCCCCGCCGCTTACGCTGGGGTCGAAGCCTATGCCAGGGGGCACGCCAAAGAGGACGCGGGAGCGCTCGCCTGGCTGGTTGTGGGATACGCGCACGTCCTCGACCACGACTACGCCAAAGCCATTGATCCCTTGAATCGCGCCAAGCCGCTGGCGGGAGATCTCGGCGACTACGTTGCCTATTACCTGGGAACCTGCTATCTCCAGACCGGGCGCCAGGGAGAAGCTCTGGCAACCCTTGCCGACTTTGCGACTGCGTATCCGGATTCGCTGTTGGAGCGGGATGCTGATGTCAGCTACGCCGGAGCGTTGTTGATCGACGGACGAGCCGCTGAAGCGGCGGAACTGCTGGAGAAAGATCGCCTGCCTGCGCGCTCTGATATTGAGCTCGCCCTGGGGAAGGCCTACGCCTCGCTTGGCCAGCACGCCAAAGCAGCCGGTGCCCTGGCCAACGTCTACTACAACATGCCCGCCGCGCCCGAAGCGGATGAAGCATATGGCGAGCTGAGAAAACTGCCACAGGCGCCCCCGGCTACCGCCGCACAGCGCAAGACCCGCGGCGACCTTCTGATGAAAGCGAAGCGCTACGGCGACGCGGTGGAAGAATATCGAGAACTAGCGATCCACGCCAATGCCGCGGATCGTCCGGCGGCCGAACTCGAACTGGCCGATGCTCTGCATCACGCTGGCCGCAACCGCGAGGCCAGAGCCGAACTCACGACTCTTCCGGGTGCGAGCAGCGATCAGAACGCGCAGCGCCTCTACATTCTGGGCGAGGTCGCGTGGTCCATGGACGAGAACGAAGCGTTCTACCGCACGGTCGACGATCTGCGGAATACTGCCCCGGCCAGCCCGTGGTTCGAGCAGGCGCTAATGTCAGAGGCCAACCTCCATCTTGTGCATCATGAGTATGACCAGGCGCTGGACGCATTCCGGGAGCTGCAACAGCGTTTTCCCAATGGGTCACGAGCTTCCTATGCCCACTGGAAGGCCGCGTGGCTCACGCTCCGCCAGGGACATAACAACGACGCCAAGCAGCAATTCGACGAGCAGATCACGAAGTATCCGGCGGGTAACGAAACCTCGGCCGCGCTGTACTGGCGGGCCCGGCTGGCGGAAGAAGACAACCAGCCCGGCATGGCGCGCGCTTATTACTTGAAGCTATCGGAACGCTACCGCAACTATTACTACGCGGAACTGGGCCGGCAGCGCCTGAAAAAGCTCCCGGCGACGCCGGATCCTCCGCCACACTACGCCGCGCTCGATCACGTTTCTCCCCTGGTCAGGGAAAAGATCGTGCTGTCGGATCCCCCGGCCGACGACCTGCACTGGCAGAAGGCCGAGTTGCTGGGAAACGGCGGCCTGGTGGATTTTGCCGTGCGCGAATTGCAGTCGGCAGCCAGCGAAGGCGGGGGAAACTGGGCCGTGGCCGCGACCGCGCAGCTGTGCCTCGACACCGGCCATTACGACCGCGCGATTGAAGTGATGAAGCGCTCCGTGCCCAGCTATTTCGCCGTGGACATCCCTGATTTGCCGCAGCTTTATTGGGAGGCGCTGTTTCCCCGTCCTTACTGGACTGACTTGAAGAGGTTTTCCCTGGTCAACGGGCTGGATCCGTATCTGGTAGCGTCACTGATTCGGCAGGAATCAGAGTTCAACCCGGCCGCAGTCTCGCGCGCCAATGCTGTCGGGCTGATGCAGTTGCTGCCGAAAACCGGGAAGCTCGTCGCCCACGAAGCCAAGCTCAGCCACTACAATCCCACCCAGCTGTACACGCCAGCCGTCAATCTGCAACTGGGGACGCGTTACTTTCGCGGCACGGTCGATCACTTCGGCGGCTCGTTCGAATACGCGCTCGCCGCTTACAATGCCGGCGACGACCGCGTGGAGGAGTGGCTCGGGGAGGGAAAATACCGCGATCCCCAGGAGTTCGTCGAATCCATCCCATTCACCGAGACCCGCGAGTACGTGCAGGCCATCCTGCGCAACGCCAGCGTCTACCGCCAGCTATACGGTGCACCCTGACATCTTGCAATTTGATGGAACTTCCTTCCTGCCTCCTGCGTAACTCTAGGCGAGGCGGAGGTGTGCCATGAGAACGAGCCTGTTCGCTTTACTGATCTGCAGTGCGATCTTCTCGATTGCTCAGGACGCGGCAGTCGAGGAAATTGGCAAGAGCCCGGTCGAGGTAAAATTCGCTCCCGGCGGCGAGGTGCGGATGGACCTTTGCTCCAGCGGAGTTGCAGTGGTCGGCAAAGATGACAACATGCTCCGCGTGTTCTACCGCTCAGAGCACGATCAGGACGGCGAGGTGAAAGTCCGGATCCGCGTACAGGGAAACGAGGCTCATGTCAGAGTGACTGGTTGTCCCCACAACAACTTTCAAGCCACGATCGAAGTGCCGAAGACCACAGGTGTTGAGGTCCGCATGTTTGCGGGACAGTTGGACGTCCGGGGCATTACGGGCGACAAGGATGTGGAACTCAGCTTCGGCCAGCTCACCATGGAGACCGGGAACGCCTCCGACTATTCCCGCGTGCAGGCCTCGGTCAACAGCGGCGAGCTGGAGGCGCCGGGCTTTGATGTTTCCAAGGGCGGGCTGTTCCGTTCGTTCGACCACAGCGGGCCGGGCAAGTACCGGCTGCACGCGCATGTGGGGGCCGGGCAGCTGGATCTCCGGTAACTCGAATCACTCCGCGCTTTTCGGCCGGCTGAACAAAACCTCGATCACCAGCAGCGATGCTCCGATCACAATTGAGCTGTCGGCCAGATTGAACACCGGCCACTGATATTGCTTGATGTAGAACAGAAGAAAATCCACAACCCGCCCGCTGGCCAGCCGGTCCCAGAGATTTCCCGCGGCCCCGCCCAGAATCAGCGAAAGCGCGATCCCGGTTGTCGTGAGAGGACGCGACTGTTTCCACAACAGCACCGAGACGATCACCATCGCGGCCGCCGAGAAGCCAATGAGAAGCTCGGTCTTCCAGTGGGCCGGCGAATCAGCGAAGAGGCTAAAGGCGGCGCCTACGTTTTCCGTGTGGGTGAGGCGGAAGAATCCCGGAATAATCTGGAGATGGGCATAAAGCCCGATGCGCGTGGCCGCGAGATGCTTGGTCCAGCGGTCCACGAGCACGACGATCAGAGCGAGCAGGAAATGACTGGTACGGGCGCGATGAGGGGACATTCGGATGTTATTGTAAGCGGTTTGCTTCGCGCTTTGGGCGACAAGTTTAGCCGACGGCGAAAAGCCCTGAACCGCGAAGTACGCGAAGAAAAGCCGCAAAGAACGCAAAGAAGTGCTCAGCCCTCCAGTTCTTTCAGCACAGCGCTACAGCGCTCGCAGACCGTCGGATACATCTTGTCTTCGCCCACGTGCGTGGAGTAATTCCAGCAGCGTTCGCACTTGGCGCCGTCGGCTTTCTTCACCTCCACCCGCACGCCGCCGGTGCCGTTGCCGGACCCTGGCGCGAGTGTGACCGCCGAAACGATGAACAGGTAGCGCAGTTCCTCGGCGTACCGCTCGAGAACGGAGTAGGCGGGCTCCGCCGCCGTGATGATCAGTTGCGCTTCCAGACTCTTTCCAATCCGCTTGCTGTTCCGCTCTTCCTCCAGCGCTTTCATCGCCTGTTCCCGCACGGCAAGCAACGTGGTCCAGTCCTGCGCTCGCTGAGGGTCCTCCGCCGAAACGGAGGCTGTGCCGAGCACGTTGCCGGCCTCGGGGAACTTCGCCAGATGCACGCTCTGCTCACGACTCGGCATCTTCGGCAAGTGTTGCCAAACTTCTTCGCAGCTAAAACTCAGGATTGGCGCCAGCAACCGCGCCATAGCCTCGCAGATTCGCCAGACCGCCGTCTGCGCCGAACGCCGGCCGGCAGAATTCGGCGCATAAGTGTAAAGCCGGTCTTTAATCACGTCGAAATAAAACGCGCTCAGATCGACTACGCAGAAATGATTTACGCGGTGGTAAATGCGATGAAAAGCAAACTCCTCATACGATTTGCGCGCGTCCTGAACGACGGCCAAAGTCTGCGTGAGCATGTACTGGTCCAGCCGTTCCAGCTTCTCGAAAGGCAAGGCATGAACTGACGGGTCGAAATCGTACAGGTTCCCCAGCGCGTTCTTGAAGAGATTATTGCGGATCGAGCGGTAGTTCTCCGCCACCCGCTGCATCAGCGTTTCTGATCCCACTACATCCTCGCGGAAGTCGACCGAGGCCGCCCACAAGCGCACGATCTCTCCTCCTAAGCGGTTGGAGATGTCGACCGGGTCCACGTCGTTGCCCCGCGACTTCGACATGGCCTGGCCTTTTTCATCGAGAGTCCATCCGGGCGTGACCACGTTGCGATACGGAGGCGTCGCGCGCGTGCCCATGGCGCAGAGCAGGGAAGACTGAAACCACCCGCGGTATTGATCTCCGCCTTCGAGGTAAAGATCGGACGGCCAGGGATAATCCGGCTCGGCGTTGACCAGCGCCAGATAGCTCGCTCCCGATTCCAGCCACACGTCGAAGATGTCAGTCTCTTTCTCGAACTTCGTGCTCCCGCAGTGCGGGCATTTCGTTCCGGCCGGAAGAATATTGTCCGATTCCGGCGTGAACCAGGCATCGGCGCCCGACTTCGCAAACAACTCCACCACTTTCTGATTGATAGCGGGCTCGTTCAGCGGTTGGCCGCAGGCCTGGCACAGAAAGACGGCGATCGGCACTCCCCAAACGCGCTGGCGCGAGATGCACCAGTCGGGCCGCGTCTGAATCATGTTGGCCAGCCGTTCTTCACCCCACGCCGGATCCCATTTCACTTTCGTGATTTCTTCCAGCGTCCGCGTGCGCAGCGTGTCATTTCCCGGACCTCGACCTCCCGTCCCGCCCGGCATCGGCGTTTCCATCGAGATGAACCACTGCTCGGTGGCCCGGAAAATGACCGGATTGTGGCAGCGCCAGCAGTGCGGATAGGAGTGCTCGGTCTTCTCTGTATGCAGCAGCGCGCCGCGCGTCCTCAAGAGCTCAATAATCGGCTGGTTCGCATCCCACACCCGCTTGCCGTCATATTCGGGCAGGCCGTCGCGCAGGATACCTTTTTCGTCCACGTGGCTGGTGGCGTCGAGGCCATACTTGACGCCAGTGGCAAAGTCCTCGGCACCGTGAGACGGAGCGGTATGGACAACTCCCGTGCCCGTGTCCATGGTGACGTAGTCCGCCAGCACGCCCAAAACCTTGCGATCAAGAAATGGATGCTGGAAGTTCAGCCGCTCCAGCCTCCGGCCCGGAAACCTGGCAATGATCGGCGGTGGCCCGTTGGGATCGTGCCGAAAGCAACGATTCATCGTTTCCCGGGCGAGCTTCCCGGCGACAAGAAAAACGCCGAGGTTACCCATATCCAGCGCGACGTACTCTTCATCCGGATGAAACGCCACCGCCATCGACGCCGGCAGCGTCCACGGCGTCGTGGTCCAGATAATCGTCGAAACCTTTTTCCCAGCCAGCGCCGGATCAATTCGCGCCGGGTCGTCCGCTAACCCGTACTTCACCCACACCGTGTCGCTGATGTGGTTTTCATATTCGACTTCCGCTTCGGCCAGCGCGGTTTCATCGTGCATACACCAATAAACCGCGCGCAGTCCTTTGTAGACGAATCCATTCTCGTAGAACGAATAGAAAGTCGCGAGCACCACCGACTCGTACTGCGGAGTCATCGTGGCATAGGGCCGGTCGAAACGCCCGAATACGCCGATACGCTTGAACTGCGTCCGCTGCAGATCGAGGTACTTTTGCGCGTACTTGCGGCACTCGGCGCGGACGTCAATCGGTCGCATCTGCAGCTTTTTGCCGCCCAACTCCTTATCGACCTTGATCTCGATCGGCAGGCCGTGGCAGTCCCACCCCGGCACGTAGGGCGCATCGAAACCGGCCATGGTCTTCGACTTGACGATGAAATCCTTCAGGCACTTGTTGAAACCCGTGCCCAGGTGAATCGGCCCGCTGGTGTACGGCGGCCCGTCGTGCAGGATGTAGCGCCCCGCGCCCTTCCGCGCCTGCCGGATACGTTCGTAAATGCCCATCTGCTCCCAGCGCTCCAGCATTTTGGGCTCGTTCTGGGGCAGGTTCGCCTTCATGGGGAAGGCGGTTTTGGGCAGGTTGATGGTCTTCTTCAGGTCGAGCGGCACTCGGTCAGGTCTCCCAATTGGTTGAATCTTTTCATTATAGGGAGCGAGGCCGGGAACGTCCACGCAGGCCACAGGAAGGACATGTCTATCAGTGAGTTGCCGGGCACACCGAAATGTACTGTCGGAAAGGGAAAAGTGGAGTTACAATTTTAGAAAGCAGGGAGCGGAACACCCGACCTGTCCATGGGGGATAGGCACCTCAGGTGCAAAATCGGGTGGAAGTCCAAGCAACTTCGCGCCGGTGTCGCTCATCTGTGTAAGCAGGGTATTCGACGGTATTTACGCTGACTTCCCGGGCAAGTGAGCGAGGACGTTTCTGACCGAAAACATGGGATCCGTACAAGTCAATCCGACCACCCCGAGCCAGGAGCCGGAACTGCACCTTTGTCTCGCCGGGGAGAGCTTTGAAGAGCCCCTGTGGAAATCACTGGCCCGGCAACTGGACGAGTTCTTTTTCCCCAAGAAACTCCCGCCCCTGAAACTGGAGTCGAAGCCTGAACCGGTAAGAGACATCTGGGGTTTCTACAACTACAAGAAAAACGGCGCGCTGGGTTCGACCGGAGTGCATGTCGTGATCATCGGCCTGATCATCGGCGGGACCATCTGGGCACGCCACATCGTGACAGCAGCCCCGTCCGCAAAGGTGACTGTCATCCCAATCTACGATGGCGATATCCCGGTGCTGAAGCCCTCCAAGACTCAGGCTGGCGGCGGTGGTGGTGGTGGTGATCGTGACGTCCTGCAGGCCAGCAAGGGCAAGTTGCCAAAATTCTCCATGCAGCAGATCACGCCTCCCGTGGTGGTGGTGCGCAACGAGAATCCGAAACTTCCCGTCGAGCCGACGATCGTGATTCCGCCCCAAGTCCAACTGGCGTCGAATAATATGCCCAATCTTGGCGACCCGATGGCGCACGCCGTGCTGCCGTCGAACGGCACAGGTTCGGGCGGCGGCATCGGCACTGGCAGCGGCGGCGGCGTCGGATCAGGCAAGGGACCCGGCTTTGGTCCCGGAGAAGGCGGCGGCGTCGGAGGCGGCATCTTCCATGTGGGTGGCGGCGTATCTCCGCCGATTGCCATTTACAAGCCGGAACCGGAGTTCTCCGAAGAAGCGCGCAAGGCCAAGTATCAGGGCACTTGCACCCTGGGCATGATTGTCGGAGTTGACGGTCGTCCTTCCAACATCCGCGTTCTTAGCAGCTTGGGCATGGGGCTTGACGAAAAAGCCATCGAGGCGGTAAAGAACTGGAAGTTCGAGCCCGCCATGAAAGACGGTCACCCGGTGCGCGTCGAAATCGCGGTCGAGGTGGACTTCCACCTGTACTGAGGCACATTTAGTCCTCAGGTTCTCAGCGAGAATTAGATTCTCCTATAAGCGTCAGATGCTTGTGTGGGGACAGCCGCCCTCGGCTGTCCGGCGGAGCGCAGCTCCGCAGCCTCGAGAGCCTGCAGCGTTCCGTAGATCGCTTATTCCTTCAAATCCACGTGCCGCACGTCTTCGATGGAATGTCCCAGGAAGCGCTGGCCGAGCCGCTGAAATTTTTCCACCGAGTCGGTAGCGAAAAAGTTCAGGCGCGAAACCGAGCGGCGTTCCGCGGCGTCGGTCGAGGGCGACGGCAATAACTGCGGCAAATGCGAGGCCACGGCCCGCGCCGTGGATTCGGCCGAATCCACAATGTTCACATGCGCCGGCGCCACGCGGCGCAGCAGCGGCTTGAGCAGCGGATAATGCGTGCAGCCCAGCACGAGCACGTCGGCATCGCCAAAACTGTCGCCGAAGGCTTCGGCCAGGTAGATGCGTGCCACCTGCTCGGTGACTGGGTGTTCCACCCACCCTTCTTCCACCAGCGGAACCAGCAGAGGGCAAGCCTTTTCCCGCGCCTGCAGGCTGCGGGCTTCGAGTGCCTTGCGGTAGGCATGACTGCTGACCGTGGCTTCGGTTCCAATGACGACGATCTTGCGGTTTCTGCTCGCCAGTGCAGCCGCCTCTGCCCCCGGCTCAATCACACCGACGACCGGAACGTGGGCCGCCGCTGTAATTCGATCGAGCGCCAGCGCGGTCGCAGTATTGCATGCGATCACCAGCATTTGGGCGCCATTGGCCTCAAGGTAGTGTGCCGCTTCCACCGCATAGCGGGCCACTGTTTCCACCGACTTCGACCCGTAGGGCAGGCGCGCAGTGTCGCCAAAGTAGGCATAATCCGCCCCCGGAATGAGTTCAAGTAACGCTTTAAGGACGGTCAGACCCCCAAACCCGGAATCGAACACGCCGATGGTGGGACGGCGAAGAGTCATTTTCGTGGGATGCATTCCGATGATAGCAGCGTATAGGGAGATGAGGCGGTGACCAGGTTTGTTCCGCGGACGGCATTACGATTTTGGATGGATCCCTGCGGCCCCCGCGGCAACGCCCGAGTATTCCGCAGCCCGTCCACAGCATGGCCCCGGCGGAATCGGCGCACCGTGTGGGCATGTCCGCGGATGGCCCAGGAAAGTGCAGATCTTGTCCGTGGCCTCGGCTGAGAGAATGTGCTCGAACTTGCAGGCCTGCTGCTCGATTTCGGTCTCGCTGTCCATGGCGAGGCTGTCGGTGAACAGCCGCTCGGCCAGCCGATGCCGCCGGATGATGCTGCCCGCATGCTCGCGGCCGCGCGGTGTCAGTTCCACAATCAGCGTTCCGTCGCCCACTGACGCTGCCATCGGCTTCAGCGCATCATGGCACGGATTCACAAACGGCCTGTGATCGTGCGCCTGGGGCGGATGCGGCGCTGAAACCACCAGTCCCAGTTCGATCATCCTTTCGATCGCCAAGCTGACCGGCAGCGCGCCGTGTACTTCCATGCGCTCCACTTCGGCGATTTCTCCGTTTTCCTCGAGCACCCACAATTCCTCCAGAACCTCGTCGAGTTGCTCTTCATCGGCCATGGAGAAGACTTCCTGGGCGGCGATTTTTCCGTGGTGCAGTTCGATCCGCCGGTCCGCCAGCCGTGCCACCACCGGGTCATGCGTCACCATCACAATCGTCCGCCCCTGCTGATGGAACTCGCGCAGCAACCGCAGCACGATCTCTTCGTTCTGCGCGTCGAGATTGCCGGTGGGCTCGTCCGCCAGAATGATCCGCGGATCGTTGATCAGCGCCCGTGCAATGCAAACGCGCTGCTGCTCTCCGCCGGAGAGCTGCGACGGCAGGTGATGGGCGCGGTCGCCCAGGCCAACGCGCGTGAGCGCCTCGATGGCTTCTTTCTCGTCGGTCATGCTGTGAAAATACTGCGCCAGCATGACGTTCTCGACCGCAGTGAGGAAGGGAATGAGGTGGAATTGCTGGAAGATGAATCCGATCTTTTCCGCGCGCACCCGGTTCAATTCAGCCGATGAGATGCCGGCAACATTCTGCCCGTCAAGCCAGATCTCGCCTGAAGTCGGCTGGTCCAGGCAGCCGATCAGATTCACCAGCGTGGACTTGCCCGATCCCGACGGCCCCATGATCGAAAGCCATTCGCCCTTGGTCACGTGCAGGGAGATGTGGTCGAGAGCATGAATCGCGCCGTTGTCCTTGCCCGAACCATTCCCGTTTCCCGCCTCCTTGGCGGGATAGAGCTTGGTCACGTTCTTGATCTGAATCATTTCACTCTCCCCTCAGAATGACCGCGGGCTGTACCCGGCGCAGCAGCGAGATCGGGAGGATCGCTGACACGAGCGTTACTGCCATGCTACCAGCCAGAACCAACGGCAGCACGCTGAAGCGGGGCACGACTGCAGCGTGGAAGTTCACGCGGCCGATCCATGCCGCGATGCCGATGCCCACCACAAACCCGATCACCGCTCCGGTCGCGCCTAGGGCGGCGGCCTCCGCAGCGAAGAATCCGTTCAGCAGGCGTCCCGATGCGCCCAGGGCTTTCATAATCGCGAAGTCACGGCGCCGGTCAAACACCCATCCCATCAGCGTGGAAAGTACGCACAACGCCGCCGTCAAAATAATCAGCGCGGCAGCGGCCAGCAAAGTCGCGCGCGTCTTGCCCAGCACCCGCGCCTCGCCTTCCATGATCTGCCGCACCGGGCGCGCGTCCGCGGCCGGAATCGCCTGCGCCAGCTGATTCATGATCGCTGTAACCTCTTCCGGCGACCCGTTGGCCGCCACTTCGATGGTCGACGGCTCGACCCCCGCCCACGCCACGAAATCTGCCAGGGAAAGGTAAATGCGGCTGTCCTCGGCCGCTCCCGTCTGCACCGTGCCCGCGGGTGTGAGATGAATCGTTCGCCCCTGGAAGCTCAAGTCGAACGGCTGATTCTTCGGCGTCACGGCCGCGAGGGCGCGGACGCCGACCAAAGCTGCATACGACTCTGGGTGCCCCACTTCTCCCTGATTTTGGGAGAAGTGGGAATTATCCTTGGAGTCACCCGCCGGCCACCCGCTTACCTGCCACCAGTGGTCGAGTTGGCGCACGCGGTCAAAATCCGTGCCCGCCACCACGATCGCCTGGCCGTCACTGGTGCGGGCAACGATCATCGCGAAAGGTGCGGCGATGCCGCGACCGGCGAGAACAGAATCCACTTGCGCGACTGCATTCGCGGGAAGGGAAGCGCCGTCCCTGCCCACGACGATGATGTTGGCACCGTAGTTGCGGAATTCGCGCCGAAGTTTGGCCTGCACATCCACATAAAGATTCAGCATCGCGGTAGCGACGGCTGCCGCCACCACCATGGCAAACAACGCGGAAGCCGCGCGTCCGCGCCGCAAAACCGCCGCCCGTACCAGCATGCGCAGAAACATCGAAGTATGCGGCCCATGGGCGCGGCTGGCGGCGAGATCGCGTGCGGCATGAGACATATTCTGCAACCCAGGCGCGCTCACAATTCACCTCGCAGGGCAAACACAGGGTCAAGAGTCACCGCGCGCCGGATCGCCGCCGCGCTGCCCGCGAACGTGACGATCACCGCAATGGCCAGAATCACCGGCAACAGCACTGGCGGAATCGAGATTTGCGAATTGAAGATAGATTGTCCAATCTGCCGCGCCAGCAGCGCACCCGCACCGAACCCCACCGCTCCGCCGATCAGGGCCAGCAGGGTGGCTTCGGCGAAGAACACTGCCGCGACCGCCAGCTTTCCCGCGCCCAGAGCCTTCATCAGTCCGACTTCCGCGCGGCGCTCGAAAATGGCCGTGGCCATCGCCGCTGAGACAGCCAGCGCGGAGGCAAACAGCGCGGCCAGAGTGATCAGGAAGATCAGGCCCTCGATCCGCGTCAGGACCGCGCCTTCATTCTGCGCCACCTGGCGTATCTGCTCCGCGTGCGAGTGTGGAATCGCCTCCGTCAACTGCAGCGCAATCGCCTGCGGATACGGTGTGCAATACCAGCGGTCATAGATCGGTCCCGACATGCTCTTGGGGTCGCGGCGGCCGAACGCGTCTTCCGGTTTGGTCAGTGCGCTCACATAAACGCGGCGCACAGCGCCGGGTTTGCCCAGGATTTCCTGCGCCAGCGCCAACGGCGCGACGATCTGATCGTCTTCCGCGCCACCGGTCGAGAGAATCCCGCTCACCCGCAGTCGCCGCCCCGAGACCGTGATTTCCTCGACCGCTGTTTCGCCCAACCGCCGTGCTAGCTTCTCCCCGACGAGAACGTTACGGGAATTGTCATCCGGCCAAGCGCCCGAAACTTTCCACCACGCGTACGTCGAGCGCACACCGGTCGTGAAATCTTCGCCGCCCAGGGGAAGCCGCTTGGCGAAGTAAGTCCCGAGCAGCGTGACATCCTGCTGTTTTCCCGCATGCTCCAGCCTGACCGGGACCGGAAGCGTGGGCGCGAACGACGTAATATTGTTGCGCCAGAAAATGTCTTTGATCTTGGGCAGATCCGCTTCGTTGAGATACGCGCCGTCACTCGGCGGCTTCAGATTGACGCCGCCGATTTCCACGTCGAGCGAATCTTCCTGGGGAGTCACAACCAGGTTGGCGCCGATGGTGCGCAGTTCGCGGTTGATCTTATCGCCGATGTCGGTCGCGACTGCGATCATCGCCGTGGCGACGGTCACGCCTAGCGTAATCGCGGCGCCAGCCAGCACTTTGCGCCGCTTCTGGCGCCGGAACGATTCGTATACGAGGCGCACGAACATCGGCTACGGTTGCGCGAACACGCGGCTGCCGGCCGCGACGTTCGCCTCCTCGATGATGATCGCATCGGCGGTCTGCGTGGCTTTGAGCGGAATCGGATTGCAGCCTCCAGCCGTGCCCACCGACTGCGGGTTGATCGGGGCCGCGCAGTTCTTGCAGATCACGCCGTTGCCGCTCTTATAGAACCCCTTCGCGCCGCAAATTTCGCAGGCGTCAAACACGGTGGCGATCTTGCCGTCTGGCTTCTGATAGAGCCAGAACCGGACCTCCACGCCGTTCTCCTTCGCCTGGAAGCGGTGCAGATCGCCATCGGACACCTGCGCCAGCGGAATCCTGAACTGGCCGTTGGTAAAGGTGACTTCGGTCGCGGGCGAAAGCGCGCTCACGCTCTGGGAGTAAATGAACTCCGCCGTGACCATGGCGATAAGGACAAACGAGAAGGTATAAACCGAGGCCATCCACAGCCGCTCCTTCCGCGCCGTCCACGCCGCCTTGCGGCGCTCGGCAGGGGAAGCCGACACGGGCACAGGCTCGCGCCGCTTGGCGTCAAACAGCACCATCAGGGCCGCCATGGCGAAAATCGTCACAAAGAAGAACCAGTCGTTGCTGACGATCGGCCCGATGATCGCCATCTCGCGCTGCGACGACGCAATCACACCGCTCTCCGAGAGTTCATGCAGTCCCGAGACCAGCAGCTGCGCCGCTACCAGGAACATAATCGCGGTGGTCACCCGGAAGAACTTCTGCAGGTTGATGCGCACGCTGCCCTTGACGAACATCACGCCAAACGCGATCGCTGAGATCACGCCCAGCAGCGTGCCCAGAAAGCTCATCAGCTCGGTCGAATTGAGCGAGACGGCAGTCAGCATCAGCACCGTCTCCGCGCCCTCGCGCAGCACCATCAGGAACACAAAGACGAACAAGCCGAACCACGCGTCATTGCCCGCCAGCAGCCCGACTTTGCCCTCGATCTCGCCCTTCAGCTTGCGCCCCGTCTTCATCATGAACAGGACCATGGTGACCACGAAAAACGCGGCCACCAGCATGATCCAGCCTTCGAAGACGTCTTCGTTCAGATGAGTGCGGGAGATGACGATCGCCACGCCGATACTGCCCAGAAACGCCGCCGCCAGCGCGGCATACACGGTCTTGCGCAATTCGGCGCGCCCGATCTTGGTGAGATAAGCGAGGGTGATGCCAACAATGAGGGCAGCCTCCACCCCCTCCCGAAGCGTAATGATGAAAGCCTGAAGCATTGGATAAGTGCCTTTCGAGCCGGTCCTATGGATGGTCGAGCGGTCTTGGGAAGGGCACGGCTTTAGCCGTGCCGCTCGGGGCCGACAAACCCGCAGGCTTTAGCCCCTGAGGGCGCCGCTTAGCGCCCTTCTTGCGACCAGTTCCTCGTCCTACGATCTTGAAAATGATTTTCAATTTCAATTTTAAGGATAGTCCGCCGCGCCCAAGGGCGTCAATCTGCCGCCTCACAATCATGTGTGAGCGGGATCACACGGTCGAATTGCCGTCCTGAATGGCGCTGGCTTGCAGGGAAGGGCCTGATTCGGCGTGCGCTGCATCCCCCCAGGTGACTGTAAAGGCGATTATCACCAACCGGCAAGAACTTCTGAACTGCTGGAGGGTGGAAAGATCTTGGAAGTGGGTAAGAGGTGGTGCATCGTCTAGCGTTGGTCTGCTCTCTTCTGAATTGCGGCAATCGCCTCTGCGGCCCATTTCCTTATTGCATAGCCTTCCGATGGATCCGGGTCCGTTTCGGCAACTACCTTCAGTGCTGGAATCATATCCGCTCCACCGAAACGTTCTAATGCTTTCACTGTGGGTATTTTGACATCGGCATCGGGATCGCTTAGCCCCTTCAGAATAGCCTGCCGTACGGCCTGCACTCTGGCAGCATCTAGATCGCTCCTCCCCGCTGACAAAGCCTGTACCAGCATGGCCGTGACCGGTCCTCGCGGCAAAGCCGGAGCATTCTTAAGCCTCTCCAACAGACATGGGATCGCAACTCTTGGGTGATCCGCAAGCGCATCTGGAAGATCCACGCTATTCGCGAGGATGCACACGTCACCCGAGTTCCTCCAATCCACAACTTTCGCAACGGCGTCAGCAAGCCAGCTTCTGATTATCCGGTTGCTTCAGCAAGCCCCAATGGGTAGCGTATAAGGGTGGCCCGACCACCGTTCCCCAAGACGCTTCGTCAGTTTCAGACCGACTTCGCCACAGAGGAG
>Ga0209517_10000276_pt1 | contig 90752 bp, 95 predicted proteins | sample PeaSoiMetSII2010_FD_187695 | JGI IMG/M metagenome (GOLD analysis project Ga0209517, IMG submission 187695) | Peat soil microbial communities from Weissenstadt, Germany - SII-2010 (SPAdes) (version 2) | ecosystem: Environmental > Terrestrial > Soil > Wetlands > Peat | place: Germany...
CTTCCACATGCCGATGAGGCCGGTGCCGCCGCCGGTGGGATAGAAGATAGCGTCAGGAACCTCCCAGCCGAGCTGCTCGGCGAGCTCTAGGCCCATCGTCTTCTTGCCCTCGATCCGGTATGGCTCGCGCAGCGTCGAACAATTGAACCAACCAACCGCCTTCTCGCCCTCGGCGACGAGCCGGCCGCAATCGTCGATGAGCCCATCGACGAGGAAGACCGCGGCGCCCTGCATCGCGATCTCGCGCACGTTGACCGCCGGCGTATCGTCCGGGCAGAAGACATAGGCTTTCATTCCGGCCCGGGCGCAATAGGCGGCCATCGCCGCGCCGGCGTTGCCGTTGGTCGGCATCGCCATGGTCTCGACGCCGAGTTCCTTGGCCATCGACACGGCCATGACGAGGCCGCGCGCCTTGAACGAACCGGTCGGCAGTCGGCCCTCGTCCTTGACCAAAATCTCGCCACCCTTGGCGATGTCGCGCCCGATGCGCGGCAGCGAGATCAGCGGGGTGACGATCTCGCCGAGCGAGACGACATTCTCCGGGCGGCGCACCGGCAGCATCTCGCGGTAGCGCCACATCGTCTGCGGCCTGGCGGCGAGCATGTCCTTGGTCAGCGCCTTGGCGACCTCGGCGAGGTCGTAGCGAACCAGAAGCGGTCGCCCAGCCTTCGACAGGCCCTGGATGACATCGGCGTCGTAGCGCTCGCCGGTCAGCCCGCATTCGAGGTGAGTGACAAAAGTCGGCAGCTCGCCGCCGGTCCAGTCGTAATCGGGCATTTCATGCTCCCCGGGCGCTCATTTATCCGCTGTTCCGCGCCGCAATTTAACAGGAGGCCCAGCTCCTGTTTCTCCTGTTATTTGCGGCAAATTATCAAGCAGGCGGATTCGGGCAGCTTCCGCAGTTTGTTCCATCGGTCCTGGCTGGGTGCCGGCTCGGCGGTTTGCGAGGATTTGATCTGGATCATCCCGCCGATGCGACGCTTCGTGAGACACAAGCCGGACATTACTCCTCATAAGGAAGCAACGTATGAGCGGCCACTACCACGCCGTCATCTGGATCGATCACCTCGAGGCCCGCATATTTCAGTTTGGGCATGAGGACGTCGATCGACTGGTGATACATCCCCACAACCCGACCCGGCACATCCATCACCTAGCGCATACCATCGGCAGCGGACACGCCGCAGAAGATCAGGATTTTCTTCATCGGGTCGTCGAGTCGGTGGCGGGCGTCGGCGCCGTTCTCATCACGGGCCCGGCGAACACGAAGACTGAACTCCTGAAACATATCCACCATCATGACCCCCAGCTGATCGACATCATCGCGGGCGTCGAGACCGTCGATCACCCGAGCGACGGTGCCTTGGTCGCCTACGCTAAGCGTTACTTCAAGACGGCCGATCACATGAAGCCACAGATACCCTAGAGACCGACATGGACGACCAGCACTATCGCCGCAGCGTCATACCCCATCCGTCAGGCGGTTATCAGCTCCATGCCAAGGTACTCGATGCGAGCTCGGCGGAGGAGCGCCACCCGTCAAATTGGGTGTACTCGCTTGGAGACGGGGAATTTCCACGCCACCTACGAGGATGCGATTGACCGCCCGCAATACTGGGAGCTGTTGGGGCAGATCACCTAGGTAGATAGTTCGGGAACGGTCGGCTTCTACCAGGCCCCGGTCGATCCTCGGAGTTACCGCGGGGGACCGGTTAAGGGCATAAGTGGCCAATCCTCCGCGTAGGCAATCGCCGCTGTGGATCGGGGGCAGATGCGCACCGCTGTCTTTGAGTGCACAACTTACGGCACCGCTTCGGCCACCACGCGCATCGCAGCGGCGTCGGCCCCGGCGAGCACCAAGGAGCCGATCCAATTGTATTCTGCCAGCTCCTTCCAAGCCTGCAGCCGGTCCTTGATACGGTCGGGCGGCCCGACGAGCGAGATCTCGTCGATGAGTTTATCGGGCACCGCCGCCGCGGCATCGCCGCGCCGTCCGGCAAGGAAATGGTCCTGGATCGCCGCCGCTTCCGCCTCATAGCCAAGGCGCCGCGCCAAATCGTTGTAGAAATTCTGCGCGCGCGCGCCCATGCCACCGATATAGAGCGCGAGGCCGGGGCGCAGCGCGTCGCGGCAGGCCGCGAGGTCGTCGCCCATGGCGATCCGCACATAGGGGGCGAGGTCGAAATCGGCGAGGTCGTCCGACCGTCCGGCCTTGGCGCGGCCTTCGAGGATCGGCTCGACGATGACCTGCGGCTTTTCCGGCGACATGAAGAAGGGCAGCGCGCCGTCGGCGATCTCGCCGGCGGTGCGCAGCCCCGCGGGCGAGATCGGCGCGGTGTAGATTTTGAGACCCGGCTGGCCGTGGACGATGCTGCGCAGCGGTTTGCCGAGTCCGGTCGAGCCCGGCCCGGTATAGGGGATATCGTAGTGATAACCGTGATGCTCTAGCGGCGCCTCGCGGGCGAAGACTTGGCGGATGATCGCGGCGTATTCGCGGGTGCGGGTCTGCGGCCGGCCGAAGGGCACCCCATACCAGCCCTCGACGACCTGCGGCCCAGACGGGCCGATGCCGCAGAGGAAGCGGTTGCCGGAGAGCGCCTGCAGCGACAGCGCGGTCATTGCCGCACAGGTCGGGGTGCGCGCCGGCATCTGCATGATGCTGGTGCCGGCCTTGATCCGGCTGGTGCGCGCGAGGACCCAGGTGACCGGGGTCACCGCGTCGGTGCCGTAGGCCTCGCCGGCCCAGACCGCGTCGAAGCCGAGCCGCTCGGCCTCCCACACTAGGTCCATGCCGATCCCGCCGTCGTGGGGCGAGAATTTGAGAGTGGTGGCGAGCCTCATCCGCGCACTCCTTCGCCGGCACGGGCGATGCGCTCGACCGAGCGCAGCCAGTCGTCGATCTCGCGGTCGAACGGCTCGACCATCACATGACCGACTCCGACCTCGCGGAAGCCGGCGAGCCGCGCGCTCAGCGCGGCCTCGTCCTTGCCGTCCCAGGCGGCGCGCAGCGAGATCGCGAAATCGGCGCCCGGCCGCTCCTCGCGCAACCGCTTGACGATCGGCGCCGCCTGCTCGGGGGTCGCGCGCGAACCGTGCCAGCCATCGAGCCGCAACGCCCGCTTCAGCGCCGGCTCCGAGGTACCGCCGATCCAAATGGGGATCGGCCTTTCCGGCTTGGGCTGCATCCGCATATGGTCGATCACCGCCGGGATCCACTTTGCCTCGAAGCTGACCGGATCGTCCGTCCAGACCGCACGCATCATCGCGATACCCTCGTCGGTGCGCCGACCGCGCTCGTTGAACGGCACCCCCAGCGCGGCGAACTCGGCCTCGAGCCAGCCCACGCCGGCGCCGAGGATGAGCCGACCGTCCGACAGGTTCTGCAATGTCGCCAGCTCCTTGGCGAGCGGCAGCGGATGCCGCATCGGCAGCACCAGCACGCTGGTGCCGAGCCCGACGCGCTTGGTATAGGCGGCGGCCCAGGTCAGCGTCAGAACCGGGTCGTAGAACAGCGGCGAGGGCGGATACATCGCGCCCGCCGGGACGATGATGTGCTCGCTGGTCCAGACATCGTCAAAGCCCAGCTCCTCGGCCTGGATCGCGGCGCGGCGGATGCCGTCCGGCCCGGCCTTGCGGCCGATTTGAGGCAGATGGATTCCCAGCCGCATGTCCCCTCCCCGCGCAGCGATCCGGATGCCGCAAATTGAGCCGGCGCGCCCCCTCGCGCAAGGAGTTGTACGCGCGGGGATACCGGTTCATGCTGCGTCGAAGAATAGCGGAGATGCTGCGCGCGACCCTGCGCCGCGCCTTGGGAGAGACGACAGATGAGATGGATGACTGCGTTGGCCTTTGTGCTGATGTCACTGCTGAGCATCGCCACCACGGCCTGCTCAGAGGCGGCGGTCGATTCGTACGACAACGATATACATGGCGGCTATCCCGGCCCCGGCACCCGCTCGCAGAACCGCGACGGCTAGGCTCGCGCTGGGCGTGACCATCGCCGCCGGCACACTCCTCAACACGATCAACCTGGCCGGCTCGCTCCTCGGTGACAGCAAGATCGATCGGCTCAAGCTCGGCCGGACCGACGTCATTCCCTATTGCGTCGCGACCCATGGCGCGGTGTATGAGCACGGGACGGCCAACCGCCCAAGTTGACCGGCCGCGGCGCGCAATGCTTACCTCCGCGCGACGCAGCACGAAGGATAGACCATGGCTGAGGTAAGGCCGCTTGCCGGCAAGGTTGCGATCGTTACCGGTGCCGGCAAAAATATCGGAAAATCTATCGCCGAGCTGCTCGTCGCCGACGGCGCCGCGGTGGTGGTCAACGGCCGCGGCGACCGGTCGATCATCGAGGCGACCGCCAAGGAGCTGCGCGCCGGGGGTGGCCGGGCGATGCCCTATCTCGCCGACGTGTCGAAGCCGGACGCGGTGGCAGCGATGGTCGAGGCCGCGGTCAAAGAATTCGGCGGCGTCGATATCGCCGTCAACAATGCCGGTCTGCGGCGGCAAACCCCGTTCCTGCAGATGAACCTGGAGGAATGGCGCGAAATCCTGTCGGTCGCGCTCGACGGCGCCTTTATCCTGGCCAAAGCGACCGTACCGGAAATGATCAAGCGCGGCGGCGGCTCGATCATCGGGCTCAGTGGCATCTCGCACCATGCCGGCTCGCGCGGCCGAGTCCACGTCAACGCCTCGAAGGCCGGGCTCGAAGGCTTCATCCGCGGCCTGGCGATGGAGCTGGCGCCGTACAACATCACCGCCAACTGCATCGCCCCGGGCTCGATCGACACGGTGCGCGGACCCTCGGCCGGCGGGGCGCACGGCCGCGGCATGGAGCGCGAGATCCCGCTCGGCCGCCAGGGGGAGCCGCGGGAAATTGCCGCGATGGTGCGGTTCTTATGCGGCCCGGACGGACGCTACATCACCGGCCAGACGATCCACGTCAACGGCGGTCTATTCTTCGGAAAATAGGCGGCAAGCGGACGCGTCGCCCGCCATTTTCTTAGCCGACCGCGCCCTTTTTGGCGGCACGAATCATGGTGACTCGACCGATCGATAGAAAATAGGTAGATTTTTAACTAACTTTAAAATTGCCTTCCCCCTGTGGCGCCAATACATCTTGCCCACGCTTCATCAAACACACCACCGGCGATTACTTATCGTTAACAGATAGTTATTTTTAGCCGGCCGGTTGACTGTGGTGACGATAGTGCGAGGCAAGCAATGGACGGGATCAGTACCTTGACCTTCCGACCGGAACATCGCGACAGCGCCGCCAAGGGATACCACGCCGTCATCGATGAAATCTGCGCGATGCCGTGGGAGCGCCTCACCAGCGACGAGGTGCTGCAGGTCGCCAAGGCGTACTACTATTTCTCGATCCAGTTCCGCGAAAACCTCGAAATCGCCTGCCGCCAGCGCCCGGGCGACGCCAAGCTCGCCGCGCTGCGCCTGGGCGAGTGCGATACCGACAATCTATCGCCTTGGCCGAAAGTCGCCCTGGCTGGCGAAAAGCTCGACCATGACGAATTCATGCGCCGGCTCCTCGCGCTGCAACCGATCTGCGACGGTGAGTTTCTCGATGCGCTGGGCACGAGCTATCTGAATCGCGTGTGCGCCATCGACGACCATGCGCGAGCGTGCAGCATCGCCAGCTATGAGGATGGCGGGCTCTCCCGCGTGTTCTCGGCGATGCTGCGGGCGCAGCATTGGTTTGGGGATGGTCAGCGCGCCTTCCGCCACTTCCTCGAACAGCACATTCTGTTCGATACCGATGACGAAGCTGGCCACGGATGTTTGAGCCGGCACCTGGTTCCCGACGCCTCGATCCTGCCGCTGTGGTCGGCCTTCGCCGCGTTGTTGGTTCTGGCGGTGCCGCGCCTCGCACAGAAGGCAGAGGCTGCCTCGGTTGCCCAGACCGAAGAGTGGTCGAGCCCGGTGTGGCCCGTGGCGGTCTCTGCATAGGACACAACTCCGCAGCACTAGCGGAGGGATGCAAAGTTAACCATGCTGAGGGGAGGACGCGCGGCGAAGCCGGCAGCGCCCCACTAAGTTGAAGGGTTCGGTCAGGTGCGAAGCGAAACGCTGGCCATCCATGGCGGTTATGACGGCGATCCGACGACAAAGGCTGTCGCGGTGCCGATCTACCAGACCGCGGCCTACGAGTTCGACAGCGCCGAACACGGAGCCGCGCTGTTCAACCTCGAAGTTCCGGGCTTTCGCTACACTCGGATCAACAACCCGACCGTCGATGTGCTCGACCGCCGCGTCGCCGCGCTGGAAGGCGGGGTTGGCGCGCTCTGCGTCGCCTCAGGCCAGGCGGCGCTACATTACGCGCTGCTGAACCTCACCCAATCGGGCACCAACATCGTCTCGGTGCCGCAGCTCTACGGCACGACGCACACGTTGTTCTCGCACCTGCTGCCGAGCTTTGGCATCAAGGTCCGCTTCGCCAAATCCGACCACCCGACCGATATCGAAGCACTGATCGACCGCGACACGCGCGGCGTCTTCTGCGAAAGCGTCGGCAACCCCGCGGGCAATATCTGCGACCTGGAGGCCCTAGCCGAGGTTGCGCATGCCGGCGGCGTCCCGCTCGTCGTCGACAACACGGTGGCGACGCCGATCCTGCTGCGGCCGATCGAATACGGCGCCGACATTGTCGTTCACTCGCTGACCAAGTTCATGGGCGGGCACGGCACGACATTGGGCGGGGCGATCGTCGACAGCGGCAAGTTCCCGTGGAAGCAGCACGCCGACCGCTTCCGCCAGTTCTGCGAACCCGACGAATCCTATCACGGGCTTATCTACGCCGATCATTTCGGGCCCAGCGCCTATATCGCGCGCTGCCGCAGCTTCTATCAGCGCACCACCGGTGCGGTGCTGTCGCCGCTGAGCGCGTTTCTGCTGCTCCAGGGCATCGAGACCGTGGCGCTGCGCGTCGAGCGCCATGTCGAGAATGGACGCCGCGTGGCCGAATTCCTGCGCGGTGACAAGCGCGTCGCCTGGGTCAACTATGTCGGCTTTCCCGACAACCCCTATCACCAGCTGGCCGAGAAATATCTGGGCGGCCGCGCCTGCTCGCTGCTGACCTTCGGGGTCGAAGGCGGCTACCAGGGCGGAACCCGCTTCTACGACGCGCTGAAGCTGGTCAAGCGCCTGGTCAATCTCGGCGACGCCAAGTCGTTGGCCTGCCACCCGGCCTCGACGACGCACCGCCAAATGCCGGCGGCCGACCAGAAAAAGGCCGGGGTCACCCCCGAGATGATCCGGCTCAGCGTCGGCATCGAACACGTCGACGACATTGTCGGCGATCTCGACCAGGCGTTGGCACAGGCGGTGAAATAGCGATGGCGCGTTTGGGCCTCGACCGGTTGTGGCGGAAGCCGGCGGCGACAGGCGGCGCGGGTCCCGTCACGATCGGCCTTGTTAACAACATGCCGGATACCGCACTCAAATCGACCGAGCGCCAGTTCCGTGACTTGCTGGCAAGCGCGACGGGCACCGCAGCGGTGCGTCTCAGAATTTTCTCGCTCCCCGATGTGCCGCGCTCGGCGGAGGGGCAGGCCTATGTCGCCGAGCATCATGAGCCGACCGAGAACTTGTGGGCCGGCGATCTCGACGGACTGATCGTCACCGGCAATGCGCCGCGCGCTCCTCAGCTTGAGGATGAGCCGTACTGGCCCGCCCTGGCGCGCCTCGTCGATTGGGCCGACGAGCATACGATCTCGACGGTCTGGTCGTGCCTGGCCGCGCATGCCGCGGTGCACCGGCTCGACGGCATTGGCCGCCAGCCATTTGACGGCAAACTTTCTGGCGTCTTCGACTGCGTCAAAACCGCCAACCATCCGCTGGTCGGCTTTGGCCCCGACGCGTGGCGCACGCCTCATTCGCGGTACAACGACCTGCCCGAGCAGGCCCTCGCGGCAAATGGCTACTGCATCTTAGCGCGCTCCGACGCAGGCGGCGCCGATCTCTTCATTAAGCAGCGGCAGAGCCTCTTCGTCTTCCTACAGGGCCATCCGGAATACGATGCCGGCGCGTTGCTGCGCGAGTATCGCCGCGATGTCTGCCGCTTCCTCGCCGGCCAGAGCGAAGCCTATCCGGTGCTGCCGTTGGGTTACTTCAAGGACGCCGCCGAGGCCGCGATGCTCGCCTTCGCCGAGCGGGCGCACGCGGCGCGCGGGCCGGCGCTGATGACGGAGTTTCCCTGCCCGGACCCGGCGGAGCTGACCGCGCCCTGGCAGAGTGCGGCCATTCGCCTTTTTGCCAATTGGCTGACCTACCTCGCCGACGAGCGCGCGCGCCGCCTGGGCCCGGCCGTGTCGGGATTGCCACCGGTGCCGCGAGTTCTCGACCCCACCTACGCCTGAGCATGGCCGCCCTCGCCGCGCTTCAGGCAAAAGCTTCGGCCGGCTCACCACTTTTCCCAAGCCGCGCCGAACGCGAGCAATCGGACGATTTGCTTACCCAGCAGCTGCTCGCCGCCGCCGAGCGGATTGCGCAAGGAGCGGTCGCGCCGACCATCGATCTCGATGCGTTCCGCCTCGAGCTTGGCAGCTTCGATTTCCACGCCCCGGCCCCGCTTGGCAGGACCATCGGCTGGACCGTCGCGCAGCTCGAACGCGGCGTCACCCAGATGACCAATCCGCGCTATTTCGGCCTCTTCAATCCGGCACCGACTTTCCCCGCGCAATGCGCCGACCGGATCGCCGCCGCGTTCAACCCGCAATTGGCGACGGCGACAACCTCGCCGGTGGCGGTCGAGATCGAGGCGCATGTCATCCGTGCGATTGCCCAACGCGCCGGTTTGCCGGCCGCGACCGCCGGTCATTTCACCAGCGGCGGGGCCGAGGCCAATTACACCGCGCTGATCTGCGCGCTGACCCGCGCCGAGCCGGGATTTGCGGAGAGCGGCGCGCGCGCCTTTGCCGGGGCGCCGGTTTTCTATGCCTCGCGCGAGAGCCACCTCGCCTGGTTCAAGATCGCGCACCAGGTGGGGATCGGCAGGGGGGGGGTGCGGCTGGTCGCGACCGACGGCGCTGGACGCATGGACCCGCACGCACTCGCCGCGATGATCGACGCCGACCGCGCCGCGGCCATGGTGCCGGCGATGGTCGCCGCCACCGCCGGCACGACCAATGCCGGGATGATCGACCCGCTTGTGCCTTGCGCTCAAATCGCCGGCAGCTTCGGCTTGTGGTTCCATGTCGATGCCGCCTGGGGTGGTGCGCTGATCGCCTCGGACCGTTTCCGCGCTCAGCTCTCCGGTATCGAGCGCGCCGACTCGGTGACAATCGACGCCCATAAATGGTTTGCGACAACAATGGGTTGTGGGATGTTCTTCACACACGACCCGAGCATCCTGTCGGCGACGTTCCATGCGGCGAACGATTACATGCCATCCCACCATGCCGGGCGCGACCCGTACCTCAATTCGGTGCAATGGTCGCGGCGGTTTCTCGGGCTGCGCCTGTTCCTGTCGCTGGCGGCCGCCGGCTGGGACGGCTATGCCCAACATGTCGAGCACGCGATCGAGCTGGCGACGCGGCTCAAGTCCGAGCTTCGCGCGCGGGGCTGGACGATCGCCAACGACTCGCCGGTCGCGGTGGTCTGCGCCGAGCCGCCGCCGGGATCGCCGGATATCCAAACCATCGTCCGGCGAGTGCTCGCCTCCGGCCGAGCCTGGATCTCGGCCGCGACATTCGAGACCCGCCCGGTTGTCCGCGCCTGCGTCACGCATGGCGAGACCTCGCCGGAAGATGTCGCGGCACTGGTCGAAGCGCTGGAAGCGGCGAGGGCCTAGGCTTGCAACGCGATCGCGGTCAGCACGAGCCCATCCTCGACGAGGAACCGGCCGGTGAACTCGCGAAAGGGCGGCAGACAATCGACCAGCAGCCTCGCGTGAAAAACTCCGGCTGCAGGATCGATGCTAACGACCGCGTCGTCAAAGCCGAGCCAGCGCCCCGTGAGCGGAAACCACGCCTTGTAGATGCTTTCCTTGGCGCTGAAGATCACCCGGTCCCAGGGGACACCCTGCGGGGCCGCGGTCAACCACTGGCGCTCGGCATCGCACAAGACGCGCCGCTCGACGCCGCCGGGCAATGGGCCATCCGGCTCGGCGTCGATTCCGAGCGTCAAAATACTCTCGCTGAACGCGACCGCCGCAGCGCGATAGCCGCGGCAATGGGTGATGCTGCCGACAACGCCGTCGGGCCAAAGCGGCTCGTGCTTGCTGCCGCGCAAAATCGGCGCCGCCGCGACACCGAGCCTTGCCAGCGCCACGCGGGCGCAACTTCGTGCGGTGGCAAATTCCCGTCGCCGGGCTTCGGTCGCACCCTGCAGCAGCGCCGCCTCTTCGGGGAAAAGGCTGGTGGTGAGGCCGTCGTGTCGCGCCGCCTCGCAGGAAACTGCCGGCGGCAACAAGCGTTCGATCATTCCGCCACCATGCGGGCAATCCCCTGCCGATCAATTATCGGTATCGGTTGCCTCAATTTGAGGTTTATTAACGCGAAGAAGCCAAGCTGCGAGCCAGCTGAACTGGAGTCCCCCTGATGTTAGCAAGGTCTGAAATCGTTGCAGTCGTCGAACAAGTCGCCGCCGAACAGAGCAAGGCACTGGCGCCGCTAACGGACCAGCTCGGGCTGCTCGAAACCGGCCTCGACTCGCTGTGTTTCGCCATCATCGTCGCCCGGCTTGAGGACCGGCTGGGTTTCGATCCGTTCAACGCCGCTGAAGATACCGATTTTCCGGTGACGGTGGGCGACTTCATCCGGCTGTACGAGCAGGCATCGTCGGGCGATGTCGCAGCGTGAGCCGACCTCACTCTGGCAAAAGCTAAGCGAGGCAGGCCCGCTCTGCGAGCGTTGGCTCTATAGCGCCGAGGCCAACGTCAACCTTGGCGCGCTGTCGCGCGGGTCGAGCCTCGGCGCGCCGCTCGACGAGCTGCGCGGCGCCTCGGTGCTGATTGCGGCGCGTGACCAGCTTCCCGCCGCGCTGGCGCTGATCGAGCTCGACGGCATTGCCCGGCGCATCGTGCTTTGTCCACCGGATCTGGCGGACGAGCATCTGCCGTCGGTGATCGCGACCGGCGAGGTCGATGCGGTAGTCGGCGACCGCTGCGCGGCCAAGGCCGGCCGCTTCATCCCTTGCTCGGCCGAGATCGTGCCGGCGCACCGCGTCCGCCGCGCCAGCGAGCGGACCGAATGGGTCCTCCTCACCTCCGGCACGACCGGGGCTCCAAAGCTGACCGCGCATACGCTGTGCAGCCTCTCCACCGCGATGGCCGGGCGCGACCCGCTTGGCGCCGGCGCGGTATGGAGCACGTTTTACGACATGCGCCGCTACGGCGGCCTGCAGATCTTCCTCCGCGCGATGCTCGGCGGCGGGTCGATGGTGCTGTCGAGCGCCACTGAGTCGGTCGGCGAGTTTCTCGCGCGAGCGGGCGCGCAGGGCGTTACCCACATTTCCGGCACGCCGTCGCATTGGCGGCGCGCGCTGATGAGCACCAGCCTATACAAGATGGCGCCGCGCTATGTACGGCTGTCGGGCGAGATCGCCGATCAAGCGATCCTCGACCATCTCCGCACAGCTTTTCCGGATGCCGACATCGCGCACGCTTTCGCCTCGACCGAGGCGGGGGTCGCGTTCGCCGTCGGCGACGGGCTTGCCGGGTTCCCGGCCGAGTATGTCGGCCGGCCAGGCGCGGTCGATCTGCGCGTCGTCGATGGGTCGCTGCGGATCAAGTCGGGCGGCAACGCGCTCGGCTATCTCGGTGGCATCGCCTTCCCACACGACGAGGATGGCTTTGTCGATACCGGCGACATGGTCGAGCTGCGCGACGGGCGCTACGACTTCGTCGGCCGGCGTGGCGGCATCATCAATATCGGCGGCCAGAAGGTTCATCCCGAAGAAGTCGAGGCGGCGATCAACCGCCACCCGAGCGTGCGGATGTCGCTGGTCAAGGCGCGGCGCAACCCCATCACCGGCGCCGTCGTGGTCGCCGATGTCGTGGTCAAGTCACCCGCCACCGGGCACGACGCCGATGCGCTGAAAGGCGAAATCCTCGAATTCTGCCGCGCCACGCTGGCGCGGCACAAGGTGCCGGCGACGATCCAATTCGTGGCGGCGCTCGAGGTTGGCGCCGCGGGGAAGCTCGCGCGGCATGCGTAACGTCATCATCACCGGCGGGAGCCGCGGCCTCGGTCTCGGTATCGCATTGCGGCTGCGCGACGCCGGGTATCGCGCGATCATTGTCGCGCGGAAGGAAAGCTGCGAGATCGCCGCCGATAGCGGCAAACCGAGCCCGCTGCATTTCTGGCCGTGCGACCTCGCCGAGATCGACGCCCTTCCCGATCTGGTCAAGCGAATCCGGGCCGATGTCGGGCCGATCTACGGCCTGGTCAACAATGCCGGGATCGGCACCAGCGGGGTGCTGGCGAACATGCGCACCCGCGAGATCGAGCGGCTGGTGCGGCTCAACACCGTGTCCCCGATGGTGCTGACCAAGCATGTCGTGCGGGCGATGATGGTCGATGGCGGCGGCGGCCGCATCGTCAACATCTCGTCGATCGTTGCCACCACCGGGTTCAGCGGGCTGTCGGTCTACGGCGCGACCAAGGCCTCGCTCATCGGCTTCACCAAATCGCTGGCGCGCGAGGTCGGGCCACTCGGCATCACAGTCAACGCGGTGGCGCCGGGCTTTGTCGACACCGCGATGACCGAGAAAATGGACGAGGGTGACCGGGAGCGGGTGCGGCGGCGTAGCCCGCTCGGTCATCTCGCGGAGATCGACGATGTCGCCAATGCGGTCGAGTTTCTGATCGGCGACAAGGCGCGCAACATCACCGGCACGGTGCTCACCGTCGATGCCGGCAGCACGGCCTAGAGGCGTATTTTCCCGTCCTGGATGCGCCGGTGGAGCGCCGCTTCGAGCCTGATATAGGCGCCCCGGGCTCGGTCATCGAGGTACAGATCATCGCCAATCGCGGCTGGGTCATAGCCCTCTAGGGCAAGCTGCTGCTTCTGCGGCTTGAAGGTTCCGGTCAGCGCGATCCCATCTCGAATGCGCAGAAAAACCGGCCGCGCGTAGTCCGGCAGACGCTGGGCCAAGTGCTGGCGCAGCTGCGCGAGGTCGAACCCGTCGCCCGGCACAATCACGGCCATGCCGGCGCGACCTTCCGCGCCGGGGATCGCGACGCCATAAACCGCGACCTCGACGACCCCGGGACAGGCGGCGATCACCTCCTCGACCTCGCCAGTCGAGACGTTCTCGCCCTTCCAGCGGAACGTGTCGCCGATGCGGTCGACGAAGTAGAAAAACCCGGAGCGGTCGCGGCGCATCAGATCGCCAGTGCGATACCACGAATCGCCTTTGGCGAAGACATTGCGCAACACCTTCTTCGCCGAGGCGGAGGCGTCGGTATAACCCTCGAAACGGCCCGCACCAGCAGCAAGCTTGCCGATCGCCTCGCCCGGCTCGTCGGGCGCGCAGCGGACGCAGAACCCGTCGGGCCCGCGCGCCGGCTCGCCGAGCTCAACATCGAACTTGACCAGTGCCACCGGGAAGCGATGCGCGAGATAGGACGGGATGCGGCCAATCGCGCCGGGTTTCCCTTCGGCGTTGTAGAGCGAGAACGAGCCTTCGGTCGCGGCGTAGAATTCGAGGATTTGCGGGATGGCGAAGCGGCTTTGGAACGCTTCCCAGACCTCGCGGCGCAGCCCGTTGCCGCAGGCGAGCCGAAGCTTGTGCGCCCGCTCGCGCGGATGCGGCGGGGCCGCGGCAAGATAGCGGCATAGCTCGCCGATATATTGGAAGAGCGTGCAGTCCCGGTCGGCGATGTCATCCCAGAACCGGCTCGCCGAGAAGCGTTCGCTGATGAAGACCGAGGCGCCGGCGACGAGCGCCGCGCCAGTCACCACCACCCCGCCGATGCTGTGATACATCGGCAGGCAGCAATACATCCGGTCGCTGGGAACGACATCCATCATCCCGGCGAACCAGAGGCTCCATTGCATCAGGCGAAGATGGCTGACGGCAGCGGCCTTGGGCAGGCCGGTGGTGCCCGAGGTGTAGATGTAAAGCGCGCGATCATCGAGCGCCGGCGGGAGATAACTCGGATCGCCGAGCGCCGCGCCGGGCGCTTCGAGCGCATCCTCGATACGCGGCAAGCCATGCCCATCGCCGCCATGCGCCCAGACCTGGATGTCGTCCGCCAGGCTCGGCCGGACCGCCGCTACGGCATCGAGCAGCGTCGCTCCGACGACGATATGCTTCGGCGCGACGGTCTCGATCGAGTGCTGCAACGAGGCGCCGACGAGGTTGGTGTTGACCAGCGCGACCACCCCGCCGACCCGCACGATCCCCAGCCAGATCGCCAGGTATTGCGGGCAGTTCGGCATCATCAGCGCGACCACGTCGCCCTTGCCGACGCCATGGCGCAGCGCCCAGCCCGCGTAGCGCCGCGACAGGTCAGAGAGGTCGCGGTAGCTGAAGGTTTCCGTTTCCGAAAGCAACGCCGGCGATGAACCGAACCGGTCGGCGACCGCGTCGATGACGAGCGGCAAGATGCGCGTCGGATCGCATTCGATCGGCGCGGTCATCTCCAGCGCCCGCTGCCAAGCCTTCGCCGCGGAACCAGACGCGACATCCGGCGGCCGGGCCGCTTCCACCTGATCGATCACCGCCATGACCTCAGCATCGCGGCAATCCTTCGAGAACTCGTTAAAACCGCGGTCAGTTCAGCCGCAGCTCGGTAATGTGCCGCGGGTCCTGTTTGAGCTCGCCACGCTCCACCTTCTTGACGATGTCGACCAGCCGCTCGTTGGCGGCGGCGCGGATGCCGACCTGCTCGCCTTCGCGCACGACAAACCCGTTCAGGAACTCGATCTCGGTGCGGCGGCCCTTGGCCATGTCCTGGCCCATCGACGGGCGCTGATCGGCGGCGCCGCGTGGCGCGTTTAGCCGGTGCTCGTCGTATTGCTTCAAGGCCGCGGCATCGCCCTCGCCGGCGCGGGCGATCAGCTCCGGCTCCTGATGGCCGATCTCCTCGAGCTTGTAGCCCCGCGCCTGGCCGATGCGGATCGCCTCGCTGGCGAGGCGCGCCTGGAAATGGCGGATCGTCTCATTGTCGGTGATCTGCCCGCCGGAAAGCCCGGTGCAGGCCGAAACGCCGTTCGCCATCGAGTTGGCGACCAGCTTCGACCAGCGTTCGCCCCACAGATTGTCAGTGGCCTTAGCGCTGTCGGCATGGGCGACGAGGTCGCGCACCTCCTGCGCCCGCTCGGTGATGCGGCCGTTGACCTCGCCGGTGCGATAAACGGTGTGGCGGCTGCCGCCGACCAGGCCACCGCGGTGGATCTGCCCCGGGGCATGCAGATGGACGCTGATATTGCTGGCGATGCAGCCCAGCGTCTTGCCCCAACCGACGACCCCGGCAATCGTCTCCTCGTTCATGCAGTTCTGCAGCGAAACGACGTAACCGCCCGGCGCCAGGTACTGCTTGATCAGCCGCGCCGCCCATTCGGTGTCGTAGGATTTCATACAGACAAAGGCGATATCGACCGGCTTCTCCTTGGCGAGGGTCTGCGCCTCGGTCAGGTGCAGAGCGCGAACCTTGACCGAGAACGGTTCCGGCCCCTGGTGATGGGTGATGTGGAACCCGTCGCGTTTGATTGCCTCGACATTCTCGGGCCAGGAATCGATAAAGGTGACGTCCTCGCCCGCCTTCGCCATATGCGCGCCGCTATAGCCGCCGACCGCGCCGGCGCCGACAAAGACGATCCGCTTGCCCATGGAGTTCCTCCTGGAATTACGCGAGAGGATCGTAGCGCCGCACGCGACCCGCCGGCAATCGAACGCTAAGGTGATCTGCCCGATCGGCGGTTGCCCGTCCGTCTGGTTTGGCGGTATCAGACGCGTCTTGCCCAAAATCAGGGCAATCGCGAAAGACGCAGGGAGGAGCCGGCCGATGCCGGACGCTGGCGGGACGGCGACGATGCGACCTGGACACGAGGTCGAGGGACGCGGCGCCTGGGTCGCCGCCTGCGTCGCGCTATTGCTGCTGTCGATCTCCTACGGCTCGCCGCTGTTGATCGTCGTCGGGTTGAAGCCGATCGCCGCTTCGCTCGATACCCCGCGCCAGGTGATCTCACTCGCGGCGGCATTGACCTGGGTCGGCACCGGGCTGGGCGGCATCCTGATGGGATGGCTCGCCGACCGTATCGGGGTGCGGCTGACAGTAGTGTTCGGTGCGGTCATGATCGCCGCCGGGCTCGCCGTCTCGGCGATCGGCACGGTGTGGGCGCTCTATATCGGCCACGGGCTGCTGCTCGGTCTCTTCGGCAACGGCGCGATGTTCCCGCCGCTCCTCGTCTATGTCAGCCGCTGGTTCGAGCGGCGGCGCGGCACCGCGCTCGCCTTGATCGCCTCGGGCCAATACATCGCCGGCATGGTGTGGCCGAGCGTCTTCGAGCAAGCGATGACGCGCTGGGGCTGGCAGGCGACGATGATTGCCTATGGGCTGTTCGTGGCGGCGGCGATCCCGCCGATCGCAGCGCTGTTCCTGCACCCCGTGCCAGCGCCGCACCCCCATGCCGAGGCCGAGGCGCACGCGCGCCGCAGCGGCATGGTCCTGGGCCTGTCGCCCAATCTGGTGCTGGGCTTGCTGTCGATTGCCGGGTTCTGCTGCTGCGTGCCGATGGCGCTGCCGCAGAGCCACCTCGTCGCTTTCTGCAGCGATCTCGGCATTCCGGCGGCGCAAGGCGCGGCGATGCTGTCGGTGCTGCAAGCCAGCGCGTTTTGCAGCCGGCAATTCTGGGGCTGGCTGGCCGACCGGGTTGGCGGGCTGGTGACCTTGATCCTCGGCTCGGCGTGTCAGGCGCTGGCGATCGGCGCGTTTCTGTTGACCCAGAACGAGGCCGGGCTCTTCGCCGTCTCAGCGATCTATGGGCTCGGCTTCAGCGGCATCGTGCCGGCTTATGTGCTGGTCGTGCGCGAGCTCTATCCCTCATCCGAGGCGTCGTGGCGGGTGCCGACGGTGCTCTTCGTCAGCATGGGCGGGATGGCGTTCGGCAGCTGGTTCGCCGGCGCGCTCTACGACCATTTCGGCTATTACGCGCCGGCCTTCACGGTCGGCGTCGCCTTCAACCTCGTCAATCTGACGCTGATCGGCTTCCTCTTGGCGCGCCAGGGGTTGCGCGGCGGGATGCGGCCCGCGATGGCTTAAGGGCCCGCCTCAGCGATTGCGCTGCCAGTCTTCGTCCCACAGGAAGTCGGGGCCGAGCTGGTCGAGGCTTGGGCAGCCGAGCTGGCCCATGACGAGGTCGATCTCGCCGCGGAAAATGTCCACCGCCTTCTTGACCCCATCGAGCCCGCCGGCCACGGCGCCGTAAAGCGTCGGCCGGCCGAAGAAGCAGAAATCGGCGCCGAGGCACATCGCGATCAGGATGTCGGCGCCACGGCGCACACCGCTGTCGAGCATCACCGTCATCTTGTCGCCGACCGCGCGTTTGACCGCCGGCAGCACGTCGAGCGAGGCCGGCGCCTGGTCCAGTTGCCGCGCCCCGTGGTTGGAGACGATGATCCCGTCGCAGCCGATCTCGGCGCAGCGGATCGCGTCAGCCGGGCTCATGATGCCTTTGACCACGAGCTTGCGCGGAAAGAGCTTGCGGTAGTGCTCCAGCTCTTTCCAGGTCTGCGCGTCGGCCGGCACCTGAGCGCGGTTGAACTTGATCGTGTCTTCGGGAGTGGCGTCCGCCGGCAGATAGGGCATCCAGTTGCCGAGCGGCGGCGTGCCACCGTGCTTGATGTATTCGATGATCCAGCCGGGATGGGCCATTGCCTCGGCCAAGAGGGAGGGCTTGAGGCTCAACGCCGCGCGTAGCCAGTTGCCGCGAATGCTGGCGTAGCCGTTGCGGGTGTTGCGTTCGCGCTTCGAATGCACCGGCACGTCGACGGTCAGCACCAGGGCCTCGAGCCCGGCATCGGCGGTGCGCTTGATGAGATCGTTGGAGACCTTGGCGTCCTTGGCCGCGTAGAGCTGGTACCAGGTGTTCTTGGGCGCAACCTTGGCGGCGTCCTCGATCGTCTGGTTGCTGGCGCCCGACATGATGTAGGGGATGTTCGCCTCGCGCGCCGCCTCGGCTAGCATCATGTCCGCACCGCGGCGGAAAAGCCCGGCGCTGCCGGTGGGCGAGATGCCAAACGGGCTGTTGAACTTGTGACCGAAGATGGTCTGCGATTGGTCGCGCTTCGACACATCAACGAGATAGCGCGGCAATAATTTGTGCTGGTGGAAGGCCGCGGCGTTGCGGTCGAGCCCGCGCTCGTCCTCAACCCCGCCCTCGATGAAGTCGAAGGCGACCTTGGGCAGGCGGCGTTTGGCCATCTGATGCAGGTCTTCGATATTGATCGCGTCGTTTAGTCTCATCTCGGCGTAGCTCCCAGCCGCGCAGAATCCCAAGCGCAGCGCAAGATGGCGCATTTCCCAGTGACACGACAACGCGGAAGTGAGGCGCGCCTAGCAGCGTCCCGCTATGCGCAGTCCGCTTGCAGATCGCGTCTTCATAGGCTCACATCGCCGATAGGGTTGACGGCATCCACGACGGGGAGAAACACGATGGCGAGCAGCAGCAAAATTCGCGTCGGGATCGTCGGGCTCAGCCCAAACCGGGGATTCGCCTCGATCGCCCATGTCCCCGCCTTGCGCGCGCTCCCGGAATTCGAGATCGCCGCCGTCTGCACGACAAGGCAGCAATCGGCTGAGGCTACGGCCAAGCATTTTGGGATACCCCTGGCGTTTTCCGATCCGGAGAAACTTGCGCAACACCCCGATGTCGATCTTGTCACGGTCACCGTGAAGGTGCCGGACCACTACCGTCCGGTGATGGCGGCGATCGAGGCCGGCAAGCACGTCTATTGCGAATGGCCGCTCGGCCGAAATACCGGCGAAGCGCAGCGCATGCTCGATGCGGCGGAAAGCGCGGGCCTACGCCATGCTGTCGGGCTGCAGGGCCAGTGGTCGCCGACGATCGCTTACGTCAAGGACCTGGTTGCCCAGGGCTATGTCGGAAAGGTGCTAACCGCGACCTTGATCGGCTGCGCGCCGAATTGGGGCGCGACGCTCGACCGCGCTTACCAAGCCGATTTCGCCAACGGCGCCAATCTGATGACGATTACCGGTGGGCATCAGATCGACGCGCTGTGCCATTGCCTCGGCGAGTTCCGCGAGGTCAGCGCCTTCGCGGTGAGCCAGCGCGACCGGATCGTGACCGAAGACCAGGGCGAGATTTCGCTGACCTCGCCCGACCAGCTTGCGGTGAGCGGCATTCTTGATAATGGCGCGGTGGTGTCGTTCCAGATCCGCGGCGGGATGGCGCGCGGCACCGAGTTCCTGTTCGAGATTCACGGCAGCGAGGGCGATCTCGTGTTCGCCTCGACCACCGGCGGGTCGATGCAGCGCCAGGAATTGTCGCTGCGGGGCGCCCAAGGGCCAAACACCGGGGGCAAGGGCGCCAAGCTCGCCGAGCTGCTGATCCCCGCCAAATACCGCTACGTACCTGAGAGCACGCCGGCGAACTCGCCCTACAATGTCGCCCAGCTTTACGCGAAACTGGGCGAGAGCATCCGCAACGGCACCCTGGCCACTCCCGGCTTCGACGCGGCTGTCGGGCGGCACCACCTCATCGACGCCATCGTGCGCGCCTCGAAGACGGGGCAGAAGCAAACCCTCGGCTAAGGGTCCGGGACGTGGACTTCAACCTCACCGCCGAGCAACGGCGCCTGCAGCGTCAGTGCCGCGAGTTGGCGGCCGATTTCGCCACGAGATCGGCGGCGCACGATCGCGATGCTAGCCATCCGATCGAGAACTACGACCGCTTGCGGGAGGCAGGCTTTCTGGCGCTGACCGTGGGGAAGGAATGGGGCGGCCAGGGCGCCAGCTTCCTCGATCACACTATCGCCTATGAGGCGCTCGGCGCGGGCTGCCCGTCGACGGCGCTCGCCTTCAACATGCACGCCTCGGTGATCATGCCGCTGCTGCACAGCCCCGAGGTCGCGGCCGAGGCAAAACGGCGCATCGCCGATCTCGTCGTGCGCGAGGGCAAGCTCATCGCCGGAAATTTCTCCGAGCCGGTGACCACATCGCTGATCGGCGAGCGGCCGCTCAAGGCGCGGGCGCGTCGCGTCGATGGCGGGTACCGCATCACCGGCCGCAAGATGTTCGCCTCGATGCTCGAAGCCGCCGATTTCGTTTTGGTGATGGCCTACCCGGACGAGGCGACGAGCCCATCGGCCGGAATCATCCTGATGCTGCCGTGCGCGGCCGAGGGACGCAGCGTCGACCCGAACTGGGATGTGCTGGGGATGCGCGCGACGCGCAGCGACTCGCTGATCCTCGACGAATGCTTTGTGCCGGAAAGCGCCGCCGTCTTTCGCTCGGACGACATGCGACGGTTCCGCCACGACAATCTGAACTGGTTCTGGGGGTCGTACACACCGGTCTATCTCGGGGTGGCACAAGCCGCCTACGACGAGTTGCGGCGCGTCGTCCATGCACGCCAGCCCGAGGGCTATAGCCAGCCGCTCGCCTTTCACCCCGACGTGCGCCGCCATGTCGCCGAGATGAGCTCCGATCTCGAAGCGGCGCGGCTCATCACCTATCGCTCAGCCTGGCTCAGCGACCGGGACGGTCCGACTGCGGAGACCACCGCCGCCCTCTATCGCGCTAAATACGCGGTCGGCGAAGCGGCAAGCCGCATCACCCGCACCGCGCTGACGCTCGGCGGCGCCCACGGCATCTTCAAGACCTCGCGCCTGGAGCAGCTATTTCGCGACGGCGCGCTCGGCCCGCTGCACCCGCCGCCGGCGGATTTCTGCCTCTACAACATGGGCCTCTACGAGCTCGGCATCGACCCGGCGGACGTGACGCCGCCGCTCAAGCCCAACTAGCGCAGCTCACTTCGCGGCGTCGCGGACCTTGCTGAAATCGATGGCGTTGCTGGCCGAGGCGACGTCGCCGAGGCGGGAGCCCTTGGTCTTGGCGAGCGCGGCGACCGCGGCCTCATTCTCGCTGATCTTGGCCATGATCGCCTCCTTGGCGCGGTCGAAGACCCCACGGTTGGCGGCGACGAAGTCGCGGGACTCGCGCAGCTTTGCCAGATAGCCGTTGATCTCCGGCACGACGTAGCGGGCGACCATGTCCCAGCTGCGGAAGGTGTTCTCCGGATTGGCCCAGTCGTGGACAAAGCCGACCACGGTGCCGAACCCGCCGCTAACCTCGAGCACCGATTTGAGCCGCGCCACCAGATCGTCCGGGGTGCCGATCGTCGCCGCGGCGCCGGGTCCGAACGCGGTCTTCTCGACCGCCTCGTCGGGGTCGGTGAACGCGGTTGCGCCCGGCCGCTGCAATGTGCCGACGATATATTCATTGTGATGGCGCAAGAGGCCATGGCGCGCCTCGGCGATCGCCTTCTCGCGGGTCTCGGCGATGTGCCAGGAAAGCAGCACTCGCCAATCCTTGCGGTTGACGGTCTGGCCGTGCTTCTTCGCTGCCGTCTCGGCGAAACCCCATTGCGTCGGCAGCGCATTGAGCCCCTCCTCCGACAGCGAGCCGATCGAGATCACCCCGCAACCGTGCTTGCCGGCGAGGGTCATCCCCGACGGGCTGATCTGCGAGGCGACCGCGAACGGCATCTCCTCCTGCAGCGGCAACAGTTGTAGGGCGCCGTCCTGCAGGGTGAACCAGTCGCTTTTCGCAGTGACCCGCTCGCCGTTGAAGAGGCGGCGGATGACGGAGATCGCCTCGTCCTGGCGGTCGCGCTGGGTCATCGGGTCGATGCCGAGCGTGTGCGCGTCCGAGGCGAGCGCGCCGGGGCCGGAGCCGAAGATCGCCCGGCCGCCAGTCATGTGGTCGAGCTGCACCATGCGCTGCGCCACGTTGAACGGATGGTGATAGGGCAGCGAGACCACGCCGGTGGCGAGCTTAATGCGCTTAGAGCGTTCGCCCGCCGCGGCGAGGAACATCTCCGGCGAGCCGATCATCTCCCAGCCGCTCGAATGATGCTCGCCGCACCAGAATTCGTCGTAACCGAGCTTGTCGAGAAGCTCGACCAGATCGAGGTCGCGACGCAACTGCAGCATCGGGTTCTCGCCGATCGGGTGATGCGGGGCGAGGAACGCGCCGAAACCGAGACGTGGCATATTCGGACTCCTGTTGAGTTAGACGCCTTCGACGATGCGCAGGTCGCGATCGGCGCCCTTGCCGAGAACTTTGAGCGCTTCCTGGTAGCCCGCGCTGTCATGCGCGGCGGTCGCCTGCGCGACGCTGTCGAACTCGACGATCACGACGCGCTGGACCACGCCGGCCTCATAGGCCTTCGCCGCGGTGCCGCGAGCCAGGAACTTGCCGCCCGCCGCTTGGATCGCCGGCCCGGCGAGCTTGGCGTAGCCGGCCAGCGCCTCGGGGTTCGAAATCGAGCGGTAGGTCGCCACCCAATATGCCTTCGCCATTGTCGTCTCCGTTATCGGGTTCACTGGTCAGCTTAGCGGTTCCGGCCGCGTTCGTCCCGCCAGAGGAAATCGGGGCCGAGTTCACCGAGGCTCGGACAGCCGATCTGGCCCATGACGAGATCGATTTCATTGACGAAAATGTCGATCGCCTTCTTCACCCCCGGCAACCCGTACGCCGCGGCGCCGTATAGTGTCGGCCGGCCGAAGAAGCAGAAATCGGCGCCGAGGCAGAGCGCGATCAGAATGTCAGCGCCGCGCCGAACGCCGCTATCGAGCAGCAGGGTCAGCTTGTCGCCGACCGCGGCGCGGATCGCCGGCAGCACGTCGAGCGACCCCGGCGCCTGGTCCAATTGGCGGCCGCCATGGTTGGAGACCAGGATGCCGTCGCAGCCGGCATCGATCGCGCGCAGCGCGTCGTCGGGGCTCATGATCCCCTTGATGACGAGCCCGCGCGGGAAGAGCTTCCTGTACTGCTCGACATCACGCCAGGTCTGGGCGTTGAATGGGCGCACCGACGAGGCGTATTTGTAAACCTCCTCGGCATCCGAGCCAGACGGCGCGTAGGGCTGCCAGTTGCCGAGCATCGGCGTGCCACCGCCGCGTCGGAAATACTCGACGATCCAGGCGGGGTGAGTCATCGATTCGAGCAAGATCGAAGGCTTCAGACTCAGTGCCTGCAGCAATCCGCCGCGAACATTGGCGAAGCCGTTGCGGATGTTGCGCTCGCGCTTCGAGCCGACCGGCGTATCGACGGTCAGCACAAGCGCGCCGAGGCCGGCGTCGTTGGCGCGGCGGATCATGTCGGCGTTGACCGCCGGATCGCGTGCCGCATAGAGCTGGTACCAGTGGTTTTTCGGGGCGATCTTCGCCGCCGCCTCGATCGAGTCGTTGCTGGCGCCCGACATGATGTAGGGGATGTTGGCGTCCTTCGCCGCCTCGGCCAGCATCAGGTCGGCGTGGTAGCGGAAGAGACCCGCCCCGCCGGTCGGCGAGATGCCGAACGGCGAATTGAACGTTTGGCCGAAGATCGTCCTGGTCTGGTCGCGCTTCGACACGTCGACGAGGTAGCGCGGCAGCAGCCGGTGCTTGTGAAAGGCCGAAGTGTTGGTCTCGAGCCCGCGCTCGTCCTCCAGCCCACCCTCGATGAAGTCGAAAGCGATCTTCGGCAGCCGTCGCTTCGCCTGCCGGTGCAGGTCCTCGATATTGACGACCTCGTTAAGCCTCATGGCGCTGCTCCCCGCGGGTCTTTGCAACAGCATGAAGCCATTCATGCCCAGGCGGCAAGCGCGGTACGGCTGTTGCAGCACGCTCGGGCCGTTTAGGCTGTCGGCAGATTTGCATGGGGAAACCGATGGATTACACCACGCTCGGCCGTACCGGCATGAGGGTCAGTGTCGCCGGGCTGGGCTGCGGCGGGTTCAGCCGGCTGGGGCTCGGCACGGGCGGCGATGAGAAGGGCGCGATCGCGATCGTCCATCACGCCGCGGCAAGCGGGGTCAATCTCTTCGACACCGCCGCGGCCTACGGCACCGAACCGGTGCTTGGCAAGGCGATCAAGACTCTGCGCCGCGACGATATCGTGATCTGCACCAAGGCGCCGTTCTCGTGGTCGAGCGGCCGCGCCGACCCGGCGGGCCTGGTCGCCAGCCTCGACAATTCGCTGCGCCAGCTCGACACGCCGTATATCGATGTTTACCAGCTCCACGGCGTGCCGCCGTCGAACTATGCCCATGCGCTCGAACAACTGGCGCCGGTGCTGCTCAGGGAGAAGGAAAAGGGCAAGATCCGCTTCCTCGGCATCACCGAGACGGCACCGCACGACCTCCAGCACGAAACCCTGCATCGCGCGGCGCAGGATGGCGTGTGGGATGTCGTCATGGTCGGGTTCTCGATGATGCATCAGAACGCGCGCGAGCGCGTATTTCCGGTGACCCGCGCGCACAAAGTTGGGACGCTGCTGATGTTCGCGGTGCGCAACGTCTTTTCGCAGCCCGGCCGTCTCGCCGCGACCCTGCGCGAGCTGGCGGTAGAAGGTCAGGTCTCCGCCGCGCTCGCCGACAGCGACAATCCGCTGGGGTTTCTGATCCACGAAGGCGGCGCCACCAGCGTCGTCGATGCCTGTTACCGCTATGTCCGCAACGAGCCGGGGGTCGACGTCGTGCTGTTCGGCACGGGCAACCCGGCGCATCTCAAGACCAACATCGAGTCGCTGTTGAAGCCACCGCTGCCGGTGGCCGATCACCGGAAGATCGGCAAGCTGTTCGGTCATCTCGTCGGGGTCGGGCTCGATGCACCGCATCTATCGAACCCACGAGCCAGGACCTAAGGTATAAAAGGAGGCATGGCGAACGTTACCGAGTGGCTGCGCGAACTGGGGCTGGACCAGTACGCGGCGGCGTTTCGCGACAACGATATCGACGGCGACATCCTTCCCGACCTAACCGCCGACGATCTGATCGGCCTCGGCATCTCCTCGATCGGTCACCGGCGCAAGCTGCTCGCGGCGATCGCGGGCTTGCGCGAGACGCCGTCGCCAGAGGCAACCGCGGCGCGGTCGCCGCTGGCCTCCGCCGCGCCAGCGGATTCCGCTGGAGCCGAACGGCGCCTCCTGACGATCATGTTTTGCGACGTCGTCGGCTCGACCGAGCTGGCGACGCGGCTCGATCCGGAAGATCTGCGCGAGGTCATCGGCGCCTATCACCGCTGCGCCACGGAAGTGTTGGACCGCTTCGGCGGGTTTGTCGCCAAATACATGGGGGACGGCATCCTCGCCTATTTTGGCTACCCGCAGGCGCATGAGGAGGATGCCGAGCAGGCTGTGCGCGCCGGCCTTGCCATCGTCGAGGCCGTCGGCAAGCTCGACCTGCCAAACCGGCTTGAACTCCGGCTCGGCATCGCCACCGGGCTCGTCGTGGTTGGCGACCTCCTCGGCGCGGGTGCGGCGCAAGAACGCTCGGTCGTCGGCGAGACGCCCAATCTCGCGGCGCGGCTGCAATCGCTCGCCTTGCCCAACGGCATCGTCATCGCCGACGCCACGCGCCGACATATCGGCAGCCTGTTCGAGGTCCGCGATCTCGGCCCGCAAGAGCTGAAAGGTTTCGCCGGGACGACGCAAGCTTGGCAGGTGCTTCGCGACAGCGGCGTCGCCAGCCGATTCGAAGCGCTGCGCTCGCGCGAAACACCGCTGGTCGGCCGCGACGAAGAGCTCGATATCTTGCAGCGCCGCTGGGCCCAAGCGAAGGCGGGCGAAGGGCGCGTCGCGCTGATCTCGGCCGAGCCGGGCATCGGCAAGTCGCGGCTGACCGAGGCGCTCGAGGAACGCATTGCCGGCGAGACGCATCTGCGGCTGCGCTATTTCTGCTCCCCGCACCACCAGGACAGCGCGCTCTACCCGATCATCGGTCAACTTGAGCGCGCCGCCGGCTTCGCCCGGGACGATACGCCTGTCGGCAAGGTGCAAAAGCTTGCCGAGCTTCTGGGCGGCGGCGAACGCGTGGCGGACGATCTGGCGCTGTTCGCCGATCTGCTATCGCTGCCCGACGCTGCGCAGGGCATCGCGGCACTGTCGCCACAGCAAAAGAAGGAGAAGACCTTCGAGGCGTTGCTGCGGCAGTTGGAGAACCTCGCGCGCCATCAGCCGGTGCTGATGGTGTTCGAGGATGTGCATTGGATCGACCCGACCTCGCTCGAATTGCTGGACCGCACGATTGCCCGCGTCGAGCATTTACCGGTGCTGCTGATCGCGACATTCCGGCCGGAATTCCAGCCGAGCTGGGTCGGGCAGGCGCACGTGACGATGCTGGCGCTGTCCCGGCTCGGCCGGCGCGAGGGCACCGCGCTGGTGCAGCGGTTGGTGGGCAACCTCACCGGGCTGCCAGACGACATCGTCAACGAAATCATCGAGCGCACCGACGGCGTGCCGCTGTTCCTCGAAGAAGTCACCAAGGTCGTGCTCGAAACTGCGGAGGCGGCGAACGTCGCCGCGGCGCGCGGCGCGGTGGCGTCAATCCCGGGAGCGCGGGCGGCGGTACCGGCGACGCTACAGGCCTCGCTCATGGCGCGGCTCGACCGGCTTGGCCCCGCCGCCCGCGAAATCGCCCAGACCGGCGCCGCGATCGGCCGGGAGTTCTCTTATGAGCTAGTGACCGCGGTCGCGCCGCGCGGGGAGGCCGAGACGCGCGCGGCGCTCGATCAGCTTGTCGCCGCCGGACTGGTATTTCAGCGCGGCACTCCGCCTGCGGCCGAGTACCAATTCAAGCACGCGCTGGTACAGGACACCGCTTATGGCACGCTGCTGCGCGGACCGCGCCAAGCATTGCACGGACGCATCGCGGCGGCGCTCGAGGCGCGCGCGCCAGACCGAGTCGAGCGGGAGCCGGAGATCCTGGCCTTGCATCTCGCCGAGGCAGGACAATTCGAACGCGCCGCGCTCTATTGGCGCAAGGCCGGCGAGCAAGCGGTGCGCCGCGCCGCTAATCGCGAGGCGATCGGCCATTTTCGCCGTGCGCTCACGCTCACCGAGGCACAGCCGGAGAGCACCGAGCGCGCCCGCGCCGAGCTGACGATCTTGACCCAGCTCGCGCCGCCCTCGATGGCCGTACAGGGCTGGTCGGCGCCGGAGGTCGGCGAGGTTGTCGAGCGCGCCGCGGAAATCGGCCGCCAGCTCCCGAGTTCACCGGAATTGGCGCCCGCCGTTGCCAACCTCTGGATATTCAACGTCGCCAGCGGTCGCGGTGACCGCGCCCGCGACATCGCCGCCGACCTGTTCCGGATCGCCCGAGATCTCGGCGACGACGACGTTCTGCTCCAGGCGAACCACTGCGCCTGGGCGAGCGAGTTTTTCGCCGGCAACTTTCACACCGTCATATCGCATGCCGAGACGGGTCACGCGCTCTACGACGCCGAGCGGCACGCCCAGCATCGGCACATCTATCTCGGCCACGATCCGGGCGTCTGCGCGCTGAATTTCGCGATGGCGGCAAACACCGCGCTCGGCTACTTCGACCGCAGCGCGCGCGCCCACGCGGACGGCATGAAACTGGCTCGCCGGATCAACCACGCGCCGTCCCAAGCAAACACGTTGTGGCGCCGCTGCGAGGCAAACACGGTATTTCGCGATGTGTCGGGCGTGCGGGAGATGGCGGGCGAACTGCTTGTGCTGACCGAAACGCACGGGCTGCGCCAGCCGCGCCCGATGGCGCAGTGCTACCATGGCTGGGCGCTGGCGCTGGGTGGCGACCCGGCGGGCGGACTCATCGAGATCGAGGCCGGTCTCGCCACGCTGGAGTCGTTCGGCGCACGCATGAACGCCTCATGCATGCGCGGCCTTTACGCCGAGGCACTCGCCGCCGCGGGCCGCCATGCCGAGGCACTGACGCAGTTGGAGACCGGGCTCGCTCTCGGCAACGACGTGCTGGAAGTCAGCTACGACAGCTGGCTCCACGGCATCCGCGGCGAGCTCTTGCTGCATCTGCGCGGCGCGGCGGAGGCGATGGCTGCCCTCCGTGAGGGTCTGGTGATCGCAGAAAGCCAAGAGGCCCGAGGCTTTGAGCTGATCGTTGCGCTGCCGCTTGCGCATCTTGAAGCGGAAGCTGGCCGGCGCGACGCCGCCCGCGACCTCCTCGCCCCGCTCTGCGCCTGGTTCACCGAGGGCCTCGATACGCCCGACCTGAAGGAGGCCAAGGCGCTGCTCGACGATCTGGCCTAAGCGCCGAGCTTCTGCCCGATCACCCGGCGCTTGGCGTTGATCGCGCGCAGGTATTCGATCCCGTCGGCGGCAATCGCATCGCCGACCATCGTCTCGCCTTCGGCCTGCAGACCCTCGGTATCGACCCAGGCGGCGTAGATGTGGATGGTGCGATCGGTGATGATCCCGGCTTTGAGCAAGGTCTTCACCAGCACGCGGAAGATGTTGGTGCCCTCGCGCAGCGAATTCTTGCGGCCGCCCGAAAAGCTCTCGCGCACGGACTCGCGCAGCACCTTAACGTCGAGACCGAACCCCTCGTAGATATAGGCCCGCTGGGCCAGGCTCGACAGGTTGAAGAGCAGCATCTCGAAGACTTCCGCCGCCCAATCCTCGACCCGCTCGTGCTCCTCGCGGCTGAGGCGCGGAATCGTGCGGTCGGCCCAGATCTTGCCGAATTTGTGGTGGAACGCCTCGTCGGTCATGACCAGTTGGACGAGGCGTTTCAGCAGCGGGTCACGCGTATGCGCGTGGATGCCGGCGAAGGCGCCCATCGCCAGGCCCTCTAGCAGCATCTGCATGCCGATCAGCTTTTTATAGACGATCGGCGAGGCGACGATGTCGGCGAGGAAATCGCCAAGCACCTTCCCGACCGGATAGGGCGTGCCCCAGCGCATCTCGATATAGCGGCTGAACGCGGCGACGTGGCGCGCCTCCTCGCGCGCCTGGTTGGCGGCGTATTCCTGCGCGCCCGGGTCCAACAGGATGTCGCACAGCGAGGCCGAGAGCGACAGCGCGCCTTGCTCGCCATGCAGGATGTTCGACATCGTCCAGTGCTGGATCTGGTTGGCGAGGCGGATTTTCGTGCCGTCGTCAAGATGCGCGGTGGCGGCGCAATTGAGCTCCGGGAAGCGCTCCAGCGGCATCACCGTGTCGCGCTCGAGGTCGAACGGCGTCGCGAAGTCGAGATAGGCGGGGTTATGCGGGTCCCAAAAATGGTCGTGGGTCTGGCCGATGATCTCGTCGAACGCGTCGGAGCGGCGCGGATAGCGCTCGACCGCGACCATCGCCCTGAAATCGTCGGGCGCGACCGTCTCGTAAGCGGGGTCGTGGGTGATATGGGCGTCGGCCGGAGATTGCGCCGCCATGCTCGGGCTCCCATTCGGCTGGGCGAGAAGCCTATCACAGTCCGCATCCGGTTCTGCTATCAGAGGCGCAACCCGCATCGTCGAGAGGCATGAGAATGGCCAGCCACATCAACCGCGCCATCGAGCTGCTGTCGCAGGGCCAGGCAATCTATTACGCCGGCGCCCATACCGGCCATGTGCTGACCGAGGCGCAGGGACATGAAGATTCAAAGACTTGGGCCGACTATATTAATGTCGGCATGGAGCACGGCGCGTTCGATATGACGGGGCTCGCCGCGTATCTGAAGGGCCTGGTCGATGATGGCCCGACCCGCTCCGGCCATCGCGCGCCGACGGTCATCGTCGAGACGCCGGTCAACGGCATCGACGAGGCGCATGTCCGCTTCAACGCCTGGCAGTTCCGGCAAATCCTGGGGCGCGGCGTCCATGGCGTGCTGCTGTGTCAGGCGGAGACCGCTGGGGCGGCGCGCGCCTTTGTCGAAAGCTGCCGCTATCCGCATCACCTCGAAGGTGTCGACCCGTCGCTGCCAACGCCGTTGCAGCGGCTCCAAGGGACAGCGCAACGGCCACCGGGCGCGGGGCTCGGCGTCGGCACGCGCGGCCGCGGCTCGGAGGCGACGGCGGCGGCGATCTGGGGCGTGTCGATGCCCGAATACATGGAGTTGGCTGACCCCTGGCCGCTCAACCCGAACGGTGAGTTGCTGCTCGGGGTCAAGCTCGAAAGCCCGGAGGGCATCGCTCATTGCGAGGAAATCCTCGCCACGCCCGGCCTTGGCTTCGCCGAATTGGGGCCGGGCGACCTCAGCCTGGCGCTTGGCTACAAGGAGATGCCGCGCGACAAATACCCGCCCGAGATGGCCGAGGCGCGCGAGCGGGTGCTGGCGGCGTGCAAGAGGAACAGCATCGCCTTTCTCGAAATCGGCACGCCGGACAACGTCACCACCAAAATCGACCAGGGGGTGCGGGTCTTCGCCGGCCACAGCGAAGAAGCCGCCCGCATCGGCCGCGCCTATCAGCGGCGGGCGATGCTTGTGTGATCATACAGTCGCCGTAACCCCGGCCTCGGCCAGCGCGGCGATTTCGGCCGTGGAATAGCCGGCCTCGGCCAGCACCGCCTTGCTGTCGGCGCCGAGCGCGGCGACATGCGGCACCGCCGCCGCGCGAGACGCGGTCATGCGGAACGGCGGGTTGAGGGCGAGGAAGCTGCCGCCGTTGTCGTGTATTTCGGCAAGCGAATGCCGGTGCGCCAGTTGCGGGTCGGCCATCGCCTCCTTAACCGTGCGATAGGGCGAGGACGGCACGCCGTGCCGGTCGAAGATCGCCTGAACCTCGGCGGTGGGCAGCGTCGTCGACCATTCTTCGAGCTCATCCATCAGCTGACCCCAGTTGACCCGCCGGCTCATGTATTTTTCGAAGCGCGGGTCGATCAGCCAGTCCTTGCGTCCCGCGGCCGCGGCCATGGCCTGGAAGGTGCGCTCGCTGGCGACCGACAAGTTCACATACCCGTCCTTGGTCGCGACCGGGCCGAAGATTGGGCGCGGCGGTAGCGGCACGTCGAACTGCGAGTTCTGCAATTCGCCGAGGGTCAGCGACAGCATGCTTTCGAGCATCGAGACATCGACCATCTGCCCTTGGCCGGTCGCCTGGCGCTGATGCAGCGCCGCCATGGTCGCACCGAACGCGTAGGTGCCGCTCAGTACGTCGGCGATGAAGATGCCGCAATAGTCCGGGCGGCGCGGTTCCACCTGGTGCGCGATCTGCGCCAGGTCGTAGCCAGAGCTGGCGTGGATCACCGGTGCGTAAGCCGGCAATCCCGCCGACGGCCCAGTCTGGCCGTAACCCGAGATCGCGCAGTAAATGATTGCCGGGTTGACCGCCCGCAGCTTTGGGTAGTCGAGGCCAAAGCGCTCCATCACCCCGGGTCGGAAATTCTCGACCACGATGTCGGCGGTCTTGACCAGCCGGTGCACGACCGCGACGGCCTCCGGCCGCTTCAAATCGAGCACAAGGCTCTTCTTGCCGGCATTGAGCTGGCCGAACGAGGTGCTGGCGCCGTGCCGCAGCGGCAGCCGCGCGCGCATCATGTCGCCTCCGTCGGGCGTCTCGATCTTGATCACCTCGGCGCCGATATCGGCCATCAGCCGAGTGCAATGCGGCCCGGCGATCGTCGTGGTGAAGTCGAGGACACGGACCCCATCGAGGGCATTCGGCATCGGCGTTTCCCGTCGCTGCGCGCGGAGCAATCGCGCTCCGGTTATCATGGATCGTCGAGATTGCTTCGTCGCCGCTCTCCTCGCAACGACAACCTGAGGAAAGAGAATGGAAATCCGCCACAGCACACACGGGCGCCACATCGCCGTGGTGACCATCGACAACCAGCCGCGGCGCAACGCGATGACCCGGGCGATGATGGCTGATCTGGCGAATTTGTGGGACCGGCTCGATGTCGACCCAGCCTGTCGCGCCGTCATCCTGACGGGCGCCGGCGAAAAGGCGTTTTCGGCCGGGGCCGATATCAGCGGCGATCTTTCCGCCAGCGCCGAGACCGCCCGCACCATCAACCGCGCGCTGCTCAAGGACATTGTGTTCACCAAGCCGATCATCGCCGCGGTCAACGGCGATTGCGTGGGCGGCGGGGTCGAATTGCTGATCTCGACCGATATCCGCGGAGCCGACCCGGCGGCGCGCTTCGGGCTCCCCGAGGTGCGCTACGCGATCTATCCCTTCGGCGGCGCGGCGGTGAAGCTCATCCACCAGGTGGGCTACGTCCACGCGATGGATTTGCTGCTGACTGGGCGGCTGGTCGATGCCGCATTTGCCGCGCGGATTGGGCTGGTGAACCTGGTGGTCGAGCCCGGCCGCGTTATGGAGTGGGCGATCGGGGTGGCCGAGACCATCGCCGCCAACAGCCCGGCCGCGGTGCAGGCGGTCAAACAGCAGATCAGCACCGGCATCGCCGAGGGCGTGCGCGACCGCGAGGCGCTGGAGCAGGAGCTTGGCGACCGGGTGCGCGCCAGTCCGGATTTCGCGGAGGGGGTCGCCGCGTTTCGCGAGAAGCGCCGGCCGGATTATTCGTGAGGCACGACGTAGTTATCTTGCCAGGGGAGTTCTTCAACAGCCGGGCGATAGCCACGGGCGCGGTACAGCGATTCCTCCAACGGAGCGGTGATGCCGCCAAGATCGATCCTGACATCGTCGGGACGCCCATCGACCCCGTGAATTCGATAAAGGCCCGTGCTCGATTTCATGCTGCGCTCCGGTTCCCGATGTCTTCCCTCAGACACATGGGGATGACAACGACGGGGCGCGACCGAATTCGACCCCGCGGTTCGGCGTCGGTGCTATCCGGCCATCAATGCCACCGCCTGTTCCTTGAGGCCGCGGCGGAAGAGTTTTCCGGTCTCGGTCACCGGTAGCGCGGGGCAAATCTCGATCCGGTCGGGGACCTTGTAGGACGAGGCGAGCGCGCGGCAGTGCTCGCGCAACTCAGCCGCGGTCGCATCGGCGCCGGAACCGAGCACGACAAAGGCGACGATCGCCTCGCCAAGTTCGCCCGCCGGCGCGCCAACCACCGCCGCCTGCGCCACCGCCGGGTGCTGTAACAGCAGCGTCTCGACCTCGGTCGGCGAGACGTTGATCCCGGCGCGCTTGATGATGTCGCCGCCGCGCGCGACGAAACGAAAATCGCCGTTTTCATCGAGCATCGCCAGATCGCCGGTGCGGAAATAGCCGTCCGCGGTGCATGAAGCCCCGTTGTGCTCGGCGCTGGCGCCGCAATAGCCGGGGGTGATGTGGCCGGCGACCTCGACCGCGCCAGGCTCGTTCGCCGGCAAGACACGGCCGCTCTCGGGATTGACGATACGGATTTTCATGCCCGGCAGCGGCGGGCCTTGGCTGAGCATCCGGCGGTCGAGCGGCCACCCGGCTGGCGTCACCGCGCAGTTCCCGTAGGTCTCGGTGGCGCCGTAGATGTTGCAGATATCGGCGACGCCGAGTTCGGTGGCGGCAATACGCACCTCTTCCGCAGTGCCGATCATTAGCCCGGTGCGCAGGCTCCGCGTGCGCTCGCGGCGGAATTCGGGGTGGCGGAGCGCCGCGCCGGTCATGCTCGGCAGGGTGTAGACCGCGGTGCAGCGCTCGCGCTCGATCAGATCGAGCCAGCCGCCCGGCTCGAAGCGCGGCTGCAGCACCAGCGCCGCGCCGTGGGTGAAGGTCGCGGGCAGCGCGTTGACCGCGCCATAAGCCCAGAACAGCGGCGGCGCCAGCAGCACGCGGTCGGTCTCGCTCAGGGCCATGCGCTCGCCGATGTTAAAGCCGTTCTCGATGATCGACCCATGCAGCAGCCGTACCGCTTTGGGACGAGCGCTCGACCCCGAGGTGTAGAGGATCAGCGCGTCGTCGTCGGGCTGTGCCCGATCGACGGCGAGCGGTTCGGCGCTGGCGACAAAATCGTCGTATTCCGGGCCGAGCGTGATCACCGTATGCAGGCGCGGATGCTTTGGCCGCAGCAAGGCGAGCGCGGCGGCGAAGTCCTGACCGCCGAAGCCGGCGACCGCGAACAGCGCATCGAGCGCCGCATCGCCGAGCAAATAGTCGAGCTCGCCCGGCCGCGACCAGGTGCTGAGCGGCACAGCGACGGCACCGAGCGCGGTGGCGCCGAACACCGCCTCGAGCCATTCGCGGCGGTTCTCGGCGAGCACCCCGACCCGGCTGCCGCGTCCGATGCCGCGCGCCCTGAGCCCGCCGGCGACGCGCGCGGCCGCATCGAACAGCTGGCGGTACGTCGTCGCCTGGTCGGCGCTAACCACCGCCGGCCGGTCGCCAAAGCGCTCGGCCTGCGCGCGCAGCAGTGAAAAAAAGGTCCGGCCTGCCGGGATTCGATCACATTCGGTCATGGCGCCTTTTTAACAGGCGGTGCGCCGCCTGTTACCCGCCTGTTATTGACTTCGATAACAGGCGGTGACCGCCTGCTGTCTCCGCCTGTTACCAGCGGCATCTTACTGGAGGCGAACCGCATCTTTGGGCGAGCTTGACCAAAGCTAGCACGCGATTGCGGCAATTTTAGCGGCGGCAGGGTGGGGTCGCGGCGCCCCGACTATTTGACGAGCAGGGCGACGCCGCTGAGCAGGACAAGCCCGCCCACGAACCAACCGAAGACCCGCGGATTGAGAGTGAGTGCGAGCCAGTCTCCCAGCCGCGAGCCGATCGCCATCAAGGGCAACCCGATCGCCATCAGCGCCAGGGTCGAGCGGCCGTAAAATCCGAGGCTCGCGTATCCCGCGATGCGGGTCGCGCCACCGACCAAGGCGACCGTGGTCAGGGTCACGCGAAAGACGTCTCGTTCCAATCTCAAGGCGCTGAAGTAGATAACATATATGGGTCCGACGCCGCCCCCGAACAAAGCGCCGACAAAGCCTCCGGCGATCCCGGCGCCCGCCGCCAAAGCAGCATGCCATCGGGCCGCGAACACTGGAGGAGCCCCGCTGGTCCACAACGCATAAATCGAATAAACGATCAAAAAAGCGCCCAAGCCGCGCCGCAACGCGTTTTCGTCCAACGTCCTGATGAAGCAAAACCCCAGTCCAATTCCGATCAGCGAGTAGAAGGCCATGATCGCAAACTGACGCCCGGCGATCTGGCGCCAGTCGCGGCTGATATGGCGAACCGAGGTCAGGGCGGTCAGGGCGGTCGCCACCGCTACCGCCGACGGCACCGGCAGGATAAAGGCGAGCATCGGCACAGCGATGAGCACCGCGCCGAAACCCGCCGCGCTGCGCACGGCGAAGGCACCGATCATCACCACGGAGTAGAACGCGAGAGCGAGAAACGATAACGGCAACATTTTTCCCCCGCGCCGGCGCACCGACACGTGCGCGACCGTGGACCTGCGCCGGGCCCGATGCCGTTCTTCGGTCGGGCGCGGCGGAGGCTATCGATGAGGCTTTAGGCCTACACCACGCCGTTGGCGTGGAACCCGGCGATTGCGGCCTGGTCGTAGCCGTATTCCTTGAGCACCTCGTCGGTGTGCTGGCCCTGGTCCGGGGTCGGCTTAAGGCGCGCCGGCTGCGGGTAGGCGCTCATGTGGATCGGCTGGCCGACGATGTCGAACGTGCCGATCTTCGGGTGGTCGACCGGGCGGCGGATGCCGAGATGCTTGACCTGCGGGTCGGCAAAGACCTGGTCGATGGTGTTGATCGGCCCGCACGGCACGCCGGCCTTGCTCAACTCATCGACCCAGAACTGGCTTGGCTTCGAGCGCACCACGTCGTTGAGGTGGGCGATCAGCGCCGGACGGTTTTTGGCTCGCGACACCACGGTGGCGAAATCGGGGTTCGACCCGAGGGTCGCGTCACCCGACACCTCGCAGAACTTCTTCCACAGGCTGTCGCCCGAGGCGGCGATATTGATGTAGCCGTCGGCGGTCTGGAACATGCCGGTGCCGGGCGAGGTCGGGTGGAAGTTGCCCTCCTGCTTCGCCACCTCGCCCTTCATCGTGTAGCGCGAGGCCTGGAAGTCGAGCATGAAGATCTGCGCCTCGAGTAGCGAGGTATGGACCCATTGACCCTCGCCGGTGCGCTCGCGGGCGAGCAGCGCCAGGGTGATGGCGTTGGCGAGGAGGATGCCGGCCGAGGTGTCGTTAATGGCGATGCCGACGCGGGTCGGGCCCTGTCCGGGGTGGCCGGTGATCGACATCAGGCCGCCCATGCCCTGGGCGATCTGATCGACCCCGGCGCGGCCTTCATAGGGCCCGTCCTGACCGAACCCGGAGATGCTGCCGTAGACGATGCCCGGGTTGATTTTCTTCACCGCCTCGTAATCGACGCCGAGCCGGTGCTTGACGGTCGATTTGAAATTCTCGACCACGACATCGGCCTTCTCGGCCATCTTCATGAAGATCGCCAGACCCTCCTTTCTCTTCAGATTGAGCGTGATCGAGCGCTTGTTGCGGTGGAGGTTCTGAAAATCGGGGCCGTCGCGGCGGCTGCCGGTGGCATCGGTCTGCTCGCCCGGCTGCTCGATCTTGATAACGTCGGCGCCCCAATCGGCGAGCTGACGCACCGCGGTCGGGCCGGCGCGATGGGCGGTCAAGTCGAGGACGGTGAAGCCGTTGAGCGGCAGCGAGGTCATTCCAGGTCTCCCGGTGGGCGCGGTTGCGGCTATGCTAGCCCGCTTTCCGCCGCGACGAAACGAGGAGAAGCCGCCGATGGCCGAGGATTTGCTCGAAGCGGTCGAACTGGAGCGGACCGCCGATTGGCGGATCAAAAAGCTCGGCGAGGATCCCGACGACCGGCAGAGCGCCGAGGCCGCGAAGCTGTTGCAAAAGCTGGCCGACGATCTGCGAGCGCTATCCGGCTCGTCTGTCTACAAGGAATACCAGGCGATCTGCGGCTGGCTCGACGAGTTCGACGGCATGGGGGAGGTTAGCGAGTACGCGCATGATTACCGCATGCGGATCGGGGTCGATCAATTTCCGGCGGATGGCGACGCCTATCTGCGCGTGCTGATCGGCTTCGCCAAGGACACGTTTGGCACGCCTTAGATGACGCGAGATGACGCGCAAGCACCGGCGGCTGTTAGGCTCTAGCCCGTCTTTGTGACACACAGCCAGTAAACGGATATGAGCCCTTTCAAAACTGCGGCCTGGGCGCGGTAGAATTCTGTGTCAGCTAAGGCTACCCCTCGACCAAATTGTCACGTTGCTTAAGCGGGAATCACCGAAATGCCGACAAAAATAATCGAATTTCTTGCGACACCATTCATGCCGAGGTCTGAGAGACGTTCCCGGCGACTTCTCGAATTAGAACACCAGAGACTTCTGGAATTAGAACATCGGTACGCAACTGATTATCTGACATCGAAAGGATGGCATGAGTCGGCAGCAACAGGCGAGGCGACCGATAAGCAGGGACCTGTTCCGTGGTATACCTATCCGGCTCAAATGATGTTGGAACGCGTCGTACAACATCATCATCGTGTGTTCGAGTACGGCGCCGGAAACTCAAGCCTGTGGTGGGCGCATCGCGTAGCCGAGGTTGTTTCGGTTGAGCATGATGCAAAATGGGCAACGATGGTCAGTTCTAAGGCACCGTCGAATTTGAAAGTAGTCGCCTGTCCCATCGGAACCAAAACATCGGAAGAAGACGAACGACTTCTCGACGCATACTATGCTCTCGGGCTGACTCTTCCTCAACTTCCCAGTCACGAAGCGATGGTCTACCACGGTGCATTGGCAACACGAGAATTTTCTGCCTATGTCTTAGAACTTACCAAATACCCGCGCGGATATTTCGACATTATCGTCGTCGATGGCATGGCTCGCGTTGTCACGGCGTGGCTTGCTGCTCAATATGTCAAACCGAACGGTTTTATCGTGTTCGATAACTCGGACCGAAGACTTTATAATGAGGGCTATGCCCTCTTAGCGAAGTCCGGATTTAAACGCATCGATTTCTACGGAAGTGGACCCGTACTCTCTTACGAATGGTGTACCTCGTTGTTCGCAAGAGAATTTGAGTGGTTGGCAGTCAATTCATTAATTCCGGAAAACCAGTTATCCGATATCGAAGTGTTCTTGTCTGAATAAAGCTACTGGCTCCCTACACTTGATCCCGCGGCCCTCGCGATGCCTCTCAAGTTCGGCCCCGGCCAGTTTGCTGGCACCCTACCCGCCGAGCAGCACCCACGCGGTCAGCCTGGCGCGAGCGGGGCGTGCGGACGGGTGTCCTTGCAGAGGATGCCGCCGCGATCGCCGACGGTGATGCGGCCATAGACTTCGGCGAAAACCGGCGGCAGCGGCTTGGCGTCCGGCGGGCAGAGCCATAACCGCAGCAAGTGCCGCTTGCGCTCGACTTCGGGCCAGTCCTCATAGGCCGAGCGGGCGTGCAGGATCGTGTGGTTGTGCAGAAACTGGATGTCGCCGGGCTGAAAATCTATGTCGAGCCGCAATTCGGGATCGGCCGCCAATTCGCCGAGCATGTCGAGCGCCTCGATGTCGTCGGGCGTCAGCCGGCGCGCCTCGGGGAAGCGCTGCGCCGAACCGATATGCAACCGCGAATAAAGCACCGACAGATAGCCGGCATGCGGGTTGAATACCGGCGCTTCGTAGAACGGGTCCTTGCCTTCCGGCACCTCGCCGCGACGGTCGGTGGGGAACGGCTGGTACAGCCGCTCCAACAGGTCGGGCCGGCGCGCCGCCATGGCGTTGTGCACCGCCATCGAGCTGACGATCGTTGACAGCCCGCCCGATTTAGCGCGGCGCAGGCAGAGGAGCGCGACCACATCGCAACGATCGATGTGGAATTTCTGGCCCTCGGCGGTCGCGTAGCTGCGCAGATGAGGGTTGGTCGCGCTCAGTCCTTGGCCAAGATCGTAGACATGGCCGAGCAGGTGTCCCTTGGCGTTTTGCGAGCGGGCACGGCCGAAATATGTCCCGACACCCCAATATGCCGTCGCGCTCTCCGCGACCGGCCGGTCCTCGACCCGCATCCCCCGCATCATCACAAAGCCGCGCCCGTCGAGCACCTCGCGGCGCAGTCGGTCGAGCACCGGCCCCAGCGTCGGCAGCGGAAAGTCCTCGTGGCCGATATCGGACAGATCGAGGCCGCGCGCCCGCACCGCCGCGACTGCCGCGTCGATCTCGTCGAGCTCGGCAGGCGACAAGCGATAGGTCCATTCGGCTTCGCGCTTTTTCATCTCGGCGCCGATCCAGGCTGAAGGGCCTTGGACCAACGGACGCGAGGGGGAATGCCGCGGGGAAGCGACGACGTCGATATCGGTCGCGGACATCGGACTCACCTCGATATGTCAATCCTCACAGCATAACCGCACCGATGTTCAAGCTTCGAGGAATTCGGCGAAATAATCCTCGGTTGTAACGCGGCGCTTGGTGATGCCGAGGTCGAAGGCCTGTTGGCAGAAGGCCTCGAGCGTCGCGCGGTTGCGCTCGAAGCCGTCCTGGAAGAAATCGGCGCCCATCAGCGCCTCGGTCTCCTCCAACTCGCAATCGAGCCAAGGGGAGACGTAGGGGAAATTGCGCTGCGCCGCATCGAACGTCGCGTTCGAGCGGATAAAGGCGTCGGTGAGGCTACGCGCGAGCCACTTGTTCCGTTCCCAGACCTCACGGCGGAGCACGATCAGGTGCTGCGGCGGATAGACCCCCGTGGCACGGAAATAGTCGCGCTCGACCACGCGGCAATCGGGGAAAAGGCGAACGATCGGCCCGTCTTTCGGGTGATAGCGCGCCGGGCGCGGCGGGCTGTAGATCGCCTCGAGATCGCCGGCGAGCAGCATCTCGGAGAGGAAACGGCCCTCCGCCACCGGATGCACGCCATCGGGCAGCTGGGCGTTGTGCTGCGCCGTCCAGCCCTTATCGACATCACCGATCCACCATTCGAGCCGGCCCGGCGGCACACCGATGAAGTTGAGGAAATGCCGGTACCAGATCGACCCGCTCGCTACCCAATCGTACATCCCGACCCGCTTGCCAATGAGGTCGGCAGGCGCGCGGATCGGGCCATCCTTGCGGACGTAAAGATCGCGCCCGGTGAAATTCCTCAGCGGGAACACCGGCAACGCGACAAAACTACGGTCGCCATTGTCGATGCGGCGCAAATGCCCGGCCATCGACGCCTCGCCGCCATCGACCGAAGGATCGGAAATCGCCCGGCGCAGCATCTCGGCGCGAGCGGGCCACGAGCCACCGGTGCCGTGGATCAAGGTGAGCTCGACCCCTTCGGCGGTGACGTCGCCGGTCATCAGCGGCGCGAGGCGCGCGTAATCGGCGCAGGTCAGGCGGATCGGTATGGCGGCCATCGCGTGTTCTCCTTTGGCGCGGGGACGCGGCGTCTGTCACAGTAAGGCGCGACCGCACGTCAGCGAAAGGTCTAGCCCATGACCCGCCATTTCGGCGTTCTTATCCCCTCGACCAACACAACCATCGAGATCGAATACACCAGGCTCCTGCCGCCCGAATGGCAGGCGCATTACGCGCGGGTGATGAGCAGCAACCACGGCAAGTCGCCGTTCGCCTCGCCGCTCGACGCCGATGTCGAATACCAGTCGAAGCTGCTGGGCACCGCGCGGGTCGAACTGATCATCCTGGTGCAGACCTCGGCGAGCCTTTTCGCCGACGATTACGACGACACCACGATCGCGCGGATCGAGAAGGCCTCGGAGGTCAAGGCGATCACCTCGGCCAACGCCATCGGCGAAGCGGCGCGGGCCCTGGGCGCGCGGCATGTGGCGCTGGTGTCGCCCTATTCGGAAGAGGTCAATGCCCGCGCCCGGCACTATTTCGAGGGCAAGCACGGGCTCAAGATCGCCGCGCTCGAAGGCTTCGCGGCCAAGGATTCCTACATGATCGGCAAGCTCGGCCCGGAGAACGCGCGCGACGCGTTCCGGCGCATCGACCGGCCGGAGATCGAGGCGTTTATCGTGCCGGGCGGCAATTTCCCGACGATGGCGTCGATCCCCGCATGGGAGCGCGAGTTCAAAAAGCCAGTCATCACCACCAACCAGGCAGCGCTGTGGTCGATGATGCGGACGCTTGGATCGAAGGACCGGCTGCAAGGCTTGGGCAAGCTGCTGGAGATGCCGGTCGCAGGTTGAAGACGGCCTATTTTTTGTGTAAACCTATGTGTGGAGATTCACACATGGCGACGAATCTGTCGATTGACCCCGGCCTGCTCGACCGAGCTCTTGAAGTGAGCGGTGAGCAGACAAAAAAGGCTGCCGTGACTAAAGCGCTTGAGGAATACATCGCTCGGCGCCAACAGAAGCGTCTGCTCGAGCTGATTGGAAAGCTCGAGTGGGATAAGGGCTTTGACTACAAGGCCGAGCGCTCGCGCAATTGAGCCTTTTTGTCGATACGAGCGTCTGGTCGCTTGCGTTGCGCCGCGACGGGCCACCTTCGTCGGCGGAAGTGCATGAGTTGGTGCGGGCCATCGAGGCCGGCGAGGAGCTGCTAACCACCGGCCTCGTTCTGCAAGAGCTTCTGCAAGGGTTTTCCGGACCGCGGAATCGAGCGCAGATCCTCGATCGTTTCGCCGCCCTGCCCCTGCTCGTACCCGACCGGCGCGACCACATCGACGCGGCGGAGCTCCGAAATACATGCCGCCGTCGAGGAATCCAGTTGGGCACGATCGATGCCCTTTTGGCTCAGCTGTGCCTCCGCCACGATCTGATAATGCTAACCACCGATGGCGATTTTTCTTTGATCGCAGAACACTGCGCTCTGAAATTGTGGATCGCGTCTGCTTAGGTGAGCACCGCCCGTGGCGATAGCCCGTGCCGTTGCGACCCGCTAGGATAATCGAATCGCGGGAGGGGGTAGACGGATGCTATTCAAATGCCTGCCGGAGGGGCGTCCGATCCCGGGCCGGTTTCCGGGGCCGGCGCACGGCCGCGGCAAGTGGTTCACCATCGACATCCACTGCCACTTGCTGACCGAAAAGGCCGAAAAGATGGTCGCCGATGCCGGCCTAACGATGGACTGGCGGCCGCGCCATCAATTCGCCAACGAGCTGACCCGCGAGACCAATCGCGAGCAGGCGCGGCGCACGCGGGTGCAGTTCACCTCGATCGAAAAGCGTGTTGCCGACATGGATCTGATGGGGATCGACATCCAGGCGATCACCCCCTCGCCGGCGCAGACGTTTTACAGCGTGCCGGCCGATCTCGGCATCGAGACCGCGAAAGTCATCAACGACAACATCGCCGAGATCTGCGGCAAGCACCCCGACCGCTTCGTCGGGCTCGGCACGGTGCCGTTCCAGGCGCCGGAGTTGGCGGTCGCCGAGCTTGAGCGGCTCCACAAATCGCTGGGCCTCAGGGGCATCGAGATCGCCACCAACGTGGCTGGGGCCGACCTCTCCGAGCCGCGCTTCCGCCCGATCTTCCAGCGCGCCGAGGAGCTGGGCCTGGTGCTGTTCATGCACCCGACCGGTTTTCCCGAGGCGAGCCGCTTCCGCGACCATTACTTCACCAACATCATCGGCAACCCGCTCGACACCACGGTCGCGGTGCATCATCTGATCTTCGGCGGGGTGCTGCAGGATTGCCCGAATTTGAAGCTGGTGCTGTCGCATGGTGGCGGCTACCTACCGGCCTATTCCGGGCGCATCGACCATGCCGCCGCGGCCCGGCCCGACACCTGCACCTGCCTGCGCCATATGCCGACGACGTACCTCAAGCGGCTCTATTTCGACACCATCGTCTACACCCACCACCAGCTCGAATATCTGGTCGACGAATACGGCGCCGACCATGTGCTGATGGGCACCGACTACCCCGCCGATATGGGCGAGGTCGATCCGATCGGCTTTATCGAGAGCACCAAGGTGCTCGACGACAACGAGCGCCGCGCGATCCTCGGCCGCAACGCCGCGCGGCTGCTCAATATCGAGATACCGCATAGCCACTGATTTCACGGAGGCGTCCAATGGCTGAAATCTTGGGGATCGGCTGCACCCACCGGCCGGTGATGCTGCGGCCCAACGAAGCCTGGACCTTTATGATGAAGGCCTCGCTCGACGATCCGGACATGCCGGAGCACATGAAAAACCCGGCGTCGTGGCCGGAAAAGCTGCGCGAGGAACTGGGCAACGATTGGGGCGCCTCGACCGCGGCGCGCTACCGCGAGGTCTATCGCCAGCACTTCGCCGAGGCGCGAAAGGCGCTCGACCGATTCAACCCCGACCTCATCATCATGTGGGGCGACGACCAGTACGAGAATTTCAAGGAGGACATCGTCCCGCCCTTCGCCGTGCTGGCCTATGAGGACCAGGACATCCAGCCGTGGGCGCATCGCCGCTCGCCCGACAACCCGTGGAACGAGCCGGCGGACAAGAGTTTCCGCGTGCGCGGCCACAAGGAAGCTGGCAAATACCTGGCGAACAAGTTGATCGAGGCCGGGATCGATGTCGGCTACGCCTACAAGCCGCTGCATCACAAGATGGGGCACGCGTTCGAGAACACGGTGCTGCTGTTGGACGACGACCGGCGCGGCTTCGACTATCCGCTGGTGCAGTTCAGTGTCAATTGCTACGGGCGGCGGGTCAACGCCGCGCGGGGCTTGCGCCTGCCGCTGGCGATGAAGGACGAGATCCGCAACCTCGACCCGCCCTCACCCAACCCGCATCGCTGCATGGAGGTCGGCGCCGCGACGGCGCGGATCATGGCCGACAGCCCGTGGCGCGTCGCGCTGATGGCGTCGTCGTCATGGTCGCACTCGTTCCTCACCGAAAAGAACTGGCAGTTGTGGCCCGACGTGGCGGCGGACCGTGCGCTCTACGACGCGCTGGAAGTTGGCGACTACGCCAAATGGCACGCCTACAAAACCGACCAGATCGAGGAGTCGGGCCAGCATGAGGTGCTCAACTGGTTTTGCCTGCTGGGCGCGATGGAGGCGCTTGGCCGCAAGCCCGACAAGGCCAGCTTCCTCGAATGCTGGGCCTTTGTCTCACCGGTGGTATTCGCGCATTACAACGCCTAGAGCGGGAGGAAACCATGCCCGGCCTCAACGATCTCATCGACGGCGACGCGCAACGCCTCGCCACCGGCTTCACCTTCACCGAGGGACCGCTCTATCACCCAGACGGGTTCTGGTACTTCGTCGATGTGCGGGAGTCGAAGTTCTATCGCATCAAACCCGGAAGCCCAGCCGAATTGCTGCGCGAGAACACCGGTGACGGAAATGGCACGACCTTCGACCCGCAGGGAAGGCTGGTGCTCTGCGAGGGCGGCAACCGGCGGGTGACGCGCTGGCCGGCCGACGGCAAGTTCGCCTCGCACGAGGTGCTGATGGACAAGTTCGAAGGCAAGCGCCTGTCACGGCCGAATGATGTCTGCTGCAAATCGGATGGCAGCCTCTATTTCACCAATCCAGGGCTGCGTATCCCTCTGGGCGAGCGTGAGCTCGACCCCTCGGCGGTCTACCGCGTCATGCCGAACGGCGCCAACGCCCATGTCGCCGATTTCGAATATCCGAACGGGCTCGCCTTCTCGCCCGATGAGCGGGTGCTCTATGTCGCCAACACGCGACACGCGGCCTACATCCACCGCATCGAGATGGACAGCGCCGGCACCATGGTGAGGCGCGGCATCTTCGCCGACATGTCGTCGGATGAGAAGATCGGCGTCCCCGACGGGATGAAGGTCGATGTCGAGGGCCGCGTTTGGTGCACCGGGCCCGGCGGTACCTGGGTGTTCGCGCCCGACGGCACTCGCATCGGCATCCTCAAGACGCCGGAAGTGCCGGCCAATCTCGCCTTCGGCGGACCCGACATGAAGACGATCTTCTTCACTGCGCATACGTCGGTCTACACCATGCGGGTGAAGGTTCCGGGATTGGCGGGGCACCCGTTCAAGAAGTGAAATTTCAAGTAGCGTAGGGCGGAAAAGCGCAGCGACTTCCGCCGATACTGCACAGCAAGTGGCGGATGACGCTTCGCTCATCCGCCCTACCGATTCAGCCCTGCAGCTTTCGCGCGGCCAGCTTCACCGCTTCCATGATCTGCGGGTAGGTGCCGCAGCGGCAGAGATTGCCCGAGAGGTAGTGACGGATCTGCTCGTCGCTCGGATTCGGATCCGCTGCCAATAACCGCGTTGTCATCAAGATAAAGCCCGGCGTACAAAAGCCGCATTGGAAAGCGCCGGCTTCGATAAAGGCTTCCTGCACCGGGTGCAGCGCGTCGCCGTCCGCGAGCCCCTCGACGGTGACGATCTCGGCGCCGTCGGCGAAGGCGGCGAGGTAGAGACAGCCCGAGACCGCCGCGCCATCGACCAGCACGGTGCAGCAGCCGCACAAGCCCTGGCCGCAGCTTTCGCGCGGCCCATAGAGCGCGAAGCGGTCGCGCAGCACATCGACCAGCGTCTCGTGCGGCGCCACGATGCATTCGGCGGCGGCGCCGTTGAGCGTGAATCGGATGGTGCGCGGCGCGGCGCTCATCATTCCGCTCCCTTAGTCCTCTGGCAGCGGGTCGCCGGCTGCATGGCGCAGCGCGCGATAGACCGCCTCGGCGGTGATCGGCAATTCGGTGATGCGCACGCATACCGCGTCGTGGATCGCGTTGGCGATCGCTGGCGACACCGCGAAGGTGCCGGTTTCGCCGACGCCCTTGGCGCCGTAGGGGCCGCTTTCCTGGCGCGCGGCGACACTCTCGCCGGTCATCAGCCCGGGCATGTCGCGGATGCCGGGGATTTTGTAATCGGCAAAGGACGGGTTGCGCAGTTGCCCGTCGGTAAACACCATCTCCTCGCTCATGGTGAAGCCGAGCTGCATCACCGCGGCACCGGTCAGTTGCGTCTCGACGATGCGCGGGTTGATCGGGGTGCCGGCATCGGCGACGTTGACGAGGCGCAGCACACGCACACGTCCGGTTTCGGTATCGACCTCGACCTCGGCGCCGCTGCCGCCGGTCATCCAGTAGGGTGTCGCGTTCGGGGTGAGGCCGGTTGCGTGGTCGGGCGAAACGTAATCCGGGACGAAACTGCCCGAACCGACCACCGTCCCGGCCTGCATCCCATATTTGCGGCGAAAGATTTCGGCGATCGGCAGGTTGGTGCCGGCCGGGACCCCGGCCTCGGCGGCCATCGCGGCGAGCTTGGCCTCCACCTCCTCGGCGGCGCGGCGCACCGCGTTCCCCATGTGAAACGTCGAGCGCGAGCCCAAGGTGCCCATGTCGTAGGGCGTCATGTCGGTGTCGGGGGCGACGACGCGCACCGCCTCGGCCTCGATGCCGAGCGCCTGGGCGGCGATCTGCGCCAGCGCCGTGGTCGAACCCTGCCCCATATCGACCGTGCCGCAATAGAGCGTGGCGCCGCCGTCGGCGGCGACCGCGATGGTGGCGACCGAGGTGGTGGGCGAAATGCTGGCCTTCATGCCGATGGCGATCCCGCGCCCACGCCGAATCGTGCCGCTGCCGCGATCGAAGGGCTGACCCCAGCCGATGCGTTGCACCACGCGATCGAGCACCGCTTCGGTCGCGGTGTCGCGCAGCACTGTGCCGGTCGCCTGCGGCAGCCCGTCCTTCAACAGGTTCTTGCGGCGAAATTCGACCGGATCCAGGCCGAGCGCGCGGGCAATCAAATCGGCGTGGCTCTCATAGGCCCAGACCAGCTGTGGACAGCCAAAGCCGCGCAATGCCCCGGCGGTCGGCCGGTTGGTGTAAGTCTCATAGGAGTCGATCGCGACATTCGGGATGTCGTAGGGACCGGCCGCCGAGAACCCGGATTTCTGGGCGACGCGCGGGCCGATATCGGCATAGGCACCACCATTGTAGATGACCTCGCAGTATCGCGCGGTGAGGCGGCCATCCTTGCTGACCGCGCTCTTGATGCGGAAGGTCGAGCCGTGCTTCGAGATGGTGAAGAACTGCTCCTCCATCGTCAGCGCGACCTTGACCGGGCGGCGCGCGATGAGCGACAGCGCCACCGCCAGCGCCTCCAGCTTGACGTAGACCTTGGCGCCGAAGCCACCACCCAAGAACGCGGTGCGCACCCGCACGCGGTTTTCCGGCAGGCCCAAGAGGCGGGCGATCTCGACCCGGACGGTGGATGGGGTCTGGGTCGAGCTGTGCACGGTGACTTGCGCATCCGTCGCGTCGGCGACAGCGACATGCGGCTCCAACGGCGTGTGCATCTGCTGCGGAGTGCGGAATGTGTGCTCGAACACGTGGTCGGCCTCGGCGAAGGCCTTGTCCACGTCGCCCAGGCGCAGATGGTAGTCGAGCGCGACATTGGTATCGCGCTTGCCGGCGAGGTGCTTCAGATCGGCGAACATGCCGGCCGGCTTCAGCTCGTCATGCACATAGGCGGTCGAGGTCATCGCCTCGACCTCATCGTAGACCGCAGGAAGCTCCTCGTAATCGACTGATATTGTTTGCGCGGCAGCCTCGGCGATCTTCGGGTCCTCGGCAAGGACGACAGCGACCGGCTCGCCGGCGAAACGGACCTTGCCGAGCGCCAGGATGGGCTGGTCGTGAAACGCCGGGCCGAAATACGGGTCGGGGATGACCGCGAGGATGTCGTCGCCGATCACGACCGAATGCACGCCGGGCATCGCCTTGGCGGCGCTGGTGTCGATGCTCCTGATGCGTGCGTGCGGCACGGTGCTACGGTGGATCTTGGCATGCAGCATCCCGGGCAGGCGCAGATTATGGATGTATTCGGCGCGGCCGGTGACCTTGGCGCGCGCCTCGACCCGCGGCAGCGAGCGGCCGATCTGGCTGCCGGTCGCGATCTTCGCCTCGCTCATGCGGCGAGCGCCTTTTGCAGCGCGCGGCGCAGGTGAACCTCGACCAGCACGCGCTTGTAGGACGCCGAGCCGTGTAGATCGCCGACCACCGGCGCCTCGGCGGCGGCACACCTGCCGGCCTCGCGCAGCAGCTTGTCATCGAGCCGTCGGCCGGCGAGCAGCGCTTCGGTTTGGGGTAGCCGCAGGGCGGTTTCGGTGGCGGCGCCGATCGCGACGCGCACGTCCGCTGACCCGACCGAGACCGCGACACCAAGAGCCGGCCAATCGTCGGCCGAGCGTGCGGTGACCTTGGCGTAGGCGGCTTTACGGCCGGTTTGCGGCGGGACGACAAGCGCGGTGATCAGCTCATTGTTGCCTAGCACCGTCGCCATGTAACCGGTGAGGAGCGCTTCAACCGGGATGTCGCGCTCACCGCCCGGCCCCACCGCGCGCACCGAGGCGCCGAGCGCGATCAGCACCGGCGGCAAATCCATATGCGGGTCGCCATGGGCGAGATTGCCGCCGATTGTCGCGACATTGCGCACCCGGACATTGGAGTGGGTTAGCAAGGTGTCGGCGATCACCGGCGCCGCGCGGCGCACCGCGTCCGACCGTTCAATCTCCGCCAGCCGCACCATGGCGCCGATCTCGAGGCCGCCATCCGGGGTCGCGGCGATGCTCGTCAGGCCCGGCCCGAGAGCGCGCAGGCTGACGAGGCGCTGCGGCCGGTAAAGCCCCGATTTCATCATCAGCATTAGCGCGGTGCCGCCGGCGATCGGCCGCACGTCGGGGTCGTCGGGGTCGAGCAACGCCAGCGCCTCGGCGAGCGTTGCCGGCTCCATGAGCTCGAACGGGGTCATTGAAGCGCCATCCGCTATCCGCCCGGTTCCCTTCGCGCTCCGGCGACTATAGGCTCTGCCGAATGAGGCTGGCGATCCCCGATCTGATCTCGAACTCCTACTTTCCCGCGCTCGCGGCCGCCGAGCTTGGGCATTTCGCGCGGCACGGGCTCGACGTGCAGGCGGAGCTGATCTTCCCGGTCGATCGCGCCTATGAGGCGCTGCGCGATGGCGAGGTGGATTTCGTCGCCGGCGCGGCGCATGGCGCGCTCGCCGCGTTCCCGGCGTGGCGCGGGGTCAAGCTGTTGGGCGCGCTGGCGCAGGGCATGTATTGGTTCCTGGTGATGCGCAAGGAACTCGGCATCGCCCGCGGCGACCTCGCGGCGTTGAAGGGCAGGCGCATCGGCGCGGCACCGTGGGTCGAGATGGGGCTGCGCCGGCTGCTGATCGCCGCCGGGCTCGACCCAGCGACGAACGGGATCACCATCGCCCCAGTGCCGGGCGCCACCGGCACGACGACCAATTTTGGACTCACCGCCGCACAAGCGCTCGCCAACGGCAAGATCGACGGGTTCTGGGCCAATGGGATGGCGACCGAGATCGCGGTGACGAGCGGCACCGGCAACATCGTCCTCGACGTGCGCCGCGGCGACGGGCCGCCGGGCTGTTTCGACTACACCTTCGGTGCGCTGGCAACGACCGAGCGGCTGATCGACAAATCCCCGGATTTCGCCGCAGCGGCACTGCGCGCGCTGGTCGACGCGCAGGCCGAGCTTAAGGCCGACGTGACGAAGGCCATGATTGTCGGCGGCAAGCGCTTCCCGCCGCGCGAGACCGAGCTGATCGCCCAGATCGTCGCGCGCGAACTGCCGTACTACGACGCGACGATCGGCGAGCAATCGATCGCCGGCGTGATTGGCTTCGCACGCGATCTGGGTATCCTCAACGAGAATGTTGAGTATCGCGATATTGTCGCCACGCAATTCTCGCATCTCTGGTCAAACGCATGAGAACCGGCGCCGAATACCGCGAGGCGCTGCGCGATGGCCGCGTGGTCTATGTGATGGGCGAAGGCCGTATCGACGATGTGACCACGCATCCCGCGACCAAGGCGATGGTCGAGGAGTACGTCGCCTGGCACGACCGCCACCGCGATCCCGACTGGGCGGATACGCTGTTGAAGGCGGATGGCACGCCCTGGGCCTTCACCGAGCCGCGCAGCAGTGCCGACCTCATCGGCATGGGCCGTTCCTACGCGAAGACCGAATTCGTTTCCGCCGGCAACATCACCCATGACCCGGCCTACGGGCATCTGATCGCGCTCGGTGTGCTAAACGCGGTCGCCGAGCACAAGGCGGGGCCGGAGCATGTCGCCCGCGCCGAGGCCTACCGCAAGCTGATCGCCGAGACCGGCCGGTTCCTGACTTTCAGTTCAGGCTCGGCGATGATCGGCTACCGGTTGCGCCCCGACCCGACCGAGCGCGCGGCGTTGAAGATCGTGCGCGAGACCGACACCGGCATCGTCGTCACCGGGCGGATCGGGATGCATACCAGCCCGTGTTATGCCGAGGACATCTATGTCGGCTCGCTATGCGGGGTGCAGCTCGACGGACACGCGGTCAGCTTTGTCGTCGAGGTCGCGGCCAAAGGCGTCACCACGCTGTGCCGCAAGATCGCGCCGCGCGATCCCAACCCGTTCCTGGCGCCGCTCTCCAACCGCTTCGACGAATTGGACGGCACGCTGTGGCTCGACGAGGTGCTGATCCCGTGGGAGAGGGTGTTCCTGGTCGACCAATCGCCCGAGCCGGTGGCGCGCTGGCTGATGTGGCATCACCTCTACGGCTGGGGCGCGCGGGCGGAGTTCTCGCTCGGGATCGCGCTCGCCGTCACCGACGCAATGGGCCTCAAGGAGAACGACGCTACCGTCGAATATCTGATCGATCTGATGGCGACGGTGCAGACGATCCGCGCCTGCCAGATCGCCGCGACGCACGACCCCGAGACCACTTTGCTCGGCTCCGCAGCGCCAAACCATCGCCATGTGATGGCGGGCGGGATCACGCTGTTCAAGACGCGCCAGCTGGTCAGCGAGATCCTGCGCATCGTGCCGGGCTCGTCGTTGGTAGTGGCGCCGTCGGACAAAGACCTCGCCGCGCCGGGTCTCGCGTCGGGGCTTGAGGAAGCCTTCGCCGGTGGCGGTTACTCCGCGAAGCAGCGCGCGGCGATCCTGCAGCTCGCCTGGGACCATGTATCGTCGGGGCTCGACGGCCGCGAGTCGGCGTTCGAACTGCACGCCAGCGGCGGCATGCCGTCCTGGCGCGGGCGGCTGCGCCAGAGCTTTTCCGACTACAACGAGCTGGCGAACGCAGTAGTGAAGCAGCTCGATTGCGACATGCCGCAGATCGATCTCGGCGGCATCCCGGCACGGCCGATGGCGCCGCGCCGGGTCAATGCGCCACCGCTAGGCGGAGAAAAAAAATGAGGACCGGCGCCGAATACCGCGCGGCGCTGCGCGATGGCCGCAAAATCGTGATCATGGGCGGCGGCGAGATCGAGGATGTGGCGAAGCATCCGGCGACCGCCGCGATGGTCGAGCAATACGTCGCCTGGTACGACCGCCACTCCGACCCCGAATGGACCGGCACGCTGGTCAGCCCCAGCGGCACGCCGTGGGCGTTCGTCCTACCGAAGACGGCGGAGGAAGTGCGCGCCCTCGGCCAGGCGATCACCAAGACGATCTTCCTTTCCGCCGGCAACATCACCCATACGCCGCTCTACGGTCACCTGATCGCGATGGGGGTGCTGGTCGCCGCGGAGACGCGCAACGCGGCGCCGCATTACATCGCCAATGCCGAGGCGTATCGCCAGGGGATCGTTCGCGACCAGCGCTTCGTCACCTTCTGCGGCGGCGCGGCGATCATCGGCCAGCGGCTGCAGCCGAACCCCGCCGACCGGGTCTCGGTCAAGATCGTGCGCGAGACCGACAAGGGTATGGTCGTGCGCGGCCGGCTTGGCATGCACACCAGCCCCGCCTATGCCGAGGAGGTCTATGTCGGGCACCTGACCGGATTGCAGATCGACGGCCACCCGGTCGGCTTTATCGTGCCGGTCGGCGCGGCGGGGGTGACGACCCTCTGCCGCAAGCCGGCGGTACGCGAGCAGAGCGCGTTCATGGCGCCGCTCTCCAGCCGTTACGACGAGCTCGACGGACAGATGTGGCTCGACGATTTGCTGATCCCGTGGGAGCGCGTCTTCGCCGTCGACCCGGCGCCCGAGGCGATCCCGCGCTGGCTGCGCTGGCACCACCTCTACGGCTGGCTGGCCAAGGCCGAGTTCACCCTCGGCCTGGTGCTGGCGCTGACCGACGCGATGGGGTTGAAGGACCACGACGCGACCATCGAATACCTCGTCGATGTCATTGCCGAGGTGCAGACGGTGCGCTCCTGCATCGCCGCCGCCGAATACGATCCGGAGTTCACGCCGACTGGGTACTGCGTGCCGAACCACGCGCATCTCGCCGCCGGCGGTATCGCCCTCTTCAAGGCGCGGCAGCGGATCAGCGAAATCCTGCGCATCGTGCCGGGTTCGTCGCTGGTGGTGGCGCCGGGCGATAGCGACCTGGCGATCCCCGAGTTGGCGCAGGGGCTGGAGGAGAGCTTCGGTGGCGGCGGTTACACCGCGCGGCAGCGCTCGGCGCTGTTGCAACTGGCTTGGGACCACGTGTCGTCGGCGCTCGACGGGCGCGAGTCGGCGTTCGAGCTGCATGCGAGCGGCGGCCAGCCCGGTTGGCGCCATTGGCTGCGGCGCAGCTTCAAGGACTACAACCAGCTCGCCAACGCGGTGCTCGACTTTATCGACCTGGAGATGCCGGAGATCGATGTCAGCGGTATCGGCACGGCGATGTCCGCCGCGCGGCGGACAGTGGGTCTGGCGCCACGGAAGTAGGAGGCTTCGATGACCACGGTCGCGATCGTCGGCGCCGGGATCGGCGGGGTCTATCTCGCAGCGCATCTCGGCGCGCTCGGCGCCAGGTTGCGGCTGACCGACCGCGACGACAGCCGCCTCGCCGATATTCGCGCGCATGGTGGGCTCGATGTCGAGGCGGACGGCACGACCGCCTTCTCCGCCATCGAGCGGGTGACAACCGACCCGGCCCAAGCGCTCGGCGGCGCCGACGTGATTGCGGTGTGCACAGGGGGCATCTATCAGGAAGGCGTGGCGCGGAGCTTGGCGCCGCTGCTGCGCGACGGGCAGATCATCCTGTTGATTCAGGGCAATACCGGCGGCGCATTGGCCTTCCGGCTAGCCCTCGGCCAGGCCGGCTGCAGCGCCGCGGTCGATATCGCCGAGATGGACAATTACCCCTATTCCTGCTGGCGGGTGTCGCCGACCCACATCAAGCCCATCGTCAGCAAGAAGTTCCTGCAGATCGCGGCGTTTCCCGGCAATCGCACCAGTGCGGTTTTCGCGCGGCTCGGGCCGCTCTTCCCGCACGCGGTCGCGGCGCCGACCGTCGCCTCGACCGGGTTCATGAACGCCAACGCGATGCTGCACGTCGCCAATTGCGTCGCCAATGCCGGCAAAATCGACCGCGGTGAGGGCTATAAATTCTACGCCGAGGGCGTGACTCCCGCGGTCGCGCGGCTCTATCAGGCGATCAATGCCGAGCGGGTTGCGGTCGCCGCCACGCTCGGCGCCGAGGTGCCGACATTGGAAGACTGGTTCGAGCGCACCTACGGGGTGCGCGGCGCAAGCCTGTCGGAGACTTGTCAGCTGCTGACCTCCAACAGCGACGGCCCCTATCAGGCGACCGGCACACCCAAATCCTGGGACCACAAATACATCGCCGAGGATGTGCCGGTCGGGTTGATCCCGATGCGCGCGCTCGGCGAGGCGGCTGGCGTTCCGACCCCGGCGATCGACGCGGTGATCACGCTTGCGCAAACGCTGGCCGGCAATGATTTCGCCGCGAACGCCCGCACCCTCGACCGCATGGGCCTTGCCGGAATGGATGCCGGGCAGATCAGGCGGACGCTGGCGGAAGGGTTCCGCTAGGCGCGTTTCCCCTTCCTAGCGAGGAAATCCTTGAAACCGTCGCGCGGATGGCCGGCGAGGAGCCAGGTGGCGCGGGCCTCGTCCTCAAACTCGTAGCGCTCGTGCAGCGACATGCCGGCGCCTTCGTGCAGCAGGCGTTTCAGGCCCTGCACCATGCGCGGATCGTTCTTGGCGATCATCTGACCCATCTCGATCGCGGTCTCGCGCAACTTCGCCGAGGGGACGATCAGGTTGAGCAGACCGATCCGTTCCGCCTCCTCGGCGGCGACAACCCGGCCGGTGAACAGCAATTCCTTGGCCTTGGGCCAGCCGACCAGGAGCGGCAGCGACCAGCTCGAATTGACCCGGCCGTAGCTCGCCGCGAGGAAGCGAAACTGCGTCTTCTCGCAACCGATCCGAATATCGAGGCTCGACGACAGCAACGCCGCGCCGCCATAGGCGAGCCCGTTGATCGCGCCGATGATCGGTTTCGCATAATTGGCGATGTGCCAGGAAATCTCGCCGCGCCGGGCCTGGCGTTGCGCCAGCTCGTCGGAAGACAGATCGGCCATCTCGTGGATATCGGCGCCGGCCGAGAAGGCACGCTCTCCAGCGCCGGTGATGACGACGGCCCGGGTCGCGTCGTCTTCCTCGAACCCGGTCAGCGCCTCATCGAGCTCGCGCACCAGGTCGAAGCTTAGGGCGTTCAATTTATCCGGGCGGTTCAGGGTGATGAACCCGACCCCGTCGAGGCGTTCGCTGATAATGAAATCGTATTCCATGCCCGGCGCTCCTTCCCTCCCGCTTGCGCCGCGATAGTATCAGCCTGGGCCACCGAAGCCAGGGAGACGGCCCAGGGAGGCGGGCATGCGCACACAAGCCGAGAAAGCGGCGATCTTCCAGGAGCTGCACCGGCGCCCCGGCGCCTTCATCATCCCAAACCCGTGGGACGCCGGCACCGCCCGGCTGCTCGCCTCGCTCGGCTTCAAGGCGCTGGCGACGACCAGCCTCGGCCTTGCCAACATTCACGGTCGCGGCACGGTCAGCGCCGACGAGATCATCGCCAACGCGCGGATGATCGCAGAAGCGACCGATCTCCCGACCAACGGCGACCTGGAAAACTGCGGCGCCGACGAGCCGGAAGAAGCGGCCGAGATGATCCGCCGCGCCAGCGAAGCTGGACTGGCCGGCGGCTCGATCGAGGATTTCACCGGTGACCGAGCGGACCCGATTTACGGGTTCAACCTCGCGGTCGAGCGGGTCTATGCCGCGGTCGAGATGGCGAAGAGCCTGCCGATCCCGTTTGTGCTGACCGCGCGGGCGGAGCAGCTGATCCATGGCAGCACCGACCTCGACGAGACGATCCGGCGGCTGCAAGCTTTCGAGCAGGCCGGCGCGGACGTGCTTTACGCGCCGGGCCTCAAAGACCTCGACACGATCCGCACGGTCGTCGCATCCGTGTCGAAACCGGTCAATGTGGTGATGACCCATGCCGACCCGTCGATCACCGCCGCCCAGCTCGGCGAAATCGGCGTGAAGCGGATCAGCATCGGCGGCAGCGGGTCGCGCTTCGCCCTCAACGCCTTCATGGGCGCCGCGCGCGAGATGGCGGAGCACGGCACCTTCACTTTTGTCGGCGAGAACCCACCCTGGGCGCAGCTGCTAGAGGGGTTCGCCAAGGGCAAAGGTTAGGTGCAATATTAAACCTGACCAAGCGGGAGGGCAGGCAGATGGCTGGCAGTCTTGACGGCATCCGGGTCTTGGAATTGGCGCGTTACCAGGCGGGCCCGCGCGGCGGCATGATCATGTCCGACCTCGGCGCCGAGGTCATCAAGATCGAGAAGCTGGGCGGCGAGGAAACCCGCCGCTCAGAGCCGGTGGTGAAGGGCGTCAGCGTCTATTTCACCGTCTACAACCGCGGCAAGAAGAGCCTGTGCATGGATTTGCGCACGGCGAAGGGCAAGGAAATCTTCGCCGAACTGGTCAAGACCGCTGACGTGGTGCTGGAGAACTTCCGCCCCGGGACGATGGCGCAGATGGGTTTCGCCTACGAAGACCTCTGCAAGATCAAACCCGACATCATCCTGACCTCGGTGTCCGGGTTCGGCCAGTACGGACCCTACCGCGAGCGCCCGGCCTTCGACCCGCTCGGCCAGGCGATGAGCGGGCTGATGGACTTGACCGGCAAGCCGGTCGGCACCCCGCTCGGGGCGGCGACGTCGCTGGTCGACCGCTACACCTCGCTGCACGCGACGATCGGGACGCTGGCGGCGCTGCATCACCGCGACAAGACCGGCGACGGCCAGCTGGTCGATTGCTGCCTGATGGATTCGGCGCTGACGATGGTCGAAATCCCCACCGCCTATTATTTGCTGACCGGCGAGGAAGGTGGCGAAGGCGGCAGGCCACCGTATAAGGCCAAGGACGGTCACGTGGTGATCTCGGCGTCGGGCCAGGCGATGGCGACCCGGCTGATCCAGATCGCCACCGGCGACAAGGACGCTTCGGCCGCCGGCTTTACCAGCCGGGTCGGCCAAGGCGACGCGCGCAAGCAGGCGGTGGCGAAATGGTGCGCGGAGAACACCGTCGACCACATCGTCAAAACGCTGCTCGAGGCGGAAATCCCGGTGGCGCCGGTCAAGACCATCCCGCAGGTCGCGGTCGACCCGCATCTGTGGGAGCGCGAGATGCTGGTGAAGATGCCCGACGCGGTCGCCGGCGAGGTCTTCGTTCCCGGCGCGACGATCAAGATGTCGAAGACCCCAGGCCGCGTCGGCCACGTGCCGGTGCCGGGCGAACACACCGACGCGGTGCTCTCCGGTATCCTCGGCTACGACAAGGCGACGCTCGCGGCGTTGCGGGCGGAGAAGGTGATCGGGTGACTACGATTGTGAGAGTTCGCGCCTAAGCTCACGGTCGTCCCAATCGCCATGCCACCGTCTCACTTCTGATTTAAGCTCTTCAACGTCGCGTTTTAGGTCACGCAGAAAGTGGGCGGGTGCTGCAGCGTAAGCAGCGCTTCTCGCCGTGTTAATCGCAATGAGTGCGAGCGCCACGAGGACACTAACCTGATACCAATGATCGTACAGCCAGTCGCCCATCCGAAACTCCCTAACCGCCTAGCGCTTGTCGAGCGCAAGCGTAGGCTTGAATTTCTCAATAAGGACGTTGAATTGGTCAACAAACCAGTTGGATAGATCGGCGCGCTCTGCGGCGAGCCTGGTCCGCTCTTCGCCAATCGGTAGCGTCTCATCGGCAAGCTTACATACGGTTATGTGGAGCGCGACCGCCTTGCCTCTAATTTCGCCGAGATAGTCATCTAGCGCTTTGTCGAAAAGAAAGACCGATTTGCCGGTATCACGCGCGAACGCCGAATAGCTCGCATCTGACACGTTGCTCGTTTCGAGTACCTCAATCAGCAGCTTTTGCGTTGCTTCAAAGACCGCAAATCTACGATCGAACAGGTCATGTTGAAGTCGAACCGAAGCAAATTTGGCCTGTTCATCGGCTATGTCGGCTTGGCGCTTTGCGATCATTATCTGGCCCTGCCCCAGCCGCCAAGTGACGTATACCGCGACACCTGCAGCAATGACGGTTGCCGCTGGCCCGGCAAGCTGAATGAGATTGCACACAACAAAATTCCGACTGGAGGGCTTATTTGTCCGAGAATCAGTTTACCTTGGCAGTAGCCCTTTCACACCCGAATCCGCTTCAGCGCGTTAGCCCCAGTCTCGGCTCTAGGAGGACCTGTGGATCAAGCCAACACCTTCCCGTGGAGGACCGAGGATCATCTCGAAACCGCTCAAGATATCGCGACGTACCTTGAGGCCGTTTTCGAAGATGGCGACCCGAAACTAATTTCCCACGCACTCGGAACTGTCGCGCGCTCGACGCGAAGATTTCGATCAAACCCAGGATAAGTCGAGTGATCGAACCCCGCACCGTCACCCTCTACACCGACTACAAGAGCCCCTATGCCTACCTGGCGAAGGACCCGGCCTATGCACTGGCGCGCGATTTCGGCGTGCGGCTCGACGTGTTGCCCTATGTGCTGAACATCCCAGATTTTCTCGGCTCGGCGAAGCTCGACGCGGCCGGCAATGTCGTCGAAGAGCAGCGCAGCGCGCATCAGTGGCGCCGGGTCAAATACAGCTACATGGATTGCCGGCGCCAGGCGCGGAAGCGCGGGCTCACCATCCGCGGCACGGTCAAAATCTGGGACACGGTGCTTGGCGCGTGCGGGCTGCTATGGGCGAAGCGCCAGGGCGACGCGGTGTTCCGCGGCTATCACGACCGCGTCTTCGAGCGGTTCTGGAAGCGCGAGCTCGATATCGAGGACATCGCTGTGGTGACGGGTGTGCTGGCGGAAGCCGGCGCCGACACCGCCGGCTTTGCACCCTACGCGGCCACGGAAGGCCCGGCCGAGGTCGATCGCATCCGGACCGAAGCCGAGGCGGCCGGCGTTTTCGGCACGCCGACCTTTGTCATCGACGGCGAACTCTTTTGGGGCAGCGAGCACCTGCCCGACATCCGCGAGATTCTGCGAAGGCCATCCTGAGCGCTGTGGCCGACCGTTTGACGCGGTTGACATTTGTCCTCTTAAAGAGACATTCTTGAATGGTAGAAATTCGGCAAACCGAGACCTTCGCGGCTTGGTTCGTCAAATTGCGCGATCGCGCCGCGAAAGCTCGAATACTGGTGCGGATAGATCGATTGTCGCTTGGCAATCCGGGTGATGTCCGACCGGTCGGAGAAGGCGTGTCGGAGATGCGGATCGATTACGGTCCGGGATACCGAGTTTACTTTGTTGGTCGCGGAGCGCAGGCGGTCGTGTTGCTCGCGGGCGGCGATAAGAGCACCCAGGATCGCGATATCGACATTGCGCTACGGCTCGCGCGCTCGCTCTAGGATAAGATTTGATGACCAAGACCAAGACGATCTCCTGGAGAACTGAGGATTACCTTGGCACCCCCGAGGACATAGCGTCCTACCTGGAGGCCGTTTTCAAGGACGGCGATCCCGAGTTGATTGGCCACGCTCTGGGCGTCATCGCACGGTCGAAAGGCATGACCGAAATCGCCCGCAGCACCGGCCTCGGCCGACAGAACCTCTATAAGGCCTTGTCGCCGGACGGACGGCCCGAATTTGCCACCGTCCTCAAGGTGGTGAAGGCGCTCGGTCTGAAACTCACCGTGGCCGCAGAGTGAGGCGCGGCTAGGCGACTGCCACCGCGAACTTTGACAAATGGTTGCCCGGTGTCTCGATGACCATGCTGGTCCGGGGCAGCGAGCACCTGCCCGACATTCGGCAGATGCTCGCACAAGTGCCCTAGAGCGGGTCAGGCCGCGGCTTCGTTGAGCCCCTGCATCTGGGTTTCGAGCTCGGCCAGGCTGAGGCCGCCCGGCGAGGTGCCCTTGCTCTCGATCCACGTCTGGTCGGCGATCGCGTAAACCTCGTCGACATAGGCCGCGAAGAACGCCCAGGTCATCGTGTAGTATTGACCCCACGAGATCACCCGGGCGCCATTGGCGTCGTAGCCCGCGAGCACCACCGCACGCCCACCGACGATCTGGGTATCGGTCTGCTGAACATCCCAGACATCAGGCGGCACCTGGGGCGCCGCCGGCACGATGAACTGCGGCACGTTGAAGCCGATATAGGCCACGCCGCAATCGTTTATCGTGCGTTTGACGTCGTCGATGTTGCGCGGATCGACCTCGACGAAAGCGGCGATCTTGTGCCGTGTCTTGCCGTCGGGTCCGGTTGGGGTGCCCGAGCGGAGCAGATAGGTGAGAACGTGCTGCTCGTTGCCGCCGGGGCCTTCGCCGGGGGTGCGCGGGTTGTAGCCGCAGGCGCGGATATAGAGGTCCTTTACGTCGAGGTCTGGCTGGGTGACCATCGGCGGGCTGGCGTTGAAGCTCCATACCTGCAGGGCGTGATAGACCGCGGCGCAGGTGCAGTCGCCGAGCGTATCGTTGAGCATCATGCCGAGATTGCTCGGCATGGCGGTCGTCCAGTTTACGCTGGGCGGCGGTGGCGGCAGCGCCTGCCCCGCCAGCAACGCGCTCATATGCGGCACTCGAGGATCAAAGGTGCGATTCAAGCGGCCAAGCTTGTGGGGGCCAGCGGTATACGACATCGATACCTCCATTTGCGGGGGGACGAAAATTTCACTCAAGGTTCAGCGTGGTTGCGACACTGCCTTTCTCGGGACGCAAAAGGGCCGCGCTTGCGCGCGGGGAAGCGCCCCGGCGGAAGGTTTCCAGGGTCGGGTTAAAGACGGAATCATCCGCATCAAGGTGAGCGGCCATGCGCGCGCTCCGCGGCAGGGTTCGCCGATACCTAACGATAGAACGGCGTTACTCTACTGACGCGGGATTATTACGACAATCTGTTTCAATTTTCGGACAATGTCGCGGCTCCGAGGCTAAGTTGGAGCTGACCGCGGTCAGGCCGGGACCCGGGGCCGATCGGCCCAACAGATCCACAACGCCGAGAGGATCAACAGGCCAAACGCGATCGGGCCGTGCGGACTGGCATGGCTGGTCTGCAATTCCCAACCGAAAGCGACGAGCAAGATCAGCGGAGGCCATGATGCCCTGCGCGTCAGCAACAAGGCGAGTGCGGCGGCAAGCGAAGCGGTGAATACCGCCCAGGAGCCGGTCAAGCTGATAAAGGACCCTACGCCACCCACCCATGGGTCCTGCCAGTTCGTGTCGAGCAGGAGCTTGACGCCGGTCACCTGCTCAGGCGTGAGGCGTCCCGCGGCGGCGAGCGCCTCGGTATTGATCATCGCGCGGCCAAGACCGAAGCCACCAATCGCGTCGAGGGCGGTGTAATAGATCAGGAAGACGAAGGTCGCGGCGCGCGACAACCACGCCAGCGTCACCGCGAGCCCGCCGTCGCTCGGCCCGACCCGGGCGTCGAGAAGCCACAGACCGATCGCGACCAGCCCGACGAGCGGGGTCTGGATCATGTGCAGCAGGAACCACCATTCCGGCCCCGGGTACGCCAATGCCTGGTGTTCCGGGGCATAGGGCTCCGGCTTCGACAGGAATTCGTACATCCCGGGCTGCGCGGTAAACCCCGCGGGGTGAAACAATTCGACGGCGAGCAGCCCAGCCGGCGCGACAACGAGGCAGAGCAGGAAAAGAGGCCGGAGCCTCATTCGACCCGCGCCGCCAGCTTCGACAAATGATAGCCGGTATCGCCGAAGCTGTGCTCGATAACCATGCAGCGGCGGAAATAGTGGCCGACCGCGTATTCCTCGGTCATGCCGATGCCGCCATGGAGCTGCACCGCGTTTTGCGACACGAAGCGCGCCGCCTGGCCGACTCCGACCTTGGCGGTGGAGAGGTCGTGGGCGCGCTGCTCGGCGTTGTCGTCATCGATCATGATCGCCGCCAGCATCGCCAGGCTGCGGCCCTGCTCCAAGGACATCATCATCTCGGTGGCGCGGTGCTGCAGCGCCTGGTTCTCGCCGATCGCCTTGCCGAACTGCACGCGCGTTTTCATATACTCGATGGTCATCGCCAGCATGGTTTCCATCGCGCCGACCGCCTCGGCGCTGGTCGCCATGATGCCGGCCTCGGTGACGCGCTCGATCGTCGCGAGGCCCCGCCCCGGCTCGCCAAGCGCATCGGCGCTTGATACTTCGACGTCGCTCAAAGAAATGTCCGCCGCGGCGGTGCCGTCACGCATCTTGTAGCTGCGCCGCGCGACGCCGTTAGCCTTGGCGTCGACCAGGAACAACCCGATGCCGTCGGAATCGTGACGGTCGCCGGAGATTCGGGCGCTGACGATCAGCTTGTCAGCGCTGTCGCCGTGCACGACGACGGATTTGCTGCCGTCGAGCCGCCAACCGCCTGGCGTCTTCTTCGCGGTGGTCAGCACATCGGCAAGATCGTAACGCGCCTGGCGCTCGCCATGCGCCACCGCCAGCCGCAGGCTGCCATCGACGATTTGCGGTACGATCGCCGCGTTCTGCGCCGGGCTGCCGGCGTGGCCGAGCGCGGTGCCGGCCAGCACCACCGTCGCCAGATAGGGTTCAAGCGCCAGGACGCGGCCGAACGCCTCCATCACGATCATCACGTCGACGGCATTGCCGCCAAACCCGCCATGTTCCTCGGCGAACGGCAGACCCAGGAGGCCGAGCTCGGCGTATTGCGCCCACATCGCGGGGCTGAAGCCGTCGGGCTCGGCGAGATACCCCTTGCGCGTGTCGAAGCCGTAGCTGTCGCCGAGCAGCCGGTCGAGGCTCTCGCGCAGAAGGCGCTGTTCTTCGGTGTATTCGAAATCCATAGGGAGATGATCCTAGAATTAAAAAGGATCGTCATTCCCGCGAAGGCGGGAGTCCAGGGGCAGCCGTTTCGTCACTCGCCCTGGATTCCCGCATGCGCGGGAATGACGAAGGAGAGAGTTACAGCCCCAGCACCGCCTTCGACACGATGTTCTTCATGATCTCATTGGTGCCGCCGTAGATCGAAGCGGCGCGCAGCATCAGATAGCCCCGTGTCGTCTCGGTCGCCCAGGCGGGGCCGAGCTCCGGCTCGTTCGAGAGCGCCGCCAGCTCCTGCGCCCAATCGGGCATCGCCAGCGGGCCGCCGACATCCATCACCATCTCGGTCGTCGATTGCAGCAGCTCTGTGCCCTTGATCTTCAGCACCGAGGTGAGCGGGTCGGGCCTGCCGTCCTTCGCCTTATCGTGCGCCGAGACGACGCGCAGCTGGGTGATCTCCAGCGCCTTGATGTCGACCTCGAACTGCGCGACCCGCTGGCGAAACACCGCGTCCTCGATCAGCGGCCGCCCGTTCGCCATCACCTCGTGCGCCTTTTCCTTGGCGGTCTTGACCCGCTCCTTCGAGCGGCCGACCCGGGCGATGCCGGTGCGCTCGTTGCCGAGCAGGAACTTGGCAACGTCCCAGCCCTTGTTCTCGGGGCCGACGCGCATGCTGACGGGCACCTTAACGTCGTCGAAAAACACCTCGTTCAGGTGATGCGTGCCGTCGATCGAGATGATCGGCCGCACCGTGATGCCCGGCGTCTTCATGTCGACCAGCAGGAACGAGATGCCTTCCTGGCGCTTTGGCGCGTTAGGGTCGGTGCGAACCAGCACGAAGCACCAATCCGCCATGTGCGCGGTCGAGGTCCAGATCTTCTGGCCGTTGACGACGTACTCATCGCCGACCCGCTTGGCCGCGGTCTTCAAGGCGGCGAGGTCGGAGCCGGCGCCGGGCTCCGAGAAACCCTGGCACCACCAATCGTCGACATTGGCGGCGCGCGGCAGGAAGCGCTTCTTCTGCTCGTCGGTGCCAAACTGGATCAGCACCGGCCCGATCATGGTGACGTTGAACACTTGCATGTCGGGCGCCGGGCACATCTGGTTCTCTTCGAGGAACATCATCCGCTGGACCGGCGTCCAGCCCGGCCCGCCCCACTCCTTGGGCCAGGTATAGGCGGCCCAGTTCTTCTTGTTGAGGATGCGCTGCCAGCGGATCGTGTCTTCCTTCTCGGCGCCGTAGCCGAGCCGCATCTTGTCGCGGATGTCGGTCGGTAGGTTGTCGCGGATGAAGGCGCGCAGCTCGTCGCGAAACGCGAGCTCTTCCGCGCTGAAGCGAAGATCCATGGTTCTGCTCCTCCCTGCCGCCTGGCGAACCGCACCGCCGCGCCATGTTGTCTACATCGGAATGCCCCTTCGACCAAGAGGAGCAAGGGTGCTAGCGTTCACCCCAGCATAAGAGAGGGGCACGGAATGCGTGACCTTCCGGGGAAGGCTCTGGCGCAGGAGCTGATCGGCAAGAGCCGCGCCGAGGCGCGCGCCACGCCGATGGAGGATGTGATTGTCGCCGCCGGCAATGGTGGGCTTACCGCCGATGCGGCGCACCGGCTGGTCGGCCGGCTCTGGGCGCTCGAACGGATGTTCTATTACATCTACGGCGGCTGGGGTCAGGGGCTGGAGGTGAACGACTTCCCGCCTTCGGTCAAATATCTGTTTTCCAAGCAGATCGTCGACGAGTCGACGCACGAGATGCTGTACATGGATGTGCTGCTGAAGAAAGGCTTTGTCGGCACCCAGAAAGCCGCGTTCGCCGATCCCTTCTGCGCCTTCGCGGTCAATTCGTCGCTCGCCTATTACGTGTTCTCGCTGCGCAATTTGGCGACCTATCCGCACACGATCCGCATCGCCGCGCTGAATCTCGGGCCGAAGATTTTGGAGCTGGCGTGGATGGAGGGTTTGGCCGAGGCGACCGCCGACCCCGAACTCAAAGGCGTCTTCGCCAGCCAGGCGGTCGAGAACCGCAGCCACATCGCCATGGGCCGCCGCATCGTCGAGGAGTTCATCGCGAAGCCGGTCGATGCCGAGCTGGCACGCTGGGCGGTCGGGATCGCCACACGCGACTATCGCCGCTACCTGCAGGAGGTCGCCGACGTCACGCTGGGCCGCCCGCTCACCCCGCCAGCGCCACCGCGCGTGCGGGTCATGGACTGAGGGAGCGAGCGATGCTCAAAGTCGACCACGACCGCTGCACCGAGTGCCGCATGTGCTACATCGTCTGCCGCGAGCTCGACATCAACGCGGTCTATGTCGCGCTCGAGCCGCTGCACCGGATTGAGATCGACCCCGACGCCTGCACCTATCCCGGCTGCACCGCCTGTTTGATGTACTGCCCGGCCGCCGGCTCGATCGTCGAGATCGAAACCGGCCGCTCGATGGTCCCACCGCCGCCTGAAGCGTGGCAGAGCTAGGGGAGAAACGACATGCACGCGCTCCTCGAAGAATTCCTCGACAAATGGGTGTGGCCGACGATGCCCGGAGCGCCCGGGGCCGACTTCCGCCTCAAGATCAGCCGCGATAAATGCATCAAGGGCTGGGAGATCAACCTCGCCCGCACCCTGGGCGACATCGAGGAAGAGCTGAAGACCAACGACGAAGCCTGGAAAAAGGCGCATGCACTGCGCGGCTATGCGGCCGAGGGCGTGCACATGTCGATCAAGCAGATGTCGGGCCAGCTGCTCTCGGTCGACATCGCCGACCAGGAAAAATACATCGATTTGCAACGAATGCGCGCCCGTCAGATCTGGGACGAGTGCAAGCATTCGAAACTGCACGCCGACGTGCTCTTGGGCAAAGGCTGGATCAAGGACGAGCGCGAGCTGATGGAGATCGCCGAAGCCAACGAGCAGCCGCTGCCCGCCTATTTCGGGCTATCGATGATGCTCCCGCACATCCACCCGCTCGCCCGCGCGGCGCAGAATTATTACACCGAGGCCAATGCCTGCATCGGCATCATGGCTTACCTGTCGCTGGTCGACGACCCGCTGGTCCGCCATGAGCATTTGTCGCAGCAGGACGAGGAGCTGATGCATTTCATGGAAGGCAAGTTCCAGCTCGACTTCTACTGTACGGATGAGGAATCGCAGCGCCATGTCGAGGACGTGCTCGGCTACCTGACCTATCAGATCGGCGGGATTGCCGAGAACGCGCCGAAGGTCCGCGCATGAAGGTGCTGATCGACTACGCGATCTGCAATTCCTGCGGCCTGTGCCGCGAGGTGTGCCCGGACTCGGCGATCAGGCCGAAACTCTTGGAGCAGCGGCACCTCTACGAAGTGATGCCGGAGAAATGCACCGGATGCGGCGAGTGCCTGGACTATTGCCCCGCGCCCGGCGCGCTGGTGCAATATGCAGCGTGAGGCTTGAGGCGAGGGAGACAGCGATGGCGCGGCAATACAAATTGATGTCGAGCGACGGGCATCTCGAGGTCCCGCCCGAGCGCTGGACCCATCGCGTGCCGGAGAAATACCGCGACCGGGCGCCGCACACGATCCATCTGCCCGATGGCGGCGACGCGCTGATGATCGAAGGCCAGCCGCTTTTGGAAGCCAATTTCCTCGACCTGCGCGCCGGGCGCGCGGCCGGCACCTGGCAGCCCTTCGGCCTCAAGGTCGCCGACGCCGCCGGCACCGGCAGCCCCGAGCAGCGCGTCAAGGAACAGGACCAAGACGGCATGGACGCCGAGGTGCTGTTCGCGGCGATGGTCGCGGGGCCGGTGTTCTGGCGTAACATCGCCCATGACGAGGTCTACAAGGCGGTCATCCGCGGCTACAACGACTGGCTCGGCGAGGAATACTGCGCGATCGCGCCTGACCGGCTGATCGGCATGGGGGTGATCCCGATCACCAATGTCGACGACGCGATCGCCGAGATGAAGCACTGCAAGAAACTGGGGCTGAAGGGCGTGCTGCTCGGCGCGCTGCCCAACGGCAAGGGTTATCCCACCCCCGAGGACGACAGGTTCTGGGCCGCCGCGCTCGACCTCGACATGGCGGTGACCGTGCACGTCCAGCTCTACCGCACCGGCGCGCGCGCCAACCAGCCGACGATGAAATACCCGATGGAAGACCCGGTGGTCATGGCGCGGCTGCGCCGCCCGTTCCTCGAATGGCTGGTGAATTTCGGCCTGCCGCCGTCGGTCGGTATGGCGCAACTGGTGCTGTCAGGCGTGTTCGAGCGCTTCCCCAAGCTGAAAATCTTCTTCGCCGAGACCCGGCTCGGCTGGGTCCCGTTCTGGCTCGAGCACATGGACCTTTGGTACAAGCGCCATCTCGGCTGGGCCGAGGAATATCTCGGCTTCAAGCCGCTGAAAGAACTGCCCGCGACCTATGTGCGCGAGAACATTTATTTCAGCGTGCAGTACGAACGGGTCGCGGTCGAGCAGCGCCACCATGTCGGCGTCGACCACATCATGTTCGCCACCGACTTCCCGCATATCGAGAACGAGTGGCCGAACTCGCGCCCGATCATCGACGAGATCTACGAGAACGTCCCCGCCGCCGAGCGCGACAAAATCTGGGCCGGCAACGCGGTGAAGTACTTCAAACTGGGCTGAAAGGCCATCCCCGGGCTTAACCCGGGGATCTCCGTGGATGCCCACGGATCAAGTCCGTGGGCTGAAGGCCCACGGGTCGAAGCCCGGCCATGACGAGAAATTATTTACGCCTGCGCCGCGGGCGGCGGCCCGGGCCCTGCGGCTTGGCGATAGGTTGCGGCTGCGGCGCGGGCGCCGCAGCGGTGGACGTTGCGGTGAACCCGCGAAAGCACAGATACGCCCCAATCAGTAGGGGAAACGCGGCATAGGCGTAGAAGTAGTCGGCGACGTGCAGGGTGGTCAGCCAGCTGCTGAGCACGTCGGCGGGCAGAAACAGGATCAGCACGCCGCGGATCAACAACGCCCAGCCGCACAGCGTTACGATTAGCGGCCAGACTCCCTTGTGCCAGACATTGTGCAGCAGCACGATCGCGGCGCCGGCGACGACGCTGGCGATGCCGAGCACCAACATCAGGCCACGGTCTTCGACGAGGAGGCCGAAGGTTGCCATCATCGATGGCTCGTCGAGCACCATCGGCACGGCGACGATCAGCGACACCAGTCCGATCAACCGGCTGAGAAATACGGTCGGCTCTTCCATCGCGTCCGTCCCCGGCGAGCTCCGAAACGAGACTAGCAGACCTCTCGGCATTTTGATCGCAAAGCTGTCGTTAACGCCGAGAGCAGTAAATCGGAGCGCGAAATCGATCCTAGCTCACCGCCTCAAAGCGATGGAATAGGCCGCGGAAACGCTGCAAGATGGCGGCAAGTGATGCGGTATCGGCGGGCTCGCCTGCACGCAGGCTTCCTCTGACGGCCGCACGGCTCAGCAAGGGAGGCGCGACCATGCCGGATTACAAGCTGATCTCCGCCGATTCGCATGTGAGCGAGCCGCCGGACCTGTGGACGAGCCGAGTCGACAAGCGATACCGCGACCGCGCGCCACGCCTCGCGGTCGACCTGCCGGACAAGCCGGGAGCCTATTTTCTCTATGAAGGCCACGCGCCGCACCCGATCGGCATCGGCCTCGGCGCCGGCAAGAGCCCGGAGGAGCTGAAGGAGTTCCTCACCAAAGCAACCTATGCCGATGCGCGGCCCGGCGGCTGGAATCCGGCGGAGCGAATGAAGGACAACGCGCTCGACGGGGTCGAGGCCGACGTCCTCTATACGACGCTGGGGTTCCGCATCTTCTGGCTCAAGGATGCCGGCCTCCAGGCCGATTGCTTCCGCGCCTACAACGACTGGCTCGCCGAGTTCATCGCCTACGCGCCGAAGAAGATGGCGGGGCTGGCGATGATCTCGCTCTACGACCCTAAAGCCGGCGCCCGTGAATTGGAACGCTGCGCCAAGCTCGGATTGAAGGGGGCGATGATCTGGTGCTCGCCGCCGCACGACCAGCCCTACAGCTCCGATGTCTACGACCCGTTCTGGGCCGTGGCCGAAGAGATGAAAATGCCGATCAGCCTCCATGCGATCACCGGCATGGGGGTCGAGAGCCAGTGGAACTGGGGCGAGCGCTACATGCGCACCACCGTGCTCGGCTACGAAGTCGAGAAGACCTTCAGCGTGCTCATCTTCTCGGGCGTGCTCGACCGCTTCCCGAAGCTGCAGATCGTCTCGGCCGAGAACAATGTCGGCTGGATCCCCTATTACCTGCAGCGCATGGATCGGGTCGCCGAGCGCTCGCGCGCCGCCGCCGGGTTCACCCAGAAGCTGAAACCGAGCGAGTATTTCCGGCGGCAGATGTGGGCGACCTATATCGACGATTTCGTCGGCGTGGCGAACCGCGATTTCATCGGCGTCGACCGCATGATGTGGTCATCGGACTACCCGCACCAGGCGTCGTCATGGCCGCATTCGCAGGAAGTCGTCGAGCGCGACTTCAAGACCGCCAGCGCCGAGGACCGATTCAAGATCACCCGCGGCAACGCCGCGAAACTCTACGGCTTCGACGCCTGAGGGGAACGCCATGCCGATGCAGCTGAACCGCGACGACCTGATCCGCGCCTACCGCTCGATGGCGACGATCCGCCGCTTCGAGGAGCGGGTGCAGGAGGAATTCTCCAAAGGGGGCATTCCAGGCTTTGTTCATCTTTACGCCGGCGAGGAGGCCTCGGCGGTCGGGGTGTGCCAGCACCTCGGCCCCAAGGACTATATCGCCAGCACGCATCGCGGCCACGGTCACTCGATCGCCAAGGGCTGCGATGTCGGTGGGATGATGAAGGAGCTGTTCGCCAAACAGGGCGGGCTGTGCGGCGGCAAGGGCGGGTCGATGCACATCGCCGATCTCGACCAAGGCATGCTCGGCGCCAACGGCATCGTCGGCGGCGGCCCACCCCTCGTCGTCGGCGCGGCGCTGACCGCCAAGACGCTTGGCAACGGCCATGTCGCGGTGTGCTTCTCGGGAGATGGCGCTTCCAACCAGGGCACCACGTTCGAGGCGCTAAACATGGCGGTGGTGCTGAAGCTGCCGGCGATTTTCGTGTTCGAGAACAACCAGTATGGCGAGGGCACCGGCTTTTCCTACCATTGCGGCAGCCGAGACATCGCCGGCCGCGCCGCCGGGTTTGGCCTGCCGGCGGTCAAGGTCAACGGCGACAATTTCTTCGAGGTGCACGAGGCGGCGCACGAGGCGATCGAGCGCGCCCGCTCTGGCGGCGGCCCGAGCGCGATCGAGGTCGATACCTGCCGCTTCTACGGTCACCATTCGGGCGACGCGCAGCTTTACCGCGGCAAGGACGAGGTCAAGAACCTGCGCGAGCAGCGCGATTGCCTCAAGCATTTTCGCACCCGTGTCTCCGAGGCGGCGCTGCTCGAAGCCGACGCGCTCGATGCGGTCGACGCCGAGGTCGCGGCGCTGGTCGACCGGGCGATCGTTGACGCGCGCGCCGCCGAATCGCCCGACGCAAGCGAGCTGTTGACCCATGTTTACGTCTCGTATTAGGCGAGGCCCATCATGCCTTTGAAATCCATACGCCAAGCCCTAAACGAAGCTCTTGCCCAGGAGATGCGCCGCGATCCGACGATCATCGTCATCGGCGAGGATGTCGCCGGCGGCGCCGGCAGCGACGGTCAGCGTGACGCCTATGGCGGCGTGCTCGGGGTCACCAAGGGGCTGATCGGGGAATTCGGCGAGGCGCGGGTGATCGATACGCCGATCACCGAGTCGGCGATCATGGGCGCCGCCGCCGGCGCCGCGGTCACCGGCCTCAGGCCGGTCGCCGAGCTAATGTTCAGCGATTTCTTCGGCGTCTGCTTCGACCAGATTTTCAATCAGGCGGCCAAGTTCCGCTACATGTTCGGCGGCAAGGCCAAGACCCCACTGGTGATCCGCACGATGATCGGCGCCGGACGTAGCGCCGCCGCGCAGCACTCGCAAAGCCCGTATGGCATTTTCACCGCGGTGCCGGGGCTCAAATGTGTGGTGCCGTCCAACGCCTATGACGCAAAGGGGCTGTTGATCCAGGCGATCCGCGACGACGACCCGGTGATCTTCTGCGAGCACAAGCTGATGTACGACCTCCGCGCCGAGGTGCCGGACGAGCCGTACACAATCCCGTTCGGCGAAGCGAATGTGGTGCGCGACGGCAACGACGTGACCGTGGTCGCGCTCGCCCGCATGGTGCATTACGCGATGACCGCGGCCGACGAGCTGTCGAAAGACGGGATCGAGATCGAGCTGATCGACCCGCGCACCACCTCGCCGCTCGACGAGGACACGATCTTGGAAAGCGTCGAGCGTACCGGGCGGCTGGTTATCGTCGACGAGGCGACGCCGCGCTGTTCGATCGCCACCGACATCGCCGCGCTGGTCGCCGACAAAGCGTTCGCCGCGCTGAAGGCACCGATCCGCCGGGTCACCGCTCCGCACACCCCGGTGCCGTTCGCGCCCGACCTCGAAAAGCTCTACATCCCCAGCCCGGAGAAAATCGCCGCCGCAGTTCGCGAGGTGTACGGGTACGGTAGATGAGCAACATTACCGCGATCACGATGCCCAAATGGGGCCTGACCATGACCGAGGGGAAAATCCTCGAATGGCTCAAGCATGAGGGCGACGCGATCGCGCCGAGCGACGAGCTGCTAGAGATCGAGACCCCGAAGATCACCAATGTGATGGAGGCGGGCGAGACCGGCACCTTGCGCCGCATCGTCGCCCAGCCGGGCGCGACCCTGCCGATCGGCGGACTGATGGCGGTGCTGGCGCCACCCGAGGTGGCCGACGCCGAAATCGACGCGTTTGTCGCTGGGTTCGTCGCTCCGGAGACTAGCGGCGAGGACGATACCGTCAGCGACGCCTGCGGGCCGCGCGAGACCGAGGCCGGCGGCAAGCGGCTGCGCTATCTCGACATCGGCAGCGGCGACGGCCCACCGATCGTCTTCGTGCACGGCTTCGGTGGCGACCTCAACGCCTGGATGTTCAACCAGCCGGCGCTGGCCGAGCGCCACCGGACGATCGCGCTCGACCTGTCCGGACATGGCGGCTCAACCAAAATCATGGACTTCGTACTCGACGCCGCCGGGTTTGCCGCCGACATCGACCATGTCTTGGCGGCGCTGCGCGTCGACCGCGTTCATCTCGTCGGCCACTCGATGGGCGGCGCGATCGCAGTGGCGTTCGCCAGGTCGCACCCGGACCGGGTGGCGAGCCTCACGCTGATCGCGCCCACCGGCCTCGGACCTGAGATCAACGGCGAATTCATCGACGGCTTCGTCAAGGCGGAGCGGCGGCGCGAGGCGCAGGAGGTGCTTCGCATGCTCGTCCACGACCCCGAACTGGTCAGCCGGGCGATGGTCGAGGATGTGCTGCGCTACAAACGGCTCGATGGCGTCGCCGCAGCGCTCTCCGCGATCGCCGTGGAGTGGTTCCCCAATGGCGCGCAGCGCGCCGGGTGGGCGGACGCCGTCGCAACTCTCGCGATGCCCGTACAGATCATCTGGGGGCGCGACGACCGCATCATCCCCGTTTCGCATGGCCAGGCGCTTGCCGGGCGCATGCCGGTGCACATCTTCGAGTCGGCCGGCCATCTCCCCCATATGGAGAAGGCGGCGGAGGTCAACCGGCTGATTGCCCGCTTCCTCGACAGCTGACGTCAGTTAGGGTGGCGCCGCCAGCTGCCGTCCGGGTCGCGATCGAGCAGCGTGCGGCCGCGGCCCCACGGCTCGGCGGTGACGCCGCGCACGTGCAGCTCGAGATGATCCACCCGCACCCGCACCGCGATCAGCATCGCGGCCACCTTGCCCTCCGGGTCGTCATAGATCGAGCCGCGAAACCGGCGGTCGACCGCGTCTCGGTCGTCGATCAACTCGGCCGTCCCAGCAATAGCGACATAGGCGTTGCCGGTTTCGTGCTGATAGGCGAGCGTCACCCGGCTGGATTTGCGGATTTCCGCTGATTTTCGCCCGGTCCGCGGGGTCAGAAACCAGCGCGTCCAAAAATCGTCGCCCTCATCGCCCTGTTGCGCCTTAACGACCCGGGCATTGGCGCCGCCATCGTCGCTTTGGGTGATCACCCAGCAAAACGGCACCTCGGAGATCGTATCGCGCGCCGCGGCGAGCAGCCGGTCGAGTTGCCGCGCCTCATCCAGGTCTGAATCGGACATCGAGAACCTCTCTCCGGTTCGAATTCGCCGCACCATAGACGATCTTGATATATGGTTCTAGAACTTATATTCTAGATAAATGGGACACCCGAAATTCACTGATGCCGACTTCTTCGACGCGGCGCTGGCGATCGCCGCGGAACGCGGACCGCTTGCGGTGACGGTTGGATCGATCGCCGAGCGGCTCGGGGCGCCGACCGGCTCGTTCTATCACCGCTTCGCGTCGCGCGATGTCCTGCTCGGCGAGTTGTGGCTGCGCACGGTGCTCAACTTTCAGCGCGGGGTCGCGGCGGCGCTCGACGCCGGCGATGCATTGCGGGCCTCCCTGCACACGCCCGCCTGGGTGCGCGACCATCCCGACGAGGCGCGCCTGCTGCTCCTCCATCACCGAGACGATTTCGTGCAGGGCGAATGGCCAGCGCCACTGCGCGGCGGCGTCGCCGAGCACACGCGCAGAGGCGAGGAGCGGCTCAGGCAGTTCGCCGAGCTGGTCTTCGACCGCGCCGGGCCGGACGAGATTAGGCGTTCGCAATTCCTCCTGGCGGAACTGCCGGTGAGCGTCGTTCGCCAGCATTTGCGACGGCGCGAGCCGCCACCGCCGATCGTCGACGAGCTGATCCGCGTTACCTACCGCGCCGTCCTCGACGACTATCGTGCGAGCAGCGGCGTGGAATAGCGGCTCGGCGGAAACCGGCTCTTCACCAATCTTGGCGATAGTGGCACCGGCGGGCTGTTCGTATTAAAAGAAGGCCCGCGAAAGCCGGCGGCGCTCACGGACATGGGGCCGGCGCGGCATTCGGCATGGATCGCCACATATCGGTATCGGGAGAAGAGCGGTGCGCGTCGCGACGGTCGAACGCAATACCAAGGAGACGCGGATCAAGGGTCGCGTCGATCTCGACGGCACCGGGGCCGGCAAGATCGCGACCGGCATCGGCTTTCTCGACCACATGCTCGACCAGCTTGCGCGCCACAGCCTCATCGACATCACGATCGAGGCGAAGGGCGACCTCCACATCGACTTCCACCACACCACCGAGGATACCGGCTACGTGATCGGCGGCGCGGTGGCGAAGGCGCTGGGCGATCGCGCCGGCATCCAACGCTGGGGCAGCGCGATGATTCCGATGGACGAGACCCTGACCCGGGTCAGCCTCGACTGTTCCAACCGGCCCTACCTGATCTGGAAGGTCGCGTTCTCGAAGCCCAAATTGGGCGAGATGGACACCGAGCTGTTCAAGGAGTGGTTCCAGGCCTTTGCCCAATCGGCCGGCGTGACCCTGCATGTCGAGAACATCTACGGTGAGAACAATCACCATATCGTCGAATCGTGCTTCAAGGGGTTGGCGCGCGCCTTGCGTCAGGCGGTCGAGATCGACCCGCGCCGCGCCGGGGCGGTGCCCTCGACCAAGGGGACGCTGAGCGCCTAAGAGCATGCTCCAATGTTGACCGCGATCATCGATTACGGCTCGGGCAATCTGCGCTCGGCGGCGAAGGCGTTCGAACGCGCCGCCGGCGAGAGCGGCGGCAGCGAGACCGTCATCGTCACCAGCGATCCGCATGAGGTCGCCGGCGCCGACCGCATCGTCCTGCCCGGCCAGGGCGCGTTCGCCGAATGCCGGCGCGGCCTCGCGGCGGTGCCGGGGCTTGAGGACGCTATCGGCGAGGCGGTGACCGGCCGCGGGCGGCCGTTTTTCGGCATCTGCGTCGGTATGCAGCTGATGGCAACGCGAGGCCGCGAATTCGAGACCGTCGACGGGCTCGGCTGGATCGGCGGCGAGGTGGTGGCGATCGAGCCCGCCGACCCGACTTACAAGATCCCGCATATGGGCTGGAACGAGCTGTCGTTTGAGCGCCCGCACCCGGTTTTCGAGGGAGTCGCGCCGGGAACCCACACCTATTTTGTCCATAGCTTCCACTTCGCAGTGGGAGACCGCGCCGACCTCGTCGCGACCGCCGACTACGCCCAGGCGCTGACCGCCGCGGTCGCGCGCGACAACATGGTCGGGACACAATTCCACCCCGAGAAGAGCCAGGAAGCGGGGTTGAGCATCATCGCCAATTTCCTCAGGTGGCGGCCGTGAGTAATCTGAAGCGCCAGACCAAGGTCACGATCGAGCGGCTGACGCAATGTAGCGGCACCGATCTCGACGACCTCTGCGAGGCGACCGAGGCGGCGATCGTCGAAGGCGGCGGGTTCGGCTGGCTCAAGCCGCCGCCGCGCCATGTGCTGGAGAATTACTGGAAGGGCGTGCTCTTGATCCCCGACCGGCGGCTCGTCGTCGGGCGCCTCGACGGGGTCATCGCCGGCTCGGCGCAGCTGTCGAAGGCACCGCGCAACAACGAGGCGCAATCTTTTGCGGGCGCCTTGACCGGCGCCTTTGTCGCGCCGTGGGCCCGCGGGCACGGGCTGGCGCGCGGCATCGTCGTCGAGATCGAGCGGATTGCGCGCGAAGAATTCGGGCTCGTGGTGCTCAACCTCGACCTGCGCGCCACCCAGCGCGCCGCGATCAGCCTCTACGAAGGGCTCAACTACCGGCGCTGGGGTACCCATCCGGTCTACGCCCGGGTCAATGGCGAGATCGTGCCCGGCCACTACTACTACAAGCGCCTCGACGAGCCGGGGTCGTGATCCTCTTTCCGGCGATCGACCTGAAGGACGGCGTCTGCGTCCGTCTGGTTCGCGGCGAGATGGAGACGGCGACCGTGTTCAACCGCGATCCCGCCGCGCAGGCGAGCGAGTTCGCGCTGTGCGGCTTCCGCTGGCTGCATGTCGTCGACCTCGACGGCGCCTTTGCCGGCGCCTCGGTCAATGGCGAAGCGGTGCGGTCGATCCGCCGCGCGGTAGATTTGCGGATTGAGCTCGGCGGCGGCATCCGCGAGCGGGCGGCGATCGACGCCTGGCTCGATCTCGGCATCGACCGGGTCGTGCTCGGCACGGTGGCGCTGCGCAATCCCGAGCTGGTGCGCCGCGCCGCGGCCGATCATCCTGGCCGCATCGTCGTCGGCATTGACGGCAAGAACGGCAAGGTCGCGGTCGAGGGCTGGGCCGAGGTGAGCGAGATCGGCATCGTTGAGCTGGCGCATCGTTTCGCCCATGCCGGGGTCGCGGCGATCGTCGCCACCGACATTTCGCGCGACGGCGCGATGATGGGTATCGATGCCGAAGCCGTCGCCGGGTTCGCGCGCGAGGTCGGCATTCCGGTCGTCGCCTCGGGCGGGGTGTCGTCGCTCGCCGACATCGTGGCGCTGAAGGCGTACGAGCAGGACGGCATCGCCGGCGCGATCATCGGCCGCGCGCTCTATGACGGCAGCATCGACCCGAAAGCGGCGATCGCTATCGCCGATGGGGGCGAGCCATGCTGAAGATGCGCGTCATCCCCTGTCTCGACGTGAAGGACGGCCGCGTCGTCAAGGGCGTCAACTTCGTCGACCTGACCGACGCGGGCGACCCGGTCGAGCAGGCGCGCATCTATGACCGCGAGGGCGCCGACGAATTGTGCTTCCTCGACATCACCGCCAGCCACGAGAACCGCGACACGATCTACGACGTCGTCCGCCGCACCGCCGAGCAATGCTTTATGCCGCTGACCGTCGGCGGCGGGGTGCGCACGGTCGAGGACATCCGCAAGCTGCTACTGGCCGGCACCGATAAGGTGTCGATCAACACCGCCGCGGTGGCGCGCCCCGATTTCGTGCGCGAGGCGGCCAATAAATTCGGCAGCCAGTGCGTCGTCTGCGCCATCGATGCCAAGCAGACCGGGCCCGGCAAATGGGGTGTCTTCACCCATGGCGGGCGCAACCCGACGGGTCTCGACGCGGTCGAATGGGCTTGTCGCTTGGCCGATTACGGCGCCGGCGAATTGCTGCTGACCTCGATGGATCGCGACGGCACCAAATCCGGCTTCGACACCGCGCTGACCCGCGCGGTTGCCGATGCGGTGCGGGTGCCGGTCATCGCCTCGGGCGGGGTCGGCACGCTCGACCACCTGGTCGAAGGTATCCGCGACGGTCACGCGACCGCGGTGCTTGCCGCCTCGATCTTCCATTTCGGCACGTTTCGCATCAGCGAAGCGAAGGCCCACCTCGCCGCCGCTGGCGTGCCGGTGAGGCTGTAGCAATGACGGACCCGCTCGGCGAGGCCTTGGCGCGGCTGTGGCGCACCATCGAGGCGCGGCGCGGCGCCAGCCCGGACTCGTCCTACACCGCGAAGCTGCTCGCCGCCGGCCCGGCGGGAGTGGCCCGCAAGCTCGGCGAAGAATCGCTCGAAGCGGTCATCGAAGCGGTGAAAGGCGACAATAGCGCCCTCACCCGCGAAAGCGCCGACGTGCTGTATCACCTGCTGGTGCTGTGGGCAGCCGCCGGCCTTTCCCCCGACGATGTCGCCGCCGAACTGACGCGGCGCGAGGGCACTTCAGGAATCGATGAGAAGCGCAGCCGGAAGAACTGACAGCGCATGCTTGACGACCTTTTTGGTCAGGGTCGGGAACGCGTAGTCCTTGAATTGCTCGGGACGCGCCCAGATACCGTCAATCGGGTTATCGATCGTGCCGGCGAGGATCGTCAGATCGAGACGGAAATGGGTGAAACCATGCTGCACGATGCCGGGCAGCGCCACCCATTTCGCCTGCGCCGGTGCTGACCCGAGCGCCTCAGTCTCGTCCCATGCCTCCTCGCGCCACGGGGTCGACGGCACTTCGATCATGCCGCCGAGCAGGCCCTTTTCCTCGCGACGACGCAACAGCACCGCGCCGTCGCGGCGCTGGAGCCAGAATACGACCCCGTGGCGCAGCGGCCGCTCTGGTTTCTCCGCCCGCGCCGGCAAATCCTCGGCGAAGCCGCCGGCACGCGCGGCGCAGTCCTCCCGCCACGGGCATAGGACACAGCGCGGCTTGCGCGGAGTGCAGATCGTCGCGCCCAAATCCATCATCGCCTGGGCGAAATCGCCGGCTCGTGCGGCTGGCACCAGGTCCGCCGCCAGCCCCCTTAATCGAGGCTTTGCCGCAGGCATCGGGTCGCGCACCGCGAAGAGCCGCGCCACCACCCGCTCGACATTGCCGTCGACCGCGGCCTCGCGCCGGTCGAAGGCGATGGCGGCGATCGCCGCGGCGGTGTAGTCGCCGATTCCCGGCAGGGCGCGCAGCCCGGCGGCATCGTCGGGAAACACCCCGCCATGCCGCTCGGCCACGGCCCGAGCGCAGGCATGCAGGTTGCGGGCGCGGGCGTAATAACCGAGCCCCTGCCACTGATGCAGCACCTCGTCGAGCGAGGCGGCGGCCAGCGACGAAACATCGGGCCAGCGCGCCATGAATCGGTCAAAATAGGGCGCGACGGTGACCACCGTCGTTTGCTGCAGCATGATCTCGCTGAGCCAGACGCGGTATGGGTCGGGCCGCACCCCGGGCGGCGAGCGCCATGGCAGGTGGCGGCGATGGCGGTCGTACCAGGCGAGCAGCGCCGCAGAGTCGGGTTTGGAGGGCATGAACGAGCCGAATCTACCGCGTAAGGACGATGCAGGCGAGCGCCGGCCCGGGTTCCGCGCGGCCGGCGCCAGCCTAACGCGGGTTCTCGGCCCGATCGTCGCCCGGCATGGCGGCGGGATTCTCGCCCGGCTCAAATCGGATTGGGCGGCGATTATCGGCACAGAGCTCGCGGGCTCGACCTGGCCCGAGTCGCTTGGACGCGGTGGGGTCTTGAAGCTGCGCGTCGCCTCGGCGAGGGCGCTCGAAATCCAGCACCGCGCGCCGCTCCTCGTCGAGCGCATCAATCTGTTCTTCGGGCGCGAGGCGGTGATCCGGCTGGCGCTGATCCAGGGCCCACTGCCGCTACCCGAGGCCGAGGCGGTACGCGAGCCGGCGCGCCCGCTCCCAGCCGAAGAGGCGGTTGCACTCGACCGTCAGCTCGCCGAAATCGACGATCCGGAGCTGCGCCAGGCGCTCGACCGGCTCGGCCGCGCGGTGATCGGGACCGAGCGATGAAACATAGGGCAGCGAGGATTGCAGACCACAGTCAATCTCTCTAACATCAACATCTGGTAGTGAGGTCGCCGTTGAGACGGGAAATCTGGTTTGCACTGGTCACTCTGTTGACCTTGGCCGCAGCCGCGCCAGCCCAGGCGCAAGCGCCGGCCAAACCACCCACGGCGGCGGCTCCGGCGGACCCGCTGACGCTCACTGCCGACGACCGGATTCTCGGCAAATCCGACGCGCCGATCACCATCGTCGAGTACGGTTCGCTGACCTGCCCGCATTGCGCCGCCTTCGACGCGGAAGTGCTGCCCAAGCTCAAAGAGAAATGGCTCGATTCGGGCAAGGCAAAGATCGTCTTCCGTCCGTTTCCCCGCGATGAGGTCGATCTGCACGCTGCCTCGGTCGCGCTGTGCGTGGCACCCGACCGGTTCTACGCCTTTATCGACGCGATGTTTGCCGGCCAGGAGCAATGGATGGCAGCGCCGGACCACAAGGCGGCGCTGGCGCGGATCGCGCTGCTCGGCGGGGTCAACCAGACAAAGTTCGACGCCTGCTACGACGACAAGACGGTTTCGGACAACCTGCTCGCCAGCCGGCTTATCGCCAGCCAGCAATTGGGGGTCGATTCGACCCCGACCTTCTTCATCAACGGCAAAAAATTCGACGGCACGCCGACCGCGGATGCGTTCGACGCGGCGCTGGCCAAGCTGACGGGCTCGTAACCGCGTCATGCAGGTCGATCGCCTCCGCCTTGCCGGGTTCAAATCCTTTGTCGATCCGACCGAGCTGACGATCGAGCCCGGGCTGACCGGGATCGTCGGCCCCAATGGCTGTGGCAAATCGAACCTGGTCGAGGCGCTGCGCTGGGTGATGGGCGAGGCGTCGGCGCGGCGGCTGCGCGGCGGCGAGATGGACGACGTGATCTTCGCCGGCTCGGCCACCCGGCCGGCGCGCAACGTCGCCGAGGTGTCGCTGACCCTCGACAATACGACCCGTGGCGCGGCCTTTGCCTTCAATGACCGCGACGCGATCGAGGTGGTGCGTCGTATCGAGCGCAGTTCCGGCTCGGCCTACCGGATCAATGGCCACGAGGCACGCGCCCGCGACGTACAGCTGCTCTTCGCCGACGCCGCGACCGGGGCGCATTCGGGCGGTCTCGTCAGCCAGGGCCGCATCGGCGCGCTGATCAACGCCAAACCGGCGGAGCGGCGGGTGTTGCTCGACGAGGCGGCCGGGACCGCCGGGCTTTACCAGCGCCGCCACGAGGCCGAGCTGAAGCTCAAAGGCGCCGAGGACAATCTGCTGCGCGTCGACGATGTCGTCGTGACGATGACGCAACAACTAGACGGGCTCAAACGCCAGGCGCGCCAGGCGCAACGCTACCGCAATTTGTCGGAGCAAATCCGCCGCACCGAAGCGCGGCTCTTGGAGGCGCGCTGGCGCGATGCGCTGGCCGCAAGCGAACGTATTGCCGCCGAATTGCGCGAAGCCGAGCGCGCTGTCGCCACCGCGACCGAGCGCGCCGCTTTCGCCGAGCGCGGCCGTGCTGCGGCGGAGGAGGCGATGCCGCCGCTGCGCATGACCGAGGCGACCACCTCGGCGGCGCTGCACCGCATCAGCCACGCCCGCGAGGCGTTGGAGCAGGAATTGGGGCGTATCGCCGCCGCGCGGCAGGAGGCGACGCACCGCCGTGATCAGATCACCGGTGACATTCGCCGCGAGGACGAGAATGTCGCCGATGCCGACGCCGCGCTCGGCCGGCTCACCGACGAGAAACATGGGCTCGAACGCGGCGATTCCGGCAACGGCAAGGCACACGCGGCGGCCGCCGTCGAACTCGAGCGGGCCGCCGCCGAGATGGCCGCCGCGGAAATCGGCCTACAGCAGATGACCGAAGCCGCCGCCACCGGCGAGGCGCGCCGCTCCGGGCTCGAGCGCCGCCGCACCGAGCTCGCCGAACGGCAGAGCCAATTGAAGCGATGGCTCGACGAGAATGAGGCACAGCGGCGCGTGCTCAACACGGCAGTGGTACCCGAGGCGACGCTCGCCGAGGCCGAGGCGAAAATCGCGCAGGCGGTGACTACGGCCGAAGCGGCCCGCGCCGCCGCCACAGTCGCGGCGGAGCGCCTGCAAGCCGTCCGAGCCGACGAGGCCACTGCGATCGACCGCGCGCGCGAGGCCGAGCGCCGTCTCGGCCGACTCAAGGCGGAAGCCGACGCGCTCGCTAGCCTCGTCGCGCCAGCGCCAGCAGTGGATGGCGGTGACGCGGCGCCGATCCTGTCTTCGATCAAGGTGCCGGCGGGTCTCGAAGCAGCGGTCGCGGCGCTATTCGACGACGAGCTGGCGGCGCCGCTTTTCGGGTTTGACCGCGATGGAGCGCAGGGCTGGGTCGAGCTGCCACCACTCGATCACCCCGCCAAACTGCCCGACGGCGCGCGCCCGCTCACCGACGAAATCAGCGCGCCACCTGCGCTCGCCCGCCGCCTGACCCAGGCCGGGCTCGTCGCCGCGGAGGCCGAGGGCTGGCGGCTGCAACCGAGGCTCGCCGCCGGACAATGCCTGGTCGATCGCGATGGCAGGCTGTGGCGCTGGGACGGGTTCGCGCGGCTGGCGCCCGGGACCGGCGGCGCCGCCGAGCAGCTGCGGCAGCGTAACCGCCTGGCCGCGATCTCGGCCGAGATCACTGTCGCGGAAGCCGAATTCCGCGAGCATGCAGCAGCGGCGGCAGCAGCGACCGCGGAGGCGCAAGCGCTTGCCGCCGCGGAGCGCGAAGCAGCGGCTGCCCTGCGCCAGTCAGAAGCGGCTCTGGCCCAACGCCGCGCCGACGAGGCCGAGCTCGCGCGCCGCGCGCTCGGCGCCGAGACCCGGCTCGCAGCGCTGACCGACGCGGCTGACAAGCTCGCCGGCGACCTAGCGGAAGTCGCGGTGCAGGTGGCCGAGACCGAGCGCAATCTAGTACAGGTGCCGGACCCAGCGCTGGCGCGCGCCGGGCTCGACGGCGCCCGCGCCCAGGCGGCAGCGGCGCGCCGGCACGAAAGCGAGGCGCAGGCGGCGATCGCCCGCCTGGCGCAGGAAGCCGAATCGCGGCAGCGCCGCGTCGAATCCATCGCCGCGGAGAGCCAATCATGGCAACGCCGCCGCGAGCGCGCACTGGCACAACGGCAGGTGCTGTCCGACCGCCAGGCTGCAATCGAGGCCGAGATCGTGGGATTGGCGGCGCGACCCGCAGCAATCGCGGTCGAAAGCGAGACGCTGGCGCGCACCTTGGCGGAGGCCACCGCCGCGCATCGCGCCGCCGGCGATACGCTCGCCGCTGGCGAAACGCGGCTGCGCGAGACTGGCGAGGCGGCGCGCCACGCCGGACACAATTTGTCGGCGGCGCGCGAGGAACGGGTCCGCTGCGAAGTTCGCCGCGATAGTGCCGCTTCCATGCAGGAACGGCTGCGCGAGGAAATCCGCGAGCGGCTCGAAACCCTGCCCGAGGCGCTGGCCGAACTGGCCGAGGCGGACGACAAGACCCCGACCGACCCGGCGGCGCTCGACGCGCGGCTGGAGCGCCTCACCCGCGAGCGCGAGGCGATCGGCCCGGTCAACCTCGTCGCCGAGCGCGAGGCGCAGGAGGTCGGCGAGCGCGTCGAAAGCCTGCAGAACGAACGCGCCGAACTCACCGAGGCGATTGCCCGGCTGCGCCGCGGCATAGCCACGCTCGACCAGGAAGGGCGCAAGCGCCTCGCCGGCGCTTTCGATAAGCTCGACGCGCATTTCAGCGAGCTGTTCGTGCGGCTGTTCGGTGGCGGGAGGGCGCATCTGGCGTTATCAGACGCTGATGACCCGCTCGAAGCCGGCCTCGAGATCATGGCGAGCCCGCCGGGCAAGAAGCTGCAGAACCTCTCGCTGCTGTCGGGCGGCGAGCAGGCGCTGACCGCGATCGCGCTCATTTTCGCGGTGTTCCTCACCAACCCAGCGCCGATCTGCGTACTCGACGAGGTCGACGCGCCACTGGACGACGCCAATGTCGAGCGCTTCTGCCGGCTGATCGCCGAGACCGCCGACGCGACTGGCACGCGGTTCCTGCTGATTACCCATCACCGCATCACCATGGCGCATATGGACCGCCTGTTCGGCGTGACCATGCCCGAGCAAGGCGTGTCGCAATTGGTGTCGGTCGACCTCGCCCGCGCCGCCGAGCTGCGTGAGACGCATTATGCGGCGGCCCAATAGGCTTTCGAGAGCGCTGCGCGAATACCAGCTAGACCGTTCAATAACTCGTTGAACACATGGAGAGTTTCGGCCTTTCCGCAACGGGCGCATGGCTTGACAGTGATCCGGTGCCTCTTTACTTTGCGCCCCGCCTTCGGCCGGTTTTGGCCAGGGCCGTGATGCTGTTGACAGTGCGCTGATCGATGAGCGAGGAGCGGCCGCCGGATGAACTCGCACGGCTCGGCAAGCGGCTCGATGAGGCACGGTCGCGGCGGGGCGACGGGCCGGTTGCCAGCGGCGACGACGCCGGGCAGCAGCAGGCTCTCGGAGTTGGCTTCCGCATCGGCATCGAGTTCGTCGTCGCGATCGGTGTCGCGACCGGGTTGGGGTGGGCTTTCGACCATGTACTCGGCACCCGCCCGTTCGGGATGATCGTGTTGTTCTTTCTCGGGGTTGCGGCCGGCATGCTCAACGTCTATCGCGCGATCACCGGCCAGGGCGCGGCGGTCGGTTTCCGCCCGCCCCCAAGGGACGTAGCGCGGGACGCGGAGAGGAAAGACTAGCGTGGCCCTGGAGCTGCACCCGCTCGAACAGTTCAAGATCGAGCCGCTGATCCCGATCCATATCGGCGGGCTCGACGTGTCCTACACCAATTCCGCGCTGTTCATGACGATCGCGGTGATCTTGATCACCTCGCTGTTGGTGTTGGGGACGCGGCGCGGCGCACTGGTGCCGGGGCGGTGGCAGTCGGTCGCGGAGATGAGCTACGAGTTCGTCGCCGACATGGTCGAAACCAATGCGGGGCACGGGGCCGAACCCTATTTCCCCTTTGTCTTCACCCTCTTCATGTTCGTGCTGTTCTCGAACTTGCTGGGTCTAATCCCTTACAGCTACACGGTAACCAGCCAGATCATCGTCACCTTCGCGCTCGCCGCGATCGTGTTTATCGGCGTCACCATCATCGGCTTCGTCAAACACGGGGCGCATTTCCTGCGCCTCTTCGTGCCCGAGGGCGTGCCCGTCATCCTGCTACTGCTGCTGGTGCCGATCGAGCTGCTCTCCTATTTCATCCGGCCGTTCACCTTGTCGATCCGGCTTTTCGCCAACATGCTGGCCGGGCACACGATGCTGGCGATCTTCGGCGGGTTCGCCGCGAGCGTCGGCCTATTGGCGATCCTGCCAGTCGCGCTCGATGTCGCCATCCTCGCGCTCGAAGTCCTGGTCGCGGCGCTGCAGGCCTATGTCTTCGCGATCCTCACCTGCCTTTACCTGCGCGACGCGCTTCACCTCCACTAACCCGCCACAAAACCTAGGGGACTCTCGATGGATCTTGCTGCCGCGAAAATGATTGGCGCCGGTTTGGCGTGCATCGCCCTTGTCGGCGCCGGGATCGGCATCGGCAACGTGTTCTCGTCGCTGATCAGTGCCGTCGCGCGCAACCCGGCGGCGCAGGCTCAGGTGCAGCCGTTCGCTTTCCTCGGCTTCGCGCTGGCCGAGGCGACCGGATTGTTCGGGCTGGCGATCGCCTTCCTGATCCTGTTCGTGTTCTAGCTCTGCCGAGCCGGCTCCGATGCCGCAACTCGACTACCACACCTTTGTCCCGCAGCTGGTCTGGCTGGCGATCTCGTTCGTCGTCCTCTACATCCTGATGACGACGCTGGCGCTGCCCAAGGTCAAAGGCGCGATCGAAGGCCGCCGCCATCGTCTCGACAGCGATCTCGGCCGGGCAGCCGCGGCAAAACAAGAGGCCGAGACGGCGCTGGCCGCCTATCAGAAGACATTGGCCGAGGCGCGCGCCGCGGCGCAGGACACGCTGCGGCAGACCGGCGAGCGGCTGGCCGCCGAAGCGGCCGAGCGGCAGCGCCAACTCGCCGCGACACTGGCGGCGCAGGTCGAGGCGGCCGAGGTGCGCATCGCCGCCGGCAAGGATCAGGCGCTCGCAGAAATCCGCACCGTCGCCGCCGAGGTCGGCAGCGCGGTGGTCGAGAAGCTGACGGGCACCGCGCCCGATGGCACGGCGATGAGCAGCGCGGTGAACCGCGTGGTCGGCGAACGGGCCGCCTGATGGAATTCCTCCACGAAGCCGAATTCTGGGTGCTGGTCGCGGCGGTGATCTTTGTCGTCGCGGTGTTCCGGCCGGCGCGCCGCGCGCTCGTCGGCGGTCTCGATACCCGGGCCGCGCGGATCCGCAGCGAGCTCGACGAGGCGCGGCGTCTGCGTGAGGAGGCCGAGCAGCTTGTCGCCGAGTACCGCGCCAAGGAACACGACGCCGTCGCCGAGGCGGAAGCGATCGTCGCTCACGCAAAACAAGAGGCCGAGCGGATCGCCGCGCAGGGCGCGCGCGACCTCGAGCGGGCGTTGGAGCGCCGCCAGCAGATCGCCGAGGAACGGATCGCTCAGGCCGAAGCAAAGGCGCTCGCCGAAGTCCGCGCGACAGCGATCGATGTGGCGATAGAGGCGGCGCGCGACGTGATCGCCAAGGGGATCGACCAGAAACGTGGCGCCGCGCTGCTCGACACGGCGATCGTGGCATTGCCTCAACGACTACGCTGACCCGCCCACAATTCGGCAACCAACGAAAAGTTGTCGAGCTTTTCTGGTTTCCGGCAAAAGGTTATGTATGGCGGATCGTTGTCCTATAACGGACGGCGTGTCTTTCTTCTTGCCGGTCGCGGTTTTCGTGCATCTGCTTCGCCAATTCAATCGCCTGGTCCTCGGAACCTCGATCGCCGCGCTGTTCTTCGGTGCCGCCGGTGCTGCTTTGGCCAGCACCGCCGTCGTCCTCGACTCCGACGACGACTCACTCAGCGTCGTCACCAGCGATGGCTACCATGAGGTCTCGCGGGCGCATGTCGGACGGGCGCCCCATCATCTGATTGTCAGCCCGGACGGCCGCACGCTGCTCATCGCCATGTCCGAAGGCAACGAACTCGTCTTCATCGACCGTAGTACCGGCATCGAGAAACAGCGCATGGCGGCGAGCGACCCCTACCAGATCGGCTTTAGCCCGGACGGCAAATGGTTTGTCGCCGCGTCGCTGCGGCTCGACCGCATCGACATCTACGACGCAAACAATTTCCAGGTCGTGCGCCGGCTGCCCGCGCCAACGATGCCGAGCCACATCGCCTTTGCGCGCGACAGCAGCACTGTTTACGTAACGCTGCAAGGAACCAGCAGCCTGATCGCGGTCGATCTCGCCTCGGGCAAAGCACTGTGGACCGCGCCGATCGGCCCGACCCCGGCCGGGATCGTCACCCGACCGACCGGTACGCTGCTCGCCGGGATCATGGGCTCGGATTACATCGCCGAAATCGACCCGCACGATGGGCATATCATCCAAAAGATACACACCGGCAATGGCGCGCATAACTTCCTCGCGAGCCCGGATGGCAAGACGCTCTACGTGACCAACCGGGTTGCCGGCACGATCTCGGTGCTGGACGCCGACACACTGGCGATCACCGCGACCTTGACGGCGCCCGGTGGGCCCGACGACATGGCGCTGTCGCCCGATGGCAAGGAGCTCTGGGTCACCGACAGGTGGCATGCCTCGGTCGGTGTCATCGAACTCACCTCGGGGGCGCTGAAAACGATCCCAGTCGGGCGCTCGCCTCACGGCATCTTTGTTTATTGATCAGGCTAGGCTTAGGACGCCGCGATGTTCGACGCCATCCAGCATCTGTTAACTCAGGCGCAGGGAGCGATCTTCGAGGCCGCGATCCAGCCGGCACTGTTTCACCTCGGCCTGATGGACTGGGCCGAGGATTTGTTCGACGGGGTGGAGTTCGCGCTCTATGGCGCGCTCGCGGTCGCGATCGCGTATGCACTGTGCCGTCCGCTCGAGCTGTGGCGGCCGGTCGAGCGCTGGGAAGACCGCAAGGCGGTGCGCACCGACATCGTCTATACGATCATTCACCGGGTCGGCGTGGTACCGGCGATCCTCTTCGTGATCCTGACCCCGATCGGCACGATGATCGACGGCTACCTGCGCTTCAAGGGCTATGTCCCGCCCGAGATCGAGCAGCTGGTGACACCGCTGTTCAACCACCCGCTCGTCACCTTCCTCGTCTACATGGTGGTGCTCGATTTCGGCGAATACTGGCGGCATCGGCTGCAGCATCGGCTGCCGTGGTGGTGGGCGCTGCACAGTCTGCATCACGACCAGCGCCAGATGACGCTGTGGAGCGACGACCGCAACCACATCCTCGACGACATTCTAGCCATGGTGTGGAGCGGCACGATCGCGATGCTGATCGGCGTGCCGCCGGGCGAATTCCCGCTGGTGCTAATCGGCTTCCGCCTGGTCGAGAGCCTGGCGCACACCAATGTGCGGCTTAGCTTCGGCGCGGTCGGCTCGGCGCTGCTGGTTGGCCCGCAATACCACCGGGTGCACCACTCGATCGAGCATGCCGAGCCGCCGTTTGACCGCACGCGGGGTTGCAATTTCGCGGTGATCCTGCCGATCTGGGATGTGATCTTCGGGACCTGGCGGCGCGGTGCCGACTTTCCGCAGACCGGGGTGGCGGCGCTGGCCGGACGCGCGGTGCGCTGCGGCTATTTGGAACATCAGCTCGAAGGGTTCAGGCGGCTCGGCGCGGTGATGACGCACTTCCTCAACCGCCGTCGGCCGGGGTTCATCGCCGCGTTTTCCCCCAATCAGCCAGACGCTGCCTGATAGCGGCCTTTCCAGGCGCCGCCGCGGCCGCGCCAGAACTGCACCGCCGAGAAGATGGTCGCCGCCATGTAGAACAGCGCGATCGCCGGCAGGAGCGGCGCCACCAGCAGTGGGCAGCGGTAGAGCTTGAGGGTGGGCAAGAACGAGAGGGTCATGCCGAGCCAAGCGACTCCACCCAAAACGATTGCAGGCGTCTCCCCCGAGAGCAGCACCAAAAGCGGGGGCGCCAAATAGGTGACCGCCATCCCTACCGTCACGAACAGCAGGATGCCGGTCGAATAGTTGATCTGGGCGAAGGCGCAACGGCTGATCATGTCCCACAGCGGCCGCCACGACCCGTAAGGGCGCACGCTGCGGGTCTCGTCGGCGACGCCGAGCCAGACCTTGCCGACCGACTTGACGCGCCGGGCGAGCGCGCAATCGTCGATGATCTCGTGGCGGATGCTGTCGACCCCGCCGATCCGCTCTAGTGTCTGGCGCCGCACCAGTATGCAGCCGCCCGCCGCCGCGGCGATGACCCGCCCGGAATCGGCGACCCAGCGCGGCGGGTACAGCTTGAAGAAGAAGAACACGAAGGCCGGAACCATCAGCCGTTCCCAGAGGCCGCGGCAGTGCAGCCGGACCATCAGCGAAACGAGGTCGTAACCCTCGCTCTCGGCACGGGCCACGAGGCTCCGCAAATTGTCGGGCGCATGGACGATATCGGCATCGGTCAGCAGCAGGTAATCGGGCGACATCCTTGCCGCGACGGCGGTTCCCTGGCGTACCGCCCAGAGCTTGCCGGTCCAGCCGCGAGGCATGGGGTGGGCCACGATGACTCGGACCCGGTCCGTAGCGCCGGCGTCGGCTGCAGCGGCGCGGGCAATTTCAGCGGTGCCGTCGCTGCTGTGGTCGTCGACGACAACGATATCGAGCCGGCCAGCATAATCTTGCGCCAGCAGCGAAGCGACGGCGCCACCAATCACGTCGGCCTCGTCACGCGCCGGGATGACAGCGACGACGGAGCGCCGCGGCACCGGAGCGTTGCTCCGCTCTCCTTTTCCGAGGCGCCAGAACCGGCCGCGAAAGGCGATCAGATACACCCAGATTGCGGCAGCCGCCGCCGCAAGGACAATTTGCTCCACCTGCCGCCCCCCCTAGCGCCCCATTTCGCGCCGGACGAGGCCCCCCGCCGGCGGCTTTATGAAATTATGTAAGTGCATTGTAACAGCGATCGCCAGTGTTTCTTTTCGCTCTAACGGGTTAGCGCTGCTGGATAAATTCGCGGAAGGCGACGAGGAAGGCGTCTTTCTGCTCGTCGAACGGGGCGTGCCCGGCATTGTCCAGCACGACGAGCCGGGAACCGGGCATCAGCGCGCGGTAGGCTTCGCCAAACCGCACCGGCACCAGCCCGTCCTTGTCGCCCCAAACCAGCAGGGTCGGCACGGTGATGCGGTGCAGCCATTTCGCCAGGTTTGGGTTGTGGTAGCGCGGGCGATAGGCGAGACGCTGCACGGTGGCGCGGTTCTTGGCGACGAGGTTCATGTCCACGTTCGCCATGTCGCCGAGCCGCCGCGCGGCGCGCTCCGGATCGGCATAGAAGCGGCGCAAATTCTCCTCGGTGCTTAGGCGGAAGATGTCGTCGACCGGTTTGCCGTCGGCGGCGGTGATGCCGACCGCGCTCACCAAGGTCAGGCTGGCGAGCCGCGATTGGTCGCGCACCGCCAGCTCGGCGGCGATCCAGCCGCCAAACGAGGTGGACCCGGTCGAGACCGAGGGTGTCAAGGAAATCGAGGTAGAAATAGGCGAGATCACCGATCTCATCGAGCCAGGGCGGGTCGTCGGAGCGGCCGAAGCCGGGATGCTCCGGGGCGTAAACCGCGAAATCGCGCGCCAGCTCGTCGAGAAACGCCATCCAGCCGGTATGCCCGCCGGCGCCGTGCAAGAAGACGAGCGGCGGCGCTCCGTCACGGCCACCCCGCAGCAGGCGAATTTGCGCGCCGGCCACTGTTATGAATTGTTCGATCCCCGCCATCTCGTTGAATATGCGACGTTTTTTTGATGAAATAATAGCACGATAACAGCAGAATTATCAGCGAAAGAACAGCGGCATAACAGCGACAATATCAGCGGCGATCAGCGGAGACATCAAAGAGAGCGGATGGACCGGCGAGATGGGGATCCATCCGGAATTTTCCCAGATAAGAACAAAATGCCAATTATCCCTTTTACAAAGGGACTTCTATAGCTATAATGGCGGGCAGAAAGGACGCTCGTCATGGCTATCAACCTCACCGATCCGACCTATAACAACGAAGATACCGCCCGCGCCTACTTCGAGGCGATCCGCTGGCCCAACGGCGTCGTTTGCTGTCATTGCGGGAACACCGACAGCGCAAGGATTTATGCGATCAAAGCTAATCCGACAAAGAAAGTCCGCGCCGGTCTATACGAGTGCCAAGAGTGCCACGGCCAGTTCACCGTTCGCACTGGCGGCGTCATGGAAAGCAGCCACGTTCCGTTAACCAAGTGGGCGCTCGCCTATCGCTTCATGGCGTCGAGCAAAAAGGGCATGAGCGCGCACCAACTGCATCGCTCAATCGGCGTCACCTACAAGACGGCTTGGTTCATGTGGCACCGCATCCGCGAGGCGATGCGGGAAGACGTGATGCCGCCGATGGGTGGCTCTGGAAAGGTTATCGAGGCCGATGAGACATTCATCGGCCCGGCCCGCGACGTGTTCATCAACGGCAAGGGCTGGCAGAAAGGTCGCGGGCCGGCTGGCAAGCGCACGGTCGTTACTTTGGTTGAACGCGGCGGCATTTCCCGCTCGATCCATGCGGACAAACTCGACGGCACGACCGTCGCCCAAATTCTTGCCGATAACGTTTCGCGTCAGAGCCGTCTGCATACCGATGAGTCGCATCTGTATCGCAAGGTAGGTGCGGAGTTTGCGGCGCACGAGAGCGTCAATCACTCCGCCAAAGAGTACGCGCGCGATGACGTGACGACGAACACGGTCGAGGGCTTTTTCTCGATCTTCAAACGCGGCATGACCGGCGTGTATCAGCACTGCGGAGAACAGCATTTGCAGCGCTACCTAGACGAGTTCGATTTCCGCTACTCGAACCGCGCCGCACTCGGCGTTGACGATGCCGAGCGCACGCGCCGGGCGATCAAGGGCAGCGACGGCAAGCGGTTGACCTACCGGCAATCTCATTGAACGCAACCGCCACGAACGAGCGATTCGCAACCTGAGGCGGTTACTCCGCCTTCTTGGGTGCCTTTGACGTTGCCCTTTTACGCGGCGCTAACCGGCCTACCTTGCCGATCATTTCCTTCTGCGGCTTGTATGGCGTCTGGAATGAGCGGCGGATCGCGTCTTGGGCGCGCCGATCTGTTTCTTCGTCGCTGTACTGTTCATCAGGCTTCGGTTCATTCATGCGGAAAGATATGCCTCCATCACCTCTATCCTACAAGCCTGAAATCCCTCCGGGGCCAGAAGCAGTTATTGGACGCACTATTACTCAGTGGTCACGTACGGAACAATCGATAGAGGAACTAATATGGCATTTCTTAGGTCTATCCATTGAGGAGGGGCAAGTAATAACGTCTCCGTTAGATGCAAAATATAAGATAAGTATGCTCCGTGGTCTCGGGATTAAAAGGATAAATGGAACTTTAATAAAAGATTTTCATCACATAATAAAGTTTCTTCGCAACCTCTATGAGCATCGCTCTACTATAGCGCACGGTGTTTGGGTCACCATGTCTGATGGAACCTTTGCGGCCCTTTCATTAAAAATAAAGATACCTGAAAATGCTAACCAAGCGACAACGACGGCTACAGCTTACGACTTTGAACACCTTCGTACTCTAATTAATCAGTATCCCTATCCGGTTAGAACAGGTTAATCAGCACCGTAAATACAACGAGACAATCGAGGTATTTACAAATTATGGACATCAAAGAGGCTCGCGAGTTGATCGACAACACAATGGGCAAACAGGTCTG
>Ga0209517_10000277_pt1 | contig 90658 bp, 72 predicted proteins | sample PeaSoiMetSII2010_FD_187695 | JGI IMG/M metagenome (GOLD analysis project Ga0209517, IMG submission 187695) | Peat soil microbial communities from Weissenstadt, Germany - SII-2010 (SPAdes) (version 2) | ecosystem: Environmental > Terrestrial > Soil > Wetlands > Peat | place: Germany...
AACGGGAAGCTGATCGAGACGACCGCGGTCGCGCCATGGGCCCGCTCGGCGCGGCCGGTGTTCGCCCTGCCCGCCAACCGAGCGACCGCCGTCCCGGCCAGGAAGCTTCGCCTCGCGTTCATTGGCGGGCGAGGAGTGATCTCGAAATACAGCGGCATCGAGGCTTATTACGAAGAGGTCGGGAATCGTCTGGCGGAGATGGGGCACGAAGTCACCGTATATTGCCGAACCTATTTCACGCCTCAACTGGCGGAACACAACGGCATGCGACTGGTGCGGCTGCCTACGATCCGTTCCAAACATCTTGAGACCGTCGTCCACACGATACTGAGCACAGCGCATGCCGTGACGCAGAAATATGACATGGTGCACTTTCACGCGCTGGGGCCGGCCCTGTTTTCATTTCTTCCGCGGCTGGCGGGAGAAAGAACCGCGGTGACCGTGCAGGGTCTGGACTGGCAGAGAAAAAAGTGGGGCCGTGCGGCTTCGACGGTGCTGCGGCTGGGGGAGCGGGCGTCGGTGAAGTTCCCCAATGCAACCATGGTAGTGTCGCAGGTTCTGCAGCAGCGCTATCGTGAAACCCACGGCATTGAAGCCTTCTACGTGCCAAATGGCGGCGTGCTGCGGGATTGGCGCGAGCCGCGGAAAATTCTGGAGTGGGGCCTGGAGCCGGGGAATTACGTGCTCTTCCTGGGGAGATTCTCGCCCGAGAAAGGCTGCCACCTGCTAGTGGAGGCATTTGAGCAGATCGAAACCGACGCCCGGCTGGTGATGGCGGGCGCCTCCAGCTACTGCGACGCCTACAGCCGCGAACTGCGCACCCACGCCAGCGACCGTATCCGCATGCTGGACTGGGTTTCCGGAGAGACGCTCGATGAACTGCTTACCAACGCCATGGTGTTCGTGCTGCCCTCGGACCTGGAGGGGCTGTCGCTGGCGCTTTTGGACGCGATGGGGGCGGGGCTGTGCGTGCTGACCAGCGATGTTCCGGAGAACCGCGAAGTGGTGGACGGGGCCGGGTTTACGTTCCAGCGGGGCAGCGCGGCGGACCTGGCGGAGCGGCTGCGTTTCCTGATCGCCAATCCGGCGGTGCGTGAAGCCGCCGGGCGCGCCGCCAAGCGGCGCATTCGGGAGCAGTACCAGTGGCCGAAGATCGCCGCCGACATAGAGAGGGCCTATTTCGAAGTGATGGGCTGGAGGCGAGCCGAAACGCCGCAGAAGAAGCCAGTCGCCAGAGCTGCCGGCGAGGCTGGAGGAGCGGAGCGCCGGGCAGGGTAGAGCTGCCCGACGGGTGTCGAGCCCTGCTCGACGGACAGCCGAGGGCGGCTGTCCCCACATGGGGATTTCCTGCGAACTGAGACACTACCCACTTCCGGTAGTGGCCGAGTCCACTACCCCACTTCCGCTCGGCGGGCCTAATCCCGCCTTTTTTATTACAATCAAGTGCTCGTCTTTCCGGGGCCTCAGGAGGCCCTAAGAAAGACGCGGCCCTTATGCGCGATACGATCCTAGTAACCGGCGGCGCGGGTTTCATCGGATCCAACTTTATCCTGCAGCGGATGAAGGGGGATGCGGTGCCCGTCGTCAACCTCGACAAGCTCACCTACGCCGGAAACCTGCGCAACCTGGAGAGCGTCGCCGGCGATCCGCGATATGAATTTGTTCATGGGGATATCGGTGATCGCGGTCTGGTCCGGCGGTTGCTGGAAAAACATCAGCCGCAGGCGATCGTCCACTTCGCAGCGGAGAGCCACGTGGACCGTTCCATCCGCGGCCCCGACGATTTCATTCGCACCAACGTGGACGGCACTTTCGCGCTGTTAGAAGAGACGCGTGCATATTGGATGGTGCTCGCAGAACCGCAACGGGAGCAGTTCCGGTTCCTGCACGTGTCCACCGACGAAGTATTCGGATCGCTGGGCTCGGACGATCCTCCTTTTTCCGAGACCACGCCTTACGCGCCCAACAGCCCGTATGCCGCGTCCAAAGCCGCGTCCGATCACCTGGTGCGGGCGTATCACCACACTTACGGCTTGCCGGTGCTCACCACGAATTGCTCGAATAATTACGGACGGTTTCAGTTTCCGGAGAAGCTGATTCCGCTGATGATCCTTAACGCGCGCGATGGCAAGCCGCTGCCGGTGTACGGAGACGGCCAGAATGTCCGCGACTGGCTCTATGTTGAGGATCACTGCGAGGCGATTACAACCGTGGTCGAGCGTGGGCGGCCGGGCGAGACCTACAACATCGGCGGCTGGAACGAGAAACCGAACCTCGAGATCGTGGAGATCATCTGCGACCTGGTGGATGAGATTCAGCCGCGTGCGGGCCGTGCCAGGCGCGATCTGATTACTTTCGTCAAGGATCGTCCCGGGCACGATCGCCGTTACGCCGTGGACGCGCGCAAGATTGAACGCGAACTCGGCTGGAAGCCGAAGGAAACGCTGGAAAGCGGCTTTCGCAGAACCGTTCGCTGGTATCTTGAGAACGACGAGTGGGTGCGCGACGTGACCAGCGGCAGTTACCGGCAGTGGATTGCGACGCACTATTCGAGCTAGACGGACCGCAAACTAGGCGGACCGGAAGACGGGCAAGTTCATGACGGAAAGCACAAGTTACAAGGGCATTATCCTGGCCGGCGGGTCGGGCACGCGGTTGTATCCGGTGACACAGGCGATGGGCAAGAGCCTGCTGCCGGTTTACAACAAGCCCATGATCTATTACCCGCTGTGCACACTGATGCTGGCGGGAATTCGGGAGATCCTCATTATCTCGACGCCCGAAGACGTTCCCAAGTTTCAGGGGTTGCTGCGCGATGGCGCCCAGTTCGGCATCCGCTTGAGTTATCGCGTCCAACCGAAGCCGGAGGGAATTGCGCAAGGCTTCCTGCTGGCCGAGGAGTTTCTTGCCGGCAGCCCTTGCGCACTGGTGCTGGGCGACAACATCTTCTACGGCCACGATCTGGTCCGGGACCTGCGCGAAGCCGCGCAGAAGGCGCGCGGGGGGCGGATCTTCGCTTATCCTGTAAACGATCCGGAGCGTTATGGCGTGGTGGAGTTTGACGCGAGCGGTCGGGCGCTCAGCATCGAGGAAAAACCGAAACAGCCGAAATCGCGCTATGCCGTCACCGGGCTCTACTTCTACGACAATCAGGTGGTGGGGATTGCGAAATCGCTCAAGCCCAGCGCCCGCGGCGAACTCGAGATCACCGACGTCAACCAGGCCTATTTGAAGAACGGCCAACTGGAGGTCGTGGTGATGGGGCGTGGTATGGCGTGGCTCGATACCGGCACGCATGAATCGCTGATGGACGCATCACTTTATATTCAGGCGATCGAGAAGAGGCAGGGTCTGATGGTGGCCTGCCCCGAGGAGATTGCCTACCGCTCCGGCTACATTACGGCGTCCGATCTGGAACGAACCGGCGGTGCGATGAAAAACAACAGCTACGGCGCCTACCTGCTGCAGTTGTTGAGAGAGAAGGTATTCTGAGATGAGCGCGGTTCCGATGGAGTGGCCTGCAATGGATGCGTTCCGGACAATTACGACCTCTCTGCCCGGATTGCTGATTCTGGAGCCCCGCGTGTTTGCCGACGAACGGGGATTCTTCCTCGAGAGTTACAACGAACGGGCGATGGCCGAGTTGGGCATCACGGGCCGGTTTGTGCAGGACAATCATTCCTGTTCACGGCGCAATGTGCTGCGCGGGTTGCACTACCAGCTCAAGCACGCGCAGGGGAAACTGGTGCGCGTGGCGGCGGGAGAAATTCTTGACGTGGTGGTGGACCTGCGCCGCAGTTCGCCGACTTTCGGGGGATGGCAGGCGGCGCGTCTCTCCGGCGAAAACCAGCGCATGCTGTGGGTTCCCGCCGGCTTCGCCCATGGATTCCGCGTAACCTCGGAAGAAGCGCACGTGCTGTACAAAGCCACCGACTACTATGCTCCGGCCCATGAGCGCACGCTGGCGTGGAACGATCCGGTGCTGAAAATCGATTGGGAACTGGACGGGGACCCCATCGTCTCAGCAAAAGACCAGCGCGGCGTGTCGCTTGGCAACGCTGAGACCTTCGAGTAGCCGGAAGCAAATCATGAGAGTGACGATTTTTGGCGCCTCAGGTCTTCTGGGCAAGGCGCTTCTGCGCGAATGGGGCGGAGATGAAGTGGTCGGCCTCAGTTCGCGCGACGCCGATCTGCGTGAGGCAGTCCAGGTGCGCGCCGCGGTCGAGCGAACCCAGCCGGACTGGATTGTTTTGGCTGCCGCCTACACCGACGTTGACGGCTGTGAGGGAAATCCTGAGCGGGCGTTTGCCGTGAACCGCGATGGTGCTGTGAATGCGGGCGAATCTGCCCGGCGCGCGGGCGCGAAGCTGCTCTTCCTCAGTTCGGATTATGTGTTTGACGGGACCAAGACCTCGCCTTATGAGGCCACCGATGCGCGCCACCCGCAGAGCGTTTACGGGCGGTCGAAGGCGGAGGCGGAACTGCGTTTGCTGGAAGTCCTGCCCCAGGCCTGCATCGTGCGAACATCGTGGCTTTTCGGCGTGGGCGGCAAGTGCTTTCCGGATACGATTCTGAGGCTGGCAGCCAGCCGCCCGGTGCTGGATGTGGTCCACGACCAGCGCGGATGTCCGACGTACTCGGTGGACCTGGCGCGAGCCATCATTCAGCTGTGCCGCAAGGGCGCGAGCGGAATTGTGCACGCCACTAATGCCGGCGATTGCTCGTGGTTCGAGTTCGCGCAGGCGATCGTGGCCGGCGCCGGGCTGGCCACCGAGGTGCGGCCGGTGAACAGTCTGCAGATGGCGCGCCCAGCACCGCGTCCCGCTTACTCTGTCTTGTCCGCCGCAAGTCTTCACGCCTACGGAGTCACCCTGCCGGCCTGGCAGGACGCCCTGGGCCGCTACCTGCGCGAACGTGTGGGTTGACCGCGCGGGCTTTTGGGGGCCGTGTAAGGGCTTATTCCTTGGAACTTTAGCGTTCGCTGCAGTTACCTCGGTAACAAGTAGGCAGGTTCCCCTCACCCTAGAATGCTAGCGTGGAAAGTCTTCCGCTCCAGCACGCCCGGAGGTGGACCGCCATCGTGTGCGCGGTGGTGTGCGTCCATATTGGGGTATCGCTGATCGCGCCCCGGGGCTTTGCGCTCACAGCTTTTGGAGACCTCCTGCAGTGCATGCTTCTGTTCTGTGCAGCCGGATCCATTCTGGCCAACGTGAGAGAAGCCTCCTCCAGGACTCGTCTGTTCTGGATTCTCATGGGGTTAGGCGTGGGGATGTGGCTTGGCGCGCAGATACTCTGGACCTACTTTGAGGTCTTCCTGCGGCAGGAGGCTCCCAACCCATTTGTGGGAGACGTAATTCTCTTTCTGCACATCGTGCCCATGATGGCAGCGGTAGCCGTTCAGCCCCATGTCCGGCAGGACGATCGCATCATCCGCGTCGGGACCCTGGACTTCTTTTTGTTACTTACGTGGTGGCTGTTCCTATACCTGTTCATCGTGATCCCGTGGCAGTATGTGCATCCGATCGAGTCCACGTACGGGACCAGCTTTGATGCGCTCTATGTCTGCGAACAACTCGTACTGGGCCTGGGACTGATTCTGGTGTGGCGGCGCTCCAGCGGCGTCTGGCGCAGGATCTACTTTGAGTTTTTCGGGGCCGCCTCGCTGGCGTGCATCGGTTCACTCATGGCCAACGAGGCCATTGACTTGCACATCTACTACACGGGCAGCCTCTTCGATGTGCCTTTGGTGGCGGCGATGGCCTGGTTTGCGCGCATCGGCTTCCTGGCGCGCCAGGGCGCGACCCAGAATCCGGTGGAAGAGGTTTCTGCACGCGGTTACGGTATCTGGAAGGCGCGTCTGGCCATGGCGGTGGTGTTTCTTACCCCGTTAATGGTGGCTTGGGCGCAGTTCGGCGGCAATGCCCCGCAGCGCGTCCGTTCTTTCCGTCTGCTCCTCGCGGTCGCAGTGATGGTGGCCATGGGGGCGCTGGTGATCTTGAAGCAGCACCTGCTTGATCAGGAATTGCTGAGCCTGCTGCGCCTGACCCGCCACAACCTGGATGAAATGTGCCGCATGAAGGACGAACTCGAAAGCAAGGAGCACTCACTGCGCTGGCACAGCCTGGAACTGCAGCGCAAGAATCTGGAACTGCAGGAAATCTCCTTCACCGATTCGCTCACGGGAATCTGGAACCGCCGTTACCTGGAAGAGATTGTCAGTGCCGAAGCCGGCCAGGTCCTGCGTAACTACCAGCGGGCCCGTGGCGGCGACATCCGCAAACTCGATCACCGCGACCTGGTGTTCATCATGGTGGATGTGGATTTCTTCAAGCAAGTGAACGACGAGCACGGCCATCCTGCCGGCGACCGCCTGCTGCAACTCGTGGCCCAGAGGCTCTCGACCGTCGTGCGTAAGTCCGACGTGCTGGTGCGCTGGGGCGGGGAAGAGTTCCTCATCATGAGCCGCTCGACCGATCCCAGCGGCACCCCCGCTTTCTGCAGCCGCATCCTCGACGTGATGTCGGCCGAAGCCTTTGATCTGGGCCATGGCATCAGCGTGCGCAAGACCTGCTCGGTGGGCTGGGCGGCGTATCCCTGGTGCCGCGGCGCATTCGAGGCCCTGTGCGCTGAAGAAGCCATTGAACTGGCGGATGCGGCCCTGTATCGCGCCAAGGCTCTGGGGAGAAATCTGGGCATCGGAATTGTCGCGAACGACGCGGCCATCAGCAATCCAGCGGCCATCACTCTGCTTCTGGTGCAGCAGCCCAGTTCTCCCGTGGCGCGCACGATCCGCACGGAGTGTCCCGCCCGGGGCACGCTGCCGCCGTTGGAGTTCGAGGGCGAGACTTCCCTTGATCCTCCTACACACGGGCAGTCCAGCAAGGCTGGAGCCTAGTCGTGGGGCCGCAATTCTCCTCAGGCTCACGGGTCATCCCTGTGCTTCTGGCGCTTGACCACAGGGAATCTGTTGGCTACATTGAGTAGGCTTCCTGGCTCGGCGAGGCATAACTCACTCATGAATCCAAAGCAAATTTCCAAGACCGGCCTTCAGCAGAAGGCGCAACTCATGTCCGCATCAGAAATTGAGCGCACGCTGGTGCGGCTGGCTTACGAGATTGTGGAAAAAAACGGCGGAGTAGACGGCCTGGGCCTGGTCGGTATTCGGCGCCGCGGTGTGCCCATCGCGGAACGTTTGGGCAAGATTATTACCCGCATCGAAAACGCCAAGGTGCCGGTGGGCACGTTGGACATTACTTTCTACCGCGACGATCTCTCGACCCTGGGCCCCAAGCCGGTGGTGCAGGAGAAAGAGATCGGCTTTGAGATCGAGGACAAGAACATTGTGCTGGTGGATGACGTCCTGTTCACCGGCCGCACCACGCGGGCCGCGCTCGACGCGCTCTTTTCCCACGGCCGGCCCCGCCGCGTTCAACTCTGCGTGCTGATTGACCGTGGACACCGCGAAATCCCCGTTGAAGCTACTTTTGTAGGACGCAACGTTCAGACCACGATGAATGAAGTGATCGAGGTCAAACTCACCGAGATTGACGACGCGGAAAAAGTTCTGCTGATGGAGAAGTAGCGAGCGGCAAAAGAATCTGTAAGTGAAAACAAAGGACGGTGGCCACGGGCCACCGTCCTTTTGCTTTTGAGGACCGTTTACGCGATCCTAGTGCACACCGCCTTCGTCTGGGTATAGAGATTGAGCACGTCGTGCCCCATCTCGCGTCCCCAGCCGGACTGTTTGTAGCCTCCGAAGGGCAGCGCCGCGTCGAAGATGTTGTAGCAATTGATCCACACGGTGCCCGCGCGCAGTTGCTCGGCCATGCGATGCGCCTTGCCGATGTCGCGCGTCCACACGGCAGCGGCCAGGCCGTATTCGCTGTTGTTCGCGCGCGGGATGATTTCTTCGGGATCGGTGAACGGCATTGCGGTCACCACCGGCCCGAAGATTTCTTCCTGCACGACCTTCATGTTTTCCTTGGTGTTGACCAGCACCGTGGGCTCAACGAAATAACCACGATCGCCGGCCTTGTGCCCGCCGGCCATGGCCTGAGCGCCCTCGGAGAAACCGGCTTCGAGATAACCGCAAACGCGATTCAACTGCTCTTGCGAGACCAGCGGTCCCATCTGCGTCTCCGGATCCAGGCCTGAACCGACCTTGATGTTCTTGGCGTGCGCCGCGACTCCCTCGACGACCTGGTCGTAAACCGCCTTCTCGACGTACAGCCGCGAACCGGCGCAACAGCACTGGCCGTGGTTGAAGAAGATCGCGCTGGCAGAACCGGGAATCGCGGTCTCAAGATCGGCATCCTTGAACACCACGTTGGGAGACTTTCCGCCCAGTTCCAAAGATACTTTCTTCAGGTTCCCCGCGGCGGCATGCACGATCAGCTTGCCGACTTCGGTCGAGCCCGTGAAGGCGATCTTATCTACATCGGGATGCGCGGCCAGCGCCGCCCCTGCCGTTTCGCCATAGCCGGGGACGATGTTGACCACGCCGTCAGGGAAGCCAGCCTCCTGGATCAGTTCGCCCAGACGCAGCGCCGAAAGCGGCGTTTGCTCTGCCGGCTTCAGCACAACCGTACAGCCCGTGGCCAGCGCCGGGCCGAGCTTCCAGGCCGCCATGAGGAGCGGGAAGTTCCAAGGGATCACCTGGCCCACGACTCCGACGGGTTCGCGCAGCGTGTAGGCCAGATATTTCGCGCCCGGCGTATAGGGCACCGAGAGCGGAATCGTGTTGCCTTCAATTTTGGTGGCCCATCCCGCCATATAGCGGAACAGGTCCACGGCCAGCGGAACGTCGGCGGCCTTGGCGATGACCAGAGGCTTGCCGTTGTCGAGACTCTCGATATAGCCGAATTCTTCGGTGTGCTGCTCGAGCAGGTCGGCGAGTTTCCAGATCAGGCGGCCGCGTTCGGACGCGGTCATGCGGCGCCACGGACCGTCGTCGAACGCCTTGCGCGCTGCCTTCACTGCCTGCTCAACATCCTCGCGATCGCCTTCTGCGACCTGGGCCAGCACTTCGCCGGTCGCGGGATTGTAGGTGGGAAAAGTCTTGCCGGAGGCGGCGTTCGTCCACCTGCCGTTGATCAGCATTTTGCGTGGTTTTTCGATGAACTCCGCGACTTGCGGATGAATTTGCGGGGAAACTGCGATGCCCATACGTCCTCCTTGGTCTAAACGAACTCGTGCAAGAGAGAGATGATGCCAGACGGATGAAAGCGGGCCGGGGGAAATGCTAGCCCGCCGCAGCGATAAATGCAATGGCAGTTCGCTTAGTCCCTACTCCCCGTACGGCACCCAGATGTTCTTCACCTGGGTGGCATGCTCCAGAAACCACCGCCCCTCGCCCTGCTTCGCGTCGAACCAATCAATGGCGCGGCCTTCGTTGGTCCACACCTGCTTTAGATTTCCGGTGGACATCGCCTTCGCCGCTGCGACCAGCGCTTCATCGCCGCAACACCAGATGGCGTCCACATCGTCGTGCTCGGCGATTGTCTTCAGAAGTTGCGCCGCGTATCCGGTCACGATGTTCACCGCGCCTCCGGGCAGATCGCTGGTGTCGAACAATTGGTAGAGGTCACCCGTGATCAGCGGATATGTTTCCGAGGGAACGGCGATCACCGTATTTCCCACGGCGAGCAAGGGCATCACCAGTGACAGGAACCCCAGCAACGGCGCTTCCGACGGGCAGATCACGCCTACGGTTCCAATCGCCTCGTTCATGGCGATCGCGATATTGCGGAACGGCGGATTGTGCACCGCGCCGTCGAATTTGTCGGCCCAGGCCGCGTAGGAGAAAATGCGCTCGATTCCGAGTTCGACTTCCGCCCCGGCCTGCTTCTCGCCCACCACTTCCGCCAAGCGATGGATAATCTCGCCGCGCCGCTGCGCCAGGTTTTCGGCGCAGTAATAAAGGACCTGAGCGCGATTGTGTGCCGTAGCTTTTCCCCAAATCTCGGCCTTGCGCGCCGCCTCCACCGCATTGCGAACGTCCTTACGATTGCCCAGCGGAGCCTCGCCCAGCAGACGTCCGTCTGCCGCGCGCACCGCCATGCTGTAACCCGAGTCCGGACGCGCCTGCTTGCCGCCGATGTAAAGCTTGACGGTGCGGTCAATGGCGGGCGTGCTGATCTGCGCGGATTCTTCCACTGGAGGAGCCGCTGCCGTGCTTGCCGCGAGCTTGGGCGCATGCTTGAACCACGCTGGCTCCATGTATTCGAGCATGCCTTCGCGGCCGCCCTCGCGCCCGTAGCCGCTCTCGCGGTATCCGCCAAAGCCGCAGGCCGCGTCGAACAGATTCGCGCAATTCACCCAGACCAACCCGGCTTTCAACTGCGCGGCCACATGCAGCGCCACGTTGATGCTCTCGCTCCATACGCACGACGCCAGGCCGTACACCGTATTGTTGGCCAGTTCCACGGCCTCCCGCGGCGTCCGGAACGTCATAGCCGCGAGCACCGGCCCGAAGATTTCCTGCTGCGCCACGATGGACGTGGGATGCACATTGCTCAGCAACGTGGGTGGATAATAAAAACCGCGCGAAGGCAAGGCCATCGCCGGTTGCCAGCAGGTCGCGCCCTCCGCAATACCCTGCGCCACCATGCTCCGAATGCGGTCCAGTTGCACTCGGGCCACGATCGCGCCGATGTCAATCGCCTTGTCGAGCGGCGGCCCCACGCGCAGCGTGCTCATGCGGTCGCGAATTTTCGCGACCAGCGTCTCGGCGATGCTTTCCTGCATCAGCAGCCGCGATCCCGCGCAGCACACCTGCCCCTGATTGAACCAGATTCCATCTACCAGACCTTCGACCGCGCTATCGAGATCGGCGTCTTCAAAAATAATGAATGGAGACTTCCCGCCCAGTTCGAGCGATAGGCGTTTGTGACTCGGCGCGGTCGCGCCGCGAATGGCGCGCCCAACCTCGGTCGAGCCGGTGAAGGCGATCTTGTCTACATCAGGATGCTTCACCAGCGCTTCGCCGGTCGAACCGTCTCCCGTCACAATGTTGACGACGCCGGCGGGCAGCCCCGCTTCTTGGCAAAGTTCCGCGAACGCCAACGCGGTGAGCGGCGTAAACTCGGCAGGCTTCAGAACAACCGTATTTCCTGCTGCCAAAGCCGGAGCAATTTTCCACGCCAACATGAGCAGGGGAAAATTCCACGGAATGATCTGGCCCACAACCCCGCACGGCTCGTAGCCGGGAAATTCCCGCTCGAGCAATTGCGCCCAGCCCGCATGATGATAGAAATGCCGCGCCACCAGCGGGATGTCAACATCGCGGCTCTCGCGGATGGGCTTGCCGTTGTCCATGGTTTCGAGCACCGCGAGCAGCCGCGAATGCTTCTGCACCAGCCGCGCCAGCGCATACAGATATCGGGCACGCGCATGAGGAGTGAGCGCGCGCCACCCCGGCGAAGCGGCCCGCGCCGCGCGCACTGCCGCGTCCACGTCAGCGGCGCTGCCTTGCCCGATCGCCGCTAACTTCTCGCCTGTCGAGGGATCCAGCGTGTCGAAATACCCACTCGCCGCTGGCGCCTGCCACGTTCCGCCGATGAACATGCCAAAGCGCCGTCCATGGCGCTCCAGCCACGCTATGGATTCTCTCGGATCCTCCGGCGCTGGCCCGTACTCCATGCTGACGAATTTGTCGGCAATGCTCATCTGTTTGCGCTCGATTCTTCTCGTTGTCCTGCCACGCTAGTGTCGTCTGCTACGCCATCGGATGCCGATACTCGGCAGAATAGCGCCCGGTGGCGTAATGCTCCAATTGCCGCTCGATATCCCCCAGCAGCCCGCTCGCGCCGAAGCGGAACATCTCTGCGCGTACCCACGACAGCCCCAGTTCCTCTTTCATCATGGCCAGCCAGTCGAGCGATTGCTTGGCGGTGCGAATCCCGCCCGCCGGTTTGAAGCCCACGGCCATGCCGGTCTGCTGAGCATATTCGCGGATCGCCCGCACCATCACCAGGCTCACCGGCAGGGTGGCGTTGGTCGGTTCCTTGCCCGTCGAAGTCTTAATGAAGTCCGCTCCGGCCATCATGGCGACGACGCTGGCCCGCGCCACGTTGCGCAGCGTCAGCAGATCGCCGGTGCCGAGGATGACCTTCATGTGAGCCCGGCCGGCGGCCTGCCGGAAAGCGGCGATCTCGTCATACAGCGCCTGCCAGCGCGCTCCGAAAACGTGCGCGCGTGTGATGACCACGTCAATCTCGTGGGCGCCCGCTTCTACCGATCGCCGAATCTCAGCTACGCGTTCGGCCAGCGGCGACAGCCCGGCCGGAAATCCCGTGGAAACCGCAGCTACGTGCACGCCGCTTGCCTCCAGCGCGTTCAGCGCCGTTTCGATGAACGTGTGATAGACGCACACCGCCGCCACCTTCACGCCGAGTTGCTCAATCCCGAGTTTCTGCACCAGGTCCTGCTGGATGGGTTGCCGCGCCTTTGCGCACAACCGCCGCACGCGTTCTTCGGTGTCGTCGCCTGAGAGTGTGGTTAAATCCATGCAGGAAATAGCCCGCAGCAGCCACGCCGCCTGCCATTCTTTTTTCACCGTTCGCCGCGCTACCTGGGTCTGGGCGCGGCGCTCCACGGCGCTGGTGTTCACGCGCACTTCCTGGATCCAATTCAAATCAAGGGGGATGCCTGAGTTGGGCAGCAGGGGCTGCCCGCCGAGCGTGGCAAAGGCGTCCGCCGGTTGCGCTTCCCGCGCGACTACTTCGTTTCTGGGCCGTTTTCCCTGATCGGCTGACATTTGGCAGACACCGAGGGGTAATTGTACGGCAGCGAATCCCACAACGCGAATCAGGCGCGGCTGGGAAAGACCGACTGCAGTGACTGGCAAGAAAAAGCCCAGAACCGCCACCCAGGGTTTACAATGACGCACGGTTTGGCCGTTTCCCATGTATCCCGCGAATCTCGCGGCCAGACGATTTCTTCTATGCACAAGACAACCCTATCCGCCGCTGTGCGAAAAAAACTGGAGCAGGCCGCTGTCAAGGTGATGAAGAACGCCCACGTTCCCTATTCGAATTTCCGCGTAGGCGCGGCGATCCTGCTCACGAACGGCAAGATTTTTTCCGGCTGCAACGTCGAAAACGCATCCTACGGCATGACCAACTGTGCCGAGCGCACCGCGATCTTTTCTGCCGTCGCGCGGCTCGGGCCCAGCATTGAGATTCGCGCGGTCGCCGTAGCCAACGATCACGGCGTTGCCTGCTCGCCCTGCGGCGCGTGTCGCCAGGTAATCTATGAGTTCGGGCCCGACGCGACCATTTTCTTTCAGGGTGCCCGCGGTCCCAAGCAGGCCCACATCACCGAACTTCTCCCGGAAGGATTCCGTCTCCAGTGAGCCCGGCCACCCCTGCTCCGCACATCTCCGCCCAGGAAACGTTCCGCGCCGTTGATGTGATCCGCAAGAAGCGTGACGGCCTGGAACTGTCGCGCGGCGAAATCGAAGGTCTGGTCAACGCTTACACCAAAGGTGAGATTCCCGACTATCAGGTCTCCGCCTGGCTGATGGCGGTGGTGCTGCGCGGCATGACGCGCCCCGAAACCGCCGCTCTGACCGACGCCATGCTGCGCTCGGGTGAGGTCCTCGATCTCTCCTCGCTGCCGGTGAAAAAAGTGGACAAGCATTCGACCGGCGGCGTCGGCGACAAGACGTCGCTGGTGCTGGCACCCCTGGCGGCTGCGGCCGGAGTCGCCGTTCCCATGATCAGCGGACGCGGTCTCGGCCACACCGGAGGCACGCTCGACAAACTGGAAGCCATCCCCGGGTTCAACGTGAATCTTCCCGTGGCCGAGTTTCGGCGCGTGCTCGAGACCTGCGGCTGCGCCATGATCGGCCAGACGGCGGAGATCGCTCCCGCCGATCGCAAGCTCTACGCGCTGCGCGATGTAACCGGAACGGTGGAAAGTCCATATCTGATTTGCGCCTCCATCATGAGCAAGAAACTGGCGGAAGGCATTGACGCGCTGGTGCTCGACGTTAAAACCGGTTCGGGCGCGTTCATGAAGAGCCAGAAAGACGCAGCCTTTCTCGCCGAACTCATGGTCGAAACCGGCGAGCGCATGGGCAAGCAGGTGGTCGCGCTGATCACCGGCATGGATCAGCCCCTGGGCAACATGATCGGCAACGCGCTCGAAGTCGTCGAGGTCGTGGAAGTCCTGCGCGGCGGCGGCCCCGAAGACTTGCGCGAAGTCTGCCTGGAATTGGCCGGGTGGATGCTGCACCTGGGCGGCGCCTCACAGAGCGTTTCAGAAGGGAAGCAGAAGAGCGCGCAGCTGATCTCCTCCGGCAAGGCGCTCGAAAAATTCCGCCAGATGATCGAACTGCAAGGCGGCGATCCGCGCGTGCTTGACGACGCGAAGCGCCTGCCGCAGGCGCAGAGCACCGTGCAGGTCGTGAGCGCAAAGACGGGATATGTCGAATCCATGCAGTGCGAGCAGATCGGCTCCGCCTGCGTGATTCTCGGTGGCGGCCGCGAGCGCAAGGAAGATTCGGTTGACCCCGCGGTCGGGATCGTGCTGCACAAAAAAATTGGTGACCGTGTCGCGGCCGGCGAGGCGCTGGCTACGATCTACTACAATGCCGAGGCGCGGGCGGCGCGCGCCCGTCAACTGATGGAAGCGAGCATCCAGATTGCAGACGCAGCGCCCGCGGCGAACCCGCCGCTTATTCGCCAAGTCATCGGCAAGTCCGGGGAGAAACACTGAATGGGACGATTCACAGGAATTCTCGGTTTGTTCACCATGCTGGCGCTGGCCTTCGTGTTTTCCACCAACCGTCGCGCCATTCGTCTCAAGACCGTACTCTGGGGACTCGGGCTGCAATTCGCGCTGGCCGTGTTTGTTCTACGGGTGCCGAGCGGGGAGTGGCTATTTGCCAAGCTGGGCGATGGGGCCAAGCATCTGCTTGATTTTTCCTACTACGGTTCGGAGTTTGTATTTGGCACCCTAGGCAAACAGCAATCCTCGCTGGGACTGATTTTTGCCTTCCAGGTTCTGCCCACCATCATTTTCATCGCCGCATTTTTCGCCGTGCTCTATCACCTCGGCGTGATGCAACTCATCATTCGCGCGGGCGCGTGGATTATGACCACGGTGATGGGCGCGAGCGGCGCGGAGTCGCTCAATCTCGCCGCCAGCATTTTCATGGGACAAACCGAGGCTCCGCTCACCATCCGCCCCTTTCTCCCCGAGCTGACGCAGTCGGAACTCATGACCGTCATGACCAGCGGCATGGCCCACATCTCCGGCGGTATGATGGCCGCCTACATGCGCGTGGGCGGCGCGGACCCCAAACATCTGCTCACCGCCGTCATCATGACCGCGCCCGGCACTCTGCTGATCGCCAAGATGCTGGTCCCGGAAACCGAGCAACCGCTCACCGCCGGCCGCGTGCAAATGCCCGCCATGGAAAAAGAAAGAAATATTCTGGGCGCCATCGCCCGCGGCACCATTGACGGCTTGCACCTCGCCTTAAACGTGGGAGCGATGCTCATCACCTTCCTCGCCCTGCTGGCGCTGCTCAACGCCATCATGGGTTGGACGCACATGCACATCTCGTGGTTCCCCTACAACCTGCAACAGATATTTGGCTGGGTCTTCGCGCCCGTGGCCTGGCTCACCGGTGTCCAATGGAAGGATGCCGCGGCCATCGGCAATCTGCTGGGCACGCGCATGGTGCTCAACGAATTCGTTGCCTTCGCCCAGCTCGGCCCGATGAAGGGCACGCTTGACCCGCGCTCGTTCACCATTGCGACGTTCGCCCTTTGCGGGTTCGCGAACTTGAGTTCTATCGGAATTCAGATCGGCGGCATCGGTGCGCTGGCGCCCAACAAGCGCGGCGAACTGGCCCGGTTCGGCGTCCGCGCCATGCTGGCGGGGACCATGGCCAACCTGATGTCGGCTTCGATTGCCGGCATGCTGCTATAGATCGGGAGCACTTATCCGTTCGCGCGTGCGACCAGGAAAATAGCCAAACCGTAGAAGACGAACATGAGGCCAAGGTACGTCTTGGCGCGAGGTCCGGAGTTCGCAAACTCCTTCCACACCAGAATTCCCCACAGTGCCGCCACCATCGGAGCCGACTGGCCGATGGCATAGGAAATTGCTACGCCGGTGAAGCTCGCCGCCACCAGGTTGAAAACCGTGCCGACTCCCCAGATGCATCCCCCGAAAAGCCCCAGCAGATGCCCCGAGGCCGGTCCGCTGAAGAATCCACCGAAGCTTACTGGCTCACCGACCAACGGATGTTTCATGAAGTAAATGTTCCAGATGAAGCAGGAGAGCAATGCTCCCAGCGTCAGGAATACAGCAGCGCTATAAGGTCCCAGCGGATTGCCCCGCGTCATCGCGTGCGTCATAAAGGGAGCCCACAGGCCCATCAGAACTCCCGACACCAGGCAGGTGATCAGACTCTTCTTTGAGACCGACCGTCCTGCCGCGGCAAGACTTCCATAGGCCTTTCCGTCCAGGAGCACTGCAACAAATGCGCAGGCCACGCCAAGAGCCAGGGAGAGAGCGTTTCCTCTCGGCTGGAGAATGTAGCTCAATACCGTTCCGACGACCAGAGCAATTCCGATCGAAATGGGGAACGCGACGGCCAGTCCGGCCATGTCAATCGCGGCCACGAGCAAGAGATTGGCGAGGTTGAACAGCGCTCCTCCGATCAGCGCGTTGACAATGTTCGCGGTGTCGGCCGCGTGGACGTTGTTCAGAAAACTGGAAGCATCGTGCCCCGTACTCCCCATCGTGAACGCCAGAACCAGCGAGACCAGAAAGATGCCAATGGCGTAGTCCCAGTAGAAAAGCTCGAAACGATAACCCTTAACGCCTTTATAGGTATTTGCCCATGAGCCCCAGCAAACGGCGCTCGTGATCATCATCAGCAGCGCAATGCTTAGATTCGACGGTGTGAACATTGGTCCCCCCGAGACGTGGTGAGGCGGAAAATGTGTAACTGTACTCTTCTTTGAGATGGGTCACAAGTGTTTGCGCTCAACTCGGCCGATGCTGTTCTCGCGGCTCAGCCACCCGACAGTCTGCTATGCTACGCGCGTGCCACGCGCCTTTCTCATTGACACCGATACAGCTTCCGACGACGCGGTGGCGTTGATCATGGCGCTGCGAGCACCGGATGTCCGCGTGATCGCGATCACGACAGTCGCCGGGAATGTGGATGTGCAGCAAGCCACGCTTAACGCCCTTTACAGCGTGGAACTGTGCGGAGCGAATGTGCCGGTTTATGCGGGCGCGGAAAAACCGCTCTGGCGTGAGTATCAAAACGCAACCTGGTTTCATGGTCGCGACGGACTCGGAGATCACAACTATCCGCCGCCTCGTAAATCTCCGGGAGCCTCGCATGCGGTGGACGCGATCATCGACGCCATTGACGCGAACCCTGGACTTGTAATCGTGACCCTGGCGCCGCTCACCAACCTCGCTCTCGCGCTGGCGAAGAAGCCGGCAATCGCCGCGAAAGTGGGGCGCTGCGTGGTTATGGGGGGCGCTCCATGCTGTGAAGGGAATGTGACGCCGGCCGCCGAATATAACATCTGGGTTGATCCCGAAGCTGCGCGCATCGTCATGCGCAGTGGCCTTCCGGTAGAACTTATCGGTTGGCACCTTTGTCGAGGAAGTGCCGTGGTCAATGAAAGCGACATCGCGCGCATTCTCGGGTTCAATAACGCCCTTGCTCAGTTCGCCATCGAATGCAATAGCCATGCCCGTCAGGCGTACAAGGTGCAGACCGGGGAAGACGGCATTTCGCTGCCCGATCCGGTTGCCATGTGCCTCGCTCTCGACCCAAGTGCAGGAACTGAATGGAGCGACCACTACGTGGATGTGGAGACGCAGAGCGAACTGACGCGAGGCATGACCGTGGTGGATCGTCTGAACGTGGCCCTGGATGATCGCAACCGGGCGGTTTGGGCACCCGCCCTGCACGCACAACGCCAAACCAAGGTGTGCTGGAGGCTCGACACGAAACGCTGGAAAGAGGCTCTCTTTTCAGCCCTCCGCTAGCACTTGCTTCCGTTAGTCCTGGCGGAGCGTGCCGCCAGAGGTCAGGAGAAAACTACCCGCCCACCTGCGAGTAGGTGGAGCGCCGGAGAAATTCTCCCTGTCCGGCACGGCCGAGGAACTTGTCGCCGTCTATCACAACTCTCCCGCGCGATAATACAACATCCGGCATGCCGGTCACCTGGATGCCTTCAAACATCGAGTAATCCACTCGCATGTGGTGAGTCTTGGCGCTGATCGTGTGTTTGCGGTTGGGATCGAAGATCACAAGATCGGCGTCGCTGCCGACCGCGATCGTTCCCTTGCGCGGATACAAACCGAAGAGCTTGGCCGGAGTTGTAGCAACCAGTTCGACAAATCGATTCACGCTGAAGCGGCCCTGGGCGACGCCGCCGGAATAGATCAGGCTCATGCGATGCTCCACGCCCGGGCCGCCGTTTGGTATTTTAGTGAAGTCATCGCGTCCGAGCTCTTTCTGCTCCTTGAAGCAGAATGGACAGTGATCGGTGGAAACGACCTGTAGATGATCCCGCTTAAGCCCGTTCCACAGCTTTTCCTGATGCCATTTTTCCCGGAGCGGCGGCGTAAAAACATATTTCGCGCCTTCAAAGCCGGGAGCGTCGAAGTTTTCGATCGAGAGATACAAGTACTGCGGGCAGGTTTCGGCGTACACAGGAAGGCCGCGGTCGCGCGCCTCCCGAACCTTCTCCAGGGCCTCATTGCAGCTCAAATGCACGATGTAGATCGGCGCTCCGGCCATCTCCGCTAAAGCAATGGCGCGCGACACGGCTTCCGCTTCTGCTGTTGTCGGCCGGGTCAGAGCGTGATATTTCGGCGCCTTCTTGCCTTCCGCCAGCGCCTGTTGCACGATGACGTCGATCGCGCTTCCGTTCTCGGCATGCATGCAGATCAGGCCGCCGTTTTTCGACGTGGTCTGCAGCGCGCGGAAGATGCTGGCATCATCGAGCATGAAGACGCCGGGATACGCCATGAACAGCTTGAAGCTGGTGACACCTTCGCCGACCAGATCGTTCATCTCGCCGAGCTGGCCGCTGGAAATGTCGGTCATGATGCAGTGAAAGGCATAGTCACAGACGGCTTTGCTGGTGGCCTTGCGCATCCAGGTATCGAAGGCCTGGCGCAGCGGCTGGCCTTTGTACTGAATGGCGAAGTCAATGAGCGTCGTTGTTCCGCCGAACGCCGCGGCCCGTGTGCCGGTTTCAAAATCGTCGGCGCTGGTCGTGCCGCCGAACGGCATATCGAGATGGGTATGGACGTCGATGCCGCCGGGGAAAACGTACTTTCCTGAAGCGTCGAGAACTTGCGTGGCATTCTGTCGAGGAAGGTCCTTGCCGACAACCGCGATCTTGCCATCCGTGATCGCGATGTCCGCCACGCAGGTATCCGTTGCAGTCACCACGGATCCGCCGCTGATGATCGTGTCAAAGCCCATCGATCCCTCCGCTCATGGCTGAGATGAAGAAAGAATTCTATGCTAAACTGCCCGTCCTTAGTTCCTCATATTGCTAGAGTGATGAAGAAGGGGACCAGCCATGAAATTTGGCATCACGCTGAAACCTGACATTTCCATCGAGCGCATCGTCGGCCTGACCCGGCAGGCCGAAGCTGCGGGATTTGAATACGGATGGATTTTCGATTCCCATGTGCTGTGGATGGAACCGTACCCCCTGCTCACGCTGATGGCAATGAACACGCAGCGGATGCACCTGGGCACCTGCGTGACCAATCCCGCGACGCGCGATCTCACGGTGACCGCCAGCCTGTTTGCGACGCTGAACTTGATCTCCGGCGGGCGCATGGAACTGGGCTTCGGCCGCGGTGACAGCTCGCGGCGCGTGATGGGCAAAAAGCCCGTGAGCTGGTCACAACTGGAAGAGTCGGTGAAGGAGTTCCGCGATCTGACCGGCGGCAGGGAAGTGCAGCACGACGGCCAACCGACGCGGCTGACCTGGGCGAAGGATTCTCCGCGAGTTTGGGTTGCCGGATACGGTCCCAAGGTGTTGCACATGGCGGGGCGCGTAGCCGACGGCATTATTCTGCAGTTTGCCGATCCGGCGCTGATTGAGTGGTGCCTGGGATTTGTGAAGGAAGGCGCCCGCGTGGCAGGACGCGATCCGGGCCAGATCGAGGTGATGTCGGCTGCGCCGGTCTGGGTTTCGGACGACCTGAACCTCGCGCGTGAGCGCGTGCGGTGGTTCCCGGCGCTGGTTTCGAATCACGTCATGGATCTGATCCGACAGTACAAGCCGGAAGATCTTCCGCCCGCGCTGACCTCGTATGTGGAGGATCGCGGCCACTATGACTATCAGCATCATTGCAAGGTGGGCAGCGACAACGCGGATTTTGTTTCCGACGAAGTCATTGACCGCTTCTGCCTGCTGGGAAACGCCGAGGCCCACCGCCGAAAACTGCACGACCTGGCAAAAGCCGGCGTGACCCAGTTCAATATCTACCTGATGTGCGGAGATGAGGAGCAAACGCTGGTGGATTATCAGCGCGACGTGCTGCCAGAATTTCTGGCACGCATCATCACGTAGTAGGCCACAAAGGAAACTGCGAATCCCACAAACCAGGAGTAGTCATACAACGCGCGCACGGAGGGCAAGGCCAGCCCGGCGAGCGCCGTGCCCGCACCCAGCGCCAGCGCGATCACAGCGCGCCAGTTGAATCCGCGCGAGTATTCGTAGATCCCGCCGCGAAGATATAAATCATCCAACTGCAGCACGCGCCTTCGAATCACAAAGTAATCACAAATCATGATGCCAGCGACCGGCCCGAGGAACGCGGCGTAGCCTCCGAGCCATCCAAAAATGAACGTGCCGTAGTTGGAGAGCAGCTTCCACGGCATCATGGCGACGCCCATGAAGCAGGTGATGACGCCGCCAGTGCGGAAGCTGATCTTCTTGGGCCACAGATTGGAAAAGTCGTTGGCGGGCGAAACCACATTAGCGCCGATGTTGACGTTGAGAGTGGCCAGCAGAATCGCGAGCAGAGAGATCACCACGGCCACGGGAGAATGAAAGCGGCTGAGCAGTTGAACCGGATCCCAGATCGCCGTGCCGTAGATGACCACGGTGGCTGAGGTGACGACAATTCCCACGAACGCATACAGCGTCATCGTAGTGGGCAGGGCCAGCGCCTGGCCAATGATCTGCTCGCGTTGATTGCGCGCGAAGCGGGTGAAGTCGGGGATGTTCAACGATACGGTGGCCCAGAAACCGACGGTGCCGTTCAACGCAGGGATCAGGAACTTGAGGAAGTCGGGAAAACTGGTGAACCGCGACGGTACCGACAACATCGGCCCGAAGCCGCCGGCGGTACGGTAGGCCCATGCCAAAAGAAGCAGGCCCACGCCAAGCAGAATCGGCGCGCTGATTCCCTGCAGGATGCGGATGTATTCGATTCCCTTGAGCACGACCGCGAGATTGATGAGCCAGAAAATCATGAAGCAGACCGCGGCGCCATGAGGGAAGTCCTTCCATGACGGCACCAGCGTTGCCAGCAGTGTGCTGATGGCCTCGCCGCCGATCCAGGCCTGAATGCCGAACCATCCGCAGGCCACGAGCGCGCGCAGCACAGCAGCCACATTCGCGCCCAGCACTCCGAAGGACGCGCGGGCAAGGACCGGGAACGGGATGCCATACTTCGCGCCGGGATGCGAGTTCAACAGCATCGGAACCAGCACAATGACGTTCCCGATAAAAATGGTGGCGACGGCCTGCTTCCAGTCCATGCCGCCCTGAATCAGGCTTGCGGCCAGCATGTAAGTGAGAATGTTCACTGACATGGAAACCCACAGGGCGGCGAAGTTGTAGGTGCCCCAGTGCCGGCGTTCGTCGAGTGCGGGCGCGAGATCGCGGTTGTACAGTGGGCTGGATTCGATGCGCGAGTGTGTGGTCATGAAGTCCGGTCACCGCTCCCTGCAGGAACGTTAAGGGGAGGATGATAGATTAACGGCGAGATGAAATAAACTCTGCCGAGGCATTGGGGCATTGGCGCGCGGACGGGAAGGTTACCATGAAAAAGAGCGGATGGAGAGCGGTGGTGGAAATTGCCTTCATCGTATTCCTGTTCTACGCCAACCTTTTGATGGGCGAATTTACGCATTCTGGGATGGCACGGAACCGGGGGTTAGCGTGGGCCATCCGAGACGTGGTTACGCCCGCCAACTTTGTGATTGGCGCGATCGCCGGGCTGATCGGCTACATCCTGTTCGAGTTCCTCCGTAACCGGCTCTAGTCCGCCGCGGCCGACGCCGCGCTTTGCTCCGTTAACGGGCCGTAGCTCTCGGGACGGCGGTCACGGAAAAACTGCCAGACCTTGCGGACCTCGGCGATCATGTCGAGGTCGAGATCGGCCACGACGAGTTCGTCTTTGTCGCGGCTGGCCTGGGCGATGATTTTGCCGCGCGGATTGCAGAAATAACTCTTTCCGTAGAATTCGCCGATGCTCCAGGGCTTCTCGACGCCGACGCGGTTGATCGCGCCGACGAAATATCCGTTGGCCACGGCGTGGGCCGGTTGCTCCAATTCCCAGAGATATTCGGAAAGACCCGCCACGGTGGCCGACGGGTTGAACACGATCTCAGCGCCGTTCAGTCCGAGGATGCGCGCGCCTTCTGGGAAATGGCGGTCGTAGCAAATGTAAACGCCGACGCGTGCATATTTCGTTTTGAAGACGGGATAGCCGAGGTCGCCAGGAGTGAAATAGAACTTCTCCCAGAATCCGGGATGGCAGTGCGGGATGTGATGCTTGCGGTACTTGCCGAGATAGCGGCCGTCGGCGTCAATCACAGCGGCGGTGTTGAAGTAAACGCCCGGCATGTGCTCTTCGTATACCGGTACGACGATTACCATGCGGTGCTTGGCTGCGATTTTCTGCATAAGCTGCGTGGTGGGGCCGTCGGGCACCGGCTCGGTCATTTCATACCAGCGCTCGTTCTGCTCGGCACAGAAATAAGGGCCGTTGAAAAGCTCCTGCAGGCAAAGAATTTGCGTCTTCTTTTTCGCGGCCTGCTCGATCAGCTTCAGGTGCTTGTCAATCATCGCCTTTCTGATCTCGGCAAGGGGACGCTCGGTGCTGACCGCATTGCTGGCTTGAATCAAGGCACAGCGCACAATTCGAGGCATGGAATACGACCTCCGAGGAAGGAACTATAGCAGAAGTTCAATCGGAGAATCCCAAGGAGTTACATGGCGGCAGCCAGGGCATCCGGCGCAGCATCTGCATCGACAGCCAGAGCGGCTAGTGGCTCATGAGGTCAACGAAAATATTCTCAAACTTTGTTGCATCCACTTCCATCTGCACCGTCGCTGGATGCAGATGCGCAGGAGGATCAAGGTGTCCTTTCCACTTCTCACGGTTAACCCCATCCGGTCCGCTGTAGGGCAGGAAGAAGGTGGGAACATCGGCCGGCGGTTTCCAGACTACGGTGTGCCCGTACTTTGGACCATGCGAAATGTCCACATCCAGATACATGGTCTCCGATTTCTTGATTACCGACGGATCGATGATGGATGCTACGGTTAGTTCGTCCCACATCATGGACCACACCGAAGTCCCGTCCGGGGGATGAGCGCGCAGATATAACTGTTTGACATGATTCGCCAGCGGACCGCCGGCATCGGCCACCCGCTGCATCAATTTCTCGCTGGACCAAACCTGTGCTCCTGCCTCGAAAGGACTGACGACAATTTTCGCCCATGGTTCGCGAAATACAATGGCCGCCGCTTCCGGGTCCCACCACCAATTCAGTTCCGGGCCGCCTGCACTGCTGCCGCCCATAACGTAGATCGCTTTGGTGAGAGGCACAATTCCTGGGTCCATGCGCACTGCCAGAGCGATGTTGGTCAGGGGACCGGCGGCATACAAGACGACTTCTCCTGGATTGGCCCGTATGGTATCGATGATGAAATCCGCAGCACGCCCAGGCCTCGCTTTCACCTTGGGATACCCTCCCGGCGGTTCCCACGTCCGACTGGGCTTGGGGGCATCGGGATTGAAGCTTCCGTGCCAGCCCACGAAGGAACCGTAGAGCGCTTCGCGCAATTCCTGTTCCCGCTGTGTGTTGATCAGCGGTTGCTCCGCGCCCTTGATTACCGGCACGTCGATTCGGCCAGCCTGCTCCGTTGCCCAGAGCGCGAAGACCGTATTCGGCTCAACCCACTGATCGCCGCTGACAGTCGTGATTCCGAGCAAATCGATTTGCGGAGCACGAAGCAACATCAACAACGAGAGAAGGTTTGTTCCCTGGGGACCGGCGCTGTCCTGGTCCGCGATGATTTTGATCTTCTTTTGCGCGGAAGCGCAGGCAAATGTGAAAAGACACAATGCCAGGGTGAGAATCAGTGCTCTTTTCATGGGAATCACGCTCTGCCATGCCTGCAGGTCCAATTTTTTCGGTCTGAAATTCCCGGTAGTCTCAGGACTTGGCGCGCGCGGCCCACTCTAGATCAAACCGCTCGCGGTCGTAAAACGATTTCTGGGTACCGACGCCAGTAGTGGACAGTGCCGCGTAAAGATTGGCGCGCCTTACTGCTTCGCGCTCCGGAAAGCCTTCGCCGAGAAACACGGCAAAGCTTCCGATGAAAGCGTCTCCAGCCCCGGTGCTGTCCACACTTTCGACTGAGAATGCAGGAATGTGCTCCATCCCTTCCTTGCCCGCCAGCAGAGAACCGTTCTTGCCGAGCGTGATCAGAACGCGCCGAATGCCATCGCCAAGAAATTTCTGCGCGCATTTTCTTGCATCGTCAAGGTTCCGCACCGGCATGCCCGAAATCGTTTCCGCCTCACTCTCGTTGGGGACGAAGTAGTCGAGATCGGAGATTTGCTTCACATCGATCGGCTGGCCTGGAGCCGGGTTCAAAATGCAACGGATCCCATTTTTCCGCGCAAACCGCACCGTGTAGTAGACCGTCTCGAGCGGGATCTCGAACTGCAAGACGATGCAGTGTGTCCCTTTGAGCGCGTCTGCTGCGGCGTCAACATCCGCTGGCTTGAGTTCATCGTTGGCCCCTTTGACGACCAGAATCCGATTCTGGCCGGAAGGGTCCACGAAGATCGGGGCTACGCCGCTAGAGACGCCCTCAACCTGACGCACATGGTGCGTGTCAATGCCAAGCTTTTCAAAATTCTCGATCGTCGCGGGGCCAAACAGATCGCTCCCGACGCGCGCCACCATGACCACATCCGCGCCGCAAAGCCGTGCGGCTACGGCCTGATTGGCGCCCTTTCCGCCGAAGCCCAAGTCGAATTTCTGGCCGAAGATCGTCTCGCCCGGCTTGGGAAAAACATCGGTGAAGGTGGTGAGATCAATATTTGCACTGCCAACGACCGCAATTCTTGGTTTTTTTGCCATGGTCTTGGTCGGTCCGTCGCGGGTGCCCGAGAGTCAGGCTGATTTTGAATCGCGTCGAGTGTAGAGAACGCCCCGGAGGGTGTCAACCTAGAGGCGAGTTGAGAGAAGATGCTGCCGAAGACTCCACACTTGCCAAGCCATGCACGTGGTGCGGGCCATCTGGATTCCCAAGCGTGACTAGCGTATGCTCTCGGTCACAGAACTACGACATTGTTCGAGGAGAAACGAAGTTCACAACGTGGCGCGCGCCAATGGACAGGCTGATGCCAGAGTGGTTTCTGTTCTTGTAGAAGGAAGGACTCTTGTGAACCCTCAGACTGAACTGAAAGAGCAGAGCCGTAGGACATTTCTGGTGAACTCGGCAGGCCTCCTTGCAGCCGGCGCGATGGGCGGCCTCCCTCTGGTTTCCAGTGCGGCGCCTAATGGATCGGCAGGCCCCACGCCCTTCGCTGGCGCATCGTCTGTGCATCGCATCATTCTGGACACCGACCCGGGCGTTGATGACGCAATGGCGATTCTGCTGGCCTTGCGATCTCCCGAATTGAAAGTCGAAGCGGTCACGCCAGTGGCGGGCAATGTGCCGCTTGATTTCACGCTGCCGAACGCGATGAAGCTGCTGGAACTCGCAGGCAGGAGCGATATTCCCGTGGCCGCCGGCGCTAGCACTCCGCTGGTGCGCAGTCTAGTCACTGCGAAAGCCGTGCACGGCAGCAATGGACTCGGAGGCGTGGAGCTGCCCGCGCCGAAAATGCACCCGGTGAGTGAAACGGCCAGCGAACTCATACGCCGTATCGTGCGTGCGAATCCGGGAGAAATCTCGATTGTTGCCGTAGGACCGCTGACCAACGTTGCCACGGCATTGCGCTCAGACCCGGCACTGGCGGCCATGATCCGCAGTATCGTGGTCATGGGCGGGTCGCTTTCGCGCGGCAACGTAACTCCGGCTGCGGAGTTCAATTTCTACGTCGATCCCGAGGCTGCGCGAATCGTGTTTGACGCACGTGTGCCGCTCACCATGGTTGGTCTGGACGTAACCCGGAAAGCACTGATCGGGCAGGAGCACTTGAAAGTCCTGGATGCCGCAAGGACGCCGATGTGCGACTTCGCCGCGAAGATTATGCGCGCGACAATGGCGCGCTGGAGTAAGGACGGAGGTGAGACGATTGCCTTGCACGATCCGCTCACCGTCGCCAGCTTGATCGACCCGGAAATCCTTAAGTTTCGCGACTACTATGTGCTGATCGAAACTTCCGGCGAGGCCTCGGCGGGACAGTCGTTGGGCTATTCCGAAGGGCCCGTGCGCCGGTCCGCTCCGCTGGAGACGGCTGTTTCGGCGGAATCCACCGAACCGTTCCGGCCAAATGCGCAAGTCGCGGTGGACGTGGATCCGGAGCGCTTCTTCCGGCTTCTGCTGTCGCGACTGACGAGCGCAGCTTGAAGAAGGACGGCGCGGGATGTTGTTGACGCTCGCGATTCCGTAAGCATAGTTTGCCAAGAACAGTTCTGAGAGGTAAACCGCAGGTCGCCGGGCAAGCGAGGGTTACGTTTAGCAATGACAGAAAAACTGGGACGCCGGCAGTTCGTGCAGGGGATGGGAGCTCTTGGAATGCTGGCTGCCAGCGAAGCTCTTCGCGCAAACGACAATGCCACCGCGGTGCGCTGGCCCAAGCTTGCCGGAAGCCCGGTTCTTGACAGCCTGCATCCGGTAATCGAGCACGCCCGCGACGTGCACACACATCTCGAAAGACTTCAGGAAATAGCGGGCTGGATGGCCTACGAAGAGCTTCCCATGCCCGATTACGCTTTGCCGCTGGGGGCGGGCGAAGGCAAGCCGGACGAGACGATCGATTTCATTCTGACGTCGGACGTTGTGGACACCGCGTTCACCGACTTTTCCACGCATGAGAAATTTCAGGTTGATTATGCCGGGCGGCACTGGTCGGATTCGGATGCCCTGTTTGCCTGCATGAAGCGGGCGTTGGACAACGGAATCCCGGTGCTGGACGGCAAGTTTCTGGCGCGAGTTACGCGGCCCGAACTGGAACGCATCTTCGCCGGAAACATTGAATTGCCGATGCTGGACCAGAAGATGGAAGTGCTCCACCAGGTTGGCGGCGTGCTTGCCGAGACGTACGAGGGCCGTTTCCACAATTTTGTGAAGTCCTGCTCGCCTCGCCTCTATGACAACGGCAACGGCCTGATTGACCGTCTGGTGAAGGAGTTTCCTCGCTTCAACGATGTGAGTGAATACGACGGACACACCATCAGGTTTTACAAACTCTCCCAGTTGGGCGTTTGGTTTGTGTACTCGAGTTTGCGGAAGACGGGTCAGTTTCCCCTGGAAGATCTGAACAAGATGACCGCATTCGCCGACTATATGGTTCCGGTGACTTTGCGATTGCTGGGAATCACCAGTTATTCACCAGAACTGGAGCAGGCGATCAACACGCACCAGATGGTTCCCCGCGACAGCCGACGGGAAGTGGAGATTCGGGCGCACTGCATCTACGCCACCGCGCTGCTGTGCGAAGAGATCAACAATATCCGGCCAAAGGATATGCAGATCGTGATCCCGCAGATTGATGCGCGGCTCTGGACGCACTACCACACAACCTGGTGGCCCCACCATTTGACCAAGACGATTATGTATTGAGTTCCGCCTCACAGGAATGGACATGAATCGAAGCCGCCGTCAGGTGTTGAAGGGTGTCTCTACATTGGGCGCGATTGCAGCGATGGGAGCAGAGCCATTGCTCGCCGCAAACCCCGTTAAGTCTCCCGTCTCTTCCGGTTCTCTGCCTTGGCCGAAGCCGATCGGCAGCCCGGTGATCGAAAGCCTGCGGCCCGTCATTGAGGGTTCCCGCGACGTGAAAACTCACTATGACAAGATTGTGGATGCCGCTCGCTGGATGGCCTACGAAGAGTTGCCCATGCCGCACATGGCAGTGCCCTATGGTCTGGACAAGAATCCCGACGTGGCCATCGATTTCATCATGGTGTCGAATACGATCAACTCGGCGTTCACCGACTTCAAAACCCACATCAAGTTTCAGACCGACTATGCCGACGCACGTTTGTCCGACTCCGACGCCATGGTGGCCTGCCTGAAACGGGCGATGGATAACGGCATCCCGATCCTGGATGGAAAATTCCTGGCCAAAGTGTCGCGGCCTGAGATGGAAAAACTTTTCGCGGGCAACATGGAAATGCCGATGCTTGACGAAAAAATGGCGGTCTTTCACCAGGCAGGCGAAGTCTTAGCGGCGAAATATGATGGACGCTACGTGAATTTTGTGAAGTCCTGCCCTCCGCGGCTTTATGACAACGGCAATGGGCTGGTGGATCGCCTGGTGAAAGAGTTTCCCCGATTCAACGACGTCAGCCAATTTGACGGTCACCAAGTGAAGTTCTACAAACTCGCGCAGCTTGGCTACTGGGGCATGTATTCCGGGTTGGGTAGGACGAGCGGTTTCAAACTGGAAGACCCGCAGAAGCTGTCGGCATTTGCCGACTATATTGTGCCGGTGGCGCTGCGCTTGATGGGCATGACCAGTTACTCACCCGCTCTGGAAAAAGCGATCAACAGTTATCAGATGATTCCCCGCGACAGCCGGCAGGAGATTGAGATTCGCGCTCACTCCCTCTACGCCACGGCGTTGTTAGCCGAGGAAGTGAATCGGCTCAGGCCCGCGGACCAGCAGGTGATCATTCCTCAGATTGATGCGCGCATTTGGACCCACTACCACACCACGTTTTGGCCGCACCACCTGACGAAAACGATTATGTACTGATCGTGGGCGATCGGACTGCGGCGGCAGCTACGGATGTGGGACGGATTCTGGTTTCGGCGGAGAGCGTTTCGTGGCGGCATCTTGCAGGACTTGCGCCGTACCTTTACCCTCCTCGATGCGGAAGAACGTGTTAACCGGCAAGTTCGAGATTGTCTCCTTCAGGCCGCTGGGCCACGAGATTTCGAGCGAGTCTACGCGGTCGTGCGTGCCAAGGCCGAAAAATATGCGCGGATCCTGGGCGGAGCAGTAGCTCATACCACCCTTGGTCTGGTCGTAGCTGGTGAGATCGCCGGCCACGAGTTTCAGGCGCGCCCCGATCGCGTCGCGGTTGCTTTTTGTGCCGACGAGTCGAATAACGATCCAATGATTGTTCTTGGTGGCGGGTAAACTGGCGCCCTCATTGTGAAACAGCTGCGCATCTTCGCCGTTATTGCTGACCAGAAAATCCTGCCACCCATCGTTGTCGTAATCGCCGACCGCCAGACCGCGCCCCACGCGCGGCGCGCGAAAGCCCGCGCCTTGTGATGGTGTGACGTCAACGAACCTGCCCTGGCCGGTATTGCGGTAAAGTTTCTTCTCCTCTTCGTAGGTTACTTCCGGATGGTAGATGGGGATGTTGTCGAGGATGTGTCCGTTGATGACGAGCAAATCACGCCACCCGTCGTTATCGAAATCGAAGAAGCGCGCCCCGAACGCGCTGTTCCGGAAGTTGGTTTGCCCGATGCCCGATGCAATCGTGTCGTCGGTGAACGTGCCGTCGCCGTTGTTACTGTAGAGGCGATCCAGTTCGTGATCAAGATGACTGACGAAAAGGGAAGGCAGCCCATTATTCTTAATGTCGGCAGCGTCAGCGCTCATGCCGGCTTCCGGGCGCCCATCTTCGCTGAAGCCGGCGCCCGATGTGTAACTTGCGTCCCGGAAGGTGCCGTCTCCCTTGTTGATATACAGAAAATTTCGCTGCGTATCATTGGCGATGAAGATATCGGGCCATCCGTCGTTGTTCAAGTCGGCAGTTACTACGGCAAGGCTCTTGCCGCTGTTATTCAGGAGCCCGGCTTGTTCCGTGACATCGGTAAAGGTCCCATCACCGTTGTTGTGGTAGAGCCGCGGTGAGGCGCCGGGAAAATTGTCAGGGTGGCAGTAAGAACTGACGTGGGGAACACCTTTGTAGCCGGGGCGGAAATCGCCGCACGTGATGGGGTGGTCAACGTCGTACTTTACGTAGTTCACGACCAGCAGATCGAGCTTTCCGTCGCGGTCGTAGTCGAACCACGCGGCCGCAGTACCCCAATTCCCCTCGTTACCCACTCCGGCTTTGGCGGTGACGTCGGTGAACGTGCCGTCGCCATTGTTGTGCCAGAGGACAGAATGCCGGTAGCCGGTCATGTAAATGTCGGGAAAGCCGTCGTTGTCGTAATCGGCGACGGCCACGCCAAAAAAGAAAGTACCGTCGGAGTGGATTTTGCTTTGGGCTGTCACATCGGTGAAGGTGCCATCACCGTTGTTGCGATAGAGCGCCGGCTGCGGGGGCTGCGGGGGATGGAATAGCGGAGTGTAGCCGCTGTTCACGAAGAAGGCGTCGAGGTAGCCGTCCTGGTTATAGTCAATCCAGGCCACGCCCGCGCCCATCGTCTCCACGTACATCTTCGTCGCTGAAGCGGCGCGTTCGTGGTGAAAGTGGATTCCGGCCGCGCGCGTCACATCGCGGAATTGCGCCTCGTCATGATGCGGACGGGCTGCCTCGCGTGTCTGCCCTGCCGCCACTTCGAAACCGGCTCCGGACCACAGAACCGCTGCAACCACGAGCCAGGGCACAAGGCTCACCCGAGACCGAATCATTCCGGACGCATTCTAGCATGTGCTGGGCGAGGGAGAGCTTCGCGATGAAGACGCGCGCTCGGATTTGCTCTTGACACGATATCCACGCGGGGGATAGCATCCGGCGACTTTTTGTGCCTATCTGGCTCGTGAGGATGACTGTAATGAGCGGAATTATGCATGACTGGAACATGAAGCGCATGGCCATGGGTTTCTCGGTTGCAATCTTGGGCCTCGCAACCGTTTGTGTGAGCGTATCCGCGGCTGCGGCTCCCGTTCGCAAGAAAGTCATCATTGATACGGACCCGGGGACGGACGATGCGATTGCGATCATGCTCGCGCTCAATTCGCCGGAACTCGATGTCCTCGCCTTGACGGTGGTTCCGGGGAATGTAACTGCGGCACAGGGGCTGGAGAACGCGCTGAAGATGGTTTCGCTGGCTGATCGCTGCGATATCCCCGTGGCAGCCGGTGCACAGCATCCTCTTTTTCAGAAGCTGATTACGGCGGAGTTCTGGCACGGGAGGAACGGCCTTGCCAACGTCGAGTTACCCCCCAGCAAATGCAAAGTTGACGCGCGGTTCGGTCCCGATCTGATCATTCAGATGGTGCACCAGTATCCGCATGAGATCACGTTGCTGCCCATCGGGCCGGAGACCAATATTGCCCTGGCGGTGTCGAAAGATCCCTCGATCATGCCCCTGGTTAAGGAAGTAATAGTAATGGGCGGCTCGATTTCCGGCGGAAACGTAAACGCCGCAGCCGAGGCGAATATCTATGGCGATCCGGAAGCGGCCCAAATCGTGTTTCAAGCCGGTTGGCCGCTGACGATGGTGGGACTTGAAATCGGCAACATGACACTTTTCACCCGCAAGGATATCGAGCAACTGGCCAAGACCCACGGACCGGAGAACGATTTCATGGTGGCGGTGAACCAGTACCTGGTTGGCATGTCGGAGAAGTTCGGCAGTGAGGGATCGCCCATGTATGACCCGACGGCGATCGGAGTTGCGATTGATCCAACCCTGGTGAAGACCAGCGCGATGCACGTGGACGTCGAAACCCGCGGCGAGTTCTCGCGCGGTGAGACGGTGGCGAATCGCCGCAACGAGATCGAACGCAACGTGCTTCACGGCGATCACTATGTCATCGAAAGCGTGGAAAAGGTGAATCCCAACGTGCAGGTGGGCACCAGCTTCGACGCAGAACGGTTCAAGAAACTGTACATTTCCCGAATTCAGGGCAAGTAGTTGCAACTACTCACTTTTTTGGGTTGACATCGCGCGGACTTAAGCAGTAACTTTCGGGACTTCCCGTAGTGCTTTTGTATTAGCCGTTCCGTTTTTCAGTGAACGAAAGAAAAATTGGGGGCGACAATGAAGCTTCGCAAGTCTGCGGTTGCTGTATGGGTAGTCATGGGGTTGATCTTTGCGGCTGGGATCGCGGAGGCGCAAACATTCGACCGCGGTGAAGTGCACGGTTTCATCTATGACACGACGCACGCAACGGTAGCGAAAGCGATAGTCACGATCTCCAGCGCGTCCACGGGATACAAGCGCGAAATCGAATCTGACCAGGCAGGGGCGTACGCATTTCCCCAGTTGTTGCCCGGCACCTACCAGATCAAGGCGGAAGCCGCCGGGTTTGCCGCAATCACACTCACGGATATCCATGTGAGCATCGGCGCCAGTCTTGCTCTGGATATCACGCTGCCGGTCAAGGGCCAGACCCAGTCGGTCACCGTAACCGCGGAGGTGGCGGCGGTGGACACCACCACTGCCGGCGTCAACCAGGTGCTGAACCAGAAGGACGTCGAGAATCTTCCGCTCGCCGGACGCGACTACCGCGATCTGGCGCAACTGAGTCCCTCGGCCGAAGTGGTTCCCGGTCTGCGCGGCGGTATCCGCATGGGAGGACAGCAGAGCGACTACGCCGGCCTGGTCATTGACGGCCAGGACAGCTTCAACAACTTCTTTGGCGAGTTCTTCGGCTCCCTAGAAACCAAGAACTTCACGGTGCCTCTGGATTCCGTGGAGGAGTTCCAGGTAGTCACCAACGGATTTGCCCCTGAGTTCGGCCATGCCACGGGCGGATTGATCAACGTGGTCACCAAATCGGGCACCAACGACGTGCATGGTTCAGCTCACTTTAATTCGCGGCCCGGGGCGCTCGCGGAAAGCGATTTCCTGGGAACACCACCCAACATCACCCAGCAAAATCAGTTCGGCGGCACCTTTGGATTTCCTATCCGCAAGGACAAGCAGTTTCTGTTCCTGGCCACGGACATGCAGCGGGAGCATGGCCCGCTACTAACCACGTTCTGCAACCCCGGTTCTGGCGAAGCCGCGTGCCAGGCTGCGCTCGCTGCTTTCACTGGGCCGACCTTCCAGGCCGGTCAGGTGCCCACTCCAGCCGGAAGTGTGCTGCCTTCGGCCTGCAAGGCTCCAACCGTGGGTGGGTCGATACTTCAGGCTTGCTTCGGAGCAGCCAACCTGGCTCAACTGGAAGGGGCTTCGAATCAATTCCAGGATTTGTTCACGCTCCTTGGCCACTATGACTGGCAGATCAGCAACGCAAACCATTTCAGCGTTCGCGGATACGGCACTCGCAACCACACCAGCGGCTTCACCGGCGGCCGGGGCCAGAACGAAATACAGGCCGGCTTCGGCAATACGGAAAACTTCATCAATCAAGGTATCAGCGGAGTATTTGCCCTCAATACCACTCTGGGCCGGAAAGTGAATGAAATCCGCGTTAGCCTGCAGGGTGAGACCCGCAAGCGGCATTCCAACGATCCGGGAGCGCCGCAGATTGTCATTGACGATCCTAACGTTGGGAGCGGAGTGACGCTCACAATCGGGCAGCGCTACTTCCTGCCGATCAACAATGACAACGGCAAACTTGAGCTACAGGATAACTTCGAGTACACCTTTGGCAAACATGACCTGAAGTTCGGCGGCGACTACGAAACCTTTGCCGACCGTAAGGATTCGTTCATAGGCTGGTCGTCAGGCGAGTGGGATTTTGGAAACTTGGCCGCCTTTGCCGCCAACAGTCCCGGAGATCTCATCCAAGGATACAGCTTGACTCCTGGAACACCCTTCCAACAAGCCGGCACACTGAACCCTGCGTATCAATCGGGTTTTGCTCTTTACGTTCAGGACAAGTGGGCGGCTACTCCAAGGCTCACCCTGACCTATGGGCTGCGTTGGGACGCCACGAGGAATCCTCAGCCTCAAACTCCATTCCCCTCGAATTTCCTTGTCCACTTCGGTGAAGGCGCTGGCACCAGAGTGGGTCCAGTGCCGCAGTCGGTTCCGGATGACTACGTTCAATTCGGGCCCAGAATTGGTGTTGCATACAATGCTGGGTCAGCCGGGCATACAACGGTGTTGCGCGCTGCCTGGGGCTACTACTACGATCAGTCTCCCGGGATATTCTTGCCCACTGGAGGCGGAGGAAAGACCAGCGATCTGTTCTGTTTCAATATTGGTGTCGGTGGTTGCCAGCCGGCCGGTGGATTTCCTTTCCTGTGGCCGAACAACGCGCCGCCCAACATCAGCGGTCTTGCGACGCCTCCCGGTATCAACTACGTTGACTCTGCCTTCAAGAACCCGAAGGTCTCAAATCTCACCGCTGGAGTCGAGCACGAATTGGGGAACGGTTGGGTGGCTACCGGAACGTTCACCTTTGCGCATTCCGAGCACCTCAGAACCGGCGGATATGGCACGGAGGAAGCTTGGGCTCGTAACTTCATCTCCGCCGGAACAGATCCGTACGGAAGAACATTGCTGCAAGGAACCTACACATACGTAAACGGAGTAGCCCAGGGTTTGACCGGGTCGGCCACGGGCCCTAGTGTCAACCCCTTCGACCCGGCCCAGGCCATAAGCCAGAACACGACGGCAAGCTTCGCTCACGGCAACTATCTTTCGCTCGTAGCCAACCTTACCAAACGCTTTACCAGTCACTTCCAGATATTCGCCAACTACATCTGGTCGCGGAATAAAGACAACGGGGCCAGCGAACGCGATACGGACACCTATTTTGGTCAGCAGGATCCGTTCAACCTCAATCTCGATTACGGGCGCAATGGCCTGGACATCACGCACCAGTTCAAAGCCGCTGGCGTATATGAGTTGCCGTGGGGCTTTGGTATAAGCTCCAGCCTGATTTATCACAGCGGCGTGCCGTATCCGTTCTACGTCAACACGGATCTCAACGGAGACGCAGTTTCCGACAACGGCCATCAAAACGACCGTCCTTTGTACACCGACTCGAGCGGCAAGACCTCGCTGCTCGGGCGCTATCCCTTTAACCAGCCGAACTACTTCGAGCAGGAGTTCCGGTTGCTGAAGGACTTCAAATTCCAGGAGAGATATCACCTGCAGCTACAGGCCGATTTCTTCAACATGTGGAACCATGCGAACATGTATTCGAACCCAGACACGGCGGGCACGGTTGACTACAGCGTGAGTGGCCTTCAGTGTGCACCCCTTGCTGCTCCGCCGGTTGCGGCGAACTTCACCGGAACGGCGGTTGGGCCGATTGGTTACACCTGTGCTCCATTCACCCCAGCCACCTTGCCGAAACCGGGGACGACTACTGCGGCGGGAACTTACCGGGCCATCAACCAGATCGCTCCGGGCAGTACGCCGTTCTCGTTCCAGGCGGGGGCCAAGTTCATCTTCTGATGAGTCCCATCCCTGGCGGGGTCAAGCGGCTCCGCCAGGATTTGAAAAGTTAGCCATCGCGGGCGCCGGAGGGGGATTCCCTCCGGCGCCTGCACTCTCACTCTTTTCAGAATTAATTCCTGCTGCGCCGGTCTGCGTGCCGGTCTCGCGGAGAACCGCATGAAAACCGAGATTCATAGCGTCTTTGTGACGGCATTGCTCTTTATAGCAACTGCTCTGCCACTGGCTGGACAAGAGAAGAGCAAAGTGATCATTGATCAGGATTGCGCCGGACCCGGTGGCACGGACTTGCAGGCTGTCCTGGCGATTGTCAATTCGCCGAAGACCGAGGTGCTGGGCATTACCGTTGTTACCGGCGACGCCTGGCGCGACGAGGAAGTGCAGCACACGCTGCGCTTGCTCGAAATCATCGGCCGAACCGACATTCCGGTCGTGCCGGGCGCCGTCTTCCCCATCGTCAACAGCAAGGAGTTTACGGCGCGCTGGGAAAAGATATATGGGAAGGTCGTTTATCAGGGCGCCTGGAATTGGGGTAAGCCGGTGCATGGCCCGTTCGAAGTGCCGCCTCTGCCCGAAGGATCGCCCAAAATCAAGGCAGCCGACGAAGATGCAGCGCATTTTCTGATTCGCATGGTTCGCCGGTATCCGCATCAAGTGACCATTTACGCGGGCGGCCCGCTCATGAATCTCGCGCTGGCGCAAATGATCGATCCGGAATTTGCGTTGCTCGCGAAAGAGCTCATCATCATGGGCGGCAGCATTCATCCCGAAACCGCCGACCCGGAATTCGCCACAACGCCCCGCCGGGAATTTAATTTCTGGATGGATCCGGAGTCGTCCTACCTGGTGATGCATTCCAGGTGGCCGCGAATTGTTGTCACCACAGTGGACATTTCCGTGAAGACGAATATGGACAAGAGGCTGATCGCGGAGATTGCCAAGGGCACTACTCCAGCGGCGCAATACGTCGCAAAATACGCTGCGCCCGGCTATTTGTGGGATGAACTGGCCGCGGTTGCGTGGCTGGATCCGAGCATCATCACGAAAACCGCGACACTTTATATGGACGTGTCGGTCGATCACGGCATGTCTTATGGAGACACGCTGGTGTGGGCTCCGGGCAGTCAGCCCGGGCTCGGCGAATAGGGTCTGCGCCAGACTATGAGCGCGCTGGCCAACTCCGGCACGGCGATCATCCTCGTGACCCACGAACTGGCCGACATCGTCCCCGAAATTCAGCGCGTGGTGCTGATGAGCCGCGGACGGGTCGTCGCCGACGGCCCCAAGGAAGAAATCCTGCAGGTGGAACGATTGGCGGCGTTGTTCGAAGTCAAGGTGGAAATGGTACGGCGGGATGGACACTACCTTCTGTGGTGAGCTAACCGCTCCGAACTGCACCGCCAACCATTGGCTGCAGCTCAATATTTCTTTGTTTTAGCGTGAGGAAAAACCTGCTCACGCCTTGGTGCGCTCTCAGCGACGACAGATCTTGAAATCTCGCAAGGAGAGCTCCAGCCCGCCGTATTCAGGATGATCATTGTGGCCGATGGTAAAGGCGATATCCACCGTATCGCCCGCCACAAGCGGAGTTTGCTCCAGGCGTTCGGCCATGTGCCAGCCCAGGGCGTCGAAGGTGATTTTAGTTCTCAGTTCCCGGTTCTCAGCTCTCAGAGGAGCGGCTGCGGCCGCAAAGCCTTCGGCAGTGGCAGCGGCTTTTCCGCTGCGCCGGATGGCTGCGCTGTCGGGATGGCAACGCGGGGTTGCCAGAATCGCCTCGGCGGACAGTTCCTGCGATTCGGCGAAGTTCTCTGCAGCCCGTGCCTCCCCCGCCCGCAGCTTCAGCTTGATGTGCTTGTCTTTCAGAATCCTCGGAGGCGCGGTCAACTGCACGCCCCGCGCGGCGAACACGGGCTCGGGATTCCCCACGCCATAGGGCTCCAGCAGCTGCAGCGACCGAAACAGCTCTGGAGTAATCTCGCCCAGCCACAACTCGGCGTCCAGATCCAGCACGGGGTCAAAGTCCGCCGGCGTAAGCCGCGTCCGGGCAAACGCATCCAGCCGCGCCCGCAGCTCGCCCACGTTGGCGGCGGGCATGGCAAATCCGCAGGCATGCGCGTGACCGCCGTAGCGCGAGAAGAGATCGCGACACGATTCAATCGCCTCCAGCAGATGAAACGCCCGAATCGAGCGTCCTGAGCCAAACGCCTCTTCTCCATCGCGCGCGATCACGACCGCCGGACGGTGGTAGCGCTCCACCACCCGCGTCGCGGTAATGCCGATGACGCCACGGTGCCAGCCGTCGCCATCCACCACGATGCAGTAGGACTCCGACAAAGACGGATCCGCCGCCAAGCGCTCCTCCAATTCGCCCAGGATTCGCCGCTCTTCTTCCTGCCGGTCGGCGTTGAGCCGGTCGAGCTTGGCCGCCAGTTCGCGCGCCCGCGCTGGGTCCTTCACGCTAAACAGCTCAATCACGTCGCGCGCCACATCCATGCGTCCGGCTGCGTTGATGCGCGGCGCAATGCGGAAGCCGACTTCGCCCGACGTCGGCGGACGCTTCACCGAAATCTGCGCCACTTCGAGCAGCGCCTGCAGTCCGGGATTCACCGCCCGGCGCAGCGCATCCAGACCGAGCGAGGCGAAAACGCGATTCTCGCCCGTCAGCGGCACGGCGTCGGCGACGGTCGCAATTGCCACCACTTTCATGAACGAGAGCAGCAGCTTATTGTGATCCTTCGCCTCCAGCCGGCGCTGCATCAACCCCTGCGCAATTTTGAAGGCCACGCCCGCGCCGCAAAGCTGCTTGTAGGGATACTCGCATCCCCTCTGATTCGGGTTTACCACCGCGAGCGCATTGGGTACGCCGTCCGGCCCCGGCAGGTGATGGTCGGTCACGATCAAGTCCACGCCCAGCCGACGCGCCGTCTCGGCGGGAGCGAAGGCGCGAATCCCCATATCCACGCTGATAATCAGGCGAATGCCCGCCGCGGCAGCGCGCTCGATCACATCGTCGCGCATGTCGTAGCCTTCGCGAATGCGATGCGGCACGTGAAAGTCGGCCGCGCCTCCGCATAGCTCAATCGCAGTCTTCAGAATGATGACCGCCATGGTGCCATCCACGTCGTAGTCCCCGTAGATCAGAATCGGCTCTTTGCGCTCGATGGCGGCGTCAATGCGCTCCACGGCCCTCGCCAGGCCGGTCATCTGGTTGGGAGCATTGAGATGGGAAAGGGAAGGCGAGAGAAAACACATGGCTGCATCCGCGTCGGTGATGCCGCGGCGGACCAGAAGCGGCGCGAGGATGTGAGCCGCATTGGCGTTGCCGCGCAGCGCCGCGTCGGTTTGCAGGCCCGAAGCCAGGCGTGCGACCAGTTCACGGTCAGCGGCTTTGTGACTCCATTGCATAGGGTGATGAAGCAGTGTACCTCGGAGGGATGCTGCGAGAGCTTGGCGAGCGCGGCCGCATTGGAACTTCGACTCGCTCGGGGGCAGGAAGGGCGAGGCGCCCGTCCCCACACATTCCCCGCTAGCTCTCTTCGCCCTGATCGGGCTCATCCAACGTCAGCCCGCCGAATTCATCGGAGACATCGAGCAGCCGCTGGTAGCGTTCGTACCACTCGGTGCTGACCTCGCACAGGAACATCGAGCCCTGGTAGGCCCAGCCCAACTGCAGATATCCCACCTTGCCGGCGTGGGCACGGAGCCAGCGCGCGTCTTCCACGTCATCTCCGTCAGTGAATTCCGAATTCGTGAGGCGCTCGACCAGTTCATCCAGCTCCTGGCGCTCCAGCGTCCATGAATGCATGGTGAGAAACGGAGCCCCCGCCGATTTCGCCAGTTCCACGAAATCCTTCCACCCATCCGGATTCCCATCCATGTCCCACGTGACGCACTGCACCTCTTCATAATCCACAAAGCCGTGGAAACGGCGCATGCCGTGGCCTTCGATGAAGGCAATCATGTCGTCTTTCACGGTGGAGAGATCGTCTGGAATGGGAGACATGTGGAGAGGACTCGTAAGGCAATATTGTATGCTGTTCGGGACTTGAGTGCCAGCATATCGCCGGGCAATGCATGCGCCAGGGCGGGAGCGGAATAGCGAACGATATGATTGCCCAAACTGCAGCGGCGGTCGCATGTATTGGTGGTATCGTCGTTGATCGCAAGGCGCGCGTCATCGAACAACTCCATCCCGGCACGTCCAATCCGGTCACGGTCCGTTCGTGCGGCGGCGGTGTTGGGTGCAATATCGCTCGCAACCTCTCCAATCTCGGTTGCAATACGGCAATATTCTCCGTCGTTGGTCGCGATGGCGACTCAGAACAGATTCTGCACGACTTAAGGTCTCCCCATTTGGACCTCTCGGGTGTAAGCCGAACATCCAGCCGGCCGACGGCGAGTTACACCGCTGTGCTTGACGAGTGGACGTTCAGTCGTAACCCGCGATGACGTTGCAACAGCCGCCGCCGAAATTCGGCGTTTAGGAGTTGGCACGGTGATCGTGACTCTCGGCGAAGATGGGATTTACCTGGATAATGGAAAACAGGGGAGATTTATTCGGGCGTTTCCGCCACGCAAGGTCAGCGACGTGACGGGCGCGGGAGATGCGCTTGTGGCCGGCTACGTTTATGCCATGATTGCCGGCGAAGCCTACGAACCGGCCCTCTGGGGGCTCGCCGCAGCGAGCCTTACGGTCGAGACGGAGGAATCGATCACGCCGAATCTAAGCCGCGAGTTAATGCTCGAACGGATCGAAGCAAACGTGAAACAGTCAGGGACCGCCAGAATATGAATCCGTATCTCGACATCCGCCCCGAAGTGGCTGCGGCACTCGCTTGCGGCGGACCGGTGGTCGCGCTTGAATCAACCGTGATCTCGCACGGCCTTCCCCGTCCAAACAATCTTGAAACGGCTCGCCGCATCGAGGCTGCGGTGCGCAAGCAGGGCGCTGTTCCGGCGACAGTCGGGCTGTCGAATGGGCGCTTGATCGTCGGGCTTTCGGATCAAGAAGTCGAACTGCTCGCCAACGCTGATGGAGTGCACAAGGTGAGCCGCCGCGATCTCTCTGCCGTACTCCAAACGCGAAAACTCGGAGCAACAACGGTTGCGGCTACTATCCTGATCGCTTCCCAGGCCGGGATTTCCGTATTCGCCACGGGTGGAATCGGTGGAGTCCACCGCGGCGTTCAAGAAACTCTCGACATCTCCGCTGATCTCACCGAACTGGCTCGGACTCCCGTAGCCATCGTCTGCGCCGGCGCGAAAATTATCCTCGATTTGCCCCGCACTCTCGAACTGCTGGAAACGCTGGGCGTGCCGGTTGTGGGCTATCGCACGAGCAGTTTCCCCGCATTTTACGTGCGCGAGAGCGGCCTCGGCTTGGACCTGCGCGTCGATTCACCTGAGGAAGCAGCTGAACTCATGTGCGTGCAGTCGCAATTGGGACTCTCCTCGGGAATCGTGTTCTGCAACCCGCCGCCGGAAGAGAGCTCGCTCGATCGCACCCACACGGAATCGCTGATTGAAGCAGCATTGGCATCAGCGCATTCTGCCGGAATTCGAGGAAAAGCTGTTACACCGTATTTACTCAGCTATTTGTCCCAGGCAAGCGGCCGGGCGAGTTTGAAGGCCAACATCGAGTTGCTGGTTAACAATGCAGGCGTTGCTGCTCAGATCGCCGTTGCCCGGTCAGCTCTCCACCAGTCGTAACTCCGGGAATGAACTTCTTTGTCGATCTCGGCTCCTCGGCTATTGGGCGCCCTCGCGCCGGCCAGGTGTTGCCCTTGTCATGAGATCGACGAACATCTTGTCGAATTTTTCGAGGTTTAGTTCCAGCGGCACATGCACCAGTTGCTCCCCAAGGCTGGGCTGGGTGCCCGGCACCCACGCAAGCGTATTACCGTAGCCCGCACCGTGCCAGTAATCAATGTCCATGTAGAGCTGCGTTTCTTTGGTGATGATGCTGGGGTCGAGCCACGCTGCCGCGGCAAGTTCATCCCAGCGGAACTCCTCGTCGGCGTACTTTGCCAGATACTGAGCGGCCGCGTTGGGCGATTTTGCGATTTCGGCGATCATGGCCTTCTTCAGCCAGGTCTTCACCGAGATGTCTACCGTGGTGTCCGTAATCTTGTGCCAAGGAGCCGTGTAAACGATGTGGACGGCCTCGGGATCCCACCAGAAATTGAATTCGCGGCGATTTTCAGGCACCCAATCTTCGGGAACGATGGGCGCAATGCTTCCACCCATGACAACGAGTTCCTGGGCAAGATCAGGAACTTGCGGGTCGATACTGATCGCTTCCGCAATATCGGTGAGCGGACCGCCAGCGTAGATCGTTACCTCATGCGGATATTTGTGGACCATCCGGATGATGAAATGGGCAGCGTCCTCTTGGGAGGGCTTCGTGGTCGGATTCCCTTCCACAAGCGGAGGCACCTCGTAAGGCCCGTGGTAAGTGCCGCGGACGCCGTCTCCGGTCGGCTTTCGATTCCATGCGCCTTTATAAGAGACCTTGCCGTAGATGGACTCCCATCGAATCATCGCTTCTTCGCGATTGATGAGCGGGAAGACCGCGCCGAGGACGACAGGGATGTCGGTGCGTCCGATGATCTCGAGCATGCGCAGCGTGTGCGCAACTTCTTCGTCACGCCACATATCGCCACTGACCACGGTGATGCCGAGCGTCTCGACATCGGGCGATTGCAGGAAAAAAAGAATGGACTGCTGGTCGGTGGTCGCCGGGCCGCGGGCGTCCTGGTCAACGATGACTTTCCGCTTCGGCTGAGCAGATGCGGACATGGCAATAAACAAGAGGAGAATGGCTGGCAGCAAGGTCTTTAGTCGCAAGGGTTCGAAGTGCTCCTTTGGGCTTGTCATCGTCGCAACTCACAAATGGAATGGCCCGGTTGCATGTTCTCACTTTGACCCAGCAACAGGATGAGCGCTGGGAGTCGGGCGCGTCATCAAGTCAATAAACATCTTGTCGAATTTCGGCAGATCGAGTTCCTGCGGCACATTGACAAGTTGTTCCCCGAGGCCGGGCTGCGTGCCGGGCATCCACACGATCGTGTCGCCGTAGCCGGCGCCGTGCGAATAGTCCATATCCATATACAGCTGATTCTGTTTGGTGATGATGCTGGGATCGAGCCATGCGGCTGCGGCCAGTTCGTCCCAGCGATATTCCTCGTCCGCATATTGGGCGAGATATTGCGCGCCTGGATTCTTGGATTTTGCGATCTCGGCGATCATCTCCTTACCCATGCGCGTCTTGATCGAAATATCAACCGTGGTGACCGTGATCTTATGCCACCCGGGGGCGCTGAGAACCATGTGCACAGCCTCGGGATCCCACCAGAAATTAAACTCGCGGCGGTTCGTCGTCGCCCAGGGGTAGGGCACCTCGGGGGCAATCGCGCCGCCCATAATGACGAGTTCCTGGGCCAGATCGGGCACCTGCGGGTCGATGCTGATGGCCTGCGCAATGTCGGTTAACGGGCCACCTGCGTAGATGGTCACTTCATGCGGATACTTGTGGACCATGCGAATGATGAAATGGGCCGCGTCTTCGTCTGCGGGCTTGGTTGTAGGATTTCCTTCTTTGAGTTGAGGAACTTCGTAGGGACCGTGAAAAACGCCGCGCTGGCCGTCGCCGATCGGCTTTTTGTTCCACGCACCCTGGTATCTGACCTTACCGTACAGACCTTCCCAGCGCTCGATCAGCTCCATCCGGTTGATCAGCGGATAGACAGCGCCCGGAACAACGGGGATGTCGGTGCGGCCAATGATTTCCAGCATGCGCAGCGTGTGCGCGATCTCCTCGTCGCGCCACATATCGCCGCTGACGACGGTGATGCCGAGCGTTTCGACTTCGGGCGACTGGATGAAAACCAGAATGGACTGCTGGTCGGTGGTTGCGGGGCCGCGCGCGTCCTGGTCAATGATCACTTTGCGCCTGGCTTGCGCCAACGCGGGCAACGCACAACAGAGGAATGCCAATACAAGGAGTGTTGATTTGCGATTCATTTTTCTAAGGCCTCTTTAGGGGCCACAGGCTTGACCCAAAAGTAGTCAGCAGGCTTGGCCAGGGCGCGGTTCGAAACAGTCATCGTAAAACAAGCAGCGTTTATAGTGGTCTGCTGGTGACGAGTCAAGGGGAAAATCGGCCCAACGTCGCACTTGCGTGCCTCGCGGACGCATCAACTGTGGATGTTATGATTTCGCGGATGCGTGAGAGCGATCATCAACGATTCGCAATGGCTTTGCGGGATCTCGCCGGGAATCAGATTGTGTGGGTGCTCTTTCTTCTGCGCATTGTTCTCTTGATGTCAGCGATCCAGATCCCGGCTCTTGCGTGGGAGGCTTCCGCGGACGAAGTTGCGAGGCTCAGCCATCAGGCCCGAGTAGCGGTCGCCAGCGAACAGTGGGAAGCAGCCGCGGAAAGTTATGCAAAAGCGATCCGGCTCGCACCGCAGAACACGAATCTGCGCCTGGAGTTGGGGGCGGTTCTCACCAAACTCGGCCGCCTTCCGGAAGCGATCGCGATGTACCAGGAGGCGCTGCGGATCGCCCCGCACGACTTGCGATCCGAGATCGCACTGGCCGAGGCGTATCGAGGCGTGCGGAATTTTGAAGAGGCAAAACGCATCCTCGAAAGATGTTCCCGAGAACATCCCCGTGCCCCAGAGCCGCTGGCAACTATGGGCGATATTGAAATCCAGCTGCAAACCTACGACGCGGCGATCACTCACTTGAAGGTAGCAGTCCGACTGGCGCCTGCGAACAGCGGAAATCGAAATCTGCTGGCGGCAGCGTACAAGGCCGAGGGCGATCCGGCCGGCGCGCTGGCCGAACTGGAGAAGGTGCTCGCGCGCGATCCGGAAAACGCGCTGACGCACTACCTGCAGGCTGAAATCTATGCCGACCGCAATCAGGACGACCTGGCTCTCATGGGAGCGCAAAAAGTGCTGGAATTACAGCCGAAGAATCCGCGAGGACGCCTACTGCTGGGCAAGATCCTATTGCGGACTCGGCCCGGAGAATCTCCGGCAGAGGTCACGAAACGATGCGCTGACGCGGCCGCGGCGCTCGAACCCGCGGCGGAAGGCCAAGCCATAGACTCGGGGACATTGTTCCTGCTGTCGCGCGCCTACCGCTGCGCCGGCCAAACGGAGCAGGCCGACAAGACGGTTCAAGCATTTGAAGCCGCTTCGCAAGATGAACGGACCGCCAAAGAAGGCGAAGCCCAGTCGCGGCACCTGGTGCAGCAGGCGAACGATGCCGCACTGAAGAACGACCGCGCGGGGGCGCTCGACCTGGCACAGCAGGCGTTGGCGAAGAATCCAAATGAAGGGGCGGCTTATTCACTGCTGGCAAAGATCTACTATTCGTCCGGCAAGATTGACGAGGCCAGCGCTGCCATCACCAAGGCGCTCGAGCGGGATCCCTATCATCCGGACTTTCTTTACGTGCAGGGCAAGATTTTGCAAAAGAAGGGCAAGCTCGACGAAGCGTTGGCAGCGTTTGTCCGGACGACGATGGTAAATCCCAAGGAATCGGACGCGTATTTCGAAATCGGGGCGATCTATCAGCAGCGCAACGACCTGCCGCGAGCGCTGGCCGCGTACAAGAAAGCCGTGGAGCTGTCTCCGGACGACGCGGACTATCGGCGGGCGCTGGCGTCCGTTTCCCCCGCATCGGGTTCCAAGCCCTGAAGTCCCAACAACTCCTTACTAGTTCGCTCCCGGCGTCGGGCGCGTCATGAGCTCGACGAATTCTTTGTAAAACTTGGCCTTGTCGAGATCTTCCTGAACGGTCACCGGCTGGGGCCGAGAGATCCAGCGAGTTGCAAGGCTCGTCAAACAGCAGGGCACGAGGCTTGTGGACCAGAGCGCGCGCGATCAGTACGCGGCGGGCTTCCCCGGACGACATCTCGCGCACAGGACGATCGGCCAGGTGCGCGATCTTTAGCTGGGTGAGCGCGGCATCGGCCGACTTGCGCTGCTTTGGATCCACGCTGTGGTTCTGAAAAATGCTGATGCTGGAAAAAAAGCCCGACAGCACGACGTCCCGTCGGCAGGCGTCGCCCGTGCAGGAGAGCATCAGGTCGTTGGACACGATGCCCAGGCGGGCGCGCAGGTCGAACACATCCCAGCTCTCTTCCCCGAGAATCGTCATCGAAGATCCCTCACGAACCACCGGATAGCATTCGCGCGTAATGGTCTTGATGAGCGTGGACTTGCCGCAGCCGTTGGGGCCGAGGATGGCGACGTGCTCATCGGCGCCGATGCGCAGGGTGAAATCGTCCAGAGCGATCTTCTGGCCGCGCATGACGCGCAGGTTCTGGAAGTCGAGCAGAGGCGGTGTGAATCCCATGTTCGTCGTATCCCTATTCCCTGCATCCAAGTGTAGATGAGGTCCGAGCCACTAAGGCTAAGACTAAGACTGAGAACTGAGAACTGAGAACTGGTTTTGGCATTACACTGAAGCCAGATGGCGCTTCCAATCTACCGTTTGCGACGCCTGCTGCTGGCGACTGCCGTGCTGCTTACGGTGGTGGTCGCGGGGATGTATTTCTACGCGCGCATGCGGGCCACGAATGTGCTGAAGGCAATCCCCGGCAAGATCGGCTACGAGCTCAAGCAGACGGCGCAAGGGTTCCAGTTTTCCAAGTCCGACGGGGGACGCACGCTGTTCACCATCCAGGCCAGCGATCTGAAGGAGTTCAAAATCAACGGCCGGGCTGAGTTGCACAACGTCAGCATTGTGCTCTACGGGCGCGATTCCTCGCGCTTCGATCAGATCTACGGCGACGATTTTGCCTACGATCCGAAAACCGGCGACGTTACCGCCAAGGGCGACGTGCAGATTGATCTGGTGGCCAATCCAGCGGGTCTGGCGAGCCCGGATCAATCCACGCCAAAGGAACTGAAGAATCCCATCCATCTGAAAACGCGCGACCTGGTCTTCAACAAAGATACCGGGAACGCGGTCACGGCCGGCCGGGTCGAGTTCCAGACGCCGCAAGCGTCCGGGTGGGCCGTGGGCGTGAGGTATGCGGGCAAGAACAATACCCTGACGTTGTCGTCGCAAGTTCATGTGACGGTGAGCGGAGCCAACGCGGCAGTCATCGAAGCGGAGAGTGGCACGATCACGGGCGAGCCGCGCCAGATTGCGCTGGACCATCCCCATCTCGACCGCAAAGGTGGAATGCTGCAGGCCGACCAGGCAGTGTTTTATCTGGGCACCGACAACAACGTGCAGCGGGTACTGGCCACGGGCAACGTCAACTCAGAAACCTGGACGGTGGAGCAGCGGGGGCGGCGCGCGAGCCCTTCGCCGGTTCCGGAGCGTTCCGGGGAACTGCGCAGTACTGCAGACCAGGCTGAGCTGCTGCTGACGGCAAAGGGAAATCTGCTGCGTACGACGACTCTCAGTGGCAAAGTTCACTTCCAGCAGACCGGAACTCAGCCCATGCAGGGTGACGCTGGCCGTGTGATCCTGGAATTCGCCGGCCAGAACCAGTTGGAGAGAGTTCACGCGATGGAGGGAGCGCGCCTGGCGCAGAAAGCCGGGGGATCAAGGACGCCAACGACAACGGCAACCGCGAAGCCCGGGACCGCTTCCTCCGGGCCGCAGGATTTCGAACTTACCGCGCCGGTGATTGACTTCAGCATCGCGCAGGGACATATCCTGGAGCGAGCCGTGACCTCGGGCGCGGCCCAGATCGTGATCGTACCCACGCCGGATCCCAACGCGGCCACCGCGCCAACTTCCGCCGCGCAGCGAACCGTGGTGACCGCCGTCCGATTCGAGGCGAGGTTTGCCGCCGACGGGCCGGGAACGGGCGTTGCCCGCAATCACCTGAGCTCAATTCACGGAGCGCCGGACGCACGCATCGTCAACTCGGCGCCCGGACAGCCGGATCGGGTCAGCACCAGCGAGTCGGTGGATGCGACCTTCTTAGCCCAGGGAGGGATGGAGGCGATCACCCAGCAGGGGACCGTAGCCTACGACGACGGGCAAACGCCCGACAAGCGGACGCAGGCTTTCGCCGGTCGGGCCCGCTATACCCCTGCCGACCAGATGCTGGTGCTGGCCGAGGGACGCGTGGTGAACGGCTCGATGGCTACCACGGCGAAAACCATCCGCATTAACCGGGCGACCGGCGATGTGGTGGCAGACGGCGACGTGAAGAGCACTTACAGCGACCTGAAAGAGCAGCCGGACGGAGCGCTCCTGGCGTCGGCCTCCCCGATTCACGTTACGGCACGCACCATGACGGCGCACAGCAATCCTGGAGTGGCCGTGTACACGGGCCGTGCCCGTCTCTGGCAGGATGCCAACGTCATCGAAGCGCCTTCGCTGCAGTTCGACCGGGACCGGCGGCTTGTGACGGCACAAGGCACACCCGCCGAACCGGTGCAGACGATTCTGGTTCAAGCCGAGAAAGTTCAAGGTGATGGGATCCCAGCAGGGAAAGTCCAACCCTCGAAGGTGAGTCCGCTAGCGATCACGGCGGCGCAGCTCACCTACGCCGATGCCGACAGGAAGGTCCACTATGAGGGCGGCGTGCTGGCCAAGTGCGCAGACTTCACCGCGACTGCCAAGACCGCAGATGCCTACCTGCTGCCCCGGAGCCAAACCTCCAATCCAGCCCGAAATCAATCGTTTGCGGGGCCCGGGCAGCTCGACCGGATGGTCGCCCAGGGCGACGTGGTGATCCACCAGCCCAACCGCCGGGCCGAGGGGCAACAGCTGGTTTACACCGCAGCGGAGGACAAGTTCGTCCTCACCGGGGGGCCTCCTAGCATTTTTGATGCCGAACAGGGCAAGATTACCGGGGTTTCGTTGACTTTCTTTAGACGCGATGATAGGGTGCTCGTAGAAGGCGAAGCAAGTACTCCTGTGGTAACTCAAACGCGAGTGGCCCGGTAAATGGCAAGATAAATGCGTACCCTAGCCACGGAAGAAATTGGCAAATCGTATCGTGGCCGGCGCGTCGTGAACGGGGTCAGCCTGCGGGTCCAACAGGGCGAAGTTGTTGGATTACTTGGACCTAACGGCGCGGGCAAGACCACCACTTTTTACGCCATCGTTGGCCTGATCCCTCCCGATACTGGCCGCGTTTTGTACGACGACCAGGACATCACCGACGTTCCCATGTATCTACGGGCCCGCCAGTATGGCATCAGTTATCTCCCACAAGAAGCTTCGGTTTTTCGCAAACTGACGGTCGAAGAGAACATCCTCGCGGTGTTAGAGGCGCAGCCGATGTCCTGGCACGAGCGCCGCGAGAAGATGGAAAAGTTCATTGATGAGCTGGGGCTGGAGCACATCCGGCAGAACCGCGGATATGCCCTGTCCGGTGGGGAGCGGCGGCGCGTTGAGATTGCGCGCTGTCTGTGCATCAGTCCCACCTTCATTTTGCTGGACGAACCGTTTTCCGGGATTGACCCGATTGCCGTGCTCGACTTGCAGAAGATCATCAGCGGCCTGCGCGCGAGCGGCATTGGAGTGCTGATTACGGATCACAACGTGCGCGAAACGCTGTCGGTGACCGACCGGGCCTACATCATTGATGACGGCAGAATTTTCCGTCAGGGACAGCCCAGCCAGTTGGCGGGCGATCCGGATGTGAGAAGAGTGTACTTGGGAGAGAGTTTCTCGCTGGTGTGAGAAAAGCAGGTTTCAAAGTTTCAAGGTTTCAGAGTTTCAAAGACTGGGAAAATGCGAAATCCTCACATAAATCTTTGGCCTCCATCGATGTGGTTCACGTCGAAGCACATTTCTGGGGTGCAATGGAAACCCGACATGACTCCCGCAGAAGCAGCAGCGGTTGTCGACCGATTTCTGCGGGAAACGCCAGACTCGATAGAGTGGTGCGATTTTGCAGAAACAAGACGACAAGACCCAAGGGTCGAGAAATACAGAAAGCGCTGCGACAAGCTCAGTCCTCTGGTAAATAGACCCGGGGAGATGGATGAGGGAGCAGTTGCGGAGCTCAGGGCGATCATTGAAGAGTTGCGATCTATGAAGACCCCTGAAACTTTGAAACCTTGAAACATGGTGTTATTACAGCACAAACTGAGCGTCAAGCTTTCGCAGCGCCAGATCCTTACTCCGGGGCTGGTGCAGATGGTCTCCGTCCTGGCGCTCAACAAGCTTGAGCTCAAGGACATGATCACCGCCGAGATGGTCGAGAACCCGGTTCTCGAAGAGCTGGAAGACTCGGTTCCTCTGCTCGATGAAGTCGGCAAGAAAGAGGAAGACCGCGAGCGCGCCGCTGCTGCCACCAACGAAGAAAATCCCATCACCGCAGTTGAAAAGAAAGATCCGTTCGAAGAGATCGATTTCGGCTCGTTCTTTCAGGATTACCTCGATCCCGGATACCGCACCCACAGCGAGATGGAGGAGATCGAGCGGCCGTCGTTTGAGAATTTCCTCTCCAAGCCCACCAATCTGACTGACCACTTGTCGTGGCAGCTCGGCGCGCTGAGCCTGCGGCCCGAGGTGCGCGAGGCCGCGGACCTGATCGTGGGCAACCTGAATGAAGACGGATATCTGATCGGCAGTGACGACGAACTGCTGGGCGTGGCGCCTCCGGCATCGCCGGAAGTTGACGCCGAGACGGCCAAGAACATCGTGAGCGAAGCGCAGGCCCTGGGCCTCGCCGACATCGTCAAAGAGTCAGCCCCGGAAAGTTCGGGAGGGATCGCCGGTCCGGAATTTGAGCTCGATGAGTTGGAGAGGATTGGCCCCCAGAAGGTCAGCCTTGGGGACGCCGGCCTTGGCGATGACGGGGAAGTCGCATCATCGCCTGAGTCCGGAGCCGAGTTCACAGAAGGCTCGCATGCGGCGGGCTTCGGGGATGCTGCCACGGCTGCCGCTCCCGCGCCGGGACCGGCCCCGGCCCCGCCAATGCCCGCTTTCCAGCCGCGATTCTCTGCTGCGGATCTGCAAGAGGCTTTGGAAGTGGTCCGCCAGTTGGATCCTCCGGGCGTCGGTTGCCGCGACTTAAGAGAGTGTCTGCTCTGCCAGTTGCGTTACCACCAGGCCCAACTCGCGCTGCACAAGAACGGCAACGGCACGGCGCAGGTTCTGGCGGACGCGACCGCGGTGGTGGACCATCATCTGCGCGACCTGCAGAACAAGCGGCACAAAGAGATTGCCAAGGCCATCGAGCGCCCGGTAGAAGCCGTCGAGCAGGCCCTCAATTACATCCGCACCCTCGATCCGCGCCCGGGGCTGCGTTACAACAAGGTCCAGGCGCGCCTGATCGAGCCCGACGTCGCCTTCGTCAAGCACGGCGACGAGTGGCTCGTCCTGATGAACGACGAAGACCTGCCCCAGCTTCGCCTGAACCCGGCTTACAAGAAGCTGCTCACCCGCGCCGACGGCAACGACAAGAACACCCGCGACTACCTCAAAGAGCGCTACAAAAGCGCCATCCAGCTCATCAAGAATATCGAGCAGCGCAAGCAGACCATCACCAAGGTCTGCTATTGCATCGTCGCCCGCCAGCAGGATTTTCTGGAACGGGGAATAGACTCTCTCAAACCCATGATGATCAAGGAGGTGGCCGAAGAAATCGGCGTGCATCCTTCTACGGTAAGCCGTGCTGTGGCCAGCAAATATGCCCACACACCGCAGGGCGTATTCGAGCTGCGCTACTTCTTCAGCGAGAGCGTGCAGGGCCCCGAGGGTGGCGGAACTTCGTTGCTCATCCTCAAGCGCCGCGTCAAGAAGCTCATCGAAGAAGAAGACCCCAGCCGTCCGTTGACCGACGAACAGATCACCCGGATTCTGCAATCGCAGGGCATTCAGGTGACCCGCCGCACGGTGGCCAAATACCGCGAGGACATGCGCATCCCGAGCACGCACCAGCGCCGGGTAAAGAAATAGAAACGTCGTTGGCCGTCGGCAACAGCGATACGTCCATGAGGCCGAGCTAACGGCCGAAGACCAACGACCGAAGACCAACGACCAAGGACCCTAAATGCAGTGCCCGTTTTTGCTCAAGGATAGAATCTAAGGAGGGGCGCTCATGAACGTGGAATACACGGGAAGACACTACGAAGTCACTCCCACCATCCGTAAGGAAGTCGAAACCGGCCTCGCAAAAATCCGCAGAATTCTAGGCGACCGATTTGAAACCAAGGTCATCCTCGCCGTCGAAAAGCACCGCCACAAAGCCGAAATCACCATCAGCCCGCGCAACGGCCCGCTGGTCGGCCTGGCTCAGGCCAAGGACATGATGATCGCCGTCAGCGAAGCCCTCGACCACCTGGAAAAACAGGCGATCAAGTACAAGACCAAGTGGCAGGCCAAGAAGCGCTCGGCGCGCAAGAGCGAGGAAGTCAAGAAGTGGAACGGCGGGCATTCGTCGCCTCAGGAAGAGCTGCAAACCGCGGTCGGCCTGTCGGAGAAGACCGCAGTCCCGGTCGTGGTCCATAAGTATCCCGCCGTGGCCAAGACCACCGAAGTTCACCTGGTCCGCACCAACGACGCCGTCGCCATGCGCCCCATGACGCTGGAAGAGGCGATCAAAGAAGCCCACTTCCGCGACCGCGACGTCTTCATCTTTCGCGATCCCAAAGGCAAAGTAATGGTTCTGCACCGCGCCCGCGACGGCAAAATGCAGTTGATTGAAGTGCCGTAAGAATAAGGTCAGCCGGGTGCCCCGTCCTGGTCTCGCCGCTCTTGGCGAGACAAGGCGGGGCTTTTGATCTTCGGGTGCTGTGGAGCGGACACTCTTGTCCGCTGCCTTTCACTTTCGGAAGCCGCGCCTCTAAGAACTCCCGATCAACACGCCAGTGATGAACACCAGCACACCACCCAATCCCACCTGCAGCGCCGCTGAAACCCAGGGTGTATCCATGTAGCGCTTGCGGATCCACGTGATCGCGCCCAACTCCGCCACTACTACCGCTCCGGCAGCCCACAGTGCAAGCCGGAAATCCTTCAAAAGAAATGGCAGAGTGTGTCCGATCCCTCCCACGGCTGTCATGGCCCCGCAAATCAAGCCGCGAAACCAGGGATGCCCGCGCCCGGTAAGGCTTCCGTCATCCGAGAGCGCCTCGGCGAAACCCATACTGATGCCCGCGCCCGCTGAGGCCGCCAAGCCCACCAGGAATGCATCCCCGCTGTTCTTGGTCGCGAAGGCGGCGGCGAACACCGGCGCCAGGGTAGAGACGGAACCGTCCATCAGTCCCGCCAGCCCGGGTTGCACGATCTGCAATACGAATAAGCGGCGCTCGGCCCGCTCTTCATCCTCTTTCACGTTGGCCGGCAGTTTCTCCTTGTCGAGTTCCTGGGCGCGGGTTTCATGCGTACGTTCTTCGTTGGCGAGATCGTCAAGCAGTTGCCGGATGCTCGCGTCCTGGGTGCGCGCCGCCGCCTTCTCGTAGAACCGGCGGGTCTCGACTTCCATGGTGCTGGCTTCCTTGCGCACGGCCTCAATGCGCAGCGGGCGCACCAGCCACAGAGCCGGACGCTCCACGAATCCGCGCACGTCCTGGCGGCGGATGAGGGGGATGTGCTCGCCGAATTTCTGGCGGTAGAGTTCGAGCAGGCGGCGGCGGTGTCCCGATTCTTCCTCGCGCATGCCTTCGAACATGGAAGCGGTGCCTGGGTAGTCCTGGCGCAGGCCCTCGGAAAAGTCGGCGTAAACCCGTTCGTCTTCTTCCTCGAGCGAGATGGCCAGGGCGAGCACTTCGCGTTCGGTGAGGTCTTCGAATTTTTTCATGCCGCACTAGATTACCCGCCCGCACGGGATGGAGACAAACTGGTTTTGCGATTCTTGGATTTCTCCGGGAAACCTGCCTTTGGCGTCGCTGGACCTCGCACCGTCACCATCCCGCTGGTATCACAGTTGGCAATCGCCGAGGGAAAGCCAGGGGGCGGGCTTCGATGCTACTATCCAGTGCATGGCGCCCCGGAAGTCCCCAGGACAGACGCGAAAGAGCTTAAAGGGCGGCGGGAAAAAGTCTTCCCGCACTGCCGCGCCCGCCACACCGCACTCGCCCGAACTGGTCATCATCACCGGCATGAGCGGGTCGGGGAAGGCCTCGGTGTTGAAGGCCTTCGAGGACCTCGGCTATTACTGCGTGGACAACCTGCCAGTCGAATTGATCCCGCAATTTGCGGAACTGGCGGTGCAGTCGGCCGAGATTCGTCGCACGGCGCTCGTGGTGGACGTGCGCGAAGGCTCCAAACTGGAGAAGCTGCCCGGGATTCTGAAGTCGGTGCGCCGCATGATTCCGACCAAGGTGGTCTTCCTGGAAGCCTCCGACACGGTTCTGGTGCGGCGTTTCAGCGAGACCCGCCGGCCGCATCCTCTGGGCACGGATGCGCCGGTGAAAGCGGCGCTCAAGGCGGAACGGCGCCATCTGGGCGCGATCCGCCGCTTCGCCGACTTCGTCATTGACACCTCCAAGTTCAACGTTCACGAACTGCGGGCGCATATTAATGAGCGTTTTCACGAGCAGTCGCCGGAGAAGGGCATTCTGGTCTCGTGTGTCAGTTTCGGTTTCCGCCAGGGAGTGCCGGAGGACGCCGACCTGGTCTTCGATGTGCGCTTCCTGCCCAATCCACATTTTGTGCCCGAGTTCCGGCCGCTGACGGGGCGGCATCCGCGGGTGGCCAAGTACATCCGATCGTTCCCGCAAACCCGGGAGTTCGTCTCGCGCATCTCCGATCTACTGATTTACCTGCTGCCCCACTACATCCATGAAGGCAAGAGTTATCTCACCATTGCCTTCGGCTGCACTGGCGGGCAGCATCGCTCCGTCATGATCGCCGAGGAAGTGGGCAAGCAACTGCGGCGCGCTGGATACCGCGTGAAAGTTGTGCACCGCGACAGCCCGAAGTAGACAGCCCGAAGTAGAAAGCAAACGGAAGCCGGGTCGCCAGCTCTCCGAGACAGCGACTCAAGTAGAATAGGCCCTTGCACCTCATGCCTACTCGATCGGCAGCCAGCGATTGCGCCCTGATCCGCCTGGGAGCCCCATGCGGCAACTGACGCGCCTCCTTCGCTACGTGTTTCCCTTCCTAGTGCAGTTGTTGCCAGGGGTGGTGCTGCTGGCGGGAGTCGGCTTCCTCGAAGCCTTCCGCTTGATCCTGCTCAAGCCGGTGCTCGACCGCGTGTTGAATCCCGCCTCCGGTTCGGAAAACATAGTTCTTTTCACGATTCCCAAGATCGGGAAGGTAGTCTACCTCCAGTCGTTCGTCCCGTCCCACTTCCACAACGCCTGGACCATCGTCGCTTATGCCTTGGTGGCCTCAACCGTGCTGAAAGGGATTTTCGATTATTGCGGCACCTACCTGGTTAGCCATGCCGGGTATGGGATGATTACGAACCTGCGCAACGATTTGTACAACTCGGTGCTGCGGCGGTCGGCGGCATTCTTCACCAAACACACGACCGGGACGCTGATTTCGACCATCATCAACGATCTGGAGCGCGTGCAGTTCGCCATGTCGAGCGTGCTGGCGGAATTTCTGCAGCAGTTTTTCAGTTTTGGGTTTCTTGCCATCGCCGTCATTATTATGGGGAGGAGCCTCGGTTGGGTCCTGCTATTATTTCTCCCATTCATCATCATTTCTTCGGCGAGGATCGGGCGCAGGGTCCGTTCTACGACCCGGACCGGGCAGGATCAACTTGCCGACGTGCAGAACATCCTTCACGAGACCATCACCGGCAATCGCATCGTCAAAGCCTTTGGCATGGAATCGTGGGAAGTCGCGCGATTTCGCAAAGCGGCGCAACGATTGTTCCACGCCAACCTGCGTTATGTGGCGGCGGCCGCGATCAGTTCTCCGCTAATGGACATCTTTGGAGCGATTGCCATTGCGTTGCTGTTGTTGCTGGGGCGCAGCAAAATCGTTCACAATGAATTCACGCCGGGCGATTTCGTAACCTTCGTCGGCCTGGTCCTCAGCATGTACAACCCGGTGCGCAAGTTCGCAATCTTCAACAACAGTTTTCAGCAGGCTCTGGGCGCGTCGTCGCAACTGTTTGAGTTCATGGACACCGAAGATGCTCTGGCGGAAAAGCCGGCCGCGAAGCGGCTTCCGCGATTTGGCCAGAGCATCCGCTTCGAAGGCGTTTGCTTTTCCTACGAAGGCAATGAAGATGGTGGCCGCGAAATCCTGAAGAGCATTGAGCTTGAGGTAAAGCGCGGCGAGGTTGTGGCCGTGGTCGGCTCCAGCGGCGCGGGCAAGAGCACGCTGGTCCATCTGATTCCCCGCTTTTTTGATGTGACCGGCGGGCGCCTGCTCATTGACGGCCACGACGTGCGCGACGTGACCCTGGCCTCGCTGCGCGCGCAGGTGGGCATCGTGACCCAGGATACGATTTTGTTCAACGACACGGTGCGCAACAATATCGCCTACGGCCAGCCTCACGTTCCCATGAAAGAGGTCGAAGCTGCGGCGCGCGCGGCCTTGGCCCACGACTTCATTCTGGCCCTGCCCTCGGGGTACGATACGATGATCGGGGAACGTGGCGTGCGTCTTTCCGGAGGTGAGCGTCAGCGCCTGGCCATCGCCCGCGCCCTGCTGAAGAACGCTCCCATCCTGATTCTGGATGAAGCGACTTCGGCGCTAGACAGCGAGTCCGAAGCGTTGGTACAGTCCGCGCTGCACAACCTGATGAGCGGACGAACCGTGCTCGTGATTGCCCACCGGCTTTCTACTGTGCGCCGCGCCGACCGCATCGTGGTGATCGAAAATGGCACGATTGCCGACGTCGGTGCGCACGAGGAACTGATGCGCAAGCTGGGCACCTACCGGCGGCTTTACGAACTGCAGTTCGCCAATATGGACGCGCCCAAGGCAGTCGCGAAAACTTGAGGACAAACAACGGCCCTATGCCCATACGCTCCATGACAGGTTATGCCCAGGTGAGAGGTGAAGCGCAGCGGGAAGTGCAGCGCTCGAACGGCGCCAACTCGGCGGCTTCGGCTCAACCCCACGCGCGGCTCGCTTTCACACTTTCCCTGAAGTCAGTGAACCATCGTTTCCTGGATTTGCACTTTCGGCTTCCTTCCGGCACCGACTCGCTCGAGATGCAACTGCGCCGCCTGCTGAAAGAGAAGATGGCGCGCGGCCACGTGGAAGTGACGTTAAGCCTGGAGCGCACCACCAGCGATACGTTCTCGCTGAATCGAGAACTGATCGGCGGTTACATTGCCGCCTTCCGCACGGCCGCTGCCGAGTTCGCTCTGCCCCCGGATCCCGATCTCAATGCAGTTCTGCGCATTCCCGGCGCGCTGGATTCGGCCGGCGAAACTGCCGATGGAGAAATTGAGGGCGCCGTCATGGCCAAAGTGGACGAGGCCCTGAGCCGGCTCAATGAAATGCGCGAACAAGAGGGCCGAGGCATCACCCGCGAACTGCGCGATCGCATGGCGCACCTGCAGGAAGCCAGCCGCAGCGTGCAGCAGCATCGCCGCGCGGTCCTGCAGAACTACAGCGAACGGTTGCAGTCGCGCTTGCAGGATTTGCTCGGCGCCAGCGTGGACCGGGAGCGCATTTTGCAGGAAGCCGCGCTTCTGGTGGACCGCAGCGACATCCAGGAAGAAATCGTACGTCTGGAAACCCACGCGCAGCATTTCCTGGGGCTGCTCGACGAAGGCGGTGAGGTCGGCAAGAAACTGGACTTCCTGCTGCAGGAAATGAACCGCGAGGCCAACACCCTACTTTCGAAGACTTCCGGCCTGGCCGGCGAAGCGTTGAAAATTACAGAAGCCGGCCTGGCCATGAAGGCCGAGATCGAAAAATCGCGTGAACAGGTGCAGAATCTGGAATGATCCCGCCGCACAAGCCGCTCGTCTACATTATCTCGGCCCCATCCGGATCGGGGAAGTCCACCCTGGTCAACGAACTGCTCAAGCTGGTTCCGGATCTCGACTTTTCCATTTCCTACACTACGCGCGCTCCCCGCGGCAGCGAGCAGAACGGCAAGCAGTACCATTTCGTTCCCCGCGAAGAATTCGAACTGATGATCCGCGCCGATGAGTTTCTGGAGCATGCCAATGTCTTCGGGAACTACTACGGCACGGCGCGGCGGTTCCTGAAGGAAGCCGAGGCGAAGGGGCACGATCTCTTGCTCGACATTGATGTGCAGGGCGCCAAGCAGGTCCAGCACAAAGTGCCCGCCGCGGTCAGCATCTTCGTGTTGCCGCCCGACCGCAAGACGCTGGAGTGGCGTCTGCGCAAGCGCAGTGAAGACGCCGAAGATGTCATTCAGCGCCGCTTGGTCACCGCCAGTGGTGAGATTGAGAACTACGACCGGTACAACTACATTTTGATCAACGACGATCTTGAGGAGTCCGTCGAAAGCCTGCAGGCGATTGTCATGTCAGAACGATGGCGACAGGCGGACCGCAGCCTTTCCCCGGAGGAGCAGGGAAGCGCGGACCTGGCCGAGCGCTGCCGGTTGGCCAACGTAGCCGACCGGGTGCGTCCCATTCTGGCTTCCTTTGGGGCTGCCTCCTCGGCGCGCAGTTAGGATTCGCGGTATCATCTAGACAACGCCCGGCTAGAGAAGGGTCGGATGTTGGGGCCGGAAGAAAGCAAGCCGCGGGCCAGCCGGACGCCTGGTTGACCTCTGGGAAATTCGTCGAACGCTCGGCACTGATTCAACTGCAGACCTAATCATCGAGGGAGAGTCAAATGAAGTTGATTGAAGGCTTCGACAGCAACTACCGGTACATTCTGGTGGCGGCGCGGCGCGCGCGCCAACTTCAGTCTGGCGCGCCGCCCGTGGTGGATACCAGTTCCCGCAAGCCCTGCCGCATCGCGCAGGATGAAATCCGCGCCGGCAAAGTGAAGTGGGAGATTCCCGAAACCCGCACCGTTGCCGAGCAAGCGGCCGAAGCGCTCGACAAGGCGCTGGGCCAGGACTAAGGGATTTGTTGATTTCGTGAGCGTAGTTGGTTGATTGCGAAACCGCGGGCTCGGGATCAACGGTTTTGAATCAACAATCAGGAATCAACAATCAAAATTTCATGAAGATTGCTTTCGGCGTTACCGGCGGAATCGCGGCCTACAAAGCAGCGGAAATTGTCCGCCTGTTGCAAGACCGCGGCATTCGTGTGCAGGTGGTCATGACCCGCGCCGCCCAGGAATTTGTAAGGCCTCTCACCTTCGCCGCCCTTTCCGGAGAAAAAGTCATCACGGGAATGTTCGCGCCGGGCGAAAATCCGGGCGAAGGGCAGCAGCCGAATATTGACTCGGCCATCGAGCACATCGCGGTCGCGCAGTCCATTGATGCGCTCGTGGTCGCCCCTGCCACGGCCGATGTGCTGGCCCACTTCGCACAGGGCATCGCTACCGATTTTCTGACGACGCTTTATCTGGCGACTACCGCGTCCGTGGTTGTGGCGCCTGCGATGAACGTCAATATGTGGAACCATCCAGCCACGCAGGCGAATCTCGCGATTCTGCGCCAGCGCGGCGTCAAGGTAGTCGAACCGGGCTCAGGTTATCTGGCGTGCGGTATGACCGGAGCGGGACGGCTTGCCGAAAACGAGACGATCGTCGCCGCGGTGCTTGAGACCCTTGGTGCGTCGCAGGATTTGAGCGGCGAGACCCTGCTGATCACGGCCGGTCCCACGCGCGAAAAAATCGATCCCGTGCGTTACATTACGAACCGCTCGAGCGGGCGCACGGGATACGCCCTGGCGGAAGCCGCGCTGCGCCGCGGGGCGCGCGTTCTTCTGGTCAGCGGACCAACCTCGCTCACCGCGCCCGGGGCCGCGGAAGTCACGCCCGTCGAATCTACCGAGGAAATGCGGGACGCCGTACTGAAACTGCTGCCGCAGGCTAGTATCGTGATCAAGACCGCGGCCGTCTCCGACTATCGTCCGAAAGTTACTGCCGGGCAGAAGATCAAGCGCAAGGGCCCGATGAATCTGGAACTCGAGGCCACGCCCGACATTCTGAAAGAACTTTCTTCGAAGAAGACTTCGCAGATCGTCGTTGGCTTCGCTGCCGAAACGGAAAATGTCCTGGAGAACGCCCGTCAAAAATTGGTCTCCAAGAACCTCGACGCCATCGTCGTCAACGACGTTTCCCGCGAAGGCGTGGGTTTTGACTCCGACCGCAATGCAGTGACCATCATCAGCCGCGACGAGGTCGTCGAGGTGCCCGAAACCACCAAATGGGAAGTTGCCCAGCGCGTCCTTGACCAGGTGGTGCGCCTGCGCCAGCAGCGCCGCTCGCCTGTGAAAGTCTGACCGCGTTTTCCTCACGCATCTGCATTACAATCGGGAAACCCCATGACCCAAAGTCTTGACCCGGCTCTGCGGCGCGCGCTCTCAGAGCGCCTGCGCTATTACAACGAACTGGGCATCTACGATTTCTACCGGCGCGAGCCGCGAGCTGCGGACTCAACCGGAACGACCGCAATCCAGATCGAAGTCGCAGACTCATCTTCCCTGTTCCAGCCAGAATTGCGAGAGGAAATGGCCCTGAGAAAATCCGCCGTGGTCGCAACCGTCGCTGAGGAAAACATCTTTGAGGTTCTGACCCCCAAACCAGAGCAGGGCGTTTCTGATCCCGTGGCCGCGCTCCAACTGATCCGTGAAGATCTGGGCGACTGCACTCGCTGCAAGCTGCACAAGCAGGGCAGGAAGCAGATTGTTTTCGGCGTGGGCAATCCGCGGGCGGAACTGATGTTCGTGGGTGAAGGTCCTGGCGCCGATGAAGACGCCCAGGGAGAGCCATTCGTGGGCCGCGCCGGCCAGTTGCTCAACAACATGATCAAGGCGATGGGCATCCGGCGCGACGATGTCTACATCGCGAACGTGGTCAAATGCCGTCCGCCGGGCAACCGCACGCCCGAGCGTGACGAGTGCGAAACCTGTTCGCCGTTTCTCATGCGGCAGATCGCCGTTATCAAGCCCAAAGTCGTCGTGGCGCTCGGAGCGGTATCGGCGAAAAACCTGCTCGCCATCAACGCGCCCATGTCGGAACTGCGCGGCCGCTTCTACGATTTCCTGCCGGCAGGCTCGCGCGACGCTTCGTGGCCGGGAGCTCGGCTGGCCGTGACTTACCATCCTGCGTTTCTTCTGCGCGATCCGCGCCAAAAGGGCGAGGCCTGGAAAGACTTGCAGATGGTGATGAAATACCTCGGTCTGGAACCGCCCAAGAAGGCCGCGGAATAAGAGCGCTTCACCTTTCCTCGGGCGTCGCTGCTATCCGCGGATTGCCGTTTCACTGAGAAAGAATGCCCGAATTCTGCGACGTTGCCGTGCCCGTGCCGCTCGACATGGTCTTCACCTACCGTGTTCCGGCCGGCGCCACGCCGGTGGTCGGCGGGCGCGTACTCGTTCCGTTTCGCCAGCAACGCACAACGGGCATCGTGGTCGAGGTGCACGACCGCAAACCTTCCGTCACCGCGAAAAATATCTTCAGCGTGCTCGATGCCACGCCGGTGCTCGATGCGCAACTGTTGCGGCTCGGCCGCTGGATCGCCGACTACTACCTCGCCCCGCTCGGCGAAGTTTTCCGCACCATGCTCCCTCTGAACGCCGAGTTCAAACGCTCCATCGCATATCGCATCACAGAAGACGGCCAGCTGGCGCTGCACCTCGCAGGCATGTCCGGATCGTCCGCGCGCTCGCGGCGCACGCCGGAGGAGCAGGCGGCAGAGTTCCGCGTGCTCGACTATCTGGCCGCCCGGGCCGTACAAGAAGAATTCAATTCCGAGCGAACGGCTGGGGATGGCGCGGCCCGGAAGCGAATGCCTGGGCAGGGAGCGGCGGGGGTGGAAACGGCCGGGGCGGGCACGAACGGGAAGGGCACGGCTTCAGCCGTGCCGTCAGAGTCTGCCGGAAACAGGGCTTTAGCCCCTGAGGGAGCCGCTCTCGTCCGCGAGGAAACGCTTCGCTCCGCCACCCGGGTTTCCCGCGCGATCCTGAATGGCATGGTCCGCAAGAACTGGCTCGCCCGCGAAGATGTGTCCGCTGCGCAGGACGCCACGCGCACCGTCAAAATCGCCGTGCTCAAGTCCGCGGACGGAAAGTTGAACGACAACCAGCGCCAGATCCTCGACACGCTCGCCGCTTCCGGCGGCCGGGTACCTATCGAGACGCTCCACGCGCTCGATGTTCCGCGCACCACGCTCAGCACGCTGGTCCGGCGCGAATTGGTCGAAATCGTTGAGCAACCTGCCGACTTCACCGTCTCGCGCGCGAAGCCGCGCCCGTCTCCCTTTGACTTCGATTTCAGCTACGCACAAACTTCCGCGCTCCAAGCACTCTGCGGGGGAGTAGAGGCGCGGAAGTTTTCCGGCATGTTGCTGCACGGCGTAACCGGATCGGGGAAAACCGCCGTCTATCTGGCCGGCATGCGTGCCGTGCTCGAAGCCGGGCGTTCAGCCATCCTGCTCGTCCCCGAAATCGGCCTGACCCCCGCCGTCGCCGCCGATCTGCACCAGATCTTCGGGGATGAAGTCGCGATTCTGCATTCGGCGCTCTCTGACAAGGAACGGGCCGAGCAGTGGCATCGCATCAAGCGTGGCGCGGCGCGCATGGTGGTGGGCACGCGCTCGGCAGTGTTTGCACCGGTGGCCGATCTCGCCCTCATCATCGTGGACGAGGAACACGACGCCTCGTACAAACAGGAGGAAACGCCGCGCTATCACGCCCGCGACACTGCCGTTATGCGCGCGAAAATGGCGAACGCGGTTGTCGTTCTCGGTTCGGCCACGCCGTCGCTCGAGTCCTACTTCAATGCTAAGAAGAACAAGTACGCGTTGATCGAACTGCCCGACCGTGTCGAGCAGCGGCCACTGCCTGAAGTCGAAATCATAGACATGCGCCAGGAGTTCCAGGAAACCGGCCACGAGCAGGTCATCGCGCGCAAGCTCGCGGCTGAAATTCAGGAACGATTCGACCGCAAAGAGCAGGTCCTGGTGCTGCTCAATCGCCGCGGATACTCTCCGGTCGTTCTCTGCCGCACCTGCGGCAAGAAGCTGGAATGCGCCAACTGCGCCATCGCCCTTACCCATCACAAACGCGAGCACAGGATGATCTGCCACTACTGCGGCTACACGGCGCCCGTGCCCAAGGCGTGCGCGCATTGCGGCAGCGAGTACGTGTATTTTCTCGGGACCGGCTCCGAAAAGCTGGAAGAACTGCTGCACGGCCTGTTTCCGCAGGCACGCATCGCGCGGCTCGACCGGGACACCGTGCGCGGCCACGAATATTTCGAGCGTACGCTGAACGCGCTGAACGAAGGCGAACTCGATCTCGTCGTCGGCACGCAGATGATCGCCAAGGGCCACGATATTCACGGCGTGACGCTGGTGGGCGTGGTCGGGGCCGATGTGGCTCTCGGCCTGCCCGATTTCCGGGCTGCCGAGCGCACGTTCCAGTTGCTCACGCAGGTGGCCGGCCGCGCCGGGCGCGGCGCGTCGCCAGGCAAAGTAATCCTGCAGACTTATTTTCAGGATCACTACGCCGTCCAGTACGCCGCGCAGCACGATTTCGCCGGCTTCTACGAGAAGGAATTGCGCTTCCGCAGCTGGATGCACTATCCACCGTATTCCGCTTTGGCCAACGTGCTGGTGCGCAGCGCCAAGCTCGAGGAAGCGCTGCAGTGGTCAGGAATGCTGGGCAAGTGGTTCGAGACGACGCGCCACGAAGGCGTGCGCGTGCTCGGCCCTGCGGCCGCGCCGATTGTGAAGTTGAAACGCGATTACCGCTACCACTTCGTCCTGAAATCTCCCAGCAGACAAAGGCTCAACACTACTCTGCGCGCTATGCTGGTCTACGCCGCCCAGCAGAAGATTCCGCGCATCCAGGTGATCGTGGATGTGGACGCGCTGTGGCTGATGTGAAGAACGCTCTTGGCTATTAGCCTTGGCTCTTGGCGTGTCGTCTTGGATGCATTCCCTTTTCCTCATCGCGAGCCGATCATTCCCCGAATTACCGTCACTGAAGCAGCCGGCAATTCATACAAAGTGTCCTTGCCCACGTTCATCTTCGAGTGCGCAATCGGCCCATCTGGATCGGCCCAGCCCTTAGTGTACGCGGTGACCGTGCGCTCGGCGGCGTGCTCGGCGTGCGCCATAAACCGCGTGTGCGCTGGATGCCACTGATACTGCGCGCTCCCGAACGTCGAGATTTCCACGGGCCCGCTGAAAGTTCCTGCCGGGCCTCCCTGGCCCTGAAATGCGATCCGCAATTTGTGCCCGGCTTGCTGATCGCGGTTCACGATCATCAGTGACCACTGATTGTCCGGGCGTCTCACTGCATAGGCCGTCACCAGTTCGTGACCGGCGCCGTCTTCAATGTCTGTCTTGGCCGAATACACCTGGTGCTCCGCGGTGCCCGGCTGCACCCACTCCAGATTGATCAGTTGCGCCACAAAGAACTGCGCCAACGGCTGCTGGATTTCGTAGTTGCCGTTGATGGTGAACATCCCAAACGTTCCCGGCGAACTGTTGCAGCCCGGTTCCATGTGGAGCGGCAGATAGTGGAAGAAATAAACGCCCTTCCCTCCGGCGTTCAGAAACGACCCGATGTAGTCGGCCAGCCACACGCCCGCAAACATATCCTGAAACGTTTCACTCGATCCCGATGAAAGATTTCCTTCCGTGATGAACATCGGCATGTCGGCCGGAATGCCGTCCTCGTGCCACACCTGCATGATGTGGCTCACCAGTTCCGGCTCGTCGTAGAGCACGCCCCAAGGCGTTTTGCAGGGATCGTAGGGATAATGCTCGAAGGAAAAGAACGCCAGATCGTTCATGCGCCCGTGCTGCTTAAGATAATCCACAAACCGCCCGGTCCACGAGACCTTTCCGTTCGCATCGGGCCAGACCTCAATGTCCTTGTTCACTCCCTGAAACGATGGCCCGCCCAGCTTCAGCGCAGGATCAACCTTGTGCAACGCCGTGGCCCACTGTACGTACAGGGCAGCGTAATCTTCGGGTAGCATGTACTGGCCGTCGGCTTCCTCGCCCATCTCGACGTAGGAAATCGGATAGTTGCGTTTCTTCAGATAAGCGATCTCGGCAGCGGCGTTCTCCGGCGTCTCGTAGATCAACGCCACGGGAATCATTGCCGGCAGCCCGCGCGTGACGCCGCTGGTAAAGAACAGATCAAATCCCACCTGTGCCTGCGTGGTCGAGCCCAGGTCGGAAGGCTGATGCCACGGATCAACCGATGAGCAATAAGTCGTGGTCTGCTCCTGATCGGGCGTGTGCCGCACGATGTCGTGGAAAACTCCGTCACTGCTGGCCATACCCAGATAGATTTCGCGGATGGCATAGCCCACGCAATTGCGCGGATCGGCCGGCCCGTCGGCGTCGCAGGTGTTTGAAGACTCCGTCATCCAGATGCGCACAAACCGCACCGGCAAGGGGCTGCCGCTCAGCCGCACGGTTTCTGTTCCGCCCTTTCCAGCGGTGATCGTACCCCCGGCGAACGTTTCCCAGACTCCGCGGGTGGGGGATTTGATGGGGTCGTCTCCGGTCCAGTACTGTACCGCGTATCGTTTGGCGTATGGTTCGCCCCACGCGATGCGAATGCTGTTGGCCTGCTGCGTCTGAGCGAGGTCGAGCACTACCCACTGTGGATGCACCGCATCGTTCTCTCCCGTGAAGCGCTCGCTGAGATAGGGATTGCTCTTCCAGAAACTTTCGAGATCGCCATCGGTGAGCCGCGAGAAGCCCGCGTTCTCGGTGCCGTCATTGCGCGTGAAACCGCGACGCGGCAGGCCGTAGCCGTAAGAGTAGCGAATCGTCTCAGTGGGCGTCGCCGATCCGGTGAAGTAGCCTTTGCCGCTGGGGTCGCTCCAGGCGCCTTGCGGGTTCCAGTGCCAGGCCTCAACCGCGAGCTCAGTATTCTGGCGGTAACTCACCGGCTGCCAGCCCGAGGCCTGTGTCTGCCCGAGCGTTGGCTGGACCAAGTCCTTGTCAATCGCCTCGACCGCAATGCGGTCCACGCCCGCGCCCAGAGTCTCATTCGGCACGAAGCGATTGGTGGGGCGTGTGGCGTCAACCTCGACAGTCTGGGCGACGCCCCTCGAACTGAGCGCTAAGGATGCCATAAGACACAACAAAATCGGGGCCTTGGTCTTCACGACAAACCCTCCATTAAAACGATTGAATAGGGGCAGTATACGAGAATCCACGGGCGAGCGCGAGTGCGAGCACGGTGCGTCTTCGACTATCTCCCTGTGATCTGGAAGGGTGTGACTGTAATCGTCAGGGCCAGCATGATGCCCGCCAGCGCCGCCAGCGCCCACCGGTTCGACGGAAGCTCGGGATACTCCGGCGCCTGCCGCTGCCGCCAGGTCAGAATATTCATGGCCGTGATCAGCCCGGCCCACATCCACCATCCGAAGCTGAAGCGCCCGAGATAAACCAGCGCCAGCACGGTCATCCACGAAATAGCCCGGTGCGCCCGCGGCGCCAGCGCGTACACCAGGTGTCCTCCATCCAATTGTCCACTGGGCAGCAGGTTGAGCGCCGTGGCATACATGCCCACCCACGCGGCTACCGCCGTCGGATGCAGATAGACCCGCGTCAACGGCAGGCCGGCAATCACATAGCCCGGCATAACCCTGCGCAGCAGGTCGTGCATCACGTAGAAGATTGCGGGAAATCCCAACTCCAAGGACGAGGATCCCGACCCCGGCGCCAGCGCGAGCGGCTTCGAAACGCTCAGCGCTACCGCCAGCGTGACCACAGCCACAACAAACCCCGATATCGGTCCTGCAATTCCGATATCAAACAGAGCGGCCCGCGAGCGGATCGGCGCCTTGATGCGGATCACCGCTCCCAGCGTGCCGATCATGGTGGGCGCGGGCAAAAAGAAGGGCAGAGTGGCGTGCACCCGGTAATAGCGGCAGAACAGATAATGCCCCATCTCGTGCGCCAGCAGAATCCCCAGCAGAGTCACGGAAAACGGAATCCCCAGAAGCAGCCGCGAGGGGTGGGCCAACGCCCACTCCAGCGGAAAGAAGGGCAGGAACTCGTCGCCCGCGGTAAAGGGCGGCAGATTGTGCAGGAAGTTGAACTCCATGCGCGCTCCCACCACTAGCGTGGTAAAGACTGTGGCCAGCAGCAGCAACACATGCAGCCAATAGCGCTGCCGTGGCGGCGGCCCCACGGGCCGGGGCAGCGCATGGTAGTACTCCAGCGTGGAAGTGGGAATCGGGGGACTCGGTTCCGTCATGCGATCTTTTCTTGCCGCAAGTTCATGGCAGGCCCGTTCTTTGATGCTACTACGAGCGGCGAAAACGCGGGGTTCGCGGCGATTTCAACGCGTTCTGCCCAAGGCGTTTTACCTGGAAACCGGTCCGGGAGGCTTGGGAATAGCACTTTCGGGCTATTACGGGAGGGCCATTTTGGGCGCATAAAAGAGGGCCTAGTATGTCACCAGGGCTTCAGTAGGCTATCCGGACTTTGTTGGCTAGTGATCCCGGATCGGCCGGGGCTCCTGACGCCGTAAGTTGTCCCCCAGCGGCAGTCGTTTTTCCCGGCACTGAGTTGCAGACATGAGTCTGGTTACCACGATTCCTGAGATCGAGGTGCGGTCCGACGTCCGGGCCGGCGCGCGCTCCTCACCCGCCACAGTCACTGCGGCGTGGTTCGAAGTGCGCCATCAGGATTTGCGGATCTGGAATGACGTGCTGCTGGGCAGCGAATCTTCGCTTTATCAGTACCCCTTCTGGAACGAGCCGCATCGCCCGCTCTGGCTGACCCCGCGGTACCTGGCTTGGGGCACGCAAGACCGCCCGCTCGCGTTTATCAGCATTCTCACCGTGGGCTTTGGGCCGGCGAAAATCGGGCTGGTTTTCCGCGGACCTGTCTGCCTCAACCCCGAACTGGAGTTCTCGCGGGAGGTCATTGCCGAGTTGCTGGCGTGGGCCCGCTCCCAGGGATACATGTTCATCCGTTTTACCCACTCCGACCCGCAGGTTCTCCAGCAGCTTGCCGCGGCCGGCCACGCCGAGGAATTTGACGCATTTCCTTATTTCCTGGATTATCCCGTCCGCTGCCCGGACTACATCGTCGAGCAGTTCGAGAGTGAAGACCAGACCCTGGTCAGCTTTGACCGTGAAGCGCGGCGCAAGCTGCGCCGGGCCACAGAAGCGGGCTACGAATTCCGTTCCGGAGATTCCCCCGAGGCTTTGGCCGAGTCCTGGCCGCTTCATCAGCAGTGCGCACGGCGCAAGCATTTTCGCCTGGAGCGCCCGCTCTCGGTCTACATGGAAACGGTGCGGCTGGCCCAGGCTCACAATTGCGTGCGTGTTTATTCCGCTCATCGGGACGGCAAGATGGTGGGTACAGCTTTGGTCTTCCGCGACCGCGGCACCGCGCACTGCCTGCTGGCGGCGTTCGACGCCAGACACCGTCATGCCGCCATCTTTCTCCACTGGCACGCCATGCGCGACATGTACCACATGGGCGCGCGCCGCTACAATCTGGGGCCCGGCCCCGGATCGCTGGCGCGATTCAAACGGCAGTTCTGCCAGCACCCGGTCAGCTACCCCGGCGCACTCACGCTGGTTCTGAAAGAAAATTTGTATCGGACGTGGAAAGCGGTCTTTCCCGTGGCCAAGAGCTTGCGGCCGGTGCTGCGCTTGATGGTGTCTTGCATCCAGCGCTGACGCCGCGCCCGCTCGTCAAGCACCAGATCAACTAGTCAATCGACTGCAATTCCTTGCCCGGTTTGAACCGCACCGCCCGGCCCGGCGGAATGGACACCTCAGCCCCGGTGCGCGGATTGCGCCCGATGCCGGTTTTGCGCGGCCGCACGTTGAACACGCCAAATCCCCGCAGTTCAATGCGGTTGCCCCCGGCCAGCGCCTTCTTCATGCTCTCGAAGACAGTTTCCACGGCCATCTCGGCCTTGGTCTTGGTGATGCCGGTCTTGGCCACCACTTCGTTGATAATGTCGAGCTTGATCACGACAGGCTCCCCGTTGCAGGCGCAAGATGATGCTTCAAGTTATTGATGCTAGGGGAGATAACCGAGATTGTCAACGGGAGCATCTATCCCGTAAACTGACATGCACCCAGCCAAAGCAGATTGAGTCATTGGGTGATCGGGCGATTGTGTTCATTTTGTTGCTCAAGACATACGAAGCGATCGCACCGAGACTTCCCAAATCACTCAATCACAGAATCACCCAATAACTCAATTATTAAGGGAGCTCCATGCTGAAGAGTGACCGCTGGATTCGCAAGATGGCCATGGAACACGACATGATCAACCCCTTCTCTGAGAAGCAAGTTCGGGAAGGCGTGGTCTCGTTCGGGCTGTCGTCGTACGGCTATGACCTGCGCGTGGCCGACGAATTCAAGATTTTCACCAACGTCAACTCCACCATCGTTGACCCCAAGCACTTCGACGAAAAGTCGTTCGTCACCGTGCAGACCGATATCTGCATCGTCCCGCCCAACTCGTTTGCCCTGGCCCGCTCGGTCGAATATTTCAAGATTCCGCGCAGCGTGCTCACCATCTGCGTGGGCAAGAGCACCTACGCGCGTTGCGGCATCATCGTCAATGTCACGCCGTTCGAGCCGGAGTGGGAGGGTTTCGTCACGCTCGAAATCTCGAACACCACGCCGCTGCCGGCCCGCATCTACGCCAACGAAGGCCTGTGCCAGATCTTGTTCTTCCAGTCCGACGAAATCTGCGAAACCAGCTATGCCGACCGCAAAGGCAAATACCAGTCACAAAAGGGAATCGTGCTGCCCAAGCTGTAGGAACGAAAAAGGAATGCAAGAACCAGGAAGGGCACGGCTTTAAGTCGTGCCGCTCAGGTCGGCGCAAAGCTTTGTGCTTCAACGAACAAAGCCGGGACCTGCCCCTCGAATCCTGATACCTGCCTCACTGAAGTGGGGCTCAACAAACTGGACCTTAGCTCCTCCCGGTTCTGTGTCGCTGACTCCTCTTGACGACCTCAACGGTTAAGGTCCGAGTATGGACCGAAGGGCTGCCCCTCCAAGGTGGGTGCGCAGTGGATTCATGGCTTTGGCGACAGCCGTCTTTTCATCTGGATCCTAGTTCACCGAAACCCGGCGAGAATGCTGCTCCCCGCGAGGCGATGCCAATTCCGAGTGTGCGTAGTGAAGTTGCTTGGCCGCGTACATTTTCCGGTCGGCCTCGGCCAGGAGCTTTTCTGCATCCGGCCCATCCTGCGGGTAAAAGGAGGCCCCCACGCTCAGGGACAAGAGATCTTGGCCGCACACCTGGTGGCCAGCCTGTTGCGCCAGGGCGTTCAGAAGAATAGCTTTTTCTCTGACCACATCCGGTGTCATGTTGGGTGCGATGATGACAAACTCGTCGCCGCCCATGCGGGCCACATAGTCGTACTCGCGGCACACGTCCCGCAGCAGGTTGGCGAAGAGCTTGAGCGTCTTGTCTCCTTCCAGGTGGCCGAAACGATCGTTAATCTGTTTGAATCCGTCCAGATCGCACACCATGACGGCGACATTCGAATTTTCCCGCTGGCCCCGCGCAAGCTCCCGGTCCAATTGTAGGAACAGTGCCCGTGCATTCGGGAGCCCGGTCAGGTAATCGTTGGTGGCAGAATTCTCCGCTTGGCTGGCTAACTGAAGCCGAACATGGCGCGCCGCAAGACCCAACACTTGCGGCGCGGTTCCCCGTCGGCAAGTTCGTCCATCTGGGCGTCGCCAAAAGTTCACCTGTTAGGCAGGGAAATCACGACTCTCGGCGAAATCATCTGGGGCACGATTTGCTCCACGTACTTCGGGGACAAGCTTCTGGGCGCGATCCTAAGGCGCGCTTTGCCGCCGGCTACGTTACCCGTAAGTACGTCGAATACCCCTCCTCCCCAATCGCCGTAAACGGCAGCATCTTCATCGCCCCACTCCCCGTTTCTACCTGCCAGCTCTGCGCTCCGGTCTTCTTCGCCGCCAGCAACTGAGCGCGCGTCACCTTGGGCTCTGCGTCGGTAATTGCAAACAGCACAACCGGCCCCACCAGCAGGGCCACTGTCTCCGAATGCTGCGGATCAATCGCTTCCAGCCGCGTCGTGATGGGAAGCTCCAAATCAATCCGGTCTCCGTTCTTCCACTCTCGCTCAACGCGCGCGAAGCTCCCGGCCCGTGTCGCTCCAGGTTTGCCATTGACCGATACCGATGCTCCCTCCGCCCAAGCCGGAACCCGCAGATTCACCGCAAACTCCGCCGCCCGCGACGCCTTTACCTCAAACTGCACGTGCGCATCGTACGGATAATCGCCCTTTTGCGTGAGCGCGATCTGTGTTCCGTCCTGTATCCACCGCACCGTCGAAGGAATGTAGAGATTCACGTACACGCCGCGCGCATCCCGGAAGTAGGCATTGATCCGGTAGTCGGCCGCGACTTGCGGCAAGGTTCCCGAACAGCACGCCCACCGCTGCTTGTGGTACACCTTCCGCCCTTGGAAGTTGTAGTCCGAATAGTAGTACGTTCGCCCATCGGCCTGGAGCGGCAACGATCCCAGCACTGTGTTGTACATCACGCGTTCCATACTGTCGCCGTAACGCGAATCGCGCGTTACCCGCAGCAGGTAGCGTGTCAGCTTGAAGTGCGCGTACGAACCGCACGGGGTCTCAAAACTGGAGTGAGTGCCGGTGAGGCTCTTATAGATTTCGGAACTGCCGGGGGCGCGGAGCGTTTCGTCTGGCCCCCAGCCGCCGGTGGCGAAGCTCTGCGCCGCGATCATGTCAAAACCATTCTTCGCCGCCCGCAGATGCTTCTCGCTTCCGGCTGTCAGATACGCCTGCATCGCCGAGCACAGCGAATTCACGTGGCTGTAGGCATGGCGTCCTTCCAGGTTGCTTCGGCCCTCCGCCAGCGGATCGTAGTACACATCATCAAGGTACTGAAGACCCAGGGCGCGATATTTGTCTCCGGCGCCGCGCTGGTAAGCCAGAAACAGGTTCTCGGAGATCGTGTACGACTCGTCCCAGGTATACGACTCATCCGGGTTCGATCGCCATCTTTGCCCGTGCTCCACGGCCTTCTTCGGTAAGTGGGGCAACGCCGTTTTGGTGGTTTCCTCCAGGATGGCCAATGCGTCAGGATCGCCGGCGTACTTGTGCGAGTCGATCAGACCGCAAACCACCTTGTCGTAGGAATAAGCGGGGAATCGGGTGTTTTCGTAAAAGTCGCCCGCAATGGTCTTGGCGTACAGACGATTCAGCCTCAGTACCTTTTCGCGCGTCTCTGGTGATCGGTTGATGGCATAGGATCGCGCCAGCGCAGAAACCCACTGCCCGAACGTGCATCCGGGGGCAAAGCCGATTTCAAAAAGATAATCTCTGTTGTGGGCATCGTACTGATACCAGCCGCCCAGGTCCTCGCCCGGCGCTGGTTGCCCGACCATCTGCCGAAACGGCTTGAGCAGGCTGTCTTCACTCAGTCCCATGAGCAGGTCATGGGTCTGCTGAAGTTGCTGCTCGTGCCGGGCACTGTCGAGCGCGACATCGCCATAGCTGAACTCTTCGAGGGGATCGGTGTGAAGCGAATCAGAGATGGCGGCCGAGGCCGGATTGCGCAAGATGGGAATCATGCTCGCGGCCGAAGCCAGCGCGACCGACTGCAGGAACTTTCTGCGGGAGACTGCTTGCGAGGGAGACATTCTTCCTCCCGGCTTTCGGGAACGACCTACGTGGGTCGCGGAAGCTACCGCTGGTTTTCCCCTTCTTTGTACATGTACTTGATGGCCGGTTTGTAGATCATCAGGTTGGGCTCGCCCGAATCACGGTTCACCTTGAGGCAGTTTCTGTCGTACCACTCGATGATGCCGTGCACTTCCTCGCCGTCGCGCAAAACGATCACCATGGGCGTGCGGGCCTGCATCTGCTTCTGGTAGTAGAAATTTTCCGCGTTGGTCTGCTCCGTGGGCGCAGGCTTCTTGCCTCCACCGCCGCCCATGGGACGATCGCCGCGCTCATGCCGTTCCGGGCGTTCCCGCCGCTCCTGCACGGGCGCCGCCGCGGGATTGTGGTTGCCGTGATTCTCTGTGCGGGGCAGGGTCGGCCGGATCAACTTCCGGTTGGCGAAGCTCTCTCGCTCAGCGGATTCGCCGGCTGGCAGGGGTTCCATCGTTTCCTTCATCGTGGCGCTACCTCGCATACACGCATTCGCACAAACCGGCACGCTGGGGACCAGGGAATGGATCAACGAAGGCGTGAAATTTTACCTACCGTAACACAGGAACCTGCCGCTGACAATCCTTCTGTAGTGGGGTGACGAATCTTGCATACCCCAACAATGTGCCGCCCGCGACGGTTCGTCGATTTGTTCCGGGTTCTGCAAGCTGACCTATGTGCCCGACAAATCTGCGCCATGGCGCTCCCGGCCGCTCCAGGTGACCACGGCCACCAGACTGGCCACCAGCAGCACCGTCCACGCCAGCACCGGGGCATAGCTGCCACCGTAGCGCATCTCCGCCAGCTTGGCTTGGATCACGGAATTTCGCGACGAAAGCAGGTTCCCAACCTGATAGGCGAACCCCGGAAGCGTTCCGCGTACGGCAGGCGGCGAGAGTTCGTTCAGATGCGCCGGAATTACTCCCCACGCGCCCTGCACCATAAACTGCATCAGGAACCCGCTCAGCGCCAGCATTGGGACGGAGCGCGAATACGCCCACAGCGGAATGGCGGGAATCGTCAGCAGCGCCGCGATCACGATAGCCCGCCGCCGTCCGATCCGCTCCGACCAGGTTCCGCCCACAATCCCCCCGAGCAGCGCTCCGATGTTGTAAACGATGGCGATGAAGCTTACCGTCTGCGGCGTGAACCGTAAGTTATTTTGAAGAAACGTCGGATAGATGTCCTGCGTGCCGTGACTCAGCGAGGTGAAAGCGAACATCAGGACTACCAGGGAAAGAAAAATGCCAGCGTGCGGCAAAATATCTTTGCCCAGGCGATTCTCAGTCTTTTGTGCCACGCGCCTTTGCCGCCAGGCCGGCGACTCATCCACTTTGGTGCGGATATAGATCACCAGAAATGCCGGCAACGCTCCGATGACGAACATACCGCGCCAGCCAAAGACGGGGAACAGGCTGCCGTACACCAGCCTTCCTGCAGCAGGCCGGAGAAAAATCCGCGTCCCTCGGCCGGCAGCGTTTCGAACGCCAGCGCCGCGCCCACGCCCCACTCGCCGCCCATCGCAATGCCAAACAGCGCGCGCATGAGGAGGAAGATCTTGAAGGAAGGGGCGAAGGCCGAGCCCAGCTCAAATATCGAATAGGCGATGATGTCAATCATCAACGTCGGCCGCCGTCCAAACCGGTCGGCTATCAGCCCGAATAGGAATGCCCCAACCGGGCGCATCGCCAGGGTGAGAAAATTCGCCTCCAGAATCTCCGAAGGCTTCATGTGAAACTGCTTCGCCAGTGCGCTGACGCAGAAGACAAGGATGAAGAAATCGAACGCGTCCAGCGACCACCCCAGAAAGCAAGCGATAAAGGTATTCCGCTGTGCCGGAGTCAATCGCCGAAAGTGCCCGATGAATTCCATGCCCGATTTCTGTCGTGGATCCCTCTGTGCTCCCCTGTGCCCTCTGTGGCGAAACGTTTTCCTGGCGCCGCAAAGTCTTGCGGATGCTAGCATAAGCTTTCCATCGGCAATCTGAAATCAACACTAACAATTCTCCATGCCCGAACTCGACCTCCCGCAACGCCAGGCCACCGATACGCTGATGCTTACCGGCTTCTGGTATCGCGCCCTGCCCGCCGATCGCATCCACCGCAATCAACTGAGCAAGGCGACGCTGCTCGAGATCCCGCTCGTCGTTGGCCGCGACCGCATGGGCAAGCCCTTCGCCCTGCGCGACGCCTGCCCGCACCGCGGCATGCCTCTCGCCAGCGGGAATTTTGACGGAGAAAACCTGGAGTGTCCCTACCACGGCTGGCAGTTCGATGTGCACAACGGACAATGCCAGTTGATCCCCTCCCTCACTCACGATCAGACGCTGAAGGTCGATCGCATTTACGCTGGCAGTTATCCGTGCGAAGAGCAGGATGGTTTCATCTGGGTGTACATCGCCGATCCCGGCTTGGCCGGCGCGGGTTTTACCGCGCCTGCCGAGGCTCCTGACCCCGCGCCGCTAATCGAGAAATTCAGCAGCAAGTACAAGCTCGCCTACCTGCAGGCCGAAATGCCCGTCAGCATTGACCACGGCATCATCGGACTGATGGATCCCGCGCACGGACCGTTCGTCCACCAGGCCTGGTGGTGGCGCACGCAGCGCAGCATCCATGAGAAGAGCAAGAACTTCGAGCCCATCGCCAACGGCTTCCGCATGAGCGCGCACACACCCAGCTCGAACTCCGCGCCCTACAAACTGCTGCGCCTCTACGCCGCCGCCGACTCCATCACCACCACCATTGATTTCGTTCTGCCCAACGTCCGCACTGAGACCATTCGCGCCGGCAAGTACTGGTTCTCCAGCCTGACGACGGTCACGCCCATCACCCGCAGTCACTGCCGCATTGACGTGGTCGCCGCGTGGAACATTTTCCGCTGGATGCCTTTCGGTCCCGACCTGCTGAAATTCGTTTTTGCGAAGTTCGTCGAGCAGGATCGCCGCACCATGGAGATGCAGGCCGAAGGCCTGAAGCACAACCCGCACCTGATGCTGATTGACGACGCCGACCGTCCCGCCAAGTGGTATTTCCAGCTCAAGGCCGCACACCTGGAAGCCAAACGTACCGGCAGCCAGATGAAGCATCCCCTGTCCGGACCAGTCACGTTGAAGTGGAGAAGTTGAAGGGGATGTTGGGGAGCTAGGAGCTATTCCGTGACCAGCCAGTCCATGGCCTCTTCTCGCGTCTTGAAGGCGGGAAAGTCGCGCTGGGAAAAGCTCTTGAAATTTTCATAGAAGACGTGCGGCAGGCTTTCGACCCCGACCCATGCTGATCGCTTCACAAACGGGCGGTTCAGCACCAGCACTTCCTTGGCGTGCGTGGCCACGTTCTTTTCGAAGTGCGATCCCGTAAAGTCGGCGAGAGTCAGCAGGGAGCCTGGCGCATGCCGCGCCACATCCGCCCGCACCTGATCGAGCAGCAGCATCATCTCCTTGGCCGGGCAGTGGCTGAAGTCCACCAGATAGATGACCTGCCCCTTGTGCTTGATGAATCGCAGCCTGCCGTCCAGAGATGGGTCTGAGGTCATTTCAGAATTTCCTCCACCACGCTATAAGCCCCGTCCAGCGCGGCATCGAGCGCCGTGGCGTCTTTGCCGCCGGCTTCGGCCAGATCCGGACGCCCGCCGCCCTTGCCCCCGACCTTCTCCGCGACTTTGCCAATCACCTTCCCCGCCTGCACGCGCGCGGTCAGATCCTTGGTGACGCCCACGATCAGCGCCACGTTGCCATTCGACGCCGAGCCCAGCACTACCACGCCCGAGCCCAACTTGTCGCGCAACTGATCCACCAGCGTGCGCATCTGCGCCCGCTCCAAGTTGTCCACGCGGTGCGCCAGCACCTTCACGCCCTTCACTTCCTTCACCTTGTCGCCGATGTTCGCCGTGCCGATTGATGCCGACGCCGACTTCATCCGCACCTGGTCCAGTTCGCGCGTCAGCCGCTTGATCTCCGCGTCTTTCCTCTCAAGCTCCGCCTTCAACGCCGCAGCGGGGGAGACCTTCTCGGCGTGGGCAGAAATCTCATCCGCGGAGGGTGCCCCATCTTTGCGCGGTTTTTGCGCAAAGGTGGGAACCACGAACGCCGACACCACCGCCTCTAATTCGTGATCCTTTCGGAAATGCGCCAGCGATCCCTCGCCAGTCACGGCCTCCACCCTCCGCACGCCCGACGACACGCTGCCTTCTTTCAGAATCTTGATCAGCCCGATCTCGCCGGTCGCGCCCGTGTGCGTCCCGCCGCAAAGTTCGGTTGAAAAGTCCCCGATGCGGATCACCCGCACCTTGTCGCCGTACTTTTCCCCGAATAGCGCCATCGCATGATACTCGTTGACGGCCACATCAATCGGCACATCGGCAATCGTCTCGACTTTTCGGTTGCGCAGCACTTCCCGGTTGATGATGTCTTCAATATCCTGCAACTCTTCGTCTTCCACGGCGATGAAGTGCGAGAAATCAAACCGGAGATGATTCGGCGCCACCAGCGACCCGGCCTGCTTCACATGCTTCCCCAGCACCTCGCGCAACCCGGCATGGAGAAGATGCGTAGCCGTATGGTTGCGCATGGTCGCCTCGCGAATGTCGGTGTTAACGACGGCATCGACGCGATCTCCGACGCGAAGGGTGCCCCATTTCTCGCGCGCCCTTTGCGCGAGAAGTGGGGACTTCACCACAACCTGATGCGCCCGCACTCCCTGTATCGGGTAATAGCATCCCTTCACCTCGGCAAGCACGGTGTTGTGATCGTCTGAGTAAAGCCATCCCCGATCCCCCACCTGCCCGCCCGCCTCCGCATAAAACGGCGTGTGATCGAGAATGACCTCGCCTTCGTCGCCAGCCTTGAGTTCCTGCGTGCCCTGCCCGTTGTGAATGATGGCCAGCACCTCGCAGCCCTCCGACCGCGTCTGCCGGTATCCTTCGAACTGCGACTTCGGCAACTGCTGGTACGCGGGATTGGCAGTCTGCTTGGCAGCGCCTTTCCAGGAGGCGCGAGCGCGAGACTTCTGCTCCTCCATCGCGTGATCGAAGCCGGCCTGATCGAACGCGATACCCTGATCGCGCGCCGCGTCCTGCATGAAGTCGAGCGGCATGCCAAATGTGTCGTAGAGTTTGAACGCCACCTCGCCTGCAAGAGCCTTATCCGCTAACGTATAACCGACCGTGTTGACTAAGTGGATCGCTTCTTCGAGTTTTTGCAGGCCCAGGTCAAGCGTGTGTGCGAATCGCTGCTCTTCCGCGAGGACCGCCTTGGACACGCGCTCCGCCGTTTCGTTTAACTCCGGATACCCATCCTTAATCAAATCGCGCACCGCAAACACCATCTGATACAGGAACGGCTCCTTCTGCCCCAGCAGTCGCCCGTGCGTAATCGCCCGCCGGATGATCTTGCGCAGCACATAGCCGCGGCCTTCATTCGACGGCAGCACGCCATCCGAAATCAGAAATGTCGCTGCACGGGAGTGATCCGCAATCACGCGCAACGAAGCCGCCGACTTTGCTTTGGCCTCTTTCTCCAATTCCTTAGTAAGCGACGTTCCGGTCAACTCCGCCGCCCGCTTGATCAGCGGCGTGAACAGATCCGTCTCGTAATTCGAAATCACGCCCTGCAACACCGACGCCACCCGCTCCAGCCCCATGCCCGTATCAATCGAAGGCTTGGGCAGCGGATTCAGCTTCCCGCTGGCATCCCTGTCAAACTGCATGAACACCAGATTCCAAATCTCGACATACCGCCCGCAATCGCACCCGAACACGCAATCCGTATGCCCCTGATCCGACGCCGCCACGCCCATGTCATAGTGAATCTCGCTGCACGGCCCGCAGGGGCCGGTGTCGCCCATCTGCCAGAAATTGTCTTTCAGGCCCATCTCGTAGATGCGATCTTTCGGCACGCCCTGCGCCGCCCACAAGTCATAAGCCTCGGCGTCGCGATCAACCCCGGCTTCGCCCTTAAAGATCGTCACGTACAGATTCTCCTTCGCAATCCCAAACCACTGGGGCGAAGTAATCAGCTCCCACGCGTAAGCGATGGCATCCTTCTTGAAGTAATCGCCAAACGAAAAATTCCCCAGCATCTCAAAAAACGTGTGATGACGGTTGGTGAACCCGACGTTCTCCAGATCGTTGTGCTTGCCGCCGGCCCGCACGCACTTCTGCGAGGTCGTCGCGCGCGAGTAATCGCGCTTCTCCAGCCCGAGAAAGACGTCTTTGAACTGGTTCATCCCGGCGTTGGTGAACAGGAGCGTGGGATCGTTCGCCGGAACGAGCGACGAGGAGTGCACTTCCTTGTGCCCCTTCTGCACAAAGAAGTCCAGGAATTTCCGGCGGATTTCCGAACCGGTCGGCATGAAGGCTCAATTCTAAATGAAAACCGAAAAGAACAAACCACAGAGGACGCAGAGAGCGCAGAGGTCGGACGATGTTCCTCTGTGCTCTCCGTGCCCTCCGTGGTTGATGGATTTTCGTTTACTTCGTGGTATCGGCAGGCTTCGACGTGTCAGCAGGCTTCGGCGTGTCCTTCTTTCCGCCCAGGCTCTTCACGCCCTTCTTGACGGCGCCGCCGGTTTTCTTGGCAGCAATCCCGGTATCTTTCCCGGCGACCTTGGCGCCCTTCTCCGTGTCCTTCGCTGCGACTTTTGTCCCCTTCTCGGTATCCTTGGCCACAACTTTTGTACCCTTTGCCGTACCCTTGGCCGCGACCTTCGTGCCCTTAGCTGTATCTTTCGCTGCGGTCTTCACGCCTTTTCCCGTATCTTTGGCCGCGGTCTTCATGGCGCCGCCGGCGCCGCTGGATTTGTCGGCACTGCCCGAGTCCTGTCCGTAGACGAACGGCGCCGCCAGCAAAGCAGTCACAAGAATGGCCGCCAATTTTGTCTTCATAATCTTCTCCTCAGTTTGGGGTGGGATGCTCTGCGAGTATGCAATATGCCCGCACTCAGACGCAAACGTCAACGCCTAGTCTCTTGAGATGCGGAATCCCAGCGCCAGGATTGCCTTTATCGTCTCCATCGCCGTGGCCCGGTCATATATTTGTTCCGATTCAGGCAACTCCTCATACGGAATCAGACTGGGATGCTGCTTGCGCGCGTCGTCCCGCGCCGGGCCTCAGCGCCAGCCGTCGGCCATGCGTTGTCGCGCCCAAATATTGGGCGTGTTGCGGGCCCGCCGGTCGGTCAAACTCCTCCATTGCCTGCGGTAGAGCCGCACTCCAGAGGTATCAATCGGATGAGGCCGGTAATTGTTCGGATTCATGCGGTTTCGCTCTCCAGTGCGCTGAGAGTTTCGTCGTCCACATCCCACTTTTTCAGAATCGTGGAGATCGTCTTGGTGCCGAAGCCGGCCCGTGCCAGCTGACGAAAAACGCGCGCCGCCTGCTTCTGATCTCTGGGTTTTTCCAGGCGCTTCTTGCGCAGATACTCCCGCGCCTGCCTCTCTTCGTTGACGCCATCGAACGCCGCATCCACAGCCTTCTCGATGATCGCGCCGTGTACGCCTCTAGCCTTCAAGTCCGTGACAATCCGCATCCGTCCGAATCTCTGATTGTCGCGCCGGAGCGATGAAAACGACGCCGCGTATTGCGAGTCATTCAGATATCCCTGATCTTTCAGCCGCCGGACCACCAAGTCCATCAGCGTCTGGCCATATTCCGACTCGGCGTCTTCCACCCGCGCCCGCATCAGCCGCTTCAGTTCGGCCACGGTGCGCATGCGCCGCGCCAGCGCGCCTACGGCATATTCATACAACCCGTCTTCGGAGTAGCTTTTCTTCTTGGGACGCGGAAACGCCATACGCTAACGATAGCGCAAATCAGCGCCGAGTACCCACTACCGGATAAAGAAGAAGAAAAAAGGGCGCGCAAGAAGCGCGCCCATCCAAGGAGACGACCTAGTTACAGAAGGCAAATCTCTCGAGTTTCCGAAAAAGTGAAACCTTGAAACGTTGAAACCCTGAAACCTGTTTTATCTTCCGCCAAACCCTGCCGATTGCATGGACTGCCGCGAAACTTCCGACGTCGAAGCAATACCCTGCATGCGCAGCTTGAAGTCATCGGCGTTCGACGCGTTCTCGATCGCCGTCTCGTAGTTCACCAGGCCCGCCTGGAACAAATCCCACAGCGACTGGTCAAAGGTCTGCATGCCATATTGCGACGTGCCCGCCGCGATCGCGTCGCGGATGGATCGCGTCTTTTCCGGCACCAGAACGCATTCCCGGATGTACGCCGTGTTGATCATCACTTCCACCGCGGGCACGCGTCCTTCGGCATCGGAGCGGCGCACCAGGCGCTGGCTCACAATGGCGCGCAGCACAGCCGCCAGCTGCATGCGAATCTGCTTCTGCTCCGGCGGTGGAAAAATCGAAATCACGCGGTTAATGGTTTCCACCGCGTCCAGCGTGTGCAGGGTCGAGAACACCATGTGCCCGGTTTCAGCCGCGTGTAGAGCGGTCGAAATCGTTTCCAGGTCTCGCATTTCGCCCACTAGAATCACGTCCGGATCCTGGCGCAGAGAAGCGCGCAGCGCCGCTCCGAACGAGGGCGTGTCCACGCCGATTTCGCGCTGGTTCACGTACCCCTTCTTGTCGCGATGTAGAAATTCGATGGGGTCTTCAATCGTGATGATATGTTCCGCCCGCGATGAGTTGATGCGGTCCACCATCGCCGCCAGCGTCGTGGATTTACCGGAACCGGTCACGCCCGTCACCAGCACCAGCCCGCGCGGCATGTCGCAGATCTGCTCCACTACCTTGGGCAGGAACAGTTCATCGAGCGCGCGAATCTTGGTGGGGATTACGCGCAGCACCAATCCCACGTTGCCGCGCTGCTGGAAAATGTTCACACGGAACCGTCCCAGGCCGGCCACGCCGTAGGCCATGTCAATTTCCGTGGTCTCTTTGAATTTTTGCTTTTGCCGCGCCGACATCATGCTAAACGCCATGTTCAGCATGTCTTCAGCGCTGATGCGCGGCTGGTCGGTCAACGGCACCAGGTCGCCGTCAATGCGCAGGTGAGGATAGTTCCCCACCTTCAAGTGCAAGTCGGAAGCTCGCCGTTCCGTCGCAATCCGCAGCAGGTCGTCAATATTCATCGCGGAAGTTTTCCCCGTGGAAGCTCCTTGCATGATGACCCGAATCGTCACCTTCCCCAAGATGACCTAGGTAATGGGCCCCTTCGGCACGTGGACACAGTCTTAAGTTTTGAATAGCTAGGGGTCCAAGGCCAATGACCTTGGGAACTTGGTAGGCCTCACTGGGGTCTGTCACGATTAAGGCTGCGAAGTCTGTGCGCGAGCGCAGGCGGACTCAGATTTATGGGACTTTGTGACGTTTATCTCCGGCCGCTTCGCGCCCGCTTGGCGTGTTCGAGCACCATGTTGCTGGGCGCAATACTTTTGTTCCACGGTCTGTTGCCAAGCGGATATGCTCAAGACGCCGATGCCGCAGCTCCGCCCGTAAATTCCACGATAGAAGCCAAGACATACAGCGTATCGGGAACGGTGGTTAATTCCGTGACTGGGGAACCGGTCCGCCGCGCCGCCGTACAAATCTCTGGTCCAACCGAACGCCTCACCCTAACCGACAGTGCTGGCCATTTTGAGTTCGATAAGCTGCAGGAAGGCCGCGTCGTTGTGATGTTAATTAAGCCTGGTTTCGTCGGTAGCGCGACGGCGCCCAGCGAGCAAACGACGTTAAACGTTGCTCCTGATGCCTCTCCCGTAGTTTTGAAAATGGCGCCGGCCGGCGTGATCCTAGGGCATGTGACCGGCCGCGACGAGCAACCGCTCGAGGGCCTTCAAGTCCAACTCGCCACGAAACAAAACTTTGACGGCCGCCAAACCTGGCTCGACCACGTCTTCCAGACCGTAACCGACGAGCGTGGTGACTTTCGCATCGGTAATCTGTCTGCCGGCACTTACTACCTCGCGGTTGACCAAAGTCAGGAGACCACCTTGGCCCAGCCGGGAGTCCCGAACGGCAGGGAACAAGGCTACGCCAAAGTCTTCTACCCGGGCCTTTCAGATTTTGCCGCAGCGGCCCCACTCGAGTTGCGCGCAGGGCAGCAACTCGTGGCCAATTTCAGTTTGACTCCGGAGCCGTTCTATCAAATATCAGGCTTGATGAACGCGCATGAAAACGGGCTAGCCTCACTGATGTTTTCAAGAAAAGCTGGTGAGGGCTACGATCTCATCGAGGCTGCTGAACAGCAGGATGGAAGTTTTCACGCTAAACTTCCCCCCGGGTCCTACATCGTCACCGCATTTTCGGCGAACGGAATGCAGTTCGCCACCCCGGGCGCTTCTGTTGTCATCAGCTCCGACAGCCCTGATGTGCAGATTCCGCTGAGTCGGATGGCCTCCATTCCGGTACAGGTGCAGACCGAGCGCGTAGCGGGGAGCCCACAGCCGGTAGCGGAGGGTCAGATCGGATTACCGCCGATGGCCCTGCACTTATCGTCAGCCGAGGCCTTCCCCCGCCCACCTCATTGGTGGAGACCGGCATTGCCTGAGATTCAGAACGTCGAACCGGGCGTCTACACGGTTGAGATCAATCCCGTGGCGCCGTGGTGGGTGAAGGCTGCGCACTGTGGAAGCGTGGACCTGTTATCCGACAATCTCACGGTGATAAATGGTGCTCAACCCTCGCCGATTGAAATCACGTTGCGAGACGATGCCGCGTCGGTGAGCGGAACCGTCGTGTCCGCGGAGAACTCGCAGCAAGTGACCGTCTTGCTGGTGCAGACCCATGGACATCGCAACCTGGTAGCAACCGCCGTAGCAGTCGAGGGCAAATTCCAATTCAATGGCGTGCCCCCGGGCGATTCCGCGCTGCTGGCAGTGAATCACGCGGAACAACTGGAATACAAAAACCCCGAAGTCCTAACTCCCTATCTTTCAAAAGCAACCCACATTAACCTGCAACCGTATGGCACCTCAACCGTGAGCCTCACTCTTATCCCGATAGGACAGTAGAGCATGGCGCCCCGCATCACATTGTTCGTGTTGATCATCCTGGCAGCGGTCGCTTACCCGCATGCACAGGCCGCGCCAACGAAGTTCCGCATCAGCGGAAAAGCCTTCAACGCCGTCACTGGTCAAGCGCTGGCTCGTACCGAGATCGCGATCGGCAAACCTGAACAATTTGATACGACTGCACAAAGGCTGCTCACCGGCGACGATGGAGCTTTTGCTTTCACCGGTCTGGAACCGGGAAAGTATCTTTTGTTGGGGCAAGCTAATGGTTTCCGCAAACAAGCCTACGAACAGCACGGCGGCTTCGTTACCGCAGTAGTGACAGGCCCGGGCCTCAATTCCGAAAATCTCGTATTCCGCCTTCGACCTGATGCCCGCATCGCGGGAACGATTCTCGATGAGGAAAGCGAACCCGTCCCCGGCGCTGCTATTTATTTGTTTCGCACCGATGCGGCCAGCGGGCTCAGGCGAACTTCGCTCGTGACTCAGGCCATGTCAGACGATCGCGGCTACTATCGCTTTGCTCATCTCGAACCCGGCTGGTATTTCCTCGTTGTTTCTGCCCAACCCTGGTTTAGCCAACTCGCCCGGCAACAGGATAATGAAGACGATCACGTTACAGCCACCAACGCCGGGCTGAATCTCGCTTTTCCCACCACTTTCTATCCCGGAGTCACCGATCCCGCGGATGCGTCGCAGATTGTGCTGAACGATGGAGAAGATTTCACCGCGGATTTCAATTTGCCCGCCGTCCCCGCAGTTCGCCTGCGCATTCACCACGTGAACGCGGATCCCGAAGACCCCAGGGGCGTGAGCTTGAAACAGAAACTATTCGGCATCTTGATCGATCCTCCTTCACAACGACAATCCACAGTTGAGGATTCCGTCGAAATCGAAGGAGTGCCTTTGGGCAAGTATCTGCTGCAGGTACAGTCCTACGGGCCGACCGCTGCTGCGCGGTCTACGGTTATTGACCTCAGCGCCGACTCGGACCTCACCGCCGATGACGGCTCGACCGTCCCGCTCATCTGTGGAGTCGTTCAGATGGAAGGCGGCCTGGATCTTCGTCCCCAAGCTTTTGTTCGGCTTTGGCACACCGGCACTGATGACGTGCTCGACACGCAAGTCGCCGGCAATGGCGAGTTCAGTTTCACACCGGAATTTCTGACGCCGGGGAACTATTCTCTCTTTGTGATGAACGGCGAGAATTCGATCATTGGCACGCTGTCGGCCACCGGCGCCAAGGTTGACGGGCAGACCATTCAGATTACGGGCAGCAGGCCAGTCAAGTTGAACATCACATTGCCGAAAAATCTGTCCACCGTTAACGGAACGGCGCGCCGCGACGGGCAGCCATTCCCAGGAGCTATGATCGTCTTAGTTCCCGAAAATCCGCAGATCAACCTGCCGCTGTTCAGGAGAGACGAAAGCGACAGCGATGGCACATTTACCCTGCACGACGTTTTGCCCGGACGATATCGCATCCTCGCCATCGAGAACGGCTGGGATCTCGAATGGGCCAACCCTGCCCTTCTCGCCAGCCGCCTCGAACATGCCCAACCCTTAGAAATCCAACTGACCAAGACCTACCAGACGGTGGTTAATGTGAACTGAGCGCACGGTCACACCCTCCTACCAGACCAACAACGAACGAGAGCTATGTCTCGTGTCCAAGAATGCGCAAAGCGCGACGCGAAATAACCAAGACGTGAATAAGCAGTGTGTGCTCTTGCCCGCCGTAATTGGGATTACCGGCGGCTCGTGCAGCTAATGGTGGGGCCCCCAGCCGGATTGCACCCACAGAAAAGCCGCCCGTAATTCGGGCGGCTCTCTGATGCTGAAGGGCAAACCTTAGGCAGCAGTTTCGTCTGAGACTGCGGGCGGCTGGAACGGCTCGTCGTAGCTGCCGCCGTAGATCGAAGGCACTTTCGATCCCATCGGCCGCAGATACGTCGCCAACTCGCCGCGGTGATGGATGCTGTGGTTGTTGACGAATCCCAGATAGAACACTGCCGGGAAATTGAAGGCGCCGAAGAAGCTGACCGGCGTCATCAACTGCTCCGCCGTCATCGCCGCCACGCGCGCTAAGCCGCGCTTCATATGTTGGTCATACCACGCGGCGGTTTCGGCCGCGGTCTGCGGCTTGTGCTCGGGCGATTCCATGCTGAACTTCAGGTCGGCAACGCCATCCAGAAACTGGATATCGCTGTTCGCCAGATGCCACATCAGTTCCTTCGCCGTGCGGGCGTTGGGATCGGGTTTGTAGTGGGAGTTGGCGTCGGGCACGGCGGCGATCACTTTCCGGGTGGTTTCCGCTTCACGCGTGAGGCCGTCGAGCATCATGGCGCGATAGCCGAGGGCAAATTCAGGAGTCAGGCCTTGCATATTTCCTCCTCGTGAGGGTGTTATGTGTTTTCCGGGCTGAAAGGGCCAAAAGGGGCGCGGAGCGCCCCTTTCGAGTTTACGGACTGAAGGATTATACCCCGACCGGCTGCTTGCTGCCGGCCTTGCTTGTGACCGGGACGGGCGTGAGCCAGCCGTGGCGATCGGCCTTTTCGCCGCGCACGATGGCGTAGAACTCCTTCTGCAGCGCCTTGGTGATCGGACCTACGAATCCTTTGCCGACCTTGATCTTGTCCACCGAGCGGATGGGCGTAACCTCGGCGGCGGTGCCGGTGAAGAACGCTTCGTCGGCGATGTAAAGCATCTCGCGCGGAATCATCTGCTCGACGATGGCAATATTCAGATCGCGCGCCATCTGCAGAACCGAATCGCGGGTGATCCCGGGCAGCACCGAATTGCCCAGCGGCGCCGTGATCAGCTTGTCGCGGTGCACAATGAACAGGTTCTCGCCCGAGCCTTCGCTGACGTATCCATTCACATCGAGCGCGATGCCTTCGACGTAGCCGTTGACGATGGCTTCCATCTTGATGAGCTGCGAGTTCATGTAGTTGGCGCCGGCCTTGGCCATGGTGGGCAGGGTGTTGGGGGCCAGCCGGGTCCAGGAGGAGACGCACACGTCGCAGCCTTCACTCTCGCCGCCCAGGTACTTTCCCCACGGATAGTTGATGATGTAGACCTCGGTCGGCGAGTTGAACGGGTTGACGCCCGCCTCGCCGTATCCGCGCAGCACAATCGGACGCACGTAGCACGGCCACGCCCCGTTATGCGCCACGGTTTCAAGCATGCCCTTGACGATCTCGTCGCGGGTAAAGGGCACTTCGATGCGGTATACCTTGGCCGAATCAATCAGCCGCTGAATGTGTTCCTGGGCGCGAAAAATGGCCGGCCCAGTGGGCAACTGGTAGCAGCGGATGCCTTCAAAGACCGAAGACCCGTAGTGGACGACGTGCGACATCACGTGAATGGTCGCGTCGTCCCAATTGATGAGCTTGCCGTTGTGCCAGATCTTGTCGGTCTTCTGAATGGCCATGCGAACTCCTTCGGAACATTATAGCCGGACAGCGGCGTTCTCAGTTCCGGGGACCGGTTCTCGGTTGTCAGTTCTCGGTTCTCGGCTAGCCCCCTTTGGAGTTCATTGCGGCCTTGGTTTCGGCTGGGAGTCCCTGGCTGGCCGGGGGTTTGCGGAGGGATGGATCGGGTGCGGCATTGTTGTTGATGATGGCCTCCCACGCCCGGGCCAGTTCAATGGGGGCCTCGGGCAGCGCGGCGGCTGCGGCAATGGCGGGATCGGGCGCGGGCGGGGCGGGGTAGTCGGGGACCTGGTGGACCATGCTGTCGGAGTCGGTCTCGAAACGGACGCGGCGGGCGTTCCTCACAGCGATGTTGAGGGCGCGGAGAATGAGCTGGGCGCGGCGCAGGTCAATGGTGTTGCGGGCGAGGGCATTGATGACCTCCATGAGAGAGGCCTGGATGGCCTCCTCGCTCTCGATGAGGGCGATGGGATGCAGGCGGGCGTCGGGCGGGGTGCGGACGCCGCGCATCATGCGCTGATGGAAGTAGCAGAACTGCTCTCCGCGGAGAGCGGGGGAGCCGCAACGGATTCCGGTGACCTTGATGTGAGTGCAAACCCTGACGCTGGGACGAACTGGCATATTGATACCTCTTGAAATGTGATATCTTTGAGCTAAATACTTTGCCATCGCGGAGTTAGGCTCGGCGGATATGACACCCTGCGCGCAAAATATTGCAAACTCAGGGTTTATATGGAAAATATTGCGGATAAAGGACTTAATGTCGGCGGCGAGGTTGCCGGTCTTTCCCATTTTGGGAATGATCACGGATTTCTTGTAGCTAACCATTTACTGCCATTTTATCATTGGTGTTTGGCAATTAGTGTGCAGGGAAATTTGTATGAGGTTGGAAGGGAAGGGGATAAAAATATTTTGGGGGGCTTGACAGGAAGATTGCGGGGGCGGGATTCCCGGATTGGGGACTCGCGTTGCTTCAGGTCACGGGATTAGGCCGTAAATTTGCGCCCTGCGCTTGAAGGCGTCCTCTGAGCCTTCGAGTATCTGGCAGGCCATCCTTCTTGTCGCCGCGTCGTCGATCGATCCTCGTGCGACAATCGATCCCTTATCGCTGGTGCTCTTAAGTGCCACTATTTGTTCGGCATCGCCCAGTACTGCGATATTTGCGTTATGAGTCACGACTATGATCTGGCGGCGCTCTTTCGCACGGCGAAGGACTGGCACCAGGGAGTGAAAAATGAATTCCCCGTCAAGATTATCCTCTGGTTGGTCGATTATTAGGGGACATTTGCTGTCCGACGAGAGCATCAGGGCGAGCAAAACCGATTGCTGTTGGCCCATCGATAGCTTGGCGAAGTCCTTGGGTATGAATCGCTCTTTTCCCCCCTCGACTATCTTTTTCGTGACGGTGATTTTAGGCCGGTCTTGGATCACGCATCTCTCGAGTCCAAATCGGTGAGGTTCTTCGCCGACCTTCCTGAGTATTTCCAAAGCGTCGTTTCTAGAGAAGACCTTCACTCCAGCTGACTCCAGTTCCATCAGGGGGGTGGGATCGTTTTTTTCGATTAGGTCAAGCAGCCTTGGGATAGTTACGCCTTCTGCAATGAGCGCCGCCCTCGGCACTTGAGCAGTACGCCAGTCCATTACCCGCTGAATGATTTCAGCTCCTTCCGTGGAAAGTCCGGCCTCCACGAACTTGACGCTTACAGTAAGGTCGCCCAAGGCACCCTCGAGTGCCTTCGAACTCTTCAGGGCGTATGCATTTCGCACGACAAAGATTCTGCTTAGCAGTGCCCTGCGATCCTTCAGAAGTTCCGAACGCGACTGTCGGCGTGCCTTGAGTTCCTTTTCCCCGTCGGCGAGAGTCGCGAGTGCTTTGGTGTATTCCGCCTCGTCGTTTGCGAGTTTCCGTATGTTGGCCAGGTCGAGCTTGACGCCTTGCTGGGCAAGGTCCCTCCTTTTCTGCTCGATGGTCCCGACTGTGGCCTGTTCCCGCGTCTTCCACCCATCCAGGTAGCCCTTCACTGCTGTCGAGAGCTGGGCGACTTCTTCTAAGGTCCATTTCTCCGCTTTCTTGAGCTTTTCTTCGAAGGCGCTGAGCAGAGCCACGATTTGGGCGAATTGTTCCTTGCCGACTTCTAAGTCGTCAGGCCTGCTAAGCATCTTTAGCTGACCCACTTGGGCAGAGAGGGTGTTTGTCCGAATTGCATTTGCGAGATTCTGGATGCGCTTATCGACTTGCTCCCTTAGGCTTCGTTCCTCGGCAACCTTGCGTTCCAGTGCAACTACTTCCTTGGCATTTGCTTTTTCAAGGGCCACGAGTTGCTTCTTGGTTAGGTCAAGGACCTGCTTGTAGTAGGGTGTTTTGTTCACCTCGATCTGAGCGCGCTCGATGCTGGTTTGGTTCTCCAATAGGCTCTGCCTCAGTTGCTCATCTTCGGCAATTAGCTCACTGACGGGTACGAACTTGTCCAAGTATTCGAGCAGCGATGTCGGGTCCTGGCGTGCTCTGGCGCTCGTCTGTGCTGTCTCGCCTTGGCCGTAACTCTCAATGGCAAACTTGGTAGGCCCCCAGTCGGGATCGTCAACATTCGTCGGTGTATCTTCGATTCTGCGTCCTATTGTGTGCTGGTGCGCAGCCTCATCCACCCAAACAACGTGGAGAGTTTCGGGCCAGATGTCCGAGTCGATGAGTTTGTTTTCGCCCTTCTCGGGCGCTATCACGCGGACACATTCGAACACGGTCGACTTGCCCGCGCCGCGGCCGCCGATGATGCAGTTCAGGTTGCGGCTGAAGTGCACGGTCTGACCATCGAGAAAATTTCCCTCGATTTTCACACCCATCACATACGGGACGGAGGCCGGTATTTCATCTTCGAGCCGTATCCGAGCGTCGGCGTCTTGGAGCGCGACTTTTAGGCCGTGGAAGGAGGGGGTATCCATTTTGACCCGAGTGAGCCGTTTTGCACCTTGGGCGTTCTTTCCTAGGGCCGTCAAAGCATGCGAATCCGAAAACATGACACGGGCCAGGAACTGCTTCTCGCCGAGGTTCAGAGCTTCCCGCCGAAACTTGCCGAGCGCGGCGCGGTCGGGGTTTTGGTCGTCGGGTGAATACGTTATTTGAGCAGCTGCTGACTTGACTTCGAATCCTAGCAAGGCCTTTTCGCAGAATACGTCCTTCTTGTGGTTTACAAGCGTGGGCAGCTTGTCCTCTATCCCTCCTTCCCCGTCTATGTGCGAGAATCGCGAAGCCTCTTTTCGGATCGATGTTACGGAGGCACTCAAGCAGAGAGGTTTGGCAGCGCGAGTTTTGGGTTCCAAGGTCGGCGAAGTTCAGCTTCCCCCAGTAGGCTTGCAGGTACATGAACTCCTCGAAATACACGAGAAGATGGCCTTCGGGCGTTGAGAGTTCTACCCCTGGCACGACCACGACGGCCTTGCCGTGAGCCGCCCTGATGGTCTCTTGGACGTTGGTTATCTCGTTGTGGTCCGTCACTGCGATCACGGAGAGTCGCTCTGCGACGGCGGTTGCCACTATCCCCGCCGGCGTCATCGAGTTGTCCTTCACATCATGCGACGCTCCGAAAGAGTGAATGTGGAGGTCGGCGCGCCAGAAGCGGGCGCCGGAAGGGAGCTTGGCGATTTCGTCTGCCGGAGTTGTCATTCTGAATGCTCCAAACAAGAAGGGCCATGGCGCGGCTGCGCCATGGCCCCCTCATAGTCGAGTCCTTTTTACACCTGTTGGGGAGGGGTGACAAGGGGGGTGGGGCGGGAACTCCTTGCGGCGGTTGCGCGGGGGCGGGGAACGCAAGGTCCTTCGACTGCGCACGGCGGCTCGCTTCGCTCACCGTCGTGCTTCGCTCAGGATGACAAGTGTTTAGGGGAACGTGCTTCGCTCAGAATCACAAAGCGAGGGCGACGGCCTG
>Ga0209517_10000278_pt1 | contig 90494 bp, 79 predicted proteins | sample PeaSoiMetSII2010_FD_187695 | JGI IMG/M metagenome (GOLD analysis project Ga0209517, IMG submission 187695) | Peat soil microbial communities from Weissenstadt, Germany - SII-2010 (SPAdes) (version 2) | ecosystem: Environmental > Terrestrial > Soil > Wetlands > Peat | place: Germany...
CCTCGCCAAGGATTTCGAGGCCACGATCGCCAGCGCCGTCGCCTGGGTCTTCCTCGCGCACATCAGACTGTTGACGCGCCGTATCGTACGAGCCTGAATTCGTGTGCTTCTTTTCGAGTCAGACTCTAAGCGTGGGAAGGGCACTGGAGTTGGTGGCGGCTTGTTCACTCTGCCCCCAACTGAAAAACTCGATATCCTTTCGAGCAAGGATGGGTCGGAAATTTACCTGGATTTTTATGTCACGTTTCCAGGGGAGGCCAGCGCAACAGCGGTCCGTGTTTCTCTTCGGCGGGATCAGGCTGCCCAACTGCTCGCCAACATGACAGGCTTGAACCAAGTGCTCGGTTTCCTGTCAGCCGGAGCACCCATCGCGCCAATGACACGCCAATAGTCCTCAAGGTAGAGTTGGCCATCTCGCTATCTCCAGTTTGGGGTTGCAATGCACAAAAGACTTTTGCTTGGCGCTGTTCTGATGTCGCTGTGCGCTCCGGTCTGTGTGCGACAGGCGAAAGCTGAGACCACTTGCAACCACGTCCCACCCCTTCAATGGTTAGCGTGCCTGGACGCCAAACCGAACCGCTGCGATACGGACGATCTAACGCAGGAAATCCTCGCTTTTATGCCGGTCAAAGACACAGCAGCGCTGATCAAAACCCTGTATAGCGTGCGTGATTCGTTGCGATGCCGTCCCTCTGAGGACTGACACCCGAACTGCCCGTTAGGTGAGGTTCGCAGCCTTCCCCTTGCGTGTGCGCTTCCTCGCCAGGCGCTTCTTCGTCTTCGGCAACAGTGATCTCTTGCGGTCTGCCGGTGCCTTGATCACCGTATCGAATGCTCGCTCGAACCGCTGCCAAGCGTCCGGCAGTTCTTCGATATCGGCAGTTTTTGGTTTGAGCGTCTCCTTCATCCGTTAAGGCTACCACAGCGCGATGGTTATGACATCGGCTACTCGCAAACGAACGATTAATGCCGCGAGCCGGCATATCATGGCGCAGGGAGAGATCGTTTACGCTGCTGCCCTGCTGCATGACGCATTTTATGGCCTCTTTCGATGTGCATTGAGCCTTGAGCGCCCCGACGAATTTGGGGCTGAGATTCGGTTCCACGATCAGGCGTTGGCTATCTGGCACACCATACAATCGGATAGCGCGCAACGCATGATGGCGATATCCGCCATTTCGACCGTACCGACCAATTTACGCCTGAGCCCGGCGATCTCCCGCCTCAAATGGGCCGCCAACACAACGGACAAACTAGCACGATACCGGAACCTAATCGCCCACAGCCCCGTCATGTTTCGTGGCGAGATGAAGGGGAAATCCATTCAAATGGTCCCTCATTTTGCTGGCGATGGCACCAGACCGGAACACCGGGAGCGCCTTGCTCTCATTCACGGCCTCAAATTCTGGCGAGCATTGCGCGATGACCTGCTGGACCTCCGCGATTATGTCTTCGCTACAACTCAGCAAGTGCGCCGGATGGATGCCAAAAGCCGCGGCGCGGAGCTTATAGGCGTGCCTCAGTCATGGCCGCATAAACCTCGATTACGATTGCCCTTGCGTCATCGCGAGATAGAAAAAAATCTTGCTGCGGCAGTTCCCAGGCCAAAACGGCGCATCCGGCGGCGATCATCTCGTCTGTAATTTCTTTCCGAGCGTTTCGTCGGCCGGATGCCTCCTTATGGCTAGCTATGCTGGGATTGCCGCGTTCGCGCGCCACTTGTGCCATAATGATTCTGCTTTGTGAACGGGATAATTGCCCCAACGAAGGTACCCTTGAATCTGCAACAGCCCGTATCGTGAGGCAATCTCCGTTACGGCGTCTTTCTTGAATCCCGGCGGGTTCAAGAGCCAATGGAGGCAGCCAAACGACTGAACCACCGACGTAAGCGGTTGCTGGCACAGGTAGCAAATACCCGCACGAAAGTTATCTTGAAATTCTTTGTGCTCTTTGATCGCCCTGCGGCGCTCAATTTCATTGCCCTTAATTCGTTCGCTTTCAGGCAACGACTCTAAGAACTTGGCAAATGCCCGCCCCTCGGCCCTTATTGCATCGCTCACCTAAGCTCTCCACACCCCCAAACCCCGACCTCTCGCGGAACCATCACAGATAGTGGCTCCGAACCTAGATTAGTAGAGGTAAGACCCGCCATTGACATGGAGGGTATGCCCGGTGACGAAACTTGCCGCGTCCGAGGCGAGGTAGAGCGCGGCCTGGGCGATATCCTCGGGCTGGGCGATGCGGCCCAAGGGATTGGCGGCGGCCATCGCGGCGATCTCCGCCTCGCTGCTGCCGTAGCGCGGCTGGGCGGTATCGGTGAGGCCGGGAGCGATGGCGTTGACCCGGATGCGATGCGGCGCCAGCTCCAATGCCATCTGCCGGGTCATCGAGACGACGCCGCCCTTGCTGGCGACGTAATGGACGCCGCGCGGCGAGCCGCGAAAGGCGGCGCCCGAGGTGATATTGACGATCGCGCCGGGCTTGCCGGCGGCGGCCATCGCCTTGGCCGCGGCCTGCGCGCAGAACGCGGAGCCCTTGAGGTTGACGTCGTGGACGAAATCCCAGTCGGCTTCGGTCATCGCCAGAAAATCGACGCGCGGGAACACACCGGCATTGTTGACGAGGATGTCGATCCCGCCGAACTCGGCGACCACTGCGTCGACCATCTCGCGCACCTCGTCGAGCCGCGCCATGTCGGCCTGGATCGTCAGCGCGCGGCGATTGTGACCGGAGACGGCGGTCGCGACCTCGCGCGCGGCGGCCTCATCGTCGAGCCAGTTGATCGCGACATCGGCCCCGGCCTCGGCAAAGGCGAGCGCGATGCCGCGGCCGATCCCTTGTTGCGCGCCGGTGACCAGCGCCGTCTTGCCGCTGAGTTGCATTACCAATCTCCCATCAACTTTCCAGCAAGCAAAGAGCACAGACATCGATAAGAAACGAGGTCAACCAAACAGATCGGAGAGAATTTCCGCCGCGTTGCGCAAAACGTCGCTATATTCGCCCACGGAAGTACTGGAATTAATTTGCGTCGGGGGACGTGGTTCCAGATATGTGGCCGCGCTCGCTTGTGGCCTGCTGTTGGGGAATGTCGATGCGGCGTGGACTGTCTCAGGGGTTGCTTGGCGGCGGGTTGGCGGCGCTGCTGCTATGCGCGCCGGCCACCGTGATCTTGGCCCAGACCCCGCTGGCGAGCCCCATCACAGCCCTGCCGATCACAAAATCCGCTCCGCCGCCCGCGGCGGCCAAACCCACCGCGAAAACCGCCGACAAACACACTGCGCCGGCTCATCCGACCAAGGTCGCGGCGAAGGCGAAAGCGCCGGGCAAGAAAATTGCCTCGGCGAAGAGCAAGCCGGCGCCCAAGCTTGCCGCGAAGAAGCCCGAGCCGGTGAAACAGGCCACCACTCAGGCTCCGCCCTCCTACACGATCACGACGACGCGCGATCACGTCGCCTATACGACGACGCAGGTCGTCCCGGTCGCGCCGCCGGGAACACCGGCCGAGAAGGCTGCCGCGGTGACGCCAAAGCCGGTGACGCCGCGCGTCGAGCCAAAGCCCGCCCCACCACCGGCTCAGGTGGCGGCGACGACGGCGCAAGCCGCCGCGACAACGCCGCAAACTCTCAGCCCGCCGGGCGGCGCAGCGGCGGCGCCGACGCAAGCCGCGGCGACAACGCCGGCCGCATCCTTTCTTTCCGCCTTTCTCGGCAAGGCCTTCGGCATCGCCCGCGACAACAACATGACGCCGCTGCAGCGTCGCGCCCTGCTCGCCGATTTGTTCGCGAATAGGATGGATGTGAGCCGCATCGCCGGCTTCACCACCAGCGACAAGCTGACCGGCGAGCCGACCGATTTTCAGCGGCGCTTCAAGACGATCCTGATCAGCTATCTGGTCGAGACCTATTACCCGCGGATAGAGCTCGCTGCCGATCCGTCGATCAAGGTGGATGTCACCGCGGCAAGCTCGCTGCCGGACGGTACGGCGGTGGTGTGGACCACCTTCACCAAATCCGACTGGGTGTCGCAATCGGTCAAATGGCACCTCGTGCCCGAGGACGGCGGGTTCAAAATCGTCGATATCCTCAGCAGCGGCGCGAGCCTGGTGCAAATGGAACGCGACACCTTCCTCTCGGTGATGCGCGACGGCGGGCTGCCGCAGCTGATGGCGAAGCTCGACGCGCGCACCAAAGCGTTGGCGAGCGCCGCGCCTTAACGACCCTTCAGTTCGTCACCCCTGCGTGATCCCCGGGTCACCCCGCGTAGGCGGGGCCCCAGGGTGGACGACGAGTGGTTGCCCTGGATTCCCGCCGTCGCGGGAATGACGGTGAGTCCCTTTACTCCGCGATCCCCAGAAGCTTCGCCGCGGTGCCACCGAGGATGGCGATCTTGTCGGCGTCGGTGATGTCCGGGATCGACAGGATGTGATCGACCGGCGCGGTGTTCCACGGGAACGGGTAATCGGTGCCCATCACCACGTTCTCGACACCCATCTCGTTGATCAGGTGCTTCACCGCCTCGCCGGTGAACATGATCGTATCGGCCAGAATCTGACCGTTGCGCAGGTATTCGGTCGGCTTTTTCTTGGGCGGCGTGCCGACCCGATTCGGGAAGACCTTGAGCACCGCGTCGGAGCGATGAGCGTAGCTGGCGAGGAAGCCGGCGCCGTGCGCCGCGCAAATCTTGAGGCCAGGGAAGCGGTCGAGCGTGCCCTCGAAGATCAGATGCGACAGCGCGATCGTGGTTTCGAGCGGGTTGCCGATGGTGTTGGTGAGAAGCCCGTTCCCCTTGAGCCGGCCGCTCGGCTCCAGCTCGCGGGTGCCGAGCGGGTGCATGAACACCAGCACCCCAAGCTCTTCGCATTTCTGCCAGAACGGGTGGAATTTCGGGTCGGCGAGGTCTTGCCCGGCGCAGGAGCCGGCAACGCCGACACCGCGGAAGCCCATGGTCTTGACCGCATGCTCGATCTGCTGCGCGGCGAGGTCGGGGAATTGCAGCGCAGCGGTAGCGAAGCCGACAAAGCGGTCGGGATTGCCGGCGCAGAATTGGGCGAGCGTCTCGTTCTGGACCTTGATTAGCTCGGCGGCGGCATCGCGTTCGGCGCGGTACCAGAAGGGATTGATGCTGAGCGCCTCGACATCGACCCCGGACTTGTCCATGTGCGCGAGACGGGTGCCGACATCCGACCATAAGAGGGCCGGCGCCTCGAGCGGATGGTTGATCACCTTCGCCGCGTCGGGGACGATGCAATGGGCATGGACATCGACGGTCTTGATGCGCTTGCCGGCGATCACGACCTCCCAGCGCTTGGCGTGGGCATGCGCGTGCCCCGCATGGCCCGATCCGCCCCCGGAACTGGCAGCGGCGCCGGCAGAAATTTCGCAGCCGGTGAAGATGAGCCCGCCGCTGGCGGTGAGGTCGGGGGTGATCGACATGGGGGTCCTCCCTGAATGGATTGCCGTTGGGTCGCGGCAAACCTACTCGGGCTTGACGCGCCGGGCCAAACCGAATCTGCTCTCGTGCGTCATCCGGCTTCGCGCAGTGCGCGGAGCCCCGCCAAGGAGGGAACGAAATGGCCTTTGAGATCGGACATGTCCACCTGAAATGCGCCGACCCGAAAAAGACCACCGACTATTACATCAACAATTTTGGCGGCAAGCTGTTGGCTGAAATCCCGGGCCGCGGCTTCCGGGTCGATCTGCACGGGCTGCAACTCAACATCACGGTGAAGATCGACAGCCAGAATCACGCGCAGTATCTCGGGATCGAGCACCTCGCGGTGCAGACCGACAACTACGCCTCGACGATGGCGACGGTCCGCAAGAACGGGGTCAAGGTGCTCGAGGAACTCAACAATAACGGCCGTCACGTTGCCTTCCTCGAAGCCCCCGACGGTGCGCAGATGGAAGTGATCGAGAAGGTGTGATTTTGGTCGACTAAGTCGTCAGCCCGGGCCTGTCCCGGGAATCCGCGTTGATGGTCGGGACAAACCCGGCCACCAACGACTGAGGTTATCGCCGCAAAAACTCCAGTAGCAGCTCGGTGACCTTGGCCGCCTGCTCCTGCTGCACCCAATGGCCGGCGCCGTCGAGGAGATGGACCCCGGTCATCTTGGTGCAGGCGCCGCCGTTCATGCGCGCGACCGCGCCGGAGCGCTGGTAAACGCCCCAATCCGATTTGCCCGAGATGAAGATCGACGGCACGTCGATCGTCTTGCCGGAAAATAACTGCAATTCGGCTTCGAACGTGCCGCCGGTGCGCGAGCGGTACCAGTTGAGCCCGCCCTGAAAGCCATTGCGTTGGTATTCACCGGCATAGACCGCGAGCTCGCTGTCAGGCAGCCACTGGCAGGCGGCGATCTCGGCGGCTGACGGCATCTCCTTCGCCACGCCGGCGGCCATGTCGTCGGCCAAATCCATGATGTAGTAGGTCGGCATCTTGGCAAGCTCGGTCGCGCTCCAGCCGGCGAGCTCGTGCGGCTTGTTGGCTTTCCAGTCGGCGCTCTTGTGGTGGAAATAGGCGCGCAGGAAGTCGCGGACGCCCTGCTTGCAGCGCCACATCGCGTCATTGGCCGGCCGGGTCGAGTACCACCACTGGTAATGCTTGCGCGGGCGCGGCAGGGCGGCGAGCGCCTCATGGATCGTCGGACTGGCGGGCGGCTCGGGCGCCTTGCCGTCGGTGGCGAAGGGCAAGTCCGGCGGTCCGGCAAAGGGCGCGCTCATCAACGCCAGCGAGCGGAACACATCGGGCCGCACCAGCGCACACCAGGCGGCGACCGAAGCGCCAAAATCATGGCCGATGACCGCCGCCACCTCGCGGTGGCCGAGCGCCGCGACCAGGCCGAGCGCATCGCGCACCGTGTTCAGGACGCGAAACGGCGACAAATCGTCGTCGTAATTGGCGCTCCAGCCGGTGGTGCGGCCGTAGCCGCGCTGATCGGGGGCGACGACGTGGAACCCGGCCGCTGCGAGCGGCACCATGATCTTGCGCCAGGAATAGGCGATCTCGGGGAAGCCGTGCAGGAGCAGGAGACACGGCCGGCCGGGCTTGTCGTAGCCGGCCTCGAGGACGTGGATTTTGAGGCCGTTCACCCGCTCGACAAAGCGCGCGCGGATGCCGGCGGGGAGAACTGCGGCGGGCAGTGGATCGAGTTCGCTCATAGCTTATCTCGATATCGGCAAATCCGGGCGGCGGACAAGAAAAAACCGCCCTCCCGCCGCAGCCGGCGAGAGGGCGGCTGGAGACGAGTCGGCTCAGGCGATGACGAGATCGGCTACCATCTCCGTGCCTCTGGTCTCGGGGCCGAGCAGCAGCGCGACGACGAAATTCGTCAGCCCGAACAACGCGCCGATCAGCATCGGGATCGCGAAGCCGAGGTTCCACGACGGATCAGTCGCGAAGTAGGTCAGAATCGGCGGCACCAATCCACCGAAGATCGCGCCGACATGATAGCTGAAGGCGGACGCCGTCGCGCGCACCTCGGTCGGATAGCGCTCGTTCAGGTAGGCCGGGACCTGACCGTACATACCGCCGCCGGCGAAGAGGCCAATCGCGACGAAGCCGCCGACGATGACCAGCGTATTCGCGGATAGCAGGTAGATCGGCACGATCGCCATCGAGATGAAACCCGGGATGATCATCGCCCAGCGCCGGCCGATGCGATCCGACACTATCCCCCAGCTTGAGCTGGCGAGGAACACCAGCACGTTCGCCAGCATGATCGGGGTCGCGATCAGCGCGGTCGAGAGGCCCAGATCCTTTTGCAGATGGGTCGCGAACAGCGCGTTGATCGAGTAGTAGGTGACAAACCCGGCGCTCTGGAACCAGCAGGCGTTGAGCATATTGCCGACGATGCCGCGGCGGAAAATCGCGGCGAGCGGCAGCTTGACCACGCGGTTTTCCGCCTTCTGCAGGCGGTTATTCTCGACCCAGACCTCCGGCTCCTTGACGAAGAACCGTACATAGACGATCGCCAGCGCCGGGGCGATACCGATCCACAGCATGCCGCGCCAGCCCCAGCTGTCGAAGAGCAGCCAATAGCAGGCGCTCGACAGCAGGAAGCCGAGACCCCACGAGCCTTGCAGCACGCCGCTCATAAAGCCGCGCGAGCGCCGCGGCCACTGCTCCATCGCCAGCGCCGCGCCGCACGGCCACTCGGCGCCCATGCCGATGCCGAGGAGGGTGCGGAACAAGAGGAGGAACCAGAAGGTCGGCGAGAACCCGGCGATGAAATTGCACACCGAGAACCAGGCGATCGAGATCATCAGCGGCTTTTTGCGGCCCCACCGGTCGGCCATCCAGCCTGCCGCCGTGGCCCCGACGAGCCGCATCCACAGGGTCAGGGTGAAGACGATCGCCACGTCCGTCAGCGGGACGTTAAATTCCTTGGCGATCGGCACCATGATCAAGAGGAAGACGGTGAAGTCGAAGGCGTCGAGCACCCAGCCGAGCCAGGCGGCGCCGAACGCGTACCACTGATCCTTGGTCGGCTCCTTGTACCACGGCACCTGTGCCGTAGCGGCAACATCAGCCATCGCAAAGCACTCCTATCCAACCGGCCCCTTTAGCGAGACCTTGCCGGGACACTAGGAGAGCCATGCGCGGTTGTCTATCTCACTTTCGCGCGAGATCAGGGTCGGCGCTCGACGAAGGCCGTCTCGCCAAAAGGCTCGCTACGGAAGGCTAAAAAAGAAACCGCTCTTCGCCCGCCGAGGGACGAAGAACGGTTGATGATGCGCCGGCTCAGGCGACGCTGAGATCGGCGACGAGAACCTTGCCTTTCGTCTCCGGGCTCAGGAACACGGCGACAAGGAAAATGGACAAGCCCACCACCGTGGTGACGAGGATCGGACCCGACAGGCCGATTTGGTTGGTGGTCGCGTATAAAATGAGCAGCGGCGAGATCAGCCCGCCCCAGATTGCCCCCTGGTGAAAGCAGAAGGCGACCGCGGTGGCGCGCACTTCGGTCGGAAACCGCTCGGAGAGATAGGCCGGGTATTGAACGTGCATGCCGCCGCAGGCAAACATCCCCTGCAAGGCAAACCCGATCACAATCAACGTGTAATCCTGGGTCATCAGATAAAGGAACGCGGTCGGAACCCCGAGCGCCGCCGGGATGATAATCGCCCAGCGCCGGCCGATGCGTTCGCCCAACCAGCCCCAGAACAGCGACGAGAGGAAGAAGCACGTGTTGGCGAGCGCGATCGGCAGCGCGACCAAAGCCGGGCTCAGCTTCAGATCGAGTTGCAGGTGGGTCGCGAACAGCGCGTAGTTCGCATAGTAAATGACAAAGGCGGAGCCCATCATCAGGCAGGTCGTCAGCGTGTTTCCGAGCATCGCCGGCTTGAAGATCGAGAACAGCGGCGCGCGCACCTCGCGGCCCTGCTCCTTCTGCTGGCGTTTGTTCTCGACCCAGATCTCGGGTTCTTTGACGAAGAAGCGAATGTAGATGATCAGGAACGCGGGCAAAATGCCGACCATCAGCAGGCCGCGCCAGCCGATATAATTATAGAACAGACCGTAGATCGCGCTGGACAGCAGGAAGCCGATCCCCCACGAGCCCTGCATCACCGCGCCCATGAAGCCGCGCGAGCGCATCGGCCAAGTCTCCATCGCGAGGGCGGCGCCGGCCGGCCATTCCGCGCCCATGCCGATGCCAAGAAGGGCCCGGAACAGAAACAGCAAGAAGAAGCTCGGCGCGATGCCGGCCAGGAAGTTGCAAACCGAATACCAGGCGATCGAGATCATCAGCGGCGTCTTGCGGCCGATCCGGTCGGCCAGCCACCCGCTGGCGGTGGCGCCAACGAGCCGCATCCACAGCGTGACCGTCAACACCGCCGCGACCTCGGGCACCGGGACGTTAAATTCCTTGGCGATGGGCGCGATGATCAGCAGGAAGGCGGTGAAGTCGAAGGCGTCGAGGGTCCACCCGCCCCAGGCTGCCATATAGGCATACCATTGGTCTCTGGTGGGTTCTCTCCACCAAGCAACCCCGACGTCTCCTGTCACAGCCGTCATCGCAGCACTCCCTCGCAAAGCCGGTCGGTTACCCCAACCGTTGAGCGACCGTAGGGTGCGACTTTGGAAAGTGTCTACGTGTGGCTTATTGCTTTATGATATTGCTTTACAGCAATCCATAGGCGAGGCGCTGCTCAGCCGCCAAAGGCGCGGCCTTCACCGCCCTTGGCGGCGTATTTCGCGACGAAATCCCAGTCGATATCGAGGCCAAAGCCGGGTTTATCGCCGAGGATGAGGCGGCCGTCATCGAGATGCGGGTGTTCGCGGAACAGGCCGAAATGCAGCGGGTCCGTCTCCGGGCCGCCATGCGACTCGACCCCGAAGGTGCAGCGCGGCATCGCCAACACGAGATGACCGTGGATTTCGGGCGCGGTGTGCGGCGCGACGATGGCGCCGTGCTGCTCGGACAATTGGGCGACGCGCAGCGCCTCGGTGAAGCCGGCGGCGCGAGTGCCGTCGAACTGGACATAACGGACACCGCCAATGGTGATGAAGTCGCGCACCGTGAAGCGGGTCAGCTCGCGCTCGCCATGCGCCAAGGGGATCGAGGTCGCCGCGGCGAGGCGGGCGAAATCGGCCGGCTGCAGGTACCAGTGCAGCGGCTCCTCGAGCCAGAAGATGTTGGATTGTTCGACGCGGTGGGCGAACTCAATGCAATCAGGGAGATCGTAGGGTGCGTTCATGTCGAGCATCAAATCGGGCGCGTCGCCGATGACGCGGCGCACGGTCGCGACCCGCGCCGCTTCTTGCGCCACCGAGCCAGCGCCGCATTTGAGTTTGACCGCGCGGTAGCCCAATTCGAGGAAGCGGGCCAGCTCCTCGCCGTATTCCTCGTCGCTCGCCCCCCGGTAGTAGCCGCCGGTCGCGTAGGTGTGCAGCGGCCGGTTCTCGCCGCCCAAGAGCCGGTAGACCGGGAGGCCAGCGGCCTTGCCCTTGATGTCCCAGAGCGCGATGTCGATGCCGGCAATCGCGGCCATCGCCACGGTGCGGTCGGGCCGTGAGATCGGCGCCGGGATGCCGGGGTTGCCATCGATCGCGCCGGGGCGCGGCGAAGTCAGCGCGAAGAGCTTTTCCCAGACCGCGACGTTGGCGAGCGCGTCCATCCCGCGGACGAACTCGCCGAATTTGGCGACATACTCGCAGACCCGCGGCGCCGGGCCGGCATGGGTGATGCCGGTGCCGGTGAGGCCGTCATCGGTGGTCACTTGCGTGAGGATCGCGCTCCACGCGGTCGAGCGCTCATGCGCGGTCCACACCGGCACCTGGCGTGGCACGGAGACCGGGTAGGTAGCGACGGCGGCGATCTTGGTCATGGGCCAATCCCAATCTAATGACGCTCCCCGGCGTAGGCCGGGGTCTACTTATCAACCCGTTGCGCGGCTGATCCATGGGTCCCGGCTTTCGCCGGGAAGCGATAGGTAAGGATCAAGCCGTCTTCTGCTCCGCCAGTCCCAGTTCGCGGATCGTTTCCTCGCGCATCAGGAATTTCTGGATTTTACCCGTCACGGTCATCGGGAAGGCGTCGACGAATTTGATGTAGCGCGGGATCTTGTAGTGGGCGATCTGGCCCTGGCAGAACGCCTTGATCTCCTCAGGGCTAGCGGTCTCGCCGTCGCGCAGCTTGACCCAGGCGCAGAGCTCCTCGCCATAGCGCGCGTCGGGTACGCCGATCACCTGCACGTCCTGGATCTTGGGATGGCGGTAGAGGAATTCCTCGATCTCGCGCGGGTAGACGTTCTCGCCGCCGCGGATGACCATGTCCTTGATGCGGCCGACGATGTTGCAATAGCCCTCGTCGTCGATGGTGGCGAGGTCGCCGGTCTTCATCCAGCCGGCCCGGTCGATCGACTCGGCGGTGCGCTCGGGATCGGCCCAATAGCCGAGCATCACCGGGTAGCCGCGGGTCATCAGCTCGCCGGCGGTGCCGCGCGGGACGATGCGGCCCTCGCCATCGACGATCTTTACTTCGACATGCGGCTGGATGCGGCCGACGGTCGAGACCCGGCGGTCGAGCGGATCATCGGTCGAGGATTGGAAGCTGACCGGGCTGGTCTCGGTCATGCCGTAGGCGATGGTGATCTGCGACAAGTGCATCGTCTCGACCACGCGCTTCATCACCTCGATCGGGCACGGGCTGCCGGCCATGATGCCGGTGCGCAGCGACCCAAGATCGAAGCGAGCGAAATCGGGATGGTCCATCTCGGCGATAAACATGGTTGGGACACCGTGCAGCGCGGTGCAGCGCTCGGCCTCGACCGCTTCGAGCGCGGCCAAAGGCTCGAACGCCTCGCTCGGATAGATCATCGCCGCGCCATGCGTCAGGCAGGCGAGGTTGCCGAGGACCATCCCGAAGCAATGATAGAGCGGCACCGGAATGCAGAGCCGGTCATTTTCGGTGAACTTCATCGCGCGGGCGATGAAGAAGCCGTTGTTGAGGATGTTGTGATGGGTGAGCGTCGCACCCTTGGGGAACCCTGTGGTGCCGCTGGTGAACTGGATGTTGATCGGCTCGTCGAATTGCAGCGTCCCGGCGAGCGCGGCGAGGGTGCGGCGCTCGGCGTCGCTGCCGAGGCCGGACACATCGGCGAAGAGGATCATGCCGGCATGGCTCTCGGCGCCGATGGTGATGACGAGGCGCAGATCGGGGAGCTTGGCGGCGTGGAGATTGCCGGGCGCGGCGTGGGCCAGCTCGGGCGCGAGGTCGCGCAGCATGCCGATATAGTCGCTGGTCTTGAACCGCGCGGCGGTGATCAGCGCGACACAGCCCGATTTGTTGAGCGCGTATTCGAGCTCGGCGAGGCGGTAGGCCGGGTTGATGTTGACCAGGATGAGCCCAGCCTTGGCGGTGGCGAATTGCGTCACGACCCATTCGGCGTTGTTGGGCGACCAGATGCCGATCCGCTCGCCGGGCTTGAGGCCCAAGGCGACGAGGCCGGCGGCGAAGGCATCGACCTCGCGCCGCAGCTCGCGATAGTTCCAGCGAATGTGCTGGTGACGGACGATCAGCGCGTCGCGCTCGGGGAAACGCTCGACGATGCGGTCGAAATGCACGCCGATCGTCTCGCCGATCAGCGGGATATCGCTGGCGCCATGGACATAGCTCGGAAGCGGCATGACGTTCCTCCTCCCGCTAGGAGATCAGAACGCCAAGCCGATGTGAACGGGAAAGCATTATGAAACGCCGGCCAGCCGCCGCTCTTTTGCTGGCGCGAAGCCGTGCATGCCCATCTGCCACTGTATCCCGACGATCGCACCCTTTACCGGCTGCAACAGCGCGATCGCGCAAATCGCGGTGAGCGGCAGCCAGATCAACGTGTCAAGCCAGAGCGGCGGCGCGTAGTTGATCTCGACAAAAAGCGCCGTCGGAACCAGCAGATGCCCGACGATCACGATCACCAAATAGGCCGGGAAGTCGTCGGCGCGGTGATGGGACATCACCTCGCCGCAGGCCGGGCAATGATCCACTACCTTGAGAAAGCGGCCGAACAACCGGCCCTTGCCGCAATTTGGGCAGCGCATCGCGAAACCGCGCCACAGGGCTTCGGTGAGCGAGACGGGCTCCGGTCGCGAGATCATGCGGAAATCCCTGGAAATCGACGCCATAAATGTTGGCCGATCTGCCGGAGCATCAACGAGATGCGGCAAATTGCCTGGCGCGGGCGCAATCAAAGCAGCCAGGCGAAGCTGATTTCGTGACCGTCGGGGTCGGTGACGTGAAAGAAGCGCTCGCCCCAGGCGGCGTCGCGCGGCGGGGCTGATGGTTTGATGCCGGCGGTGACGAGGCGGGCGTGGAGGCCGTCGACGTCGCTGTCGTAGAAGATCGCCCTGCCCCACCAGCTCACCGTGGCCGGCTCGGCGGTCAGGTTGAGGAAGCTATCGCCGGCGCGAAAGCTGGTGAAGCTCGCGCTCTCGCCGCCGTAGAGCAGCTCGAACCCGCAGAGCTGGTAAAATCGCACGGCCGCGCCCATGTCGCGCGTCGCCAGGGTGATCGCGCTGAGGGCGGTGATCATTTCTGCTTCGTCACCCCCGCGAAGGCGGGGGTCCAGGGGCAACCGGCCCGTCGCTCGCCCTGGGTTCCCGCTTTCGCGGGAATGACGACGAAATGGACACTCAGAACATCACTACGCTGCGGATCGCCGCGCCGGATTTGAGCGCGGCGAAGCCGTCGTTGATCTCGTCGAGCTTGATGTGGCGAGTGATGAGTTCGTCGAGGAACAGCTTTCCGTCGAGATAGGCGCGGGCGAGCAGCGGGAAGTCACGCGCCGGACGTGCGCCGCCATAGCTCGAGCGGCGGATGCGCTTTTCGCCCATCAGCGCGCCCCAGCGGAACCCGACCTCGGCGGTGACGTCGGTCTTGCCGAGCCAGATCACCTCGCCGCCCGGGCGCACCGCCTCGACGCTGAGCCCGAAGCCCTTGGGGCTGCCGGCGGCCTCGAGCACGGTATCGACGCCGCGCCCGCCGGTCATCGCCTTGGCAACGGCGACGACATCCTCGCGACTGGCATTGATGCGGCTGGTCGCGCCGAGTTTCTCGGCCAGCGCCAGCTTCGCGTCGTCGAGATCGACGGCGATGATCTCCCCCGCGCCGGCGAGGCGCGCGCCCTGCACCGCCGAGAGGCCGACCGCGCCGCAGCCGATCACCATCACCGTGCCGCCGTATTCGATCGAGGCGACGTTGAGCGCGCCGCCAACGCCGGTCATCACCCCGCAGCCGATCAGGCAGGCGCGGTCGAACGGCAGCTCCTTGGGCATGACGATCGCCTGATGGTCGGCGACGATGGCGTATTCGGCGAAGGCGCCGAGAAACATCAGCTGGCTGAGATCACCGCCTTCACCCAGGCGGATGCGGCTGTCGCCGTCGAAGGCGACCGCCTTCGGCCCGTGTGCCAAGTAAGTCTCGCAGAGGATCGGCAGATCGCGGTCGCAGTAGAAGCAATGGCCGCAATGCGGGTTCCACGACAAGACAACGTGGTCGCCGACCGCGATGCCCTTTGCCTCGGGGCCGGCCACCTCGACGATCCCGGCGGCCTCGTGGCCGAGCACGATCGGCATCGGATAGCGCAGCGAGCCCTCGATGACTTCGAGGTCGGTGTGGCAGAGGCCCGCCGCCTGCATTCGCACCAAGACGTCGCCCGGCTTGAGATCGCCGGCGCTGACGGTTTCGATCCGTATCGGCGTCTTCGGCGCGCGGAGGACCGCGGCGCGGAAGTCGAAGCTCATACCGGCCGCTCGCCCTCAATCGTCACCCGGTGCATGACGCGGCGCTGGCCGTGATAATCATTGATCGCGTTGTGCTGGACGCAGCGATTGTCCCAGAACGCGATCGACCCCTTCTCCCAGCGGAAGCGGCAGGTGAATTCCGGCCGCACCGCGTGCTCGTAGAGGTAATCGAGCAGCGGCGCGCTTTCCGCCTCGGTCATGTCCTGAAAGCGCGTGGTGAAGATGCCGTGGACATAGAGGGCCTTGCGGCCGCTCTCGACATGGGTGCGCACCACGGGGTGATCGACCTCGCCATGCGCCTCCTCGGTGGCGCGGATTTTCATCGACGATTGGACGTTGGCGACGGCGCGCGGCGAATACAGCCCGTAGGATTTGCGGGCGCTGTGCATCGCCCGCATCTCGCCGAGCATCGACTTCATGCCGTCCGACAAGGTTTCGTAGGCAAGGTATTGATTGGCAAACATCGTGTCGCCGCCATAGGCCGGCACCTCGCGGGCATAAAGCACCGAACCCAGCGCCGGCTTTTCGAGATAGCTGACATCGGTGTGCCAACCGCCGCCGAAATTGCGGGTTTCGTGCTCCTCCTTGCGAACTTCGAGGATCTCCTCGTTGTCGGCCAACCCCTCGACGAAATCGTGGATCTGCAATTCGCCAAAGCGCCGGCCGAAGGCGAGGTGCTGGTCGGGGCTCAGGTGCTGGTCGCGGAAGAAGATCACGCAATTCTCAACCAGCGCCCGGCGGATTTCGCCGATCACGCCGTCGTCAAGGTCGCGCGACAGGTCGACGCCGGAGATTTCGGCGCCGAGCGCTCCCGAAACCGGGTGGACCTGGATCGTGCGGTAGGTCATGGCGAGGACTCCGGGGTTTCGATGGCGCTAAAATCGCATGTCGACGGCCGGCGTGCCAGCATGACACGCGTCGATACGGCGAGCACCGAAGTAAAGAGGGAGACGATGGTGGAGAAATCTGTCGGGAGCGATGGTGCCACGGGCTACGACCTCGCCGCGCTGTGGGAGCAGCATTGCCTATACGAATTCGGCGAGCGCGACGTGCCGAAGACGATGGCAACAATGGTCGCCGAACCCTACGTCAACCACATCCCGACGATGACCGGCGGGGTCGGCCAGAAGGAGCTGGCGCGCTTCTACCAGCACCATTTTGTCAATTCGAACCCGAAGGACACGCGAATGGTGCCGATTTCGCGCACGATCGGGACCGACCAGCTGGTCGATGAGGTGCTGTTCTCATTCACCCATGACGTCGAGATCGACTGGATGCTACCGGGGGTCAAGCCGACCGGGAAGTACGTCGAGGTGCCGCTGGTCGCGGTCATCAAGTTCCGCGACGGCAAGCTCTGTCACGAACATATCTACTGGGATCAGGCCTCGGTGCTGGCGCAGATCGGGCTGATCGACGATACGAAGCTGCCGGTGGTGGGCCGCGACCAAGCGAGGAAGCTGGTTGATGAGACGCTGCCATCGAATGCGCTGATGCGGCGTTGGCCGGAGAGCGAAAACAAATGATCGACGCGGCAATCGTCGGGCTCGGCCGCTGGGGCGGGACCTTGGTCGAGGCGGTGCAGGGCAAGAGCGACAAAATCCGCTTTACCCGCGCGGTCAGCCGCGACCCCGGCCGGCACCGCGATTTCCTCGAAACGCAGCATCTGCTCGCCGGCAACAGCCTCGATGAGGTTCTCGCCGACCGGTCGGTCAAGGCGGTGGTGCTGGCGACGCCGCATACGCGGCACGTCGAGGAGGTCATCGCCGCGGCGGCGGCCGGCAAGGCGGTGTTCTGCGAGAAGCCGCTGGCGCTGACCAAGGAGGGCGCGGCGCGCGCGGCGTCGGCGTGCCGCGATGCCGGGGTGGTGCTCGGGATCGGCACCGACAAGCGCTATTTCCCAGCGATCGCCGAGGTGATCCGGCTCGCCGATAGCGGGGAGCTCGGCAAGCTGATCCATGTCGAGGGCAATTTTTCGAACGAGGTCGCGGCAGGGTTCGCGGCGTGGCGCGGCTCGTTCGAGGAGACGCCGGCGGGCGGGATGACCGGCACCGGCATCCACGTGCTCGACGCGCTCGCGCGGATCGCCGGACCGGTGCGGCGGACGCACACTCAGCTCCTGTCGCTAAAGCCGGGCCCCGACCCGTGGGACAGCCTCTCGGTGATCCTCGAATTCGCCTCCGGCGTCGGCGGCACCTTAGCGGCGGTGCGCTCGACCCCGACCTACCTGCGCGTCCACGCCTTTGGGCGCAGTGGCTCGGCCGAGGCGGTGAGCCGCAACGATGTGATCATCCGGAAGAGCGGCGCCGAGCCGATCCGCATCAAATTGCAGGGCGTCGACTCGGTGCGGGTGAACCTCGAGCATTTCGCCGATGCGGTCGCCGGAGTCGCGCCCTTCCCGGTGTCGCCAGAGCAAATCCTCAATGTCACCAACGCCTTTGTCGCGATCGCCGACACGGTGCGCACCGGCGTGGTGACTCAGGAGGTGTAACGCATGCCCGAAACGCTCTCCTACGGCGCGTGGAAGTCGCCGATCACCTCGGACCTGATCGTCGCCGAGACGATCGGGCTCGGCGCGGTGCTGATCGATGGCGGCGACATCTACTGGACCGAGAGCCGGCCCGGCGAAGGCGGCCGCAACGTGCTGGTGAAGAAGGACGGCGGCGACGTCACCCCGCCGCCGTTCAACGTGCGCACCCGCGTCCACGAATACGGCGGCGGCGCGGCGACGGTGCATCGTGGCGTGGTGTATTTTTGCCATTTCGCCGATCAGCGGCTCTATCGGCTCGCGCCGGGCGGGACGCCGACGCCGCTGACGCCGGAACCGGCAGGCGGCGCGAGCTACCGCTACGCCGACGGGGTGATCGACACCGCGCGAGGCCGCTGGGTCGGGGTGCGCGAGGCGCACAGCGCCGAGCACCGGGTCGACAACGCGATCGTCGCGGTGGACCCGACGACGCCGAGCGCCGGGCGGGTGCTGGCCGAGGGCGCCGATTTCTATGCCGCGCCGCGGGTGTCGCCCGATGGCAGGCACCTCGCCTGGGTGCAATGGGATCACCCGAACATGCCGTGGGTCGGCAGCGAATTGTGGGTGGCGGAGTTCGCGGAGGATGGCAGGTTCGGCCAGCGCCGCAAGATCGCCGGCGGCGATGATGAGTCGGTGTGCCAGCCAAACTGGTCGCCCGACGGCGTGCTTTATCTGATCTCCGACCGCAACGGCTGGTGGAACCTCCACCGCTGCGATATCGGCGACGGGATCGTGCGGCCGGTCTGCCCGCACGCGGCCGAGTTCGCGCCGGCGCAATGGGTGTTCGGCCAGTCGAGCTACGCCTTCCTGTCAGCGAGCCAGATCGTCTGCACCTATGGCGAGGGCGGACGCACGGTGCTGGCGCGGCTGGAGGTTGCGACTGGCAAGCTGACCCCGCTCGCCTTGCCCTACAGCGAGTTCGGCTCGTTGAAGGCAGCAGGCGGTCGCATCGTCTGCGCCGCCGGATCGCCGGTGGGGCCAAGCGCTATCGTCACCATCGATCCCGAGACCTGCGCGGTCGAGGTGCTGCGGCAATCCTCTGCCGCGGCGGCCGATCCTGAGCTGCAGCGCTATTTCACCGCGGCGCGGCACCTCGAATTCCCGACCGAGAACGGGCTCACCGCGTTCGCCAATTACTACGCGCCGCACAACCCCGATTTCACCGCGCCGAAGGGCGAGGCGCCGCCGCTGGTGGTGAAGTGCCACGGCGGGCCGACCTCGTCGGCCTCGTCGAGCCTCAGCCTCAGCATCCAGTATTGGACGAGCCGGGGGATCGCGGTGATCGACGTCGATTACGGCGGCAGCACCGGGTATGGCCGCGCCTATCGCGAGCGGCTGAAGGGCACGTGGGGCATCGTCGATGTCGACGATTGCGTCAACGCCGCGCGCCATGTCGGGGCGCAAGGCCTCGCCGACGGAGAGCGGATGGTCATCACCGGAGGCAGCGCCGGCGGCTATACGGTGCTGGCGGCGTTGGCTGGGCGCGATGTTTTCAAGGGCGGCGCCAGCTATTACGGCGTTTCCGACGTCGCCGCGCTCGCCCGCGACACGCACAAATTCGAGAGCCGGTACCTTGACTGGCTGATCGGCCCCTACCCGCAGGAGAAAGCGCTCTACCGCGAGCGCTCGCCCTTGACCCATGCCGACCAGCTCGACTGCCCGGTGATCTTCTTTCAGGGCGCCGAAGACCGAGTGGTGCCGCCGAACCAGACCGAAATGATGGTCGACGCGCTGCGGCGGCGCGGCATCCCCTGCGGGTATCTCTTGTTCGCTGGCGAGCAGCACGGCTTCCGCCGCGCCGAGAACATCAAGCGCGCGCTCGACGCCGAACTCTATTTCTATTCGGAACTGGTGTTCCGCACTCGGCTGAGCTTTTGATCCGGCCTTGGCCGCGTCGGCGCGATGCCGCTATGGTGCGGCGCAGAAGCTGACGTACGGAGCCGCCATGCCGATCCTTCCCGAGGTGACGGAAAGCCTCGACGAGCTGACCCAGATCCGCCACGACATCCACTCCCACCCCGAACTCGGCTTCGAGGAAGAGCGCACCGCAGACATCGTTGCGGCGAAGCTCAAGGAATATGGCTGCGAGGTGCATCGCGGGCTGGCGACGACCGGGGTCGTGGGCACGATCCGCAGGGGCAACTCGCTGCGCGCGATCGGGCTGCGCGCCGACATGGACTGTCTGCCGATGCAGGAATTGAACGAATTCGCCCACCGTTCGACCCACGACGGGAAGATGCACGCCTGCGGCCATGACGGGCACACGACGATGCTGCTCGGCGCTGCCAAATACCTCGCCAAAACCAGAAACTTCGACGGCACGGTGCATTTCATCTTTCAGCCCGGCGAGGAAGGCCATGGCGGCGGGCGGGTGATGGTGCAGCAGGGATTGTTCGAGAAATTCCCCTGCGACGCGGTGTTCGCGATGCACAACCGGCCGGGAATGCCGGTGGGCAATATTGGGACGCGGCCAGGGGCCCTGCTCGCCGCGACCGACCGCTTTGAGATCAAGGTCACGGGCAAGGGTACGCACGCGGCGCACCCGCATAGCGGCAACGACCCGTTCATCATCGCCTCGCACGTCGTGCTGGCCTTGCAGACGATCCCCGGGCGCAATGTCGATCCGGTCGATTCCTGCGTCGTCAGCGTCGGCTTTATGCGCGGCGGCTCGGCCTTCAACGTCATCCCCGACGAGGTGGTGATCGGCGGGACGGTGCGGACGTTCCTGACCGACACGCAGGATCTGATCGAGCGGCGCATGGGCGAGGTGGTGCGCGGCACAGCCGCGGCATTCGGTGGCGAGGCGACGCTCGACTATCGTCGCGGCTACCCACCGACGATCAACCACGAGGACGAGACCTATTTCGCCGCCGATGTCGCGGCCGAAGTGTGTGGCGCCGACAATGTCAGCCGCACCGTCCCGCCGACGCTGGGCGGCGAGGATTTCTCCTACATGCTGCAAGCGGTGCCGGGGGCGATGCTGTGGCTCGGCAACGGGCCGGGCGAAGGCGGCTGCTTCCTGCACAACGCGCGCTACGACTTCAACGACACCGCGCTCCCCTATGGCGTGAGCTTTTTCATCCGACTCGCCGAGCGTTTCCTCGAAAAGACCGAATAGAAGGCGGCCACACGATGAGAGTGCATGTTGTCAATGTGATGCGCGGGGACCCGGCGATCGCCGGGCATACGCTCGACCGCTTCGCCGAGTTCGCGCGCGGAGTCGAGGAGCGCGGCTTTCACGGGCTGTGGATGACCGACTCGTTTGGCCGCGGCCGCCCGACCATGGACCCGATCGTGCTGATGAGCGTGGCCGCCGCCGTCACCAAGCGGGTTGAGATCGGCACCTGCGTGCTGCAAGTACCGGTGCGCCATCCGGTCGAACTAGCGCACCGCATCCAGTCGCTGCACGCGCTGCTCGGCGACCGGCTGATGCTCGGCCTCGGCTGCGGCTCGACCAAGGCCGATTTTGACCTGGTCGGCGAGGATTACGACGCGCGCTTCAAGACGCTGATGACCTCGCTCGAAATCATGCGAGAAGCCTGGAAGGGTGCGCCACTGGCCGGGGGCGCACTGACCCCGTGGCCGGGCACCGAGAGTGGACCGCACTTGATGCTCGGCGCCTGGCGCAACAAGCGCTGGATCGTCTATTCGGCCGAGCGCTGCGCCGGCTGGATCGCCTCGGGCCTCTACAGCCAGCCCGAGGAACTGGAAAAGGGCGTCCAGTTCTACCGCGACGCCGGCGGCAAGCGCGCGGTGCTGTCGAACGTGATCGTCGAGTTGCAGGGCAATGTCGCGGACATGCCCTTGGCCGGGCGGGCGACGATGCAGATCACCAGCCCAGAAGAGGCGCTCGACCGGCTAAAGCGCATCCGTGCCGTCGGCTTCGACGACGTCTTGTGCATGGTGCGCCCCGAGGGGCTCGACGACCTCGCGCGGCTGCGCGACCGGCTCTGACGGGCGGAGGACGCGGCCGGCGATATTGACGCCCGCGCGGCCGCAGCTTACCTAGCCAAATCATGGCTGCACTGCCGATCATTACCGCGCCCGATCCGCGCCTCAAGGTGAAGGCAAAGCCGGTCGCCAAGGTCGACGACAAGGTTCGCCGGCTGATGGACGACATGCTGGAGACGATGTACGGCTCGATCGGCGTCGGGCTCGCCGCGCCGCAAGTCGGCATCGCCCAGCGGGTCATCGTCGTCGATGTCGCGCGCGAGGGCGAAAAGCCGAAGCCGATGCGGATTGCCAATCCTGAGATCCTGTGGCGGTCGGACGAGAAGACGATCGCCAACGAGGGCTGTCTGTCGCTGCCGGAGCACTATGCCGATGTCAGTCGCGCGGTGGAAATCCGCTTTCGCTATCTCGACGAGCAGAACGAAATCCGCGAGGTGGAGGCGAAGGGGCTGCTTGCGACCTGCATCCAGCACGAGATCGACCACCTCGACGGGGTGCTGTTCGTCGATCACATCTCGGCGCTGAAGCGCGGGATGATCCTGCGCAAGCTCCAGAAAGCCAAGCGCGGCCGCGTCTTGGCGCCGGCTTAAGCTTTTCTAGGTGGCGGCATGACCCAGCCGCTCGATCTCGTGTTCATGGGGACACCGGATTTCGCCGCGACGATCCTCGCGGCGCTGATCGCCGCCGGGCACCGGGTAATGGCGGTCTATTCGCAGCCGCCACGGCCAGCCGGGCGAGGGCATCGTCTCCAGCCCTCACCAGTGCAGGCGCTGGCGGAGCATCATGGGATCACGGTGCGCTGCCCGACCAGCCTCGGCGATCCAGCGACCCAGGCCGAATTCGCTGCGCTCCACGCCGATGTCGCGGTGGTAGCAGCGTACGGGCTGATCCTGCCGAAGCCGATCCTCGACGCGCCGCGGCGCGAGTGCGTCAACGTGCATGCCTCGCTGTTGCCGCGCTGGCGTGGCGCCGCGCCGATCCAGCGCGCGATCCTGGAAGGCGACCACGAGACCGGCGTCACCATTATGCGGATGGACGAGGGGCTCGACACTGGCGCGATGTTGCTGCGCGAGGCGGTGCCGATCGGGTTGGCAACTACTGCCGGCGCGCTGACCGAAGAGCTGGCGTCGCTTGGCGGACGGCTCATTGTCGAGGCGCTCGACCGGCTCGACACGCTGTCGCCGCAACCACAGCCCCGAGCGGGCGTGACCTATGCGAAGAAGCTCACCCGGGGGGAAGCGCGGCTCGATTGGCGCGCGGCCGCCGTGCGGTTAGAGCGGCAGGTGCGCGCCTTCGATCCGTGGCCGGGCGCGTTCTTCGTGCTCGGCGACGAGCGCATCCGCGTGCTCGCCGCCGAGGTAGAGGCCGGCGGCGGCATCCCGGGCACGGTGCTCGACGAGCGCCTGACGATCGCCTGCGGCACAGGGTCACTGCGCCCCACCCGACTGCAGCGCGCCGCCCGGGGCGCGATGGATGCGGGCGATTTTCTTCGGGGTTTCGCGATCCCGGCCGGAACGGTTTTGCCGTGCCCCGCTACAAGCTGACCATCGAATATGACGGCACCGGGCTCGTCGGTTGGCAGCGCCAGCCCAACGGACCCTCGGTGCAGGCGGCGCTCGAAGACGCCATCGCGAAATTCTGCGGCGAGACGGTGAGGGTCCACGGCGCCGGGCGCACCGATGCCGGGGTGCATGCCTTGGCCCAGGTGGCGCACCTCGACCTGGCGCGCGAACATCCCCCCGACACGATCCGCAGCGCGCTCAACCATTTCCTACGGCCGGTGCCGATCAGCGTGCTCCGAGTCGAGCCGGTAGCGCCGGATTTCGACGCGCGCCGCTCGGCGATGGGGCGGGTCTACCGCTACCGCATCCTCAACCGGCGGCCGCCGCCAATGCTCGACCGGATGCGGGTGTGGCATGTCGCGCCGCCGCTCGATCTCGCGGCGATGCGGGCGGGGGCGGGGCACCTCATCGGCCGCCATGATTTCTCGACCTTCCGAGACTCGCTGTGCCAAGCGAAATCGCCGGTCAAGACCCTGGACGCGCTGGAGGTGACGCGCGAGGGCGACGAAATCCACATCGAGGCGCGGGCGCGCTCGTTCCTGCACCATCAGGTGCGCAACATGGCCGGCACCCTGAAGCTGGTGGGCCTCGGCCAGTGGAGCCCCGACGACGTCGCCACGGCGCTCGCAGCACGCGATCGCCGCGCCGGTGGGCCGACCGCCCCGGCGGAAGGGCTCTACCTGGTCGAGGTCACCTATCGTCAGTAAAGCGCCCGGCTGATATGGCTCAGGACGACGGCAAGCAGCACGTCGGCGAGGATGACGAGCGCGGCACGCGGGCCGCTGACCGCCAACGCGACGCGGGCGACGTACCATTCGTAGACGAGTGCACCGAGGCCGAGGATCAGGTCGACGATGAGCATCGCATCCGCTGAGAGAAGGCCCGCGCCGCCCAGCAGGGCGACCGTCGCGAACACGATCGTCTGAGGCACTTGGCACCAGTTGTAGGCGGTGATGAAGATGAGGAAGCGGTCACCGCGGCCGAGAAAATCAACGATCGGCAGCACGACCAGCGGAAAAGCGACCCACGAGATCACGAAGTGGATGGTCTCGGCTGTGTAGAACCGGCTGAGGTCGATCTCCGCGACCGGGTCGTCGCCGAGTTGCAATGGAAAACTCAACAGGATCAAATAGAGCGGGTAGCACAAGAGCGCGGCGCGGAACGAGCGCCAAAACCCGCCGATCGACGCGTCGAAGCAGGCGATCCCGCCGGGATCGCCGCGGGCCAGCCGCAGCGTGCCGGCGAGAGCCAGCCATGCCTCCGCCAAGGCCGAATTCATTGTGGTCTAGGCGTTGCCGAAGAAACGGTCGAGAAAGCCGCCATAGATCGCCACGAGGCGGGTGATGTCGGCGACATCGACGCGCTCGTCGACCTTATGCATGGTCTCATTGACGAGGCCGAACTCGGCGACCGGGCAGTGCCGGTGGATGAAGCGGGCGTCCGAGGTGCCGCCGGTGGTGCTGAGCTCGGGCTCGAGGCCGGTGACCGCGTGGATGGCGCCGGTGAGGCAATCGCTGACCTTGCCGGGCGGCACCAGGAACGACTCACCGCTGACCTCCCAGGCGAGCTTGTAGGCGGGATCGACCGTGTCGAGCGCCTCCTTGACCCAGGTCTTAAGCTTGTCGCTCGTCCACAGATCATTGAAGCGGATGTTGAAGGTCGCCTTGGCGGCGCCCGGGATGATGTTGGTCGTCGGGTTGCCGATGTCGATCGTAGTGACCTGAAGCCCCGATTTCTGGAAATGCTCGGTGCCATCGTCGAGCGAGCGCGCGGTGAGGCCGGCGAGCAGCGCGACGAGCCGGTGCGCGGCGTTGTCGGCGAGATGCGGGTAAGCGACGTGGCCCTGCACCCCCTCGACGGTGATCCGCCCAGTCATGCTGCCGCGGCGGCCGATCTTGATCATGTCGCCGAGCTGGGTCGCCGAGGTCGGCTCGCCGACGACGCAGGCATCGATCACCTCGCCGCGCTTGGCGAGCCAGTCGAGCACCTTGCGGGTGCCGTTGATCGCGACACCTTCCTCGTCGCCGGTAATGAGGAAACTGATTGAGCCGGTGAAATTCGTCCCGCGTTTGGCGAGAAAGGCTTCGGCGGCGGCGACGAAGGCGGCGATCGCACCCTTCATGTCGACCGCGCCGCGCCCGCACAAGACGCCGTCCTTTAGCAGCGCGGCGAACGGGTCGAACGACCATTGATCGGCGGCGCCAACCGGAACCACGTCGGTGTGGCCGGCAAAGCAGAGATTGGGGCTGCCGGCACCCCTGCGCGCGTAAAGATTGGCGATCGGGTCGGCCTTTTCGCCGTTGGCGCCCGGCTCCTCGAAGATCAGCCGATGACAGGTGAAGCCTAGCCCTTCGAGGATGCGCGCGACGACGTCCAACGCGCCCTCGTCCTTGGGGGTGACGCTCGGCCGGCGGATCAGCTCCGCCGCGAGAAGAGCCGGATCGATGGCGGACATCGTCAATCGCGCAGGAGTTCGTTGATCGCGGTCTTGGCGCGAGTCTGCTCGTCGACGGTCTTGACGATGACCGCGCAATAAAGGCTGGGGCCGGGGCTGCCGTCGGGGAGCGGCCTGCCGGGGAGCGATCCTGGCACGACGACCGAATAGGACGGCACCCGGCCCATATGGATCTCACCGGTGGCGCGGTTGACGATCTTGGTCGTCGAGCTGATGAACGTGCCCATCGCCAAGACCGCCCCCTTTTCGACGATCACCCCCTCGACGACCTCGCTCCTCGCGCCGATAAAGCAATCGTCCTCGATGATGACCGGCTCGGCCTGCAGCGGCTCCAAGACGCCGCCAATGCCGACCCCGCCCGACAAATGGCAGTTCTTGCCGATCTGCGCGCAGGAGCCGACCGTCGCCCAGGTATCGACCATGGTGTTGCTGCCGACATAGGCGCCGACATTCACAAAGCTCGGCATCAGCACGACGTTGGGAGCGATATAGGCCGAGCGGCGCACGATCGCGCCCGGCACCGCGCGGAACCCGGCGTCGCGAAAGCGGTTCGGCCCCCAACCGGCGAATTTGGAGGGCACCTTGTCCCACCATTTCGCCGCATCCGGGCCGCCGCCGATCTCCGCCATATCGTTGAGGCGGAACGAGAGCAGCACCGCCTTTTTCAGCCATTGATGGACCTGCCACTTTCCGCCGCTCTGCTCGGCGACACGCAATTCGCCGGAGTCCATGCCGTCGAGCGCCGCCTCGACCGCGTCGCGGACTTCGCCCTTGGTCGCGGTCGAGATCGTGTCGCGCGCATCCCAGGCGGCATCGATGGTGCGGGCGAGATCGGAGGCGGTCATGGGCAATCCGGAAATTGGCTGAACAGCGGGCGGCAACCATGATAGAGGCAAGCGGCGAGTGTCAACCGAGGCATCGGGTCCTGCGATGAGCTTTCCCGACCAGACCTATCCGAGCGCGGGCGCCTATGTTGGCGCCTACCGCGACGAAATCGTGCGCGCCTGGCAGAGCGTCGACCTCGCCGCGTTCGACCGAGCCGCCGCGATGCTCGCGGCTGCGATCCGCGCCGGGCGGATGATCTATGCCTGCGGCAATGGCGGCTCGGCGGCGATCTCGAACCATCTGCATTGCGACGTGCTGAAAGGCGCGCAGACCGACACATCGCTCAAACCGAAGGTGGTCAGCCTCGCCGGTCCGCTCGAGCTAGTCACCGCGATCGCCAACGACATCAAATACGCCGAGGTGTTCGTCTATCCGCTGCGGACGATGGCGGTGCCGGGCGATGTGCTGATCACGATCAGTTCGTCGGGCAATTCGGAGAACATCGTGCGCGCGATCGACTGGGCGCGCGCCAACGGGGTCGGCTCGATTTCGATGACCGGGTTTGCGGGCGGCCGCAGCAAATCGCTCGCCGACGTCAATCTCCATGTCGCGGCGGAGAATTACGGCGTTGTCGAGGACATTCACCAGTCGATGATGCACTGCCTAGCGCAATATTTGCGACAGAGCGCGATGCCGGCCGAGCTGGTGCCACGGCGGGTGTTTTAGATCACTAAGAGGAACGCGGCAGCGGCGCCAGCGACCCAGCAATAGATCGCGAAGGGCACCAGCGCGTCGTCGAAATCGTGGCGGCGGAAATAGCGCATTAGGAAGGCAATGCTGAGATAGGCGGTCACGCCGGCGACCACGCCCGAGCCGACGGCCAACAAGCTGATCCCATGGCCTGGCAGCGCCAGGAGCTTGGGTATCTCCAACACCGCGGCGCCGAGGATGATCGGGGTCGCGATCAGGAACGAGAAATGCGCGGCCTCCGCGTGCTGAAGCCCTGCCACGAGGCCGCCGACCATCGCCGCGCCCGAGCGCGAAATGCCGGGGATGAACGCCAGGGACTGCCAGAAACCGATTGCCAGCGCGCCCTTCCAGGTGAGCGAGCCGGGCTCTATCGGCCGGTTCTGCGCGCTGCGAATGCGCAGCCAGTCGCCGAGCAGCAACAGGAACCCGTTGGCGACGAGGAACAGCGCGGCGATCAGCGGCCAGGCAAACAACCCCCGCACGAACTTTTCGAACAGGAGCCCGATCACCACCGCCGGCAGCGTCGCGACGATGATCAGCCCCAGCGCGTGGCGCGCATCGCCCGGATCGCGGCCGCCGGCGCCGATAACGCCGAGCCCGATCTGCAGCCACTCGCGCCAGAAATAGAGCAAGAGCGCGACCGCGGTGCCGACATGCAGCACCACGACAAACGGCAAGAATTCGGGCGAACGCTGGTCGATCGGCCAGGCCAAGAGCGACGGCACGATGACCGCATGGCCGAGGCTGCTGATCGGGAAAAGCTCGGTGACCCCTTGCAGTATCGCCAGGGCAATGGCGTGAAGCGCACTCATTTCTGGTTCCGGTGTCCTCAGGCTGTTGTTATCAGCGAGCCGGGCTGAACCCCTTTGCCTCCATGCAGGAGGAGAGGACCGCCTGGGCGCGGTCGCGGCTGGTATCCTGGGCTTGGCGCATCGGGCTGCGGGCGAAATCTGAATGCTGCAGGTCGCTCGAACGACTCGCGGCGATATCCTGGTCGATGTCGAAATCGGTCTTGGTCGCGGTATCGGTGGCGGCGACACAGTCGCCGTATGCGCCTTCTACCGTCGCCGCGTCGGCCCCAGGCTTCGCCCAGGCGCTCGCGCTCGCCGCGGCTTCTGGCGCCGGCTTGGGCCAGCCCGGCAAGCTCATCGAGTTGCACGCGGCGAGCAAGAGCAGGATCGACAGCAGCGCGATTCTGGTCATCGCGCCCCGTTTGCCGCGGCCTGGCGGCGAGCCGCCAGGGCCGCGAGTTGCTCGCGCTTCTCGGCCGCGGTCGCTTCATACCAGTGGGCGATCTCGTCGACCGTGCGCAGACAGCCGCGGCATTGCCGCGTCGCCGGATCGACGATGCAGATGCCGAGGCAGGGCGAGGCCAGCAACTCGTCCATCACGACCCGTGTGGCTGAAGATCGGCCAACGTCATGCGCAGCAGCTTCGCCCGTTCGGGCGGAATGCGAAAGCTCCAGCGCGACAGTTTGGCGCTGAGGGTCTTCGCCTCGTCCTCGGCCTTGCCAAAGCCGGTGACATCGAACGCGATCCAGTCGCCGGCCTCGGGTGGCGACAGGCGCGTCCCGACGATGAGGCCATCGAAGGTAGTGAACGCGGCGGTGGCCGCGCCGTCCGCGGGGATCGACATCTCGGCGGCCGGCTTGACGTCGTCGAGCTCGAGCGCGATGAGAGCGCCGGCGAGCAAAGCCGCACTTTTCGCGTCGGGTGGGGTCGACGAGCCTTCGATGGCGAAAGCAGCGTCCGACGCGGCTCGGGAGAGCACGGTCGCGGCGCCATCGGGCGCCGTCAGCACGATCGAGGCGATATTCGCGGCAGACAGATCGATGATCTGCCGATCAATCCAGTCGAGCACATCGCCCGACAGGTCGAACGAACCGCGCGCCAGCCAAGCCTGATCGGTACCGGGCTTGCGGACATAAACCCCGGCATCGCCGCCGCCGAGGCTGCTGGGCCGGCGGCGGCCGATGATGAGCTGCCCGACCTGCGCGCCGGCGCGGTCCTGCAGCGCCACCAGGGTCGACTTGCCGTTGGCGGGATCGTCGAGGTCGAGGCGCGGCAACAATTCGGCGCGGTCAGTCTTGGGCTCGACCAGCTCCACCACAGCGAGCGCGCCCAGAAGCTTGCGCAGCCGCTCCTCGGCCGCCGGGTAGTTGCCCTTCTCGACCACCGCCCAATGGCCGGCGATCAGGTTGAAATTGATCGTCATCGCGCCGCGCGAGATGCGGATCCAGGCGAGCTCGCTGAGCTTGCCGGCGAGGTCGGGGAGCGCGCGCTGCCCGGGCGGCGCAGAGCTAACATAGCGATCGCCGGTAACGAGCGCAAACCCGGCCGCGGCGGCCGACACGGCCGTCCCCGCGAGGAGCAGGTTGAAGGTTCGCCGCTGCATCACGCTTCGCTCACGCGACCGCGGCGGGGACGCCGCAGCGCCGCCATCACCAACGCCGCAACGGCGACGATGATCGGCACCAGCGCGATATCGAAGAATGCGAGCATCACCTTCAGATGCTCGATGTCGCTGCGCAGCGCCGCCTGTACCTGGCGAAGCTGGCGCCGGCTGTCGATCAGATCGGCGCGGATCGCCTCGATCTCCTTGCTCTGGTCGGCGGTCGGTGCGCCCGAGCCGGTGGCGGTATCGCCGGCGGTCAGCTTGTGCAGCTTGGCCTCGGCCTGCTTGACCTTTTCCTCGAGGGTGCGCTGCTGGGCGGCGAAACGATCGTCGGCCGAGCGTTGAATACGCTCGACCACCTCGAACGGCCGGGCGACGGTGCCGCGGCTCCTGAGATCGACGAGGTCCTGCCCGCCGGCCAGCACCTCGACCGCGTCGACGAAGAAATCGGCGTTGTTGGCGAGCGGCACGATCACCTGGCGTCCTAGAAAATCGCGCGACTGCGCCCAGAAGCGCGCGTCGAGCATGTCGGTATCGGCGACGACGACGACATTGATCGGCGGCGCTGCTTCCTTGAGCGGCTCACCGGGGGCCGCATCTTTCGGAGCGCCGTCGGGGAAGGCAGTCGCCGCCGTACCGGTGACATGGGCGGCGAGGACGTAGCGCCGGCCGTCGGGGCGGAAATGGGCGAGCAGTTCGCCGACATCGGGGAGGCCTTTGACCTTGTCGACAGGGATCTGCTCGGCCTCGGTCGAGGTCTGGATCAAGGGATCGAATTTCGTCGTCGCGCCCTCGATCGGCTGCAGGATCCCGGCTGTCGCCATCGCAATCGTCGACAGATCGGCGGTGATCGGGTCATCGCGGCTTAGATTGTCGGATTGCAGGTTCAGCCAGGCGACGTAATCCAATGCCTGGGAGCCGCGACCCTGCACCGGCACTGCGACACGTCGCGCTGCATGGCGGTCCCCGGCGACGACGCCATCCAGGAGCTTGACGCCCCAGGCTTTGAACAGGCGATCGAGGTCGCTTGCCGTCGATTTGCCGGCCGCATTCGCCAGCGCCGCCTGCGCCTCGGAATAGGGATCGACAAAAACCAGCGCCTTGCCGCCCTTGAGCACGTACTGGTCGATCGCGAACTGCGTCCGCTCAGGCAAATCTTGGGGGTGGACGATCAGCAGCACATCGGTATCGGCCGGGATCGCGGCGACATCGAGCGGCAGATCCTTGACGTCAACGGTCTGCCGCAGCTGTTCGATGATCGGCGCCGGGGTCTCGCCGCCGAGCGGCAGCGACGTCAGCAGACCCGCTACCTTGCGCTTCGGGAAAGCGAGCGTGTGGATGAGACGGGTCAAATCGTATTCGAGAAAGCGCTCGCGCTCGGGGTTGAAGAAAGCGATGACCTGCTGGTCGTCGGTCGAGTTGGTGCCGGCGAGGCCGAAATAGACCGCCTCGCCCCGATCGTTGAGCGGCGCCGGCTGCAGCCCATAGGCGACGGCGCGGTCCTCGGTGTCGGAGTAGGGCAGCGGGTCGTAGATTTCGAGGCGGAGCTTGCCCTTCGCGGCGACGACGTATTGGTCAAGGAGCTCGCGCACGCGCTGGGCATAGACGCCGTATGAAGGAACCGCATCGCCCAAGTGCGGCGAGTAGTAGAAGCGCAGCGTGATCGGCTCCTCGATCTTGGCGAGGGTTTGCTGCGTTCCCTTGGCGAGCGTGTAGAGATGCTCCTGCGTCAGGTCGAGCCGCGGCGTGGCGTAGCGCGCGGCGACGATGTTCGCCGCAAGCAGCATCACCAAGATAGAGATGAGTCCGACGACCGCGCGGCCGGCGCGCGAGCGCATCCCCTGTCCGATCCGCCAGACGCGGGCCATCTCAATCGGCCTTCATCAAATCGAGGAGGACGGCATTGGCGCCGAGGAAGGCGACGATCAGCGACAGGAAATAGATCAGGTCGCGCAAATCGAGGACGCCGCGGGTGATCGCGGTGAAATGGCCGAAGAGGCTCGCCCCGGCGACGGCCTGGATCACGCTTTCGGCCGCCCAGCCCTCGAACAGGCCGATGACGGTCGGCGTGCCCGCCGCGATCAGCACGAAGACCAGCGAGGCGGTGACGATAAAAGCGATGATCTGGTTCTTGGTCGCCGCCGAGACCGCGGCGCCGAGCGCCAGGATCGCCCCGGCCATCAGCCAACTGCCGAGATAGCTGGCGGCGATGACGCCGTTATCGGGGTCGCCCAAGAACAGTACGGTGAGCCAGAACGGGAAGGTCAGCGTCAGCGCAATGCCGACGAAGAGCCAGGCAGCGAGGAACTTGCCCAGCACCGCCTCGGAGAGCCGGATCGGCAGGGTCAGGAACAGCTCGATGGTGCCGCTCTTGCGCTCCTCGGCCCAGAGCCGCATCGACACCGCCGGGATCAGCATCAGATAGAGCCAGGGGTGGAAGGTAAAAAAAACCTGCAGATCGGCCTGGCCGCGCTCGAAGAAATCGCCGACGAAAAAGGTCAATACCCCAGCGAGCACGAGAAAGATGACGATGAACAGATAGGCGAGCGGCGTCGCAAAATAGCCCGCCAGCTCGCGACGGCAGATGATCGAGATATTCTGAATCAACGACTTGATGTCCGACGCTAATGCGAAAGCTGAGAAAAATCCCACGGCGTCCGCGGCGTGTCCTCCGGGGCGGTGATCGCCCGGAACACGTCGTCAAGCCGGCCGCGCTCGACTGTCATCGAAGCCAATCTCCAGCGCCGCGCGCGGGCCATTTCGACGATGTCATCGGCGATCGGCCGGCCCTCGCGGGCGATGACGAGCAGCGTCCCGGGCTCTTCGTCAACGCTCACGGCTTCGACCAAATCGACATCGTCGAGCTGATCGAGGTCGGCGCGGATTTTCGCGAGGCTTCCAGACGCGATGCGCAGCCGCACCGCGTTGTGGTAGCGCGAGCGGGCGGCGAGCTGCGCCGGCGTGCTGTCGGCAAGGAGGCGGCCCTTGGCGATGATGACCGCGCGGCTGCACACCGCCTCGACCTCTTCGAGGAGGTGGGTCGAGATGACGATGGTCTTTTCCGGCCGCATCGCCGCGATGATGCGGCGCATCTCGTGCTTCTGGTTGGGGTCGAGCCCGTCGGTCGGCTCGTCGAGGATCACCACCGGCGGGTCGTGGATCAGCGCCTGCGCGACGCCGACGCGGCGGCGAAACCCCTTCGACAGAGTCTCGATGCGCTGGTCGTAGACCTCGCCCAAATGCACCAGCTCGACGATGTGGTTGGTGCGCTCGCGCGCCTCGGCGCCGCGATAGCCGCGGATATGGGCAATAAAGTGCAGGAAATCGGCGACGACCATATCGGGATAGGCCGGCGCGCCCTCGGGTAGATAGCCGAATTGGCGCTTGGCGGCGAGCGGCTGGGTCAGGATGTCGTGACCGCAAATGATCGCGGTGCCGGAGGTTGGGGCGAGGAAACCGGTCGCCATCTTCATTGTCGTCGACTTACCGGCGCCGTTGGGCCCGAGAAACCCAAGCACCTCGCCCTGCTTGACGGTGAACGACACGTCGTCGACTGCCACCAGGGGGCCAAAATTCTTACGAAGGTTCCGAATATCGAGCACGTGGTCTAACCGTGCGGCCCTACTATTGCTCCGGCAGCAGTTTTTCGATCTCGCCGACGATCGCGGCATCGCCCGGGCGGACCGATGACGGCCAGGCGCCAGCGAGTTCGCCGTCGAGCCCGATCAGGTACTTGTGGAAATTCCAGCGCGGCGCGGCACCCTCGCCCAACGTCTCGGCGACCCAGCGATAAAACGGGTGCGCGTTGCCGCCGATGACCCGGACCTTCTCGGTCAGCGGAAAGTCGATCTCGTAATTGGTCTCGCAGAAATTCTTGATTTCGGCGGCGCTACCCGGCTCCTGCGCGCCGAAATCGTTTGACGGCACGCCGAGGACAATGAGACCGCGGTCGCGGTACTGACGCCACAGCGCCTCGAGATCGCGGTATTGCGGCGTGTAGCCGCAAAACGAGGCGGTGTTGACCACCAGCATCGGATGCCCCTTCCAGGCCGAAAGCGGCAGGGCGCTGCCATCGATGCCGGCAAACTCGAAGCCATGCGCATTGTCCGGCATCGGCGACCTCACGGGCTGCGGTTACGAGCGACGGCGATGAAGCGATTCCCCGCCGCGCCGCAAAGCATAGCGCGATTTCTCCGGCGACACAGGATGGCACAGGCTTATCGCGCCATTTCGATTGCGCCCGCGCGGCGCTTCGCCGAGACTGCGCCAACGAACATTGGAGATCGAACGGGGATGCTGATCAGCTTTTTGCTCAAGGGAATGCTGGTTGGCATCGTCATCGCCGTGCCCGTCGGCCCGGTCGGGATATTGTGCATTCGCCGGACGATACTCGACGGCAGGTTGCCGGGTCTGTTCTCCGGACTGGGCGCGGCCTCGGCCGATTCGTTCTTCGGCATCATCGCCGGGTTCGGCCTGACATTCATCTCGGATTCGCTGTTCTACTACCAGGATTGGCTGCGCATCGGCGGCGCCGCTTTCCTACTCTATGTCGGCATCACCGCGCTGATGAGGGACCCGACGATGCGCGCCCGATCCGGCAGCGACCCGGAAGGTCTGTTCGGCGATTTCGCCTCGACCTTTGCGCTGACCATCACCAACCCGGTGACGATCCTGTCGTTTCTGGCGATTTTCGGCGCGATCGGCTTTACCGGCGACCAAGCGACGATGGTGCACGCCGCGATCCTTGTCGCCGGGGTGTGGCTGGGCTCGTTTATCTGGTGGGTCGGGCTGATCGCCGGGGCCGGGGTGCTGCGCATGGCCTTCCAGCGCCAGCACCTGGTCTGGATCAACCGCGGCTCGGGCGGCATTCTGGTGGCTGCCGGGGTGGCGCTGCTCGGCAGCCTGGTCGTCGAGCACTGGTGGATCTGACCCCGTGGTCTATCTGCCGCCGCATTTCACCGAGACGCGAGAAGAGGTGCTGCTCGATCACATCGGGCGCCACGATTTCGCGCTGCTGACGACTTACGGCGAGACCGGGATGATCGCTAGCCAGGTGCCGTTTCTGGTCGAGCGCCGCGACGGCCACGTGTATCTGCAAGGCCATCTCGCCCGCGGCAACCCGCAGTGCCTCGACATCTACGCCGGGGGCGAGGCGTTGGCGATCTTCACCGGGCCGCACGCCTATATCTCGCCAAGCTGGTACGAAGCCGGCCCAGCCGTGCCGACGTGGAACTACGCCAGTGTCCATGCCTATGGGCCCTGCCGCGCGATGGACGACGCTAGCTGGACGCGCCGGCTATTGCAGCGTCTGTCCGAGCGCCACGAGGCGCGCGAGGCGGCGCCGTGGCGGATGCAAGACCTGCCAGAACCCTACTTCGCCGGGATGCTCAACGGCATCCTCGGGTTCGAGATCGCGGTCGCGCGGCTCGAAGGCAAGTTCAAGCTCAGCCAGAACCGCCCCGCCACCGACCGGCCGCGCATCATCGCCGCACTCGAGGCGCGCGACGACACCGACTCCCACGGCGTCGCCCGGCTCATGCGCGAGCGGGAAACATAAAAGCCGCGTTCAACAGCAGGCGCGCAGCGCCATTAATTTCACAATGAGACAATGAGACAGTGAGGCGGTGAGAGGGCGACGGCTCAGGACTTCACTGCCTCACCGCCTCATTGTAATTATTGCGGCTTCACCGCGTTAACCTTCTCCTTTGAGCAATGCCTCGGCTTCGTCCGGATCGGCACACCCAAGCACCGCCTCGGCGGCGGCGCGGGCAAAGCCGGCGCGGGCGAAGGCGGCGAGCTCCTTGGCGCGATCCCTGGAACCGCGCCGGAACGGCCCGAGCCGGCGACGGCGGGCGAAGGCGCAGGCGGCGGCGAGGTCGGGGTCGCCGCCCTCGTCGCGCAGCGCTTCGAGCGCCGTCGCCGCGTCCTCGGCGCCGACCCCCTTGGCGGCCAGCCCGGCTCGGATCGTGCGCAGCGACTGGCCGCGGCGCAGCCGCGCCCGCGCTTGCGCCCCGGCATAGGCAGCATCATCGACGAGGCCCGATTCACGGTAGCGCCGGACCAGCGCATCGATCAGCGTTCGAGCCTCGGCCAGCGCCTCGCGGTCATCGTCGAGGCGGCGGCGGGCGCGGCGCGACAACACGCGGCGCAAATTCTCGGCCGAGCTTGAATAGCGGCCGAGGTAGTGCAGGGCCCAGCGCTCGATCAGCGCAGCGTCGATGCCGTCAGCACTCATGGCCGGCAACTGATAGGAGATTGCCGCCCGATTGTCCTCTACGATCGCCCCGCCTCGAATTTTCCATGGCGGCATTGTGAGCCAAGCGGCCCTTTCCCCTCCGGCGAGCGTGCCGCGGCTGCGCGTGGCGATCCCGCTAATCGTCGGCTGCGCGTTCTTCATGGAGGGGCTCGATTCGACGATGATCGCGGTGTCGATCCCGGCGATGGCGAAAAGCCTCGGCGAGAGCCCACTGCGCCTTAACTTGGTGATCGCTAGCTATCTGTTGAGCCTCGCCGTGTTCATCCCGGTCAGCGGTTGGATCGCCGACCGGCTCGGCACTCGCGTCGTGTTCTGCGCCGCGGTGCTGATCTTCGCCGCCGGCTCGGCACTGTGCGGCCTCTCGACCAATCTGCCGATGCTGATCGGGTTCCGCGTCATCCAAGGCTTCGGCGGGGCGATGATGACCCCGGTCGGCCGGCTCATCCTGTTGCGCAGCTTTCCGCGCGCCAGCCTCGTCTCGGCGATGAACTGGATGACCATCCCGGCGATGATCGGCCCGACCGTCGGCCCCATCGTCGGCGGGTTCCTCACTAGCTATGCATCGTGGCGCTGGGTGTTCTACCTCAACATCCCGATGGGGATCATCGGCGCGGTGCTCGGCTTCCTGATGTTCGAGAATTTCCGCGCGCCGGCTCCGACCCGCTTCGATATCGGCGGGTTCCTGATCGCCGCGATCGGGCTCTTCATGTTCGAGTTCGCGATCGAGAATCTCGGCCGACCGATCGTCACACCCTGGGTCGGCGAGATGTTTTTCCCGATCTCGTTCGTGATCTTCTACATCTATGTTCGCCACGCGCGGAATGCCGCTGCGCCGGTGCTTGACCTCAACCTACTGAAGATCAAGACGTTCCGGGTTGGCACGGTGACCGGCGGGCTGTGTCGGATGGGGCTCGACGCAACGCCGTTCATGCTGCCGCTGCTGTTCCAGGTCGGCTATGGGCTGAGCCCGATGCAGGCCGGGTCGCTGACCTTCTCCTCGACCCTGGGGGCGATGCTGGTGCGCACCGGCTCGCGCTGGCTGCTGCGCTGGCTCGGGTTCCGCTGGACGCTGGTGCTGGGCGCGATCGGCGCGGCGGCGGTGACCGCGATCTTCGCGCTATTGAGCGCTGAAACGCCGGTGTGGATCGTCGTCGCCTGCGTGCTGGCCTCAGGCTGTGTACGCAGCATCCAGTACCTGGCGCTCAACACGATCAGCTTCGCCGATGTGCCCTCGCCGCTGCTGTCGCGCAGCACCAGCGTCAGCGGCGTGTTCCAACAGCTGGCGCGCGGTTTCGGCGTGGCCTTCGGCGCCGCGCTCTTGGCGATCGTCGCCGGCGGCGAGCACGTGACGGTCGGCGATTTTCGCCTGGTTTTCGTGCTGATCGCGCTAGTGCCGCTGGCCTCGACGATCGGCTTTCTGCGGCTCGGCGAAGGCGACGGCGCCGAGGTTAGCGGCCATCCTGCGCAAACCCCGGCGGCGCGGTAATGCCTTCAGTCTGACGCGGTGCTGCCTGCAGCCAGGCCTCCGTCCCGCCTCTCGTGGGCGATCGCCCTCAGTTCGGCCTCGCCGTTCAGGATTTGCGCAAGGTACTGGCCCGCGAGTTCGCTCTCGACGCCCCCCTCCAACTGGAGACGGTAAAACGCGATTTGACGGCGCAGCGTTTCAATTCGGTCTTCCATGCGGACATGATGCCGCTCACGCTCGTAGAGTGCCGTGATCTAGATCAACTTTTGCGGGATTATCGATGGCCGCGCCAGTCCGCAGAACCGCGAATTGACAGAGTTACCCACCCTCCTCATACTCCGCGGCTTTCCTGCTCGGCGGCCGGGCGCGCGACGCCATCGGCCGAGTCAAGGAGCGTGGCGATGAAGCGCGATCCGGTCTGTAATCAAAGGATGCGATGGATCGCGCCCGCGGATGGGCGACGACGACGATAATCGCAATCGTCTGACGTCAATCCTTTCCGCAAATCCATCGCACAGGAGAATTTCCGTGATTACACCCGTAATGCCGACCTACGGTCGGTGGGATGTCGCCGTTGAGCGGGGCGAAGGCTGCTACCTTTGGTCCACCGACGGGCGCAAGTTTCTCGACTTCACCAGCGGCATCGCCGTCACCTCGCTGGGGCACTGCCACCCGCAGGTGATCGCAGCGCTGACCAAGCAGGCGAACACGCTGTGGCACTCGTCGAACCTGTTCCGCATCCCGGGGCAGGAAAAGCTCGCCGAGCGGCTGGTCGCCAATAGCTTCGCCGACACAGTGTTCTTCAACAATTCGGGCGCGGAGGCGGTCGAGTTGTCGATCAAGGTCGCGCGCAAGTACCAGAGCGAGACCGGCCACCCGGAAAAATACCGGGTAATCGGCTGCAACGGCTCGTTCCACGGGCGCAGCTTCGCGACCCTCGCCGCGGCCGGAGCGGAGGCCTATCTCAAGGGTTTCGGTCCGGTGATGGACGGTTTCGATCACGTCGCGTTCAACAACCTCAACGAGATGCGCGCGACGGTAACCGACAAGACCGCGGCGATCCTGGTCGAGCCGGTGCAGGGCGAAGGCGGCGTGCGTGCGCCGTCTACCGACTACCTGAAGGGCCTGCGCGCGATCTGCGACGAGTTTGGGCTGCTGCTCGTCTATGACGAGGTGCAATGCGGCATGGGCCGCACCGGCAAGCTCTTCGCGCATGAGTGGGCCGGCGTCCCGCCCGACATCATGGCGGTTGCCAAGGCGCTGGGGAACGGCATCCCGATCGGCGCCTGCCTGGCGACCGAGAAGGCGGCGGTCGGCATGGTCGCCGGTTCGCATGGGTCGACCTTTGGCGGCAACCCGCTCTCGGTCTCGGCCGGCAATGCCGTGCTCGACGTCATGCTCGCGCCGGGTTTCTTCGACCGCGTCAACGAAACGGCGAAGTACATGTGGGGCAAGCTCGAGGGTCTCGTCGCCGCCTATCCGAAGCTGTTCGAGAGCGTGCGCGGCTCGGGAATGCTGCTCGGCGTCAAATGTGTCGTCACTGCCGGCGATGTCGTCGCCAAGGCCCGCGCCAAGGGCCTCCTGGTGCTGACCGCGGGCGACAACGTGCTGCGTATCCTGCCGCCGCTCGTCGCCGGCAAGAAGGAAATCGACGAGGCGATCGGCATCCTCACCCAGGTCGCGGGCGAATGGCCCGCGCCGTAAGAGCGGTAGCTAGTCGTGCCGCCCTTGGCGGCGCGACGCTAGTCGGCGGGCGGCCCCAGGCGGAGCCGCCCCGCCACTTCCTCGACATCAACCAGTACGAGACGCCATCGTTGCGCGCGATGCTCGATCTCGGCGTCGCCTACAAGAACGGGCGAAGCGACCGCCCGCTTGACGGCAAGATGCTGGCGATGATCTTTGAGAAGCCGTCGACGCGCACCCGCGTGTCGTTTGAGGTGGCGATGCGCCAACTGGGCGGCGACACGATCATGCTCGGGACGCAGGACAGCCAGTTGGGCCGCGGCGAAACCATCGCTGACACCGCCCGCGTCCTGTCGCGCTATGTCGATGCGATCATGATCCGCACCAACCACGCGCAGAAGCTCGACGATCTGGCGCGCTACGCGACCGTGCCGGTGATCAACGGCCTCACCGATTCCTCGCACCCGTGCCAGATCATGGCCGACGTCATGACCTTGCAGGAGAAAAAGGGGCCGGTCGCCAACACCGTCGTCGCCTGGAGCGGTGACGGCAACAATGTGGCGGCGAGCTGGATCCACGCCGCGGTACGCTTCGGCTTCGAGTTGCGGCTCGCCTGTCCCGAAGAGCTGTCGCCGCCGGCGTCGGTGCTCGACTGGGCGCAGCGCGAGGGCGGCCGGGTGCGGCTCACGGCGCGGCCGGAAGAAGCGGTCGCCGGGGCCGATTGCGTCGTCACCGACACCTGGGTGTCGATGGGCACCGAGGCCAGCGTCAACCGGCACAATTTGCTGATGCCCTACCAGGTCAACAACCATCTGATGGCCGAAGCCAAGCCCGACGCGATCTTTATGCACTGCCTGCCGGTGCATCGCGGCGAAGAGGTCACGGCCGCGGTCATCGACGGGCCGCAATCGGTGGTGTGGGACGAGGCCGAGAACCGGCTCCACGTGCAGAAAGGCATTCTCGCCTGGTGCCTGGGGTAATCGCGCCAGGGCCTGCCGCGGCCGCAGCCAGCGAGCAAAAGCATCTCCCTCAGCTCGACGGCCTGCGTGCGCTCGCCGTCTTCGCAGTCCTGGTCTCACACCTGACTGCGTTCGGCGAGAGTGGCGGCGGGTATGGCGTCGCGCTGTTTTTCGTCCTCAGCGGCTACCTGATCACCGGCATCCTCTTGCGTTGCCGCATCGCCGTCGAAGGCGGCCAGTCGCTGCTGGTGACGCTGCGCCAATTCTACGTGCGTCGCGGTCTTCGCATCCTGCCGATCGTCTACCTGGTTCTGGTGGTGGGCTGGCTGCTGGGCGACCCCGAGATCCGCAAGCTGATCTGGTGGCATCTCGGCTACGTCTCGAATTTCCTATTTTCGGTGCAGGGCTACCCGGCAAAGACCGCGCATTTCTGGTCGCTGGCGGTCGAGGAGCAGTTTTATCTGGTCTGGCCGCTCTTCATCATCCTGTGTCCCCGCCGGGCGATGGTTGGCTGTATCGGCGGACTGATCGTGGCATCGGCGGTATTTCGTATCATCCCGGCGCTCCCATGGGTGCCATTTCCCGAGATGCTGACCCCGACGGTGAGCGATGCGCTGTGCTTTGGCGCGCTGCTCACGCTTTCTGAAGGAAACCGGCCCCTAGCCCGGATCATCGATTGGGCGGGACCATTCGCCGCCGTATTTGTGGCCGCGAGCATCGCCGGCCTAATACCGCTCGGCGTCATCGGCACGAGCGCGATCTATTTCTGCCGGGGCTTGGCATTTGCCTGGGTGATCGCGCTTGCCGTCCGCGGCAGCACCCCCCTGCTCAACAACGTGCTGGGCGCTCGCCTGCCTGCTTATATCGGCAAGATAAGCTACGGCATCTATGTCTTTCATCCCTTTGTCGATGCGCTGTACGCCCACGCGGTTGAAAGATGGCAGCTTGGATCAATGCATTGGGCGGCGCGGTTTAGTGTCGTCACCTTGACGAGCATCGGGCTGGCCGCGATCTCCTGGCGCTTTTTCGAAGCACCAATCAACGCGCTCAAGCGGTATTTCCCTTACTCGGTGGCCGAAAAACGACCTATATTGAAAGGGTTGGTTTCCGGGCCGACGTGAGCCTGATGGCGTCGGCGCCGCTACGCCGCCGGCAATATTCTTTGTCATTTTCAGGAAGTGCCGCGTTGTCCGACACTGCTACCGCTCTCCGCATCGACGATGTCGTTCAGCCGTTCCAACTCGATCCGTTCGCGCTGCGCGGCCGGCTGGTGCGGCTGGGTCCGACGGTCGACCGCATCCTGTCGCAGCACGATTACCCCGAGCCGGTGGCGACCCTGCTCGGCGAGGCGATCACCCTCGCCGTACTGCTCGCCGGGGCGCTCAAATATGACGGGGTTTTCACCTTGCAGACCAAGGGCGACGGGCCAGTGCGCCTGCTCGTCGCCGACGTCAAGACAGACGGCGCGGTACGCGGTTACGCGCAATACGACGCCGAGCGGCTAGGTGAAGTCACCTCGCGCGGCGACAATCCGTCGGTGCCGAAGCTGCTCGGCGCCGGCTACATCGCCTTCACCGTGGACCAGGGCGACGACACCGAGCGTTATCAGGGCATCGTCGAGATCATAGGCGCCACGCTTGCCGAATGCGCGCAGCATTATTTCCGCCAGTCCGAGCAGCTTCAGGCCGGGCTCAAGCTGGCGGTGGCGCGCTCGGGCGAGGGCAGCGCCTGGCGCGCTGGCGGGCTAATGCTGCAGCGCGTCCCGCCCGAAGGCGGCAACGCACGGATTGCCGATGATGTCGAAGATGCCTGGCGCCGGGTCATGGTGCTGATGAGCTCGGCTACCGCGGCCGAGCTGGTCGCGCCCGATCTGCCGCCGCGACGCCTGCTGTGGCGCCTGTTCCACGATGATGGAGTGCGGGTCTATCAGACCCTCCCGGTCGAGGCGCGCTGCCGCTGCTCGCGCGAGCGCATCGCCGGCATCCTGCGCGCGTTCCCGGCCGACGAGATCGAGGACATGCGCAAGGACCCGGTCACCACCGTCACCTGCGAGTTCTGCAACACTCGCTACGAATTCGCTGCCGACGATTTGGAGCGGCCGGCGGGGGCGTAAACCCTGCCTAGCCCTTTGCGCGAGTGTTGGCGATCAGCTGCTTCAGCTCTTCGAGCGAGATCGCACCGGGGACGATGGTGGTGCCGACGATAAAGGCCGGCGTGCCGTCGATGTCGAGGGTGTTGCCGAGCTGGAGATTTGCCTTCAGCTGCTTTTCGATGTCGGGCGATTTGGCGTCCTGCTTGAGCCGGTCGACATCGAGCCCGACCGAGGCCGCGACCTTGTAGATCACCGCTTCGTCCGGATGGCCCGGCGTCACCATCAGCGCCCGGTGAAAGGCATCGTATTTGCCCTGCAATTTCGCCGCGAGCGCGACATGCGCGGCGAGCTCGGAATCCGGCCCCAGCACCGGAAACTCCTTGTAGACAAAGCGCAATTGCTTGTCGTCTTGGAGCAGCTTTTCGAGCGACGGCTCGACCTGCTTGCAGTAGGGACAGCGGTAATCGAAAAACTCGACGAGGGTGACGTCGCCCTTGGGGTTGCCCGCGGTCGGCGATTGTGGGTCGTCGAACACCTGCTGGCGATTGTCGGCGAGCGCTTTGGCCGCCTTGTCCTTGGCGTCGGCTTTGAGCTTGTCCTCGGCGCCCTGGATTGCCTGCATCAAGAGATCCGGGTGATTGGCGAGGAAATCCTTGATGATCGCCTCGATCTCCTTCCGCTGATCGGCGGTGAACTCGGATGCCACGGCCGGGCGCGACGGCAACAGCGCCAACGCAACCAAGAGGCAAAACGAGAGGAAGATCAGGCGGGACGTCAGCAAGCGTGGCATGGGGTGCTTTCGGTTGTTGGGGTAGCCGTCAGAACGTCTAGTCGTCGAGTTGATCGGCCTCGCGGCGAATTTCCTCGGCCCTATCATAGGCTGGGGTGGTGCGCGCCAGAAGCTGCTTTGCCCGCTGCGCCTCCTGCAGCGCGTCCTTTTTCTTGCCGTCGGCGAGCGCTTCCTCGGCGAGAGACAGTGCCGCCATGCCGAGCTGGTTGTCGCGGCCATAGGCGGTGGCAAGCAACCGCCAGACCATACCGTCACGGCCCTCGACGCGCGTGGCGTCCTTCAAATAGGCGACGGCGCGCTTGTTGAGCGCCGGGTCGTTGCTTTCGACATAGACCTGGGACAACGAGATGCGGATCAGCGCCGCCTGCGGCGCGAGCTTCACCGCATCTTCATAGGGCGCGATCGCGTCGCGCACCCGGCCGTTCTCGAACAGCATCTGACCCTTCAGTTCCCGGTAGTAGGGATTGGTCGGGAAGTCGTGGATCAGCCCGTCGATCTCCACCAGCGCGGCGTCGAGCCGAGGAAGGCGGTAGAGGGCGATGGCTCGGGCATAGCGGGCATTGACCGAGTGGTCGCTGACCGGATAGGCGCGCAAGGTCACCGCTGGATCGTCGAGAAAAGCGTGCAGCTTGAGCTGGACCACCTTGAACAGATCGACGAATTCCGGTGGGTCGATCTTGTTCGAATTGGGCGAGGTCTCAACATGGTGACGGATGTAGTCGATGCGCTCGATCGTCAGCGGATGCGTGCGCGCCCACGGGTCGGTCGGCTCGCCGGTCAAGGGCTCGTCGGCCTGAAGGATCTCGAAAAACTTCAAGAGGCCGCGGGCCGACTGGCCGCTGCGATCGAGATAGGACATCGCCGCATGGTCGGCGGTCGCCTCCTGCGCCACCGAGAACGCCATAAAGGCGCGCTGCCCGACCCCCTGCGCGGCGAGCACCGGGGCGCCGTTCCCGCCGGCGACCGAGGCGCCGAGAGCAAAGGCCATCGCGATGATGGTCTCGATGCTGGCGTTCTTGACCGCCTCCAGTGAGCGCAAGATGTGGCCGCCGGCGATATGACCGGTCTCGTGCGCGATGACCCCGATCAGCATGTTCGGTGTCTCGGCCCGCTCGATAAGGCCGCTATTGACGAACACCGCTTGCCCGCCCGCGACGAAGGAATTGAGCTGACTGTCGCTGACGATGTAGATGCCGACGCTGTTCGCGTCGAGCCCTGCCACCCGCCAGATCGGCGTCGCCAGCGTGCGGATGTCGTTCTCGATCTCGGTGTCGCGCAGGATGACGTCGCCGCCCGCGCCGCCATGCGACCACGCCAGGCGCGACGCGGGCCCCGCCAGCAGCAACGCGACAGCAGCGCCGGCGAGGAAGCGAGACTTCAGATAACTCAGTAAACCTCGGCCACGCGGCCCCTCGGTCACGGTTGCGTCAACCGCTGCCACCAACCGCGACGCGGCGTTTCCGGCTTATCGGTGACGGCGCGAACGTCGATCGCTGGCGGCGCGGGCTTGGGCGCGGATTTCGCACGAGACGCGCGTGCCCGTTTGGGCGGAGCGCCGACAGTCTCGAGTTCGAGTGCGGGTTTCGGTTCGGCAACAGGGATCTCCGCGCTCTCAACCGCCGCCTCGACGATCGCCTCCGCTTCCGCCATCCCGGGTTCGATTGTCGCCCGCAGCGGTTCTTCATGACTGACTTCGAGCGCAGGCATCTCGGCGCTTTCGATGGCCGCCTCGACGAGCTCCTCGGCCACTTCCGCCGTGGACTCGACCCGCGGCTCACGCGCGCCGTTCTCACCCGGCGTGCCGTCGCGATTGCGCCAGCGGCCGCCGCGGCGGCCACGCCGGCGCCGGCGTCGCTCGCCATCGCCGTCGCGTTCGCCGGCTTCGGCGGCGGCGTGCCCCGGTTCGGGGGGCCTATCATCGCCATTCGCGCCGGCAACATGCGGGACGGCTTCCGCGGGACGTGGCTCACGACCCTCGTCCGGGCGGTGCTCGCGTCCGCCACGACCGCGTCGGCGACGCCGGCGGCGGCCGCGCTCGTCTTCCCCGCGTTCGCGCGGACGCTCGCCGCCATTCTCGGCGTGATGCGGCGTGGCCTCCGCCTCTTCGGCGTCGTCCACCTCGTCCTCGTCTCCAATCTCGGGCGGTGGAGGCTGCGGCAGGCGCGGCACCGGCGCCTCACCAGCAGCGTAGGCGCGTAACCGCTCGAGTCGGAAATTCGGCGGGATCAGTGTGTCGTCCTGCCCGACCGCGACCCGCAAACCGTAGCGCGCCTCGATCTGCGCCAGCGAATCGCGCTTCTGGTTGAGGATGTAGAGCGCCACCGTGGTCGGGATGTAGACGCAGATTTCCGCCGAGCGTCCCTTCGCGCCCTCCTCCTCGATCGAACGCAGCACATAGAGCGCGGTCGACTCGGTCGAGCGGATAAAGCCGGTGCCGCCGCAATGCGGGCACGGCTGGGTCGACGCCTCGGCCAGCGACGGGCGCAGTCGCTGCCGCGACATTTCCATCAGGCCAAAGGGGCTGATCCGGCCGACCTGGATGCGGGCGCGGTCGTTCTTCAGCGCCTCCTTGAGCCGGCGCTCCACCGCCGAATTGTGGCGGTGCTCCTCCATGTCGATGAAATCGATGACGATGAGCCCGGCGAGGTCGCGCAGCCGCAGCTGCCGAGCGATCTCGTCGGAAGCTTCGAGGTTCGTCTTCAGCGCCGTCTCTTCGATGTTGCGCTCGCGCGTCGCCCGCCCGGAATTAACGTCGATCGCGACCAGCGCCTCGGTCTGGTTGATGACGACGTAGCCGCCGGAGCGCAACTGGGCCACCGGCGAATGCGCCGCGTCGATCTGGCTTTCGACCTGATAGCGGTGAAATAGCCCGATCTGCGGGTCGCGATAAGGCTGCACCCGGCGCGCATGGCTCGGCGTCAGCATCCGCATGAAGTCCTTGGCGGTGCGGTAGCCCTCCTCGCCTTCGACGATGACCTCGTCGATGTCGCGGGCATAAAGATCGCGGATCGACCGCTTGATCAGGTTGCCTTCCTCGTGGATCAGCGCCGGCGCGGTCGATTTCAGGGTGTTGTCGCGGATCTCGCTCCACAGCCGCATCAAGTATTCGTAGTCGCGCTTGATCTCTGCCTTGGAGCGCTCGGCTCCGGCGGTGCGGACGATGACCCCCATTCCCTCGGGGATGTCGAGGTCTTCGAGGATCTCCTTCAGCCGGCGGCGATCGCTGAGGCTGGTGATCTTGCGCGAGACGCCGCCGCCACGCGCGGTGTTCGGCATCAGCACGCAATAGCGTCCGGCAAGCGACAGATAGGTCGTCAGCGCCGCGCCCTTGTTGCCGCGCTCTTCTTTGGCAACCTGCACCAGCATGATCTGCCGGCGCTTGACCACTTCCTGGATCTTGTAGTGGCGGTGGCGATGATCCGCCCGACGGCGCTGTTCGCCGGCCTCCTCAGCCTCGTCGTCGTCGAGGGTATCGACCTCCTCGACCGCCGGCGCCCGTTCGGGCGCCGCCGATTCGAAGAACGGCTCCGACGCGACCACCGCCTCGATCGGCGCCGCCATCTCCGGGTCGTTGACCTCGGTCAGCACCTGGTATTCCTCGGGCTCGGCGATGAGCTGCGGTCCCGCTTCGGTCTCGGCGCCGCTATCGCTTTCGGGGATTGGCCCTTCCGGCAGCGTCTCGGCCAGTTCGGCGATCGCCTCGTGAGCCTCGGCGGTCACCGCCGCGGCGTAACCCTCGGCAGGAGCGTTGCCGCTGACCCCGTCGGGCAGCTCGGAGAGCGGTTCCGCCGGCGGCGCGTCGTATTCCGCGCCTTCGCGGTCGCTGACCGGGATACGATAGTAATCGGGGTGGATTTCGCTGAACGCCAGGAAGCCGTGGCGATTACCACCGTAGTCGATGAAGGCCGCCTGAAGCGACGGCTCTACCCGGGTGACCTTGGCAAGGTAGATGTTTCCTTTGACTTGCTTCTTGGTCGACGACTCGAAATCGAACTCTTCAAGCCGGTTACCGCTGAGCACCACCACCCGAGTTTCCTCGGGATGAGCGGCGTCGATAAGCATGTGTTTTCCCATTCGGGCAGACTCCGGGACACGCGGCGCCGGTCGCGACAAAGGCGGGCAGCGGCGCAGTCCATTTGGCTGGGAGGCCGTAAGTGCCTATCGGGGCGTCGCGGAATTCTGTCATCGGCGTCGCGGATCGAAAGCTCGCACCCGGCCTCGGTTAAGTGAATCGCATCACCCGGAGCTGCGGCATGTGAATTGCCGATGGAGCGGGCGAGCATCCCAACGCCGCCGGACGGCGACGTCCGGTCGGCGAAATTCGCACCATCAAATGTAACGTTGGTGCCTCGGAACGACAATGATTTAGTCCGGCGCGGCAGTTGCAACCGCGAGCCGGCATCCCATTTCGTCATCGGCGGCTCCCGATAGGGGTTGGTGCGCAACCAAATCGGACTTGGAATGGCCCAGGTGTTGGCGCATAAGGGCGGCTCGCCCTCATGGCCCGAGCGCCGCGGCCGAAACCTCGAATCGCCGCCGCCACATGGAGCGCGCAGCGCTTGCGTACCTTGATCAAGCTCGTTCGGTTCCTGTTCGTTTGCGCCGTGCTGGTGGCGATCATCGGCGGCGGGTTCGCCGGGCTGACGATCTGGTATTTCGGGCGCGACCTGCCCGATTACCAGCAGCTCGCGCGCTATCAGCCGCCGATCACCACGCGGGTGCTTGCCGGCGACGGCAGGCTCCTCGCCGAATACGCCACCGAAAAGCGGGTCTTCGTACCGATCAGCGCGATCCCGAAGCAGGTGATCGCCGCCTTTCTCGCCGCCGAGGACAAGAATTTTTATTCGCATCACGGCTTCGACCCTATCGCGATGCTGCGCGCGGCCGTCATCGACATCAGCCATTGGCATAGCAGCCGGCGCCCGGTCGGCGCCTCGACGATCACCCAGCAGGTCGCCAAAAACATGCTGCTGACCAGCGAATTGTCGATCGAGCGCAAGATCAAGGAGGTACTGCTCGCCACGCGCATCGACGACGCGCTGTCGAAGGACCGCATCCTCGAGCTCTATCTCAATGAAATCTATCTCGGCAGCAGCGCCTACGGTGTCGCGGCAGCGGCGCTCACCTATTTCGGCAAGCCGCTCGACGATCTGACCCTCGCCGAAGCCGCTTTTCTCGCCGGGCTGCCCAAAGCGCCCAACAACTACAACCCGGTGAGGTATCAGCAGGCTGCGCGGATACGGCGCGACTGGGTCATCGACCGCATGCTCGAAAACGGCGACATAATCGCGGCGCAAGCGACGGCCGCCAAGGCCGACCCGGTGACGATGCTTCGCCGTGGGGAGACCGACACCGTCACCGCCGCCTATTTCGCCGAGGAGGTGCGGCGCGAGTTGATTGCGCGGTTTGGCGAGAAGGTGGTCTACGAGGGTGGCCTCACCGTGCGCACCAGCCTCGATGGGGCGCTGCAGACGAATGCCGACAAGGCGCTGCGCGACGGGCTCATCGCCCACGACCGCTCCAACGGCGGTTGGCGCGGCGCGGTCGATCATATCGAGCCCAATGGCGACTGGACCGCTTCCTTGGCGGCGCAGCCACTGCCGGCGGGCGCGGGCGCGGTCGGCTGGCAGCTTGCCATGGTAACGCGCACGGAAAGCGACGGCGCCGCGATCGGCTTCAAGGACGGCTCGACCGGGCGTATCCCGTTCGCGCAGATGCGTTGGGCGCGGCCGCTGCGTGAGGACGGGACGCTCGGCGGCTTCCCGCGCAATGCCGCCGACGTGGTCAAGCCCGGCGACGTCGTGCTGGTCGAACCGCTCCCCGAGCCGGCAGCCGTACCCGTCAAGACGGCGAGCAACGCCAAGCCCATCGCGGCGCCACCGCCCAAGGGGCCGCAATTCAACCTATGCCAGATCCCGGAAGTCTCCGGCGCGCTGGTGACCATCGACCCGCATACCGGCCGGGTGCTGGCGATGAGCGGCGGGTTCAGCTTCGAGATCAGCCAGTTCAACCGCGCGACCCAAGCGAAGCGGCAGCCCGGCTCGGCGATCAAGCCATTTGTCTACCTCACCGCGCTCGAACACGGGTTCACGCCCTCCACCCTGGTGGTCGACGGCCCGCTGTCGCTGAGCCAGGGTCCCGGCCTGCCGCCGTGGACGCCGGGCAATTACGAATCCGACAGTTTTCGCGGGCCAACGCCGCTCGCGGTTGCCCTCGCCCACTCGCTCAACACGGTCGCCGCTCGCCTGGGCGCGATCCTCGGCATGGATTCGGTGGGTCAGAACGTCGAGGCGTTCGGCATCATGGATCACATGCCACGCGAATATTCGATGTCGCTCGGCGCCGGCGAAACCACGCCGCTGCGGCTCACCGCGGCCTACGCGATGCTGGTCGATGGCGGCAAGCGGCTGATCCCGACCCTGATCGACAGCGTCCAGGATAGGAACGGCGTCACCATCTTCCGTGCCGACCAGCGCCCGTGCGCCGGATGCAAGGATGTCGAATGGAGCAACCAGACGCCGCCGGTCATCGCTGACACCCGCGAGCAGATCGCCGACCCGCAATCGACCTATCAACTCGTGCAGATGATGCAGGGCGTCATCCAGCGCGGCACCGGCAGCCGGGTGGCGGTCGTCGGCAAGCCGCTCGCCGGCAAGACCGGCACGACCAGCGACTGGCGCGACGCCTGGTTTGTCGGCTTCACCCCGAACCTGGCCGCCGGCGTCTATATCGGCTACGACGATCACGACAGCCTGGGCCGCGGCGCGCAGGCGGCGGTAGTTGCCGCACCGGTATTCCGCGACTACATGATCGCAGTGGTGAAGAACGCGCCGCCGACCGAGTTCCGTATTCCGCCGGGGTTGCAGATGATCCGGGTCAACCCGGATACGATGCAAGCGGCCGGTCCCGGCGAGGCGGCGGTTTATTTCGCCTACAAGCCGGGTACCTCGCCCGACAAGGACCAGGACCTCGGGCTGCGCGGCGTGCCGGGCGAGACCGATGCGTCGGCATCGGACAACCCGCGAGAGCCGATGCGCGGCACCGGCGGATTGTACTAGGAAAATCGAAGGGAATAAGCATGCGTGCGGAAACCCAGACCCTCGTCGACGGCATCGAGAAATCGCTCTCCCTGCTGCGGAGGCATCTTTGACTGGGATGTCGCGACCGCTCGGCTCGACGAGCTGAACCGCAGGGCCGAGGATCCGAAGCTCTGGGACAATCCAGAGGCGGCGCAGAAGCTGATCCGGGCGCGCAACCGGCTTGACCACCTGGTCAGCGGCTACAAGCGTATCGAGCAGGGCTACAAGGACGCGGCCGAGCTCATCGAGCTGGCTGAGGCGGAAGGCGACGATGGCGTCGTCAAGGAAGCCGAGACGACGCTCGAAAAGCTCCATGCCGAGGCGGCGCAGCGCGAGCTCGAAAGCCTGCTCTCGGGCGAGGCCGACGCCAACGATTGCTATCTCGAAGCCCATGCCGGCAGCGGCGGCACCGAGGCGCAGGACTGGGCCGAAATGCTGCTGCGCATGTATGTGCGCTGGGCCGAGGCGCACGGCTACAAGGTCGAATGGGTCGAGGAGAGCGCCGGCGAGGGCGCCGGCATCAAATCGGCGACGGTCAAGATCAGCGGTCTCAACGCCTATGGCTGGCTCAAGACCGAGAGCGGCGTGCATCGCCTGGTGCGCATCTCGCCGTTCGACTCGGCGGCGCGCCGGCACACCAGCTTCGCCTCGGCCTGGGTTTATCCCGTGATCGACGACAAAATCGAGATCGAGATCCTCGACAAGGATTTGCGCATCGACACCTACCGCGCCTCGGGCGCCGGCGGGCAGCACGTCAACAAGACCGACAGCGCCATCCGTATCACCCATCTGCCGACCAACATCGTCGTGCAGTGTCAGAGCGAGCGCTCGCAGCACCAAAACCGCGCCCAAGCCTTCGCGATGCTGCGCGCGCGGCTCTACGAGGCCGAGCTGGCGAAGCGCGAGGCGGCGACCGACGCGATGAACGCGTCGAAGACCGATATCGGCTGGGGCCACCAGATTAGGTCTTACGTGCTACAGCCCTACCAGATGGTCAAGGATTTGCGCACCGGAGTCGAGATCGGCAACGCCCCGGCGGTGCTCAACGGCGATATCGACCGCTTCCTGGCCGCCGCACTCGCCCAGCGCATTGAGGGCGCCGATGTGCTTGCCAAGGGGTAGCTCTACTCCGCCGCTGCTGGGCTCGGCACCAGCGACGCGCGCAAGCGCCAGAACACCGCGGTGACGCCGAGAGTGAGGATGCCGGTCAGCAGGAACAGCTGCGGCACGCTGACCCCCATGGCGACGAGAGCGATCACCGCCAGCGCCGACAGCACCATCGCCGCTGCGTTGACGACATTGTTGGCGCCGATCGCGCGAGCGCGGCGGTGCTCGTCGCCGGCGGTCTGCAACAGCGCGTAGAGCGGCAGGATGAAGATGCCGCCCGACGCGGCGATGCCGAAGAGGGCGACAAGGATTACCCAGCTGACCGGAAAGCCAAGGAAATCGCCAACGGTCAGCAGGGCCCCGGTGTAAGAGCCGCCAGCTGGACTCGCCGCCCACAGCAAAAGCGAAAACAGTGCGATGCCGAGCCCGCCCCAGGGCACGATGCGGGCGCTGATCCGACCCTTGAGGATGCGGTTGCCGGTGAGCGAGCCGCAGCCAACCCCGACCGAGAACACGGTGAGGAACAGGGTCACCACGCCCTCCTCGCTGTTGAGGTAGAGGTGCACATAGGTGGGGAATTGCGACAGGTAGGTCGCGCCGACCAGCCAGAACCACGAGATGCCGAGGATCGAGCGGAAGCGCACCCGCTCGCGCCGCGCGTCGGCGATAAGCCGCGCGGTGGCGGCGACGAAATTGAGGCTGATGCGAGCGCGCGCAATCCCCGGCGCGGTCGCCGGGATGCCGTGGCTGAACAGATAGGCGGCGAGAGCGATCAGCACGATCAGCGCCGCCACCAGCTTTGCCCCGTGCGCGCCGGCGATCAGCATCCCGGCGATGGTGCCGAAGAGGATGGCGAGGAACGTCCCCGCCTCGACCAGCGCATTGCCGAGCAGCAGATCGTTGAGGCCGAGAAGGTCGGGGAGGATCGCGTATTTGAGCGGGCCGAAAAACGTCGCCTCGATGCCCATGACGAAGAGCAGCGCCAAGAGGGTGACGGGGCTGGCGTAGATCACCCCGGTGGCGGCGACCAGCATCACCGCGATCTCGGAGAGCTTGATGATGCGGATGAGCCGCGCCTTGTCGAGCGCGTCGGCCAGCTCGCCGGCGGTCGCCGACAACAGAAAGAACGGCAGGATAAAGAGGCCGCCCGCCAAGGGGATCAAAATGCCCGCCGACATTCCCTCGGCCATCTCCGGCCGATAGGCCAGCATCAGCACCAGCGCGTTTTTGAGCGCGTTGTCGTTGAAGGCGGAGAGGAATTGCGTCGCGAACAGCGGCCCGAACCGGCGCGACCCGAGCAGAGCCGCCGCCCCGCTTCGCTTTGTGCCCGATTGTGCTTCTCTCACCATGCCTGTCTCGCACACTCGCCCGAGCGATGCGAGTGCGTCCTTCGCGACAGCCACTCCGGGCCCAGGCGGCGATTTGCCTCACGCGCACGCGCGCGAGACGAAAAAGGATCAGGACCAAGTGATTGATATTCATACAATCGCGATCCCGGGAACAGGTGAGAGCAGGCAACATCAGGTCGGTATCGATATTCGGCATCCCGAAGCCCGACGGGAGACAAACCACGCTCCAGATTTATGTTCATGATATGTTCCTTTCAAGCCTCGCCGTATGAACGATAGAATTTTCCCCCGCGGGCCGCCGGCATGGCAGCCTGGGGGCGTGACCCGGACGGCGCGATCTGCTACCGAGGCGGCGTTATGACCCTGAAGCTTTACAACTCGCTGACGCGGCGGAAAGAGGAGTTCCGCCCGCTCGATCCAAAGAACGTGCGCATGTATGTCTGCGGCCCGACGGTCTATGACGAGGCGCATATCGGCAACGCGCGCGCGGTCGTCGCCTTCGACCTGTTGTACCGGGTGCTGCGCCAGGAATACGGCGCGGATCACGTCACCTATGTGCGCAATATCACCGATGTCGAAGACAAGATCATGGCCGCCGCACGAGAGCGCGGCGAGACGATCGATCAGGTGACCAAGCGCACCACCGCGATCTATCACGAGGACATGGCGGCGCTCGGCAACCTGCCGCCCAATGTCGAGCCGCGCGCCACCGAATACATCAAGGAGATGATCGCGCTGATCGAGCGGCTGATCGCCAGCGGCCACGCCTACCAATGCGATGCGGCTGTCACCCCGGCATCAAATTTCTCCGCCGAGGGTCATGTGCTGTTCCGCGTCGCCTCCTATGCGAAATACGGCGCGCTGTCTCGGCGCAGCCGCAAGGACATGATCGCCGGCGCCCGGGTCGAAGTCGCGCCCTACAAGGAAGACCCCGGCGATTTCGTGCTGTGGAAACCGTCGACCCCGGATCAGCCGGGCTGGGACAGCCCGTGGGGCCGCGGCCGACCCGGCTGGCACATCGAATGCTCGGCGATGAGCGAGAAGACGCTGGGCGAGACCTTCGACATCCACGGCGGTGGGCTCGACCTCATCTTCCCGCACCACGAGAACGAGATCGCGCAAAGCGTCTGCGCCCATGATGGAAGGCCGTTCGCCAATTACTGGCTGCACAACGGGATGCTGACGGTCGGCGGCGCCAAGATGGCGAAGTCCGACGGCAATTTCATCACGGTGCGCGACGCGCTGGGCCAAGCGCCGCGCGAGGTAATTCGCCTCGCGCTGTTAATGACCCACTACCGCGATCCGCTGGATTGGACCGAAGAACGCCTCCGAGAAGCCGAGGTACTTCACGGCAGACTGTATCGAGCGCTAGTTCATGGAGATTTCGACGTAGACGCTGAATCTCCCGGAGCAATAGCGGCCGCCCAGCCGATACTTGCTGCGCTAGCAGATGACCTAAACACGCCGCTGGCCTTCACGCACATGCATGCGCTGACTGATGCAATTTACAAAGCAAACGATGCGATTGAACGAGACAAACTCAAGGGCGCCTTGAAGTACGGTGGGGGCGTTATGGGACTGCTTGGACGACCTGACTTGTCCAATTGGTTAGACCCCACAAATGCCGGCGATGGTCGAGTCCTTTTGCGAATTAGGGAGCGAGCCGAAGCAAGACAACAGCGCCGCTTTGCCGACGCAGACCGGATTCGCTACGAGCTGGCTGCGGAAGGCATAATCCTCGAAGACCATCCGGACGGCACAACTACCCCACGCCGGATATAAAAGTGGCGGGCACTGACCATAAAAAGGCGTCGCTCACCGGCGGGCCGGCGATCGTGCTGGTCGCGCCGCAGCTCGGCGAGAATATCGGCACCGCGGCGCGGGCGATGCTCAATTGCGGGCTCGACGATCTGCGCCTCGTCGCCCCGCGCGACGGCTGGCCCAACGACAAGGCGGTGTCGGCGGCGAGCGGCGCCGACAGCGTGCTCGACAAGGCGCGGCTCTATCCCGATCTCCGATCGGCGGTCGCCGATTTGCGCCATGTCTACGCGGCGACCGCGCGCGACCGCTACATGGTGAAGCGCGCGGTGACCCCGCGCCTCGGGGCGCAAGAAATCCGCGGCTTTCTCGGCATCGGCGAGAAGTGCGGCGTGGTGTTCGGGCCGGAGCGCACCGGCCTCGTTAACGAGGACATCACGCTCGCCGACACGGTACTGAGCGTGCCGCTCAACCCCGGTTTCTCGTCGCTCAACCTGGCGCAGGCGGTGCTGATCGTCGGCTATGAGTGGTTCATCGCCAGCCAGGACCCCGAAGCCGAGACCCTGCATATCGGGCACAGCCGACCGGCGACCAAGGAAGAGCTCGTCCGATTCTTCGATCATTTCGAGGAGGCGCTGGTCGACAGCGGGTTTATCCGCCACCCCGACAAGCGCCCGAGCCTCTTCCGCAACCTGCGCAATTTCTTCCAGCGCGCGCATCCGACCGAGCAGGAATTGCGCACCCTGCATGGGGTCGTCACCTCATTTGTAGGACCACGGGGCATGGGGCCACGCACCAAGCCCGGCGACGACCCGCCCTAGCGCCGCCCCGAGAGCCGACTCAACAGCCGCCAAAACCCGAGTACAATTCCGCCCATGCGGGTCCTCTATCATTCGCTGCTATCGCCGTTCGCGCGCAAGGTGCGGGTCGTGCTGGCCGAGAAGAACCTCGACTTCACGATGAAGGCGGAAAAAATGTGGGAGCGGCGCCCGGAGTTCCTCGCCTTGAACCCGGCTGGCGAGGTGCCGGTGCTGATCGAGCCGGACAGCACGGTTCTCGCGGGTTGCGATGCGATTGTTGAGTATTTGGATGAGGTTTACCGCGAGAAAATGCTGATCGGGATCAACGCGGTCGACCGGGCCGAAGTGCGCCGGCTGGTCGCCTGGTTCGACCTGAAGATGCACCGCGAGGTCACGGAAAACCTGGTCGGCGAGAAGATGATGAAGCGGATCATCGGCGAGGGGCAGCCGAACTCGCAGGCGATTCGCGCCGGGCACGCCAATTTGCCGCATCACCTCGACTATATCGGCTATCTCGTCGACCGGCGGCGCTGGCTCGCCGGCGACCATTTCTCGGTCGCCGACATCACCGCGGCGGCGCAGCTCTCGACGCTCGACTATCTGGGCGACGTGCCGTGGGAGGAGCACGAGCTCGCCCGCGAATGGTATGCGCGGATCAAGTCGCGGCCGAGCTTCCGCGCGATCCTCGCCGACCACGTGCCCGGCCTGCCGCCGCCGAAACACTACGCCGACCTCGATTTTTGACCCCGCCCACCGATAAGGGCGACTCGGCCAAAATATTCGCCGCCTTCGCCGTGCTGCTGGCGGTGGTCAGCACGCCGCTGTTCTCGACCGTGCTGCCACCGCTGGTCGATTATCCCAACCACCTGGCGCGGTTAGATCTCATTGCCACCGGCGGCAACGAGTTCTACGCGGTGCGCTGGGCGCCGCTGCCTGATCTCGCGGGCGATCTTGTGGTGCCAATCTTGGCGCGGGTGATGCCGCTCGAACTGACCGGAAAGCTGTTCCTCGTGCTGAGCTTCGCGCTGATCGCCGGCGGCACGCTATGGCTCAACCGGATTGCCAGCGGGCGATGGCGCTGGTGGCCGCTGCTGGCCTTCGCCCTGCTCTACAACCGCAGCTTTTTGTGGGGCTTTATCAACTATCTGTTCGGGCTCGGCGTGGCGCTGTGCGGCATCGCGCTGTGGCTGGCGCTCGACGAACGCCGTTGGTTACGCACGCTCGTTTCGGTCGCGGTGGCGCTCGCTTGTTTCTTCAGCCATTTCGCCGCGTTTGGCGTCTATGCGCTGGCCATCGCCGGGGTCGAGCTACTGCCGGTACTGAACCTGCTGCGCGACCGACGCTATCGCTCGGCGGCCGAGCGGATCGCGCTCGCCGCGGTGCAGTTCATCCTTCCCGCAATCGTCTTCCTCGGCTTCGCACCGCACGCGAGCGGCGGGCCGATCAGCTTTGCCTTCTGGCGCAAGTTCGATCTCTTGTTCAGCGTCTTCGACAATTACAGCCGCCCGTTCGACGTCGCCTGTTTCGTCCTGTTCGGCGGGCTGATCGGCGGGCTCGCCTGGCGGCGACACCTCAAGATCACGCCGCGGCTCGGTATCGCGCTCGCGTTCGTCGCGGCAGCCTATGTGCTCCTACCCAACCAGGTCTTTTCCGGCTCGGGGGCGGACCACCGCGTGCCAGTCGCGCTGTTCCTGCTGCTGATCGCGGCGACCTGGCCGTCAACGCCGCTGCCGCGCCGCGTGGCGCTGGCGGTCGGCGTCGCCGCGGCAGCGATCTTCGCCGCGCGGATGGCGGTCATCGAGGCGGTGTGGCTGAAATCGGACGCGGTCTATGCGGCCGACATCGCGGCCATCGACAGCCTGCCGCAAGGCGCGAAGCTCGCCGTAGCCTTTCCGCCGCGCGAGATCAGCGCCGGCGGCATCCCGCAGCTGCATGTCGCCACCCTGGCGGCGGCGCGGCGCGCAGCCTTCGTTCCGACCGTTTTTGCCTATGCAGCACAGCAGCCGTTAGCGCTGCGCCCACCGTACGATGCGCTTGCCGCGGCGACCTCGCCGGCACTGCTGTGGGCCGGGTTTGTCGAGGGCAGCGCCGCGGCGTCGGCGTCAGCAATGTTGCGGGATTACGATTTCATCGTCTTCGCCGAGCGCGACCCGTTCACTGTCGCCGCCCGGCCTTGCCTCGAAAGACTGCCGTCGCCACAAAATTTCCAACTCTTCGCGCTGCGCCGCGAGCAGAACTGCTTCTAACTACCGGCAGAGCGCCGGCCAGTGGCGGGTGCGTTGCCAATGCGACAGCGGGATACCAGCGGATTGCGGCCAGGTCGTGACCACGTTCCAACCGGCCGTGTCGTGTTTCAACAGAGCCACGACGCCGGGCGGCAGGTCGTCGAGCCCCGGCGGGGTGCAAGTGACGACCGCCAGCTCGTAGCCGGCGGCGGCGGCCGCGTCGAGCGTCGCCGTGTCGGCGGTCTTGTAGTAAGCGAGCCCAAGACCGCGGCGGCGCGGCGGTTGGTTCGCGAGATAGGCCTCGACCAGGGCGCCGAGCTCGCCGTTGTCGCCCGGCATGAGCAGCGCGAGCTTGTCGCCGTCCTTGAGGTAGGGCTTCAGCTCGCTCGCGATGTCCCAGACCAGCGGCTGCGGCATCTCGATGTCGAAGCGCAGCCTCTCGGCCAGCGCGACCGGCGCCATCAGCCCCAGCGCGATGACGAACGCGCCGGCGTAGCGCCGCAGGCGCGGCCCGACCCACAGACCGGCGCCGAGCTCACGCAAGGCCAGCGCCAACGCCAGCATCAGAATGAGCGCAAGATGGGTGTTGTAGCGGAAGTAGGAATGCGCCTCCTCGCTCATCAGCGGCGAGAAATGCGCCACGTAGGTCAGGACCAAAAAGCCGTTGTAGAGCCCGAAGACGGCCGCGTTGAAGGCGAGGAAGCGGGTCGCGAACGACCACCCCTGGCGGCGCAGCAGCATTGGAAAGCAGCCGATCGCGATGGCCTCAACGACGAAATAGAGCGGCTTTGTGGCGATCGCCCCCGCGATGCCGGCGAGAGCCGCGGGCAAGACCGCCCAGTTCCATTCGCCAAAAGGCAGCGGCTTCAGCTCATCGACGCCGGCATATCCCACGTAGTAGCGCCACACGGCGTAGAGCAACGCCGCCGGCAGCAGAACCAATACCGTCCCCACCAGCGTCCGCCGCCACGGCACGGCACGCTCGGCGATGCCGACAATGGTCGCGGCTCCCGCCAGCGACAGCACCAGGCCGATCCCCGATTGCTTGACGTTGATCATCGCCGCGAGGATCAGCCCCAGCTCGACCAGATACGCGCCGCGTCTACCCGCCGCGCGCGCGGCTTGGGCATCGACGAAGAGGCAGGTGGCAAGCAGCGCGGTCACCGCCAACCCGGTCTCGCCATAGGACGAGAAATGGAAGCGCGGCACGAAGCCGGGGTCGAGCAGTGTCACCAGCATCATTCCGATCGCGAGGAGGGTCCACGACGCTGCCGGATTCGGCCGCGCCAGAATGCGAGCGACGGCCAGTCCCGCGGTGAGCTGGAGCATGATGTTGACCAGCGACATCCCCGCCGCCGGATAGTCGCGATCGACCAGCGAGCCCAGAAACGCCAGGAATTGCGTACCGTACGGCGCCGCCGGATAGAGCGAATAGCTCGGCTCCGAGGCCGCGGTTGGCAGGTGCGCGTAGTCGACAAGATAATCGGCGTTGGGCAGCAGGTTGAGGAACGTATCGACCTGCGACGGTCGCACCGGCGCCATCACCGCCCAAAGCGGCAAGGTCAGCAGCAGCACGCGGCCCAGCGCGACCCAGTCGGCGCGCGTCACCCGCCGGCGCGGCAGCAGTTGCGCTGCAAGGGCGGCCGCCGGTATCGCGATAGCCGGTATCCGCAGGCTCGCCGGCACGAAGACGCCCCATGCGGCCAGCGCCACGCACAGCGCACCCCAGCCGGCGGCGATGCGGTATTCGGGCCCGGCGCGGGAGCCGCAAAGCACGGTCCCGATCAGGAGCAGAGCGACGCCGATTCCCCAAGTGATGACAACGGCGAGAATGTTCTCGAGCCCGGGGACATACAGCGCCATACGGCGATACTAGCGATGGAACCCGGCGTTGACACGCCGTGGCGTTGACGGTCTCTTGCGAGCGATGACCCTCGCGCAACACGACAGCAATGCGCTCGAAAAGCCTGGCGGGGCCGTCTCGGCCGGCGCACCGGAATTGTGCGTTGTCGTGCCGACCTTCAACGAGCGCGACAATGTGCCGGTGCTCGCTGCTCGGCTGGCAAGCGTCCTCAAGGGAATCGCCTGGGAGGCGGTGTTCGTCGATGACAACTCGCCGGACGGGACCGCTGAAGTGGTCCGCTCGCTAGCGGGCAGCGATCCGCGCCTCCGCTGCCTGCGCCGCATCGACCGGCGCGGGCTGAGTTCGGCCTGCATCGAAGGCATTCTCTCCACCTCGGCGCCGTTCATCGCGGTGATCGACGGCGACCTCCAGCACGACGAGGCGCTGTTGCCACGGATGCTGCGGCAATTGCAGGAAGGGTCAGAGGACCTGGCGATCGCCAGTCGTTATATCGGCGCCGGGCGCGCCGACGGGCTGTCCTCTCAAGGGCGCAAGCGGCTGAGCCGGCTCGGGGCGCGGCTGGCGCGGCTGGTCGCCGGGGTCGACGTCAGCGACCCGGTCAGCGGCTTCTTCATGCTGCGGCGCGAGGTGGTCGACCTGGTCGCGCCGCGCCTCTCCGGGGTCGGCACCAAGATTCTGATCGACATACTGACCGCCGCGCCGCGGACGCTTTCAGTCGTCGAAATGCCCTACCAGTTCTCAACCCGGCATTCCGGCGAAAGCAAGCTCGATGCGATGGTCGCGCTCGAATACGCGATGCTGCTCGCCGAGAAGCTGAGCGGACGCTATCTCTCGTCACGGCTGCTGTTGTTCGGGCTGGTCGGCTCGTCGGGCGTGCTCGTCAACCTCATCTCGCTGCGTTTGCTGCTCGGCGTGTTCGGCGTCGGCACGGGTGGGTTTGTCCGCGCCCAGACGATCGCAACCGCGATCGCGATGGTATCCAACTTCTTCCTCAACAACGTGCTGACCTACCGCGACCGCCGGCTGATCGGCTGGCAGGCGGTGCGCGGGCTGATCTCGTTCATGGTCGTCTGCAGCCTCGGTGCGCTGGTCAATATCGCGATCGCCAGCGATGTCTACGCCGAGACTGGGCTGTGGCTGCTTGCCGGCATCGCCGGCGCCGTGGCCGGCGCGCTGGTCAACTACTCGCTGAGCTCGGTCTTCACCTGGCGGCGCCGGTCCTAGCGCCGGCTACGTCCCCAGCAGCGCCCGCTTCGCGGCGAATTCGTCGGCGGTCAGGAGGCCCGCGTCGCGCAATTCCTCGAGCATGCGCAGATGCGCGGTGCGGTTGGGCGCCCCGACCGCGATCACCCCGCCGATCGTTAGCTCGGCCGGGACCCCGCCCTGGCGCAGCAGCACGAAGACAAACCCTGCCGCGACCGCCGCGAGCAGGAACAAGAGGCCGTAATAGGGCAGGCCGGTGATGAAATCGACAAGCGCGCACAGGAACAACAGCGCCGCGCTCGCCGCCGCCGCGGAGCCGGCGCTGACCACCGCGACCAGCTGCCGGCAGATGAACCAGTAGAGGATCGCGGCGACGGCCAGCACCAGCACAATGCCGAGCGGGTCGCCGTGAACGGCGAGCAGGATCGCGATCAGGATGTCGATCCCGATCGCACCCAGCACCGAATAGGTCAAAGTTTCCGGTAGGTTGGGAACGGTGACATGCAGCATCGGTAGTCCCTCCCCTGAGCTTATTTTTTGGCAGGCGTGCCCGTGTCCTGCTTGAGTTCGAGACGCTCGATATTAGTCTTCGCCTCGGCGTCGGCGTCACTGCCGGGCGCGAGCTCCGACACCCGCACCCAATCCTTGCGCGCGCCGTCGTCGTCGCCCTTGAGGCGGAGGATATCGCCGCGCTCCAACAGCGCCGCGACCGAGTCGGGCGACAGATCGACGGCACGACTGATGTCGGCGAACGCCTCGTCGAGCTTACCCAGCTGACGATAGGCCGTCGCCCGGTAGACGAGCCCGTCGACCCGGTTCGGGTCAGCCTTCAGCGCACGGTCAAGATCGGCGAGCGCCTTGTCGTACCAGCCCTGGCTGCCGGCAGCCTCGGCGCGATCGACCAGAATATCGGCGTCGTTGGGCAGGAGGCCGAGCGCAGCGGTGTCGGCGGCATAGGCGCGCGCCGGATCGCCAGCGAGCAGCCAGGCCTGAGAGGCCTGGTCGAGCACCTCGGCGCGCAGCGAATTGGGGGCGTGGACCATTGCCTGGGCGAGAGCCTCGAGCCGGGTCGCGCCCTCCTTGTATTGCTTCAGCCCGACCAGCGCGACCGCATAGCAATGATCGGCCGGATGCGCGCCGCCGCGGCTCTGCCAGTGCTCAGCCATGTCGCGGGCCGCGCCGGGGTCACTCTTGGCGAGATCGAGGCAGCGGTCATACGTCGCCTCGTCGGCCGCGGCCGAATGCGGCGGCGACGGCTTGCCGGGCGGCGCGTAGGGCGGAGGCGGCGTCGGCTTCGGCGGGGCGGCGGACAGCGGCGGGCCGGCAGGCTCGGGCTGTGCGGCGAACGGCGCCACGGGCGCGAAGGCAATGCAGCACGCCGCCAGCGAGGCTATCAGGGCCGATCGTCTCATCGCCATCCACTAGGCCGACAAACCCACGGCATCGATAACACACTCCTCCGCCTCACCGAACCGGCAAGGTGCATAGGGGATTCTTAAGGATATTCGACTATGCCCGGACACGGGGGGAATCGCGCGGAGGCCCTATCGCGGGTCCGGAGACAAACAAGCCGATGCTTCCCGCCAAATACGGCGCTCCCAACCCCAAGACCGGCCGGCGCCTGGTCGCTGCCGGCATCGTTCTTGTGGCCATTACGGTTGGGATCGCTTGCCTCACGATCTGGAACCTGCGGCGGGACGCGCTGGCGCGCGCCATGCAGGACGCCACCAGTCTCGGTGTCCTTTTGGCCGAGCAGAACGCCCGCCTCATCCAAGCTACCGACCTGGTCTTGCTCGAAACGCAGCAAATGGCGCTCGCCGCCGGCGTACAAACGCCGGACCAATTTTCCAGCTTGATGGCGACGGAGAAGGTTCACGACTACCTGGTCGAGCGAATCCAGCGTTTGCCTCAGGCTGACGCCATCTCATTGATCGATAACACCGGCAAGGTAGTGAATTTCAGCCGCACCTGGCCCATCCCGGCGATCAACACCTCCAACCGAGAATATTTTCAGGCGTTGCGCGACCAAGTCAAACCCGGTGCGTTCATTGGGCTGCCGTTTCAAAACTCGACGAATGGCACTTGGGACATCCCAATAGAACGCCGGATCAACAACGCGAATGGCGAATTCCTTGGGCTTGTGAACATGATGGTCGAAGCCCGGTATTTCGAGGCGCTGTACCAAAGCTTGGCGACACATGAAGCGGAATCGATAGCAATTTTTCGCAGCGACGGCCCGCTACTGGCCCGTTACCCGCATGTCGAAAAAATGATGGGTCAAAAGCTGCCACCCAGCTCGCCTTGGTGCAGTTTCGCCGGAACGGGCGGGACGTATCGCACGGTAGGCGCGATCGACGGCGCGACCCGGATAATATCGGCCCATCCGTTGGACAACTTCCCGCTTGTTGTCTCCGTCACAGTGTCGGAAGACGTCGAGCTCGCCGACTGGCGCCGTCAGTCCATCCTCATTGCGCTCGGCGCCGCCTGCTCGGTGATCGGGGTCGCGATCTTCCTGTGGATACTGAGGGCTCAATTTCGAAGGCTTGAGAAATCCAAAGTGACGCTCGCGAACCAGAATACTGAACTGGAGACGGGCCGTATGGTCCTCGAGCGCAAGACGGCGGAGCTTGAACAAGCCACTGAAGCGCTGAGAGAGAGCGAAAAACGCTTTCGTGGCTATGCGATGACGTCGTCCGACTGGTTCTGGGAGACGGACGAGCACCATCGCATCAGCTATATGTCCGAGGGCGTCAGCACCACAGGCTTTGGGGTCAAGCCTCGTGAGCTTGTCGGCCGCACACGGATGGAGATTGCAGCTGACGGTGGAGGCGAGACAGAGAAGTGGAAGGAACACTTTGAGCTGCTGGAGCGCCATCAGCCGTTCCGCGATTTCCACTACAGGTGGGGAAACGCCGGCGGGCAGGGCACAGCGTCGATAAGCGGCGATCCGCTTTCTGACGCTACAGGGCGGTTCTTGGGCTATCGCGGGACGGGCCGGGATATCACCCCGCAAATTCGCGCGGAAAACAGCTTACGCGACGCGAAAGAAGCCGCGGAAGCAGCCAACCTAGCCAAATCGCAATTCCTCGCGAACATCAGCCATGAGCTGCGCACTCCGCTCAACGCCATCATCGGTTTTTCGGAAATGGTCGAGCAAGGTTTCGCTGGGCCGGTCAGTCCCAAACAACGCGAATACAGCTCTCACGTTCTGCAAAGCGGCCGGCACCTCCTCGAGATCATCAATGACATCCTCGACCTCGCGCGCGCCGACGCTGGCAAATTCGAGCTTTACGAAGAAGAGGGCGTCGACCTGCGCGACGTGATCGGGGCGTGTCTTTCGCTGACGAAACACCGCGCCGACGCCGGCGGGGTCCGGCTATCCACTGAAATTAGCGAGGAATTGCCGCTGATCGTTGCCGACCCGATGCGGCTGAAGCAGATCCTGCTGAACCTGATGTCGAATGCCATCAGGTTCACCAAACCCGAAGGCTCGGTCGTCGTCGCCACGCGTCACACTCCGGAGGGCGGCGTCGCACTCGAGGTACGCGACACCGGCTCGGGCATGACGCCGGAGGAGATCGACATCGCACTAGAGCCCTTCGGGCAGGTCGATGCCCGGCTGGCGCGCGAACACGAAGGCACCGGGCTTGGGCTGCCGCTGGCGCGACAATTGACCGAGCTGCATGGCGGCACGCTTGAGATCATCAGCGAAAAGGGTCACGGCACGACGGTGACGGTGATCTTGCCGGCGGCGCGATGCCTGCCCAATTCCACCGGGTACACGGCCGACGCGCGCGCTTACCCGGTGGCGGCGGAATACTAGGCGCTGCGCGCGCGACAAGGTCGTCGGCCGCCATTGCGGCCGAAAACCTCGCAAGGCTACGATGACAGCGCGAGGGAGGGCCGTAACCAAACGTGACATCCATTGGCTTTTGAGCGTTTGCGTCAGGCGGCCGGCGGCTTCGGCAACATCGCCCGCGCGCTCTCTCATCGCAATTACCGCGTCTATATCAGCGGCAACGCGATCCAGCTCGTCGGCACTTGGATGCAGCGCGTGTCGGTTGGCTGGTTAACTTGGACGCTGACCCATTCCGGCACTTGGCTGGGCCTCATGTCGATGGCCGAGTTCCTGCCGGTGCTGTTCGTCTCGCCGCTCGCCGGCGTGTTGGCCGACCGGCGAGACAGGGTCGGGATCATTCGTATCACCCAGCTTTATGGCTGCTTTACCGCGACCCTGCTGGCGATCCTCGTCGGCACCGGGTTCATCTCGAGCCACGTCCTGTTCGGATTGGTGCTGCTCCTCGGGATTAATCAGGGCATCGCCCAGCCGGCCAGGCTGGCGCTGATCCCGACCCTGGTCGACCGCGCGGCGCTGCCCTCAGCCCTCGCCATCAATTCGATCGTGTTCAATACGGCGCGGTTTATCGGTCCGGCGATTGCCGGTCTCTTGATTGCGCGGGTCAACATCGCCGCCGCCTTTGCCGCCAACGCGATCACCTACATCGCGTTCCAGATTTCGCTCGCCAATCTGCGCGACATCCCGCCTTTGCCGGTGCGGGCGGCACAGAACGCGCTGCGCGCTTCGCTCGAAGCCTATTCCTACGCCAGCCGGCATCCCGGCATCGCGCCGATGCTGATGCTGTTCGCGGTGACGACGATCGGCACACGTGGGTTTATCGAGCTGTTTCCCGGTTTCGCCGATAGCGTCTTCCATCGCGGGCCGCAGGGTCTGGCGATGCTGACCTCAACTGTCGGCCTCGGCGCGATCTTCGGTGGGCTGTGGATGCTGCTCCGCTCGCAGATCAGCGGGCTCACGACGATCGTCCTCGCCAACACGCTGATCATGTCGCTGGCGATCATCGCCTTCACCGCGACCGACAGTTTCACGCTGGCGCTGCCCTGCGTGTTCGTCGCCGGCACCGCGATGGTCATCACCGGGATCGGCGCGCAGACGCTAATCCAAGCCTCGACCGACCGCGGCATGGCCGGTCGGGTGATGGCGCTTTATGGCATGATTTTCCGCGCCGGTCCGGCGCTGGGCGCGGTGATAATGGGCACCGCGAGCGAGCATTTCGGATTGCGCTTGCCGCTGGCGATCGGCGCCATCGTGTCGTGCCTGTTCTGGGCGCTGACCTTGCACCGGCGCAAGGCGATCATGGCCTCGCTCGAAGAACCACCGCCTGATGAGCCGGTAGCGGCCCCCGCCGAGCGCGGCGCGTGATGGGCAACGAGCTACTCTGTTTCGGCCTCGGCTATACGGCGCTCGCCTTTGTCCGGCGGCTCGGCCCCGAGTGGACGGTCATCGGGACGACGCACAACGGCCGCGACGGTACGCTCCGCTTCGACCGCGACCATCCCCTGCCGGACGAAACTTTCGAAGGCATCACCCACGCTCTCGTGTCGATCCCGCCGGGCGAGGCCGGCGATGCCGTTCTCGATCTGCATGGCGAAGACATGGCAGCGCTGAAGCAACTGAGTTGGGTCGGCTATCTGTCAACAACCGGGGTCTACGGCACGCGCGATGGGGGCTGGGTCGATGAGACCTCTGAACTGCAGCCCACGGGCGAGCGCGGCGAGCGGCGGGTCGCCGCCGAGGCAGCATGGCATGATCTCTGGCGCGACTATGGCGTGCCAGTGCACATCTTCCGGCTCTCCGGCATCTACGGGCCGGGCCGCAGCGCTTTCGACGCACTGCGCGCCGGCACGGCGAGGCGCATCGACGCCGGAACCCAGGTCTTTTCGCGCATCCATGTCGACGACATCGCCAGCGTTCTGCTCGCCTCGATCGCCCGGCCACGGCCTAGCGCGATCTACAATGTCTGCGACGACGAGCCGGCAACGCAGGAGGCGGTCGTCGCTTGCGCGGCGATGCTCCTCGGTATCGAGCCGCCGCCGCTGGTGCCGCTCGCAGAAGCTGGTCTATCGCCGATGGCGCGCAGCTTCTACGCCGACAACAAGCGCGTCTCAAACGCGCTGATCAAACGGGAGCTTGGGGTGACGCTCCGATACCCGGATTACCGCGCCGGGCTAAACGCGATCCTCGCCGCCGGCGGCTAATACTTGCCTAGCGCGCCGCTGTCCGGCATCGTCGCGGCCTGCGGTCGAGCACAGCCCGAGGGAGGAAAGCCGATGGCCTACAACATACTTATGATGGGGGCCTCGTACGGCTCGCTGCTGGCGATCAAGCTGCTCTTTGGCGGCCACAAGATCACCATGGTCTGCCTCCCCAACGAGGTCGAGGCGTTCAACAGCGACGGCGCGCATGTGCGCATGCCGATCCGCGGCCGCGCCACCCCGATCGATCTCGATTCACGCAAGCTGCCGGGGAGCCTCAAGGCCGCCGGCAGCGGCGACGTCAACCCCAAGGATTATGACCTCGTCGTGCTGGGGATGCAGGAGCCGCAATACCGCTCGCCCGGCGTGCGCGACTTGTTGGACGCCGCGGCGCGCACCAAGGTGCCGTGCATGTCGATCATGAACATGCCGCCGCTGGCCTACCTGAAGCGCATTCCCGGTCTCAACACCGATGCGCTAAGGCCTTGTTACACCGATGCGACGGTGTGGGACAATTTCGAGCCAGGGAAGCTCACCCTGTGCAGCCCCGACCCGCAGGCGATCCGCCCGCCGGGCGAGAAGATCAACTTCCTGCTGGTCACCCTGCCGACCAATTTCAAATCGGCGCGGTTCGCCTCCGACGCCGACACCAAGATCCTTCGCGATCTCGAAACCGATGTCGAAGCGGTACGCTACGACCCGGGTGATGGGGTAAAAATCGAGCTGCCGGTGAAGCTCAAGGTGCACGAGTCGATCTTCGTGCCGCTGGCCAAATGGGCGATGCTGCTGACCGGCAACTACCGCTGCGTCACCGCCGACAGCGCGATCGACATCAAGGACGCGGTGCATGCCGACCCGGAGAAGTCGCGCTCGGTCTACAATTGGGTGATGGAGGTCTGCACCAAGCTCGGCGCCAATCCGGCCGATCTGGTGCCGTTCGAGAAATACGCCAGCGCCGCGCATGGGCTGGTGCGGCCGTCCTCGGCGGCGCGCGCGCTCAACAACGGCGTGCCCAACATCGAGCGCACCGACCGTCTCGTGCAATTGCTCGGGGCGCAACTCGGCATGCACCACCCGGTGGTCGATGCGACGGTGAAGCAGGTCGACGCCCGGCTCGAGGCCAACCGCAAAAAGGCCGCCTGAGGCTCACCGCAACGGCGGCAGAGGGCGGCAGCGTGAAAGGCAACATCCTCGGCTTCGACCCGGACAGCAATACCGGCGCGATCACCGGCCATGACGGCCAGCGCTACGACTTTGTCCGGCTGGAGTGGCGCGGACCGGGCCAGCCGGGCCGCGGCGAAACCGTCGATTTCATCGCCGACGGCCAGCGCGCGACGCAAATCTACCCGCTTGTCGCGCGCGGCGACCCCAGCCAGGGCTCGGACGCGAACACGGTCTACATTCTCTACCTGGTCAGCCTGCTGGTCGGGATCACCAGCATCGTCGGCGTCATCATGGCCTATGTGAACAGGGCCGATGCGCCCGAATGGGTGCAGACGCATTACCGATTCCAAATTCGCACGTTTTGGATCGGTATGCTCTACGCGTTCATCGGCCTCATTACCTGCATCATCATCGTCGGCTTTTTCTGGCTGATGTTCGTGCTGGTCTGGTGGATCGTACGGTGCGTCAAAGGAATGCAGGCGATCTCGCTTGGCCTCGCTTACGAGCGTCCTGCCTCCTGGCTCTGGTAATTCGGCGTATCACCAAAGCGGTGAACTGACCAAAAGCCCTTGCAACTATCGCTTGGGCACGCCAGCAGGTACAATTTAGCCGGCAAAAAATTGGGGACCGCCATGAAGGGGAATATCATCGGGTTCGACCCCGACACCAATACCGGGGCTATCAGCGGCCATGATGGTAAGCGTTACGACTTCGTGACCGCGGATTGGCACGGGCAGGCCCGGCCACGCCAGGGTGACATCGTCGATTTTCAGCCCAGCGGCGATCGCGCGACCCAGATCTATCTGGTCGATGCCGAATATGTGCAGCCGAGCTTGGGCCAGTTCTATTTCTCGCCGCACGGGCGGATCTCGCGCTCGCAATATTGGCTGAGGTTCGTCGTCCCTTACGCTATCGTCACCATCGTCCTTTTTGCGATCATTGGCGCCATGGCCGCGGCGGGAAACACCAGCGGAGCCGGCGTCATCTACCTCATCTGGGCCATTTTCGCGCTCATCGCGTTCTGGCCAAACTTGGCCATCCTCATCAAGCGTGTGCATGACCGCGATTGGCCCTGGCCATTCATCCTGTTGATGTTCGTGCCGCTGGTCCAGTTCTGGCCGATGATCGAGATCATGTTCCTGCGCGGGACGATCGGCAGCAACCGCTTCGGCGCCGATCCGGTCCCGCACCAGTAATCAGCCAGACAGCCGCCGATTTGCGATGAAAGGCAACGTTCTCGGTTTCGATCCCGACACGAACACCGGCGCGATCAGCGGCTATGACGGTCAGCGCTACGATTTTGTGACTGCCGAATGGCGCGGCGCCGGCCGGCCGCAGCGCGGCGACGTTGTCGATTTTCAGGCGATCGATCAGCGCGCGACCGAGATCTACCTGGTCGAGCCGGTCTACGTGCAGCCGGGTTTCTGGCCGTTCTATTTCTCGCTAAACGGCCGGATCTCGCGATCTCAGTATTGGCTGCGATTCGTCGTTCCATACGTAGTGATCTACTTCACTTTGGAGATCATCGCCGCGATAGCCGGATCAGGGTCAAATCTTTATATCGCCATCTCGATCACCATTTTCATCTTTTCCCTGGCAATGTTCTGGCCGTCGATCGCGATTCTGGTCAAACGCATTCACGACCGCAATAAATCGGGGTGGTGGAGTCTTTTCCTCTACGTCCCGACATTCGTTTTCACCATCCTGCTATTGGCTTGGGTCGGGACGGCGATCGTCGCCCTTGCCGCCGGAGGCACGGACGCGGCGCTGCCGGCATTGGGCGGTGTGGGCATTTTGGTCATCGTCCTGGGCGTGGTCACATTCGGCATCGATATCTGGTTCTTCGTCGAATTCGGCTGCCTGCGCGGAACGATTGGCAGCAATCGCTTCGGCCCCGACCCAGTGGGTCGCCGCTAGCGAGCGCACCGCACAACAAAAAGGGCCGGAAAATCCCGGCCCTTTTCGTTTGTCTCGGATCACAGGTTAGCAGGACGGGTCGCCCCCGCCGCCGCCAAAATCGCTGCCGCTATCGCTGGCATAGTCGTTGCCGCCGCCACCGAAATCGTTGCCGGTATTGCCGGCATAGTCGTCGCCGCCAGCACTGCCGCCCGCGTAACCGGCGCCGGCGGAGCTCGGATTGGTACCGCCATAGTTATTGATCACCGTCTCGCCGAGGCCGGTCCCCATTCCCATCCCGCCCAAGCCGCCAAAGCCGCCGAGGCCGCTCGCATAGCTGTGCCCGAACAGCGACGAGATGCCCTGGAACAAGAGGGCGCCGCCGGCGACACCAGCCGCGGTCGTCGCCGCCGAACGCAGGAAACTGTTGCCGCCGCCGCCAAACATGCCGCCGCCCGCCGGCGCGTAGCCGGGCTGGGCATAACCGGGCGCAGAGCCGGGTTGCGCGTATTGCGGCTGCGGCGGAGGCGCGGCTTGCGGCGCTCGCGTCCACGGACCGGCGGACGGCACGCTGGCCTGCTGTTGCTGGCCACCGCCGAGAAGCCCGCCGAGAAAGCTGGTGCGCGGTGGCGGCTGGCTAGCGCTGGCGAGCTGCTGCTCCAATTCGGCGATCCGGTTCTGCGCGCTGTGCAGCGACAGATCCTGGATCAGCACGGTCTGCACCAGGTAATACGGTGCGTCCGGCATCTGTGTCATCGCCTGGCGGATCAGCGCGTCTGCCTCGGTATCCTTGGGCTGACCGGCCGCGCCTTGCAGGCGGGTCAACAGCGTGGTGATCAGGTCGCGTTCCTGCGGTTCCATGAACCTATGCCCCATGCAAAAGGGCCTTCCGGCGAAGGCCGCCCGCGCCGATTCCACCGGCGCGACGCGCTAGATGTGGGGAGCGCCGATGCCGGGTCAATGACGATGGGACGTTTACCCCTCGCCGCTTACCTCGATCGCGTCGTAGCCGCGGATGCGGTAGATGGCGATCGAGACCAGCCAGCTCAGCGCGAAGATCGCGATGATTAGGTAGCCGAGCGTGCCGAAATTATCGTTGAGCGCGCCGACCGCGCTCCATAGCGGCCCCTCGAGGCCGAGCTGACCACCGACCAGGCCCAGGACCTCTATCCCGCCGACAACCAACGCCACCAGCACCGAAACCGAGGTGATCGTCAGATTGTAGTAGAGCTTGCGGATCGGCCGGGCGAAAGCCCAGCCATAGGCGCCGAGCATCAAAACCCCGTCGGTCGTGTCGACTAGCGACATGCCGGCGGTGAACAGCGCCGGGAACACCATCACCGACCACGGCGAGAGCCCGCGTGACACCTCGGCGGCGGAAATGTCGAGGATGGCGATCTCGGTCGCGGTCTCGAAGCCGAGCCCGAACAGGAAGCCGAGCGGATACATATGCCAGCTCCGCGTCACGAAACGGAAGACCGGGCGGAACAGCCGGGCAAGCAGGCCACGCTGCGCCAGGAGCTGCTCGAAATCCTCCTCGACATAGGCGCCGCCGTGCCGCACCCGGCGGAAGGTGCGGTAGACACCCGCGAGTATGGCGATGTTGGCGAGCGCCACGGCGAAGAGGAAGAACGCCGACACGCTGGTGCCGATCAGTCCACCGACGTCCTTGAACGCGGCGAACCGGCTCTGCAGCGCCACGGTGGCCGCGGCGACACCCAGCGAGGCGAGCACGACGATCGTCGAATGGCCGAGCGCGAAGAAAAAGCCGACCGCGACTGGTCGCTTACCGCTCTGCATCAGCTTGCGGGTGACGTTGTCGATCGCGGCGATGTGGTCGGCGTCGACCGCGTGCCTGAGGCCGAACGTGTAGGCGAGGAACGCGGTGCCGAGCAGCACCGGGTGGGCGTGGAAGGCGACGAGCGCCCATGCCCAGGCGAGCAGGTTCGCGATGACGAGAATCGTGTAGATGCCGATCAGCCTGGCGCGCATGTTGGCTGCTCCGTCGCTGAAGACATCGGCGGGAATGAGGAACATCGTCGCACTCCGCCGCCGTCTCCGGCCAAGGCATCAGCGCGAACGGAGGAGATCAGTCGCCAGCGATGGCGCGCGAGCGCCGCTTCCGACCTCCCACCGGATCACCCCGTCCGATGCGCCCGCGCATGACCACGGCGATGGCAGGTCTCCTGGCTCGCGGGTCGCCGCCTTGCGCCGCCTTCCCAGGGCGACCCGCAGGCCGCCGCCAGTGGCTTCGATGGCGCTAGGCTCGCCGCTTACAGTTGCGGGGGCAGCCGCGGATTTGGACCAGGACTCGTAAGGTCAGGGCCCGCACCGCATTCCCTCTTATCCCCTCGCGGGGAACCATCACAGCGATCCTAGCCGGAAGGCGAGAGCGAATCCATGGCGTCAAGATGCATCCCGGCGCTACGCTCGCCAAAGCTTGCAACGCCCCGAGTTACAGCCGACATTTCGATCTCGCATGACGCTCGCTTCGCTCTTTCATCCGGCGGTCGCCGCCTGGTTCCACCGCAGCTTTGCGGCGCCCACCGCGGCGCAAGCAGAAGCGTGGCCGGCGATCAAATCCGGGCGCCATGTGCTGATCGCCGCGCCGACCGGGTCGGGCAAGACGCTGGCGGCGTTTCTCGCCGCGATCGACGGGCTGGTGCGCCAGGGTCTGGAAAACGGCGGTCTCGAAGACGAAACACAGGTCGTCTACGTCTCGCCGCTCAAGGCGCTGTCCAACGACATCCAGAAAAATCTGGCGGCGCCGCTCGCCGGGATCGCCGAGGAGCTGCGGGCGCGCGGGCTGCCGGCTCACAACATCCGCACCTGGGTGCGCACCGGCGACACGCCGCCGGCCGAGCGCCAGCGGATGGCGAAGAAACCGCCGCATATCGTCGTGACGACACCGGAATCGCTGTATCTGCTGCTCGGTTCGGAATCCGGGCGCAAGATGCTCGCGACGACGCGGTCGGTGATCGTCGACGAAATCCACGCGCTCGCCTCGAACAAGCGCGGCGTGCATCTGGCAGTGTCGCTCGAACGGCTCAAATCGCTGTGTGGCGACGGACTGTTGCGGATCGGCCTGTCGGCAACGCAGAAGCCGATCGAGGCGGTCGCCCGCTTCCTCGTCGGAACCTCAGAGACCGACTGCACGATCATCGACACCGGCCATCGCCGAGCCCGCGACCTCGCGCTCGAAATCCCGTCGTCGCCGCTCGAGGCGGTGATGTCGCATGAGGTGTGGGCGCAGGTTTACGACCGGCTCGCCGAGCTGATCGAGGCGCATCGCACGACGCTGGTCTTCGTCAATACGCGGCGTCTGGCCGAGCGCGCGACCCGGCAGTTGTCGGAGCGGATCGGCGAGGAACATATCGCCGCGCATCACGGCAGCCTCGCCAAGGAAGCGCGGCTCGACGCCGAGCAGCGGCTGAAGCGCGGCGAGCTGAAGGTGCTCGTCGCCACCGCTTCGCTCGAACTCGGCATCGATATCGGCGATGTCGACCTGGTCTGCCAGATCGGCTCGCCGCGCTCGATCGCCAGCTTCCTGCAGCGCGTCGGCCGCTCCGGCCACGCGGTCGACGGCACGCCCAAAGGCCGCCTCTTCCCGCTGTCGCGCGACGAGCTGGTCGAATGCGCGGCGCTGCTCGACAGCGTGCGGCGCGGCGAGCTCGATGCCTTGACCATTCCCGAGCTGCCGCTCGACGTGCTGGCGCAGCAGATCGTCGCCGAGGTCTCATCGCGCGAATGGAGCGAGGACGAGCTTTACGCGCTGATCCGCCAGGCCTGGCCCTATCGGAACTTGCCCCGAGCGGATTTCGACACCGCCATCGCGATGCTGGCCGAGGGCTTTAGCACCAGGCGTGGTCGGCGCGGTGCGCTCATTCATCACGACGCGGTCAACCACCTGCTGCGCGGCCGGCGCGGTGCGCGGATGACGGCGCTAACCTCGGGCGGCACCATCCCCGACACCGCCGACTACCAGGTTCTGCTCGAGCCCGAGAACCAGATCATCGGCACGGTCAACGAGGATTTCGCGGTCGAGAGCCTCGCCGGCGACGTCTTTCAACTGGGCAACGCCGCCTATCGCATCCAGCGCGTCGAGCGCGGCACCGTGCGGGTCGAGGATGCGCAGGGCATGCCGCCCAACATTCCGTTCTGGCTCGGTGAAGCGCCCGGCCGCAGCGACGAGCTGTCGGCGTCGGTGTCGCGGTTGCACGGCGAGATCGCGGCGCGGCTCGACGAGGGCGGCATCGATAGCGCGTTGCGCTGGATGGTCGACGAGGTCGGGATTGGCGAGGCTCCGGCCCGCCAGCTCGTCGAATATCTCGCCGCCGCCCATGCCGCGCTTGGGGTGTTGCCGACGCTCGAAACGCTGGTGTTCGAGCGCTTTTTCGACGCGGTCGGCGGGATGCAGCTGGTCATCCACTCACCCTATGGCAGCCGGCTCAACCGCGCCTGGGGCCTGGCGTTGCGCAAGCGGTTCTGCGCCCGGTTCAATTTCGAGCTGCAGGCGGCAGCGACCGAGGACAATATCAGCCTGTCGCTGACCACGGTGCACAGCTTCGCGCTCGACGAGGTGCCGCGCTATCTGCACTCGGCGAGCGTACGCGGCGTGCTGACCCAGGCGCTGCTCGACTCGCCGATGTTCATGACGCGCTGGCGCTGGGTTTCCGGCGTTGCGCTGGCACTGCCGCGCTTTCGCGGCGGCAAGAAGGTTCCGCCGCAGCTCGCCCGCATGGACGCCGAGGACCTGGTCGCGGCGATCTTCCCCGACCAACTCGCCTGCGCCGAGAATATCTCCGGCGAGCGCGAGATCCCCGATCATCCGCTGGTGCGCCAGGCGATCGGCGATTGCCTTCACGAGGCGATGGACATCGAGGGGCTGGAGCGGTTGCTCACCCAAATCGAGGCCGGCGAGGTCCGAGTCGTCGCACGCGACCTGACCGAGCCCTCGCCGCTCGCGCTGGAAGTGCTGTCGGCGCGGCCCTACGCCTTCCTCGACGATGCGCCGCTCGAAGAGCGCCGGACCCAGGCGGTGATAGGTCGCCGCTGGCTCGCGCCTGAGGAGGCGGCCGATCTCGGTCGGCTCGATCCCGAGGCGATCGCGCGGGTGCGCGAGGAGGCCTGGCCCGCGCCTGAAAACGCCGATGAGATGCACGATGCCCTCGTCTGGCTCGGGTTTCTCGCCGAGGCCGAAATCGGCAACACGCCGGGCTGGGCCGGGTGGCTTGTCGAATTGGCGGCCAGCCGCCGCGCGGGGCGCTTGCAGCATGGCGGAGCCACGCTGTGGGTCGCCGCCGAGCGGCTGCCGCAGTTTCAGGCGCTGTGGCCCGACGCGATGCTCGACCCGCCGATCGCCGCGCCGACTGCTTACGCCGAGCGCGAGTGGTCCGCCGATCTGGCGTTGGTCGAGATTGTGCGCGGGCGTCTCGAAGGCCTCGGTCCCGTCGATGTCGAGGCGCTGGCCGCACCGCTCGGCCTTGCTGCGCACGAGATCGCCGCGCCGCTCGCCGCGCTGGAAGCCGAGGGCTTTGCGCTGCGGGGCCGGTTCACGCCCGGGGCCGAAAGCGACGAATGGTGCGAGCGGCGTCTCCTCGCGCGCATCCACCGCTACACGGTCAACCGGTTGCGCGCCGAGATCGAGCCGGTCGCGGCGCGCGACTTCCTGCGCTTCCTGCTCGATTGGCAGCGCGTCGCTCCGGGCACGCGGATGGAGGGCCCGGACTCACTCGCGGCGATTGTCGGACAGCTCGAGGGGTTTGAGGCGGCCGCCGGCGCCTGGGAAAGCGAGATCCTGCCGGCGCGGCTGTCCGGATACGATCCGGTGTGGCTCGACGATCTGTGCCTGTCTGGCCGCGTTGCCTGGGCGCGGCTGCGGCCGCGGAGCCCGCGGCCGGACGATGCCGGGCGCGGCGCCACGCCGGTGCGGTCGACGCCGATCGCCCTGCTCGCCCGCCGCAACGTCGCGCTGTGGACGCTGCTGTCGCCGGCCGCCGACGCTGCCGAACCCGGTGCCTCGGCACGCCGCGTCGTCGAGGTGATCCGCCAGGAGGGCGCGTCGTTTTTCGACGAGCTGGTCGAGGGCAGCGGGCTGCTAAAGCCTCAGGTCGAGGAGGGGCTGGGCGAGCTCGTCGCGCTCGGCCTCGTCGCCTCCGACAGCTTCGCCGGACTGCGCGCGCTGCTGACGCCGAGCGCGAGCGGGAGCCAACGTCGCCGCCGCGCGGTCAGCTTCGCGATGGAAGGCGCCGGCCGCTGGGCCTTGGCGCGCCGGCCACGCCCCGATGACCCGAAGGCGGCTGGCGAAGCGGCCGAACACCTCGCCCACACCTTGTTGCGCCGCTACGGCGTCGTGTTCTGGCGGCTGATAGAGCGCGAGGCGGCGTGGCTCCCGCCATGGCGGGATCTGCTGCGCGTCTACCGCCGACTGGAAGCGCGCGGCGACATCCGCGGCGGCCGGTTCGTCGCGGGCTTCGCCGGCGAGCAATTCGCCCTGCCCGAGGCGGTGGGCGCGCTGCGCGAGGTGCGGCGCAAGGCGCCTAGCGGCGCGTTCGTATCGCTGTCGGGCGCCGACCCGCTGAACCTGGTGGGTATTCTCACGCCCGGCCCAAGGCTCTCGGCGCTGACGGTCAACCGCGTGCTGTATCGCGACGGGTTGCCGGTCGCGCTCTATGCCGGCGGCGAGGTGCAATTCCTCGAAACGCTGCCGGTGGAAGAGGAATGGGCCGCACGGAAGACGTTGCTGCGCGGCGCCATGCCGAGCAGCGCGAGGGCCGCCGCCGGCGTCAAATGATCCTGCGCTCGCGCAGGTCCGCGATTTCCGTCGCGCTATAGCCAAGATCGGCGAGGACTTCGTCGTTGTGCTGCCCGAGCTCAGGGGCGATCCCGATCTGGGCCGGCGTCTCGGAGAAGTGCCACGGCGAGCCGTGCACTTTCAGCCGCTTGCCGTGTTTCGGGTAGTCGATCTCGGTGACATAACCGTTGGCCAGCACGTCCGGGTCGTTCGAGCCCTCGAGCAGGGTGTTGATCGGCGCAGAGACGATGTCCGCGCCGCGCAGCCTTTCGACCCAATCGTCGCGCGGTCCAGTCGCGAACAGCTCGTCGAGCAGCCGCAGCAGTGCCTGGCGCTTCTCGTCGGAATTGATGATGACGCCGAGATCGCCAAAGCTGGCATTCTCCAAAGTTTCGTAAAAGCCGAGCGCGGTCATCGCGTTGCGCCAAGGCCGATTGCCGTTGAGCTGAAACACCAGCGGCTTGCCGTCGCGGTCGTTGAAGCTGGCGCTGATCCCGGGCCGCTCGGGCGTCCCGGTGATCCGCGCCTGGCCCGTCACCGGGCCGCGGTCGCGCCACATCGCCGTCGTCAGGGTCCAGCCCATCAGGCGGATCTGGCCGCCGAGCAGCGAGCAATCGACCTTCTGTCCGATCCCCGTCGCGCGGGCGTGGGTGAGCGCCGCCAGCGCGCCGCCGAAGGCAAGGATCGCGCAGGTTTCGTCGGCAACCGAGACGATGCCGGTGCGCAACGGCTGGCCGGGAGCCGAATAGGCCTGGGCGATGCCACCCAGCGCCTGGGCCATCGAGTCGGTGCCGGGCAAATCGGCATGCGGCCCTTTGGGGCCGTAACCCGAGATCGACATGTAGACGAGCTTCGGGTTCACCGCCTTCAGCTCCTCGTAGCCGAAGCCGTTCTTCTCCGCCGCGCCGGGCCGGAAATTCTGACCAAAGATGTCCGCCTTGACGACGAGCTGCTTGAGGATGTCGCGCCCCTCCGCTTCCTTCAGGTTCAGCGTGACGCTCTTCACCCCGCGGTTGTTGGTCTCGAAATAGGTACTGGGCATGCCCGGGAGCACGGTCGAGCCGCGCGAATTGTCGCCCACCCCCGGCACTTCGATCTTGACCACCTCGGCGCCGAGATCGGCCATCAGCATGTAGGGCACTGTGCCCGCCTGCGCGGTCGAGCAGGCGACAACCTTGACGCCCTGGAGCGGGCCGTGCGGTTCACTCATGTCCAGAGGTCCTCATGGCAAAATCCCGATCAGCGTTGCCGACCCCTTGTACCCCTTCGCGCGATGAGGCAAAGCTGATTTCGAATGGCGCGGAAGCGACCGCACGAGCGACATCGGGGAGACGGGTCATGGGTAAGCTCGAGGGTAAGGTCGCCTTGGTAACCGGCTCCGGCCGCAATATCGGTCGCGCGACGGTGTTGCAGCTGGCCCGCGAGGGCGCGCACGTCGTCGTCAACGCGCGCTCGAACGAGCAGGAGCTCAACGGCGTTGTGCGCGAGGCGCAGGAGATCGGGGTCAAGGCGGTCGGCGTCCTCGCTGACATGGCGAAGAAGGATCAGGTCGAGGCGATGGCGGCGCGGGCGCTGTCGGAGTTCGGGCGCGTCGACATCCTGATCAACAATGCCGCCATCCGACCGCACAAACCGTTCCTGGAACTGACCGACGCGGATTGGGAGCTGGTCAGGGGCGTCGTCCTCGACGGCGGGCTCTACCTGACGCGCGCGCTGATCGGCAAGATGGTCGAGAACAAATACGGTCGCATCCTGTTCTTCGTCGGCGACGGGGCGTATTCCGGCCGCGGTAGCGGCCGCGCCCATCTCTCGGCGGCCAAGATGGCGCTGGTCGGTCTCGCGCGAGGACTCGCTTCCGAATTCGCCCCGCACAACATCCGGGTCAACGTGGTCTCGCCAGGCAGCATCGACACCAGGCGCGACAATCCCGAATGGTATGGCGGCCGGCCGCCAGACGCCGCGGGCATCCCGCTGGGGCGCCAGGGCAAGATCGACGAGATCGCCGCCACCTGCCTGTTCCTCGTCAGCGACGATGGCGGCTTCATCACCGGCCAGACCATCCACGTCAACGGCGGCGCCGCCTATTACTGACCTCTCTCAACGCAATTTCTTAGATGTTTCACGCTAATCAATTGAAACTTCGGCTGTTCGGATTATCGCTGCTGCTGTTCGCCTCGGTGCCGGCGATGGCGCAATTCGACCCGGAAGGTCTGGCCGCGCGGCTCAAGAGCGGCATGACGATCAGTCAGGCGCTACTCGCCCTCGGAAATCGTCCAACCTCCGCTCTGGTGACGACCTGCCACCTCCAAACCGGAGAACCCTTTACCTGCCGGGTCTGGAACTACACGACCCAGTTCGAGGAGCTGCAAATCTACTTTCGCTACAGCGAGCCCGCGCAGGAGTGGCTAGTCTATTCCTGGCGATTGTAACCCGCCGCGATATCAGCCCGGGCCTTCGCCGGGGCACTCTCGGTCCAAACGTCGCGCAAGATGGCGTTCAGTTCCGGAATGCACGACCCGCAATTGGTGCCGGCACCCAACGCGGCACCGATTTCGGAAACACTGATCAGACGGCGCTCGATAATCGCCTCATGAAGCGTGCGCAGGCCGACTGCAAAGCAGGCGCAAACGGCGCCGCCGGCATCGCCAATCGCGGCATCGGGCTCCGCATGCCCGGAAAGTAGGCTCAGCCGGGTCCCGGGGGGTATAACCGCGCCTAACGCAGCAGCCAGTGCATTTTGGCTCGGCAGCCCTTCCATCCGGCGCGCCAGGAAAAAGCATGCGTCAAGGCTATCGTCGATGATGCTGGCATAGCGAAAGACCCCGCGTCCGGGATCGGCGTAAATCATCAATTCCGCTTCCGGCGGCGTGCCCATGATGTCCGCGATCCAGGCGGCGGTATTCCGGCCGCTCGGCAGGGGTTCCCAGCCGGCAATCTCGAACGCGTGGCCGCCCTCGATCGGGGTGCGTGCCCAATGATAAGCCCCGTCGGCGGGCGGCAATCCGGTTCGCCGTAACAGCAACCCTCGCCAGAATGTCGCGACCGGGGTGATCCCAACCGGGGTTCCCTTCAGCTCGGGCTGCCCCGAGACCGGATCGGTCATCGCCCCGACAAGGCGGTCGACCGGCCCGGCCGAAGTGAAGTCGTCGGTCCAATGCATCGGGACGAAGGCATCGCCCGAACGCTGGTCCGTTGTCAGACGAACCTGCAGCATGGTCGCGCCATGGCAGGTTTCGACTCGGGCTAGGCCATCCTGCATCACGCCGAACCGCGCGGCATCGGCCGGATGGAGATCGAGGAACGGCTTGCTCTGGTGCCTCATCAAGCGAGGCACGCGCCCGGTGCGTGTCATCGTGTGCCACTGGTCGCGCACCCTACCGGTGTTTAACACGAGCGGCCGGTCGTCATCGGGCTGCTCCGCGAGTGGCCGATAGGGGGTTGGGATGAACCGTGCCTTCGCATCCGCGGTCGGGAAACAGGTTCGCTTTTCAAACAGCCGCGCTGTGCCCTCGGGTAGAGCAGCCTTGGTGGCCACAGGCCAGCGGATCGGGCTCAGCCCGTCATAGGCCGCATCCTCCAAATCAGCGAGCGCTCCGATGTCGAAGACCCGCTGCTCGGGTCCATCGTTCTCGAAGGCCGACAGCGCGGCATGCTCACGGAAGATATCGCCCGGCCCGCGATAGCCAAACGCCCGGCCCCAGCCCATGCGGGAGGCGACCTCGCACAACATCCACCAATCGGGCCGCGCCTCGCCGGGCGGCGGTCGGAACGCGCGCTGGCGGGAAATGCAGCGCTCCGAATTTGTGACGGTGCCGTCCTTCTCGCCCCAGCCGGACGCGGGCAGCACGACATCGGCAAAGCGGGTCGTGGCGGTCGGCCAGCAATCGCTGACGGCGACGAAGGGGCAAGCGGCGAGCGCCTCGCGTACGCGGCCGGCGCGCGGCATGCTGTCGGCCGGATTGGTGCCGAGGATCCACAGCGCCTTGATCCTGCCATCGAGCACGGCATCGAACAGTTCGACGGCTTTGAGGCCGGGTTGGGTCGCCATGCGTGGCGCGTCCCAAAAGCGCCGAACCCGGTCAATGCTCGCGTCGGTGAAGTTCATATGAGCGGCCAACTGGTTGGCCAGGCCGCCAACCTCGCGGCCGCCCATCGCGTTCGGCTGCCCGGTCAGCGAGAACGGCCCCATTCCCGCGCGCCCGATCCGGCCAGTCGCGAGATGGCAATTGATGATTGCATTGACCTTGTCGGTTCCCGCCGCCGATTGGTTCACCCCCTGCGAATAGAGCGTCACGGTGCGCTCGGTCGCAGCGAACCAATCGTAGAACCGGGTGAGATCGCTGACCGGCAGGTCGGCCGTCGCCGCGACATCCGCGGGGGACGGAGCCGCGGCTCGCGCTGTCTCGACCGCAGCGGCAAAACCCGTGGCGAGGTCTTCAGTCCAAGCTTTGTCACAGGCTCCTGTCGCGGCGAGATGCGCAAGCAAGCCGGCGAAAACGGCGACATCGGTGCCGGGCCGCAGCGCCAGGTGCAGATCGGCGATGTCGCAGGTCGCGGTGCGGCGCGGGTCGATGACGACGACCTTGGTGCCGCGCGCTTCCTTGGCGGCTGCCAGGCGCTGATACAGCACCGGGTGACACCAGGCCATGTTGCTGCCGACCAAAACGACAAGGTCGGCCGCTTCGATGTCGTCATAGCAGCCGGGGACGAGATCCTCGCCGAAGGCGCGGATGTGTCCAGCGACCGAAGAGGCCATGCAGAGCCGCGAGTTGGTGTCGATATTGGCGCTGCCGATGAAGCCCTTCATCAGCTTGTTGGCGACGTAATAGTCTTCGATGAGGAGTTGGCCGGAGACGTAGAGCGCGACGGCATCCGGCCCGTCGGTGGCGATGGTCCGCGCGAACGTTTCGGCGATCAGGTCTAGCGCCTCGTCCCAGCTCGCGTCGCGGCCACCGATTTGCGGCCGTAGCAGGCGGCCGGTATCGCTGAGGGTTTCACCGAGCGCCGCGCCTTTCGAGCACAGGCGCCCGCGATTGGCGGGGTGGTCCGGGTCGCCCGCGATCCTTCCATCGGAAAACGCCAGGAGCCCGCAGCCGACGCCGCAATAAGGACAGGTGGTCCGGGTCGGGCCGTCGCTCATGCGGCCTCCGGTTTGCGGGCAGAGCACGCCTCCGGCGCGGCGAGCCAGATCCGGCCTTCGTCGACCTTCACCGCGATAATTGACACTTGCCCTTCGTCAGGGGCTTCAGCTTCGCCGGTGTCGAGGTGAATGACCCAGCCGTGCAGCGGGCAGGCAACCGCGCACCCCTGCACGATTCCTTCGGAGAGCGGGCCGCCCTTGTGCGGACAGCGATCGACTAGCGCGAAGACCTGATCATCCGCCGTGCGAAACACCGCGATTGGTAAGTCCGCGTCGGGGCCCCTCACCCGGCGCGATCCCCGGCGCGGTATCTCGTCGAGACGACCAACCTCGATCCAGCGGCGACCGGCCAATTCAGCCGACCTCCGCCAGCGCGCGGTATTCATGTGCCTCGGCGCCGGCGGCGCGCTCGGCCCAAGGGTCGCTTTGCACCATACGCTGAGACATGAGGAAGCGCTCGTGCAGGGCGCGCCGGTTGTCGGCGTCGGCCACGACCCGCTCGTGCACATAGTCGATGCCGACGCGGGCAACCCACGGGGCCGTCCGCTCCAGGTAGCGTGCCTCCTCGCGGTAGAGCTGCAGAAATGCGCCAACATGCTCGAGCACCTCGGCCTCGGTGGAAAGACGCACGAGATGATCGGTGACGCGCACCTCGACGCCACCATTGCCGCCGACCACGACATCGTAGCCGGCCTCGACGCAGACGACGCCGATATCCTTGATCGTCGCCTCCGCGCAGTTGCGCGGGCAACCGGACACCGCGAGCTTGACCTTGTGCGGGGTCCACGAGCCCCAGCACATCTTCTCGATCTTGACCCCGAGCCCGGTCGAGTCCTGGGTACCGAAGCGGCACCATTCGCTGCCGACGCAGGTCTTCACCGTCCGCAGCCCCTTCGCATAAGCGTGGCCTGAGACAAGACCGGCCTTGTTAAGGTCCCCCCAGACGTCCGGCAGCTGCTCCTTCTTGACCCCCAAGAGATCGATGCGCTGACCGCCGGTGACCTTGACCGTCGGGATCGCGTACTTCTCGGCGACATCGGCGATCGCGCGCAACTCGCGCGGGTTGGTCAGGCCGCCCCACATGCGCGGGACGACCGAGAACGTGCCGTCCTTCTGGATGTTGGCGTGGACCCGCTCGTTGACGAAGCGCGATTGCGCATCGTCGCGGTAAGTCTCCGGCCAGGCGCAGAGCAGAAAGTAGTTGAGCGCCGGGCGGCATTTCTGGCAACCGTCAGGTGTCCTCCAGCCGAGCGCCTCGCGCACCGCGGCGATCGTCCTCAATTCCCGCTCGCGGATCGCGTGGCGCACCGCATCGTGACCGTGATCGGTGCATTTGCACATCGCCGGGTCAGCGCGATGCGCGACCGCGCCGCCGAGGTGGGCGAGGATCGCCTCGACCTTGGCGGTGCACGAGCCGCACGATGCCGACGCCTTGGTATGGGCGCGCACCGCATCGAGCGTGGTCAGCCCCTTGGCCCGGATCGCCTCGCAGATACGTCCCTTGGAGACCCCATTGCAGTCGCAGACCTGCTCGGCATCGGGCATCGCGGCGATATCGATCTTGGACACCGGGGCGCCGGCTCGCTCGGCAAAGGCGCGGCCGAAAACGAGCTGATCGCGAAACGCCGACACGTCGGTCTTTTCGCGCATCAGCTGGACATACCAGGGTCCGTCGACGACGTGGCCGTAAAGGACGCTGCCGACGACCCGGTCGTCGCGCAGGATTACCTTCTTGTATATGCCGCGCCTGGCGTCGTGCAGCGTGATCTCTTCATCGGCTTCGTCGGCCGCGGCGAGCGCGCCGGCGGAAAACACGTCGACGCCGGTGATCTTGAGGCTGGTGAAGATCGGCGGCGGGACATAGACCGCCTCATCGTTGCCGGCGAGGCGCGCGCCGCACACCTTGGCCTGCTCCCAGATCGGTGCGACGAGGCCGAAGACCTGACCGTTATGCTCGATACATTCGCCGACCGCATAGATGTTCGGATCGCTCGTGCGCATGTCGTCGCCGACCAGGAGGCCGCGATTGACGTCGAGCCCGGCGGCGCGCGCCAAATCGATATTGGGGCGGATGCCGATCGCCAATACGACGAGGTCGGCCTCAATCTGCCGCCCATCGGCCAGCAGCACGCCCTCGGCCTTGTCGTTGCCGAGAATCTCCTCGGTTTGTCCATCGGTGAAGAAGGCGATGCCGCGCGAGTCGAGGTCGCGTTGCAACAGTTCACCCGCGGTCGCGTCGAGTTGGCGCTCCATCAGGGTCGACATCAGATGGACGACCGCGACCGACATGCCGCGCCGCTTCAGGCCCCAGGCAGCTTCGAGGCCGAGCAATCCGCCGCCGATGACGACCGCCCGCCGGTGCCGCTCGGAGGCGGCGATCATCGCATCGACATCGGCGATGTCGCGAAACGCGTGGACGCCGGTGAGCTGCAAGCCGGGGATCGGCGGCGCCAGCGGCTTGGACCCGGTGCCGAGCAGCAGCCTGTCGTAGGAGATGTCGCCCACTCCGGCGAGCGAAACGGTTCTCGCGACGCGATCGATTGCGGTTACCGGGTTTCCCGTCAGCAGGGTGACGCCATTCTCGTCGTACCAGCCGCGCGGGTTGATAACGACCTCGTCGACCGTCTTTTCGCCCGCCAGCACCGAGGACAGCATGATGCGGTTGTAGTTCGGGTGTGGCTCGGCGCCGATGACGGTGATGTCGTAGCGCTCGGGAGAGCGAGTTAGCAGCTCCTCGACCGTCCGCATCGCCGCCATCCCGTTGCCGACGACGACGAGCCGCTCCTTGCCGTTGCGAGCAGGGGTCATGCCGCGTCTCAGACGCGCGCCTGAGCGAGGCTGGTCGGCGCCATTTGCGACAAGAAGCTACGGCGCAGGTAGTACCACCAGGTCAGCGCGATGCAGCTGACGTAGAAGGTGAGAAACACCGCGAGCGCGAGATGCGGCCCGCCGGTGACGGCGATCGAGGCGCCGAAGCCGCGCGGGATCAGATAGCCACCGCAGGCGCCGATCGCGCCGATGAAGCCCAGAGCCGAGGCGCCCTCGAGAACGGCCGATTTCAGTGCCGCCGCCTTTGCCTCCGCGCTTGAGCCCGCCTCGCGCAGCTTCTCCTCGCGGAAGATCGACGGGATCATCCGGTAGGTCGAGCCGTTGCCGATCCCGGTGGCGACGAAAAGGATCAGGAACATCGTCAGGAAACCGGCGAAACTCTTGATGTCGACGTAGTACATGACGCCCATGGTCGCGACGCCCATCGCGACGAAATTCCAGAACGTCACCTTGGCGCCGCCGATCTTGTCGGCGAGAAGTCCACCGATCGGGCGCGAGATCGATCCCACCAGCGGGCCGAGGAAGGCGACGCTCACCGTGATTGCCGGGAACTGCGTCTTGATCAGCAGCGGAAACGCCGCAGAATAGCCAATGAACGAGCCGAAGGTTCCGATATAGATCCACGACATCACCCAGGTATGCTTACGCTTGGTGATGACCAGCTGGTCCCGGAAGCTCGACTTCGCCGAGGTCAGATTATTCATGTAGCGGTAGGCACAGAACACCGCGACCGCCAGCGGCAGCAGCCACATCAGCCCGGCGTTCTGGATATAGACGCCACCGGCTCCCGGCGTCGCCTGGTAAAGGTTGATGATCCCAAACCCCATAAGGATCGGCACCAGGAGTTGGACCGTGCTGACGCCGATATTGCCGCCAGCCGCGTTGATGCCGAGCGCCCAGCCCTTGATCCGGTCCGGATAGAAGAACGAGATGTTGGCCATGCTCGAGGCAAAATTGCCGCCGCCGAGACCGGCGGTCGCCGCCACCAGCAGCATCAACCCGAACGGCGTATCCGGTTGGGTCGCGAAATAGGCGAGCGCGAGCGTCGGGATGAACAGCACCGCGGCGCTGAACATCGTCCAGTTGCGGCCACCGAAGGTCGTCACCGCGAAGGTGTAGGGAAACCGGATCAGCGAGCCGATCAGCCCCGGCAAAGCGACGAGCTGAAAGAGCTGGTCGGTCGAGTAGTGAAAGCCCGCCGCGGGTAGCTTGGTGACGACGATGCTCCACATCAGCCAGATCGAGAAGCCGAGATGTTCGGCCAGGATCGAGAAGACTAGATTGCGCCGGGCGATAGCCTTGCCCTTGCTTTCCCAGAATTTCTCGTCCTCGGGGTTCCAGTCCGATATCCAGCTTGAATCGCGCGTGCTCATTGGCGGTTACCCTTTCCTGTCGGCTGGCGAGACTGCGGCAGCGGGCGCGGCGGGACGAAGGACGCCCGACAGCGAAAACTCCTACGCATCACAGCTGGGCCCGATGGTCGCGGTGGACCGGCTTTGGCCCACGATCTTGCTTGGGGCGGCGGGACCGCCCGCGGTGGATGCCCCGCCCTTGGAGCTAATCCATCTCCCGCTATCGCGTCGCACTCGTGTTAGCGCGGGAGCAAGCGTCCAGTCGCAAGCTCCATGCCAAAGAATATTGGGCGAAAAATCAGGGCTGTTTCAACAATACTTAGAAAGCATTGCCTAGGTTTCGGGCAGACGCTAGATTTTTGTGCAGTGCAAAAGATTTAGGCAAATCTATCAGATAGTAAGTTTCACTTATTATGGGTCGAAAACTGCGCCGTCGATGAAACTATCGGACCCCATGAGGATCGGCGCCGGTAATGCCGGCAGCATCCAATCCGCCGAGTGATAGCCTTCGGTTTTGGTCGATGCCGCCGGCACCGGAAGCCCTAGGGAGCTGGCGGCTTGCGCGAATAGGTCTGGCCGGAAGATCGCCGTCGCCGCGTCGAGATCAGCATTTTCGCCGAGATAACCCCAGCGCTGCATTTGAGCCAGGAACCATTGAGCGTGCGACCGCCAAGGAAAATTTGCCGCATTGGCGAAGAATACCGAAACGTCGGCGCTCGAGCCCTCGCTGCCGTGCGTCTGCGCGCCGGGAAGCGATGTCGAGATGATTTGCGCCGGAAGCCGAAGATAGTTTTCTTGCGCGAGGATCGTCGCCACAGACGGCACGTTCCGCGGGTCGTCGCAATAGGCGGCCGCCCGCAAAACCGCGCGCAGCATTGCCTGGAGCTGTCCAGGATCCTCATCGGCAATTCGCCGCCGTATCGCGAAAACCTTCTCCGTGCCGTGGTTCCAGATCGCGTGGGAGGTCGCGACAGTAAAGCCTGAGTTGGATCGCGCGGCGACTTCGCCCCACGGAGCGCCGGCGCAAAACCCATCTATCTTGCCAGAGGCCAGCGCATCGGCGGTTTCGGCTGGCGGGACCACCGTGAACGCGATATCGCGGTCGGGGTCGATCCCACCAGCCGACAGCCAGTACCGCAGCAGCAAATTGTGAGTTGAAAACGTATGCACGACGCCGAGGACGGGTTTCTCGCTTCGCCCGCGGATCGCCGCCGCAAAGCGGCGCGCGGAATCGAGTGCCGAGACGGCGCCATCCGCCAAGACCGTGCCGGCCCACCGCTCGCTTAAGGTCACCGTGTTGCCGTTGAGGCTCAGCGCGGCGGGCACGACGATCGCCTCGGGCCCGCCGCTGCCCCTCAGCCCGAGCTGCATTGCCAGCGCCAGCGGCGGCAGCATCATCGCGCCGTCGAGTAGGCCGTAGGAGAGCTTGTCGGCAATATTCGCCCAGGAAGGCTCGACCGAGAGCGACGCCTCGATGTTCTCCGCGGCGAAATAGCCGAGCTCACGCGCCACGATCAGCGGCGCGGCGTCGGTCAGCCGCAGCAACCCCAGACGAAATGCGGTTTGGCTCGTCACTTCGTCGTCCTCCCCTCGCTGGCAAGTAGCTCGGCGGCGATGTCTCCCATACGCCGACTCTCGTTCATCGCCCGCCGCCGCAGCCAGCGATAGGCTTGCGGCTCATCGATGTTCCGTAGCCGCATCAACATCGACTTGGCCCGGTTGATAGTCTCGCGTTCCAATAGTGTCGCCTTTGCCTTGGTCAGGTCGTCGGCGACCTTCTGGTATTTGCGGAAAATAGCGACCGCTGCCATGACGATCGGCTTGATGTCGGGAAAAGCGGTGTCGACGACGTTGTAGGAACTGACCCCCGCGGCGATTGCCTCCTCCATAAACGCGCGGTCGTCGCGGTCGACGAACATGACGATGGGGCGCGGGTTGTCGGCGCTGACGCGCCTAAGGTCGTCGAGCGCATCACGGTCGGGACGGGCCATATCGACGATGATGACGTCGGGAGCCTGTGCCACAACGGTGTCGAGCAGGCTAGCGCCGCCCGGAACGCGCAGGACTAAGGCATCACTGATCTCGGCGAGGCGTTGCTCGAGAACTGCCACCCTCTCGGGATCGGAATCCGCAAGCAACACCTTGAGATGGCCCTGCAACGCTCGACCTCGCTTGTCGCAAGAGATCCTGAGCAAGCGCGATGCCAGCGGGCAAATTCCCCGATAGCGCAGTGCGGCCGCCGCGAACAAAGGGAGCTCAAGGAGCAGGGGAATGGGCAAGCGCCTAGAGAGCGCCAGGACGATGCCACCCGGCCGCGAAACCATTTCGATCACCCGCCGCGACGCGTTGGCGCTTGCCGCCGGCGCCCTTGTCGCCGGTTCTTCCGGCGCCGCGATCGCCGCGCCCACGGGGCAGCTGACCTGGGGCATCCACGTCTCGCTGGCGCCGACCTGGTTCGACCCGGCCGAGACATCGGGTCTAATCACCCCGTTGATGAACCCCTGCTGAATGTCGCGAGGCTCATCGACCGTTCCAGAGCGTGGCGTCTAGGTGAAGCAACTCGCCCCGCAGAGCGCGTTTACCGCGACCTGTTGTTCGTCGGGCAGCGGGAGACGGGTGACAGCGGTCATTGGCCGAAGAGACGCTGAAGCGCGCCGATAAGCCAAGCGCTCGCGATTAGAGCCAACAGGACAACACAGGCCACGAAGATGATCGGTTCGCGCTGTCGGAGCCTATCGATGATTTCCCGGATTGCCCGCCGCATGGATTGGCAGTTTACGCGAGCCGCAGCCCCGCAACCGCCTGACTTTTAATGCCGTTTGCGAGATAATATCGAATAATACCGTTTGCTAGATAATACTGAAGCTAAGTGGCTGGGGGACTAGGATTCGAACCTAGACTGGCGGAGTCAGAGTCCAGCATCCGACATTGATTTTCCAGGGGTTTTTCCCCAACCCGGTGGGAAACCTAGCCTTACAGTTCAAAATGCTACGTCGGTTTTCCCAACTGAATCACCGCTCCCGGCGTAAAGCCACCGAGCTAGTCGCAAACGAAGCGGCACAGGAAACTATACCCGGATCAGGGAGCGTATCGCGTGACGCCTTCAATCTCAGGCTGGTCGGGTGCACGCGTTACGATCGGGATCACGCACGAACGCGGAAACGCCGCCGTCCTCGCCGAACTTAACCGGTCTTTGCGTGATGGCGATGTCATTGTCCTTCAAGACGGCGATCGTCGCCGGGATCGAGCCCGACGAGGGCGTAGCCGAGCTATTTCCCGGCGACATCCCTCAGTATGTTCGTCGCCGGATCATCGGCATTGGCAATCACGCCAGGCATTTAGGTATAGGTATAGCGGAAGCCGCTGGGGTTCCGCGGGAGGGGTTGCGGCTGTTTATGGCAGGGAAGGCGAAGTTGCGGGCGAAGACGTTGGAGAAGCTGCTGGCGGCTATCTCCACGCCCGCGGCCGACTCAGAAGACAGACGAGAAAGCCTTAGGTTGTGAGTAGAAAGGTCCGCTGTGGGGGTGAAAGCGGCCCCTGACCGATCCGCGCACGGATGGCGACTTCGCGCCGTGAGCGGCCGTTCGCGGGACGTTGATCGTCCGGCTCAAATCGACCCTCTGCAGATCTTCGTACCCCCGGTCGCACGGTCTGAGGTGTGAGAGAAGCGGCCATTCGCTCCGGTCGAGCGGTCGGCGTCGAGGCTTAGGCCGGACGCGGCCCAGTCACGCGGCCCGGAGCACCAAAGCACAGTCCGACCCTACTGCACCGTTTTGGTGTGCATGACTACGATGGCAAGGCGACCATCGGTGTGCCAACGATCACCGCCGCCATTGCGCCCTTCCAGGCGGGAGTGGAAGTCATCGTCCCACTCGATCGACAGCACCACACCCGCCTTCTGCAGTTCGTTAGCGATGCGGTCGCGTTCAGCATCCACATCGCTGCCGATGTGATGCGTGATCTGTGCGGTTGTGTAGCTGAGGCCCACCCGCTCGTCGAATGTCGCCGCACCGAACCAGGCAGGCCGGTCCTCGTGCGGTTTGTCCGATAGCCAAAAGCGGACGTGGTGCCGTTGCCTAGGACCGCCTTCGACGGGTTGCTCGAAGGCTAGATCCTGCTTGCGGCCATAGAGAAAGAGATCGCTCACTGGAGCATCGTTGTCTGGCCGGCGCAGCACGGAATCCGCGGCTATTCGAACGCTGGATCTGAAGGTTATCGGGTCAGCCGGGAACCACCCAGCCGCTGTCATCCCCTGAACGAGTTCGGCCTCGCTTCCAATCAACACAAGATTGACTGGATCACCGGGGTGGCGATCGGAAGTCTGGGTAACCCGGTCCACGTCGGCGACGGATGGGCGATAGCGAAAGAAGAGCTTCCATAACCTCGGCACGATCAGATAGGCCGCGACGCCCCATGCGAGCGCCGACAACAGCAGCCAATCGGCAAGGTGCACGCCCTTAATCCTTTCGCCGCGAGGCTCGTTGCCCAGCGTCTCTGGTTGGAGCCGGGTGCGCTGTTCAATCGCGCGCTCCCCTTCCCTGGTAGAGGCCCGTCAGGCGAGCGATGAGGATGGCGATGTAGAATGAAGGAATTTATGCCTGTCGCCGACCCCCATCAATCACTCGCCAAGGGCAAAGATCGACCCAACCGAACTGAGACCTTTGGGGTTAATGCCAGGCAACGGCTGGAATGGGGGCAGGAAGAGCCATTCCCCGCGCGAACGCTGAATGACCGAGAAGCGCCGATTCCGGCCATTCGTGTGACCGGCCACGGTGGCCGGCAGCCGGCGACGAAGGACGCACCCCCAAGCCTTGACGACTTGATTAAGGGCTGGCCGCTGGTCGTGTTGATCCTTGCCTTGATCGTTATCGCCTTGGCTTTGTGACCGATGGACAAAGCGCCCAAGCCGGGGACGCGCCGGCGCTTCGTCCTTGACATGC